>ERZ889078.122-NODE-122-length-66191-cov-31.379566_pt1 | contig 66191 bp, 56 predicted proteins | sample MGYA00521266_ERZ889078 | MGnify/ENA primary metagenome ERZ889078 (study PRJEB32303, sample SAMEA104408618) | aquatic metagenome | biome: Brackish water; feature: Pelagic; material: water | place: Baltic Sea | collected 2014-06-16T06:34:00 | depth 76,534 m ... | reverse complement strand
ATTACAAAAATGGCGACCCTATCGCTCTTAATGGAAAAGAATTAACTCCAGCGACCATGCTAAAGACGTTAAACGAGATAGGCGGCAAACACGGAATCGGTCGCATTGACATAGTTGAAAATCGTTTCGTCGGCATGAAAGCCCGCGGATGCTATGAAACTCCAGGCGGAACTATCATGCTTAAGGCTCACCGCGCGATCGAGTCAATCACCTTGGACCGCGAAGCCACCCACCTCAAAGATGAAATGATGCCTCGTTACGCGAAACTAATCTATAATGGATTTTGGTTCTCGCCAGAGAGAGAAATGCTTCAAGCGGCGATAAACAAAACGCAAGAATTCGTAGAAGGAAGCGTTCGATTGAAACTTTACAAAGGAAGCATTATGGTAGTTGGGCGCAGTTCCGACGCATCCCTGTTCAACCCAGAGTATTCGACTTTCGAAGAAGACGCGGTTTACAATCAAAAAGACGCGGAAGGTTTCATCAAACTAAACGCGCTTCGCTTTATCATCGCCGGTAAAGTCAGAAACAAAAAATCATAAAACCAGATTAAAGGAATAACAATGAGTATAATTAAAATAGACATGAATTCGCCAGAGTTTATCGCGGAAATGGAAAAAACCGTTAAATTCACCGATAAAGTAAACGCGCAATTTGGCTGGGAATACAACCCGCAAGCGGAAGTGAACGAAGGCGTTCAAATGGGTCTCGCGCGAAACAAGATGATGTACTCAAAGCGTTTTTGCCCTTGTTTTATGGTTGAGGAAGTTGATGGAAAAGCGAAAAGCGTCGATGACCGAATTTGCCCTTGCAAGCCCGCTATCGAAAAAGAACTCCCCGAAGACGGCACGTGCCACTGTGGAATTTTCTGCACGCCGGAGTTCGCGGCGAACAAACGAGTAGAACTTGGAATGGAAGAAGCGGTTCACACCCACTCTCGCGGATTGACGAAAGAAGAGTGCGAAATGCTCGTAAATCAAAGCGAAATCGATCCCGACGAGCTTATATCCCTCCTTGAAGCGAGAGATCTTGGAATGGTCGACTTCAAACTTGTCGACGTGCGAGAGCATATGGAATGGCAAATGGGTCATATAAAAGGCGCCGACGCTTTGGTTCCAACAAGCAGCTTCTATCAAACTTTGGAAGAAGCCAAGCTTGATAAAAACGAAAATATAATCGTATATTGCCACGTTGGAAGCAGAAGCGCCCACGTCGCGAGAATCCTACCTAGTATGGGATATACGAAAATAGGAAACTTAACGCACGGCATCGTTTCTTACGGCGGCGAAAAAGAAAGATAGAACCTCGCTATTTATTTCATGGACTTCGGATTTATTCGGAGTCTATATTTGACTAAACATTCAATAAAAATCAGGATAAACCAATGAAAGTATTATTAATTCAAGACGTGAAAAGTCTAGGCAAAGCCGGCGAAGTCAAAGAAGTTAAAGATGGTTATGGAAAAAACTTTTTAATTGGAAAAGGCTTCGCGAAACACGCGACTACGGAGATTTTAGCTCAGCACAAAGCCGAAGAAGAGCAAAAAGCGATTGATTTGGCCGCAGAGATAGCTTCGTTTAAAGACATCGCTCTAAAACTCGAAAAAGCGGAAGTCATAATCAGCAAAAAAGTTGGGGACAACGGTCACCTTTTTGGAGCCATTACGAAAGACGAAGTGGCGACGGCGCTAAAAGAGCAGCACGATATAGAGATAGACAAAAAACACATCACGGATAAAATGTCAATCAAAACCATTGGCGAGCATCAACTTGATTTGAAGTTGGGCCACGGGGTTCACGCGAAACTCTTTGTGGACGTTCAAGGAGAGTAGCGACATGTTCGACGCGACCACCATACTAGCCTATAAAGGCAAGAACAAAGCCGTTATAGGCGGCGACGGGCAAGTGACTTTTGGAGACAGCGTCTTAAAAGCCAACGCCACCAAAATTCGCACTCTTTACAATGGAAAAATCCTAGCCGGTTTCGCTGGAAGCACGGCGGACGCGTTTAACCTTTTCGACATGTTTGAGGAGTTTTTGGAGAACAAAAAAGGCGACCTTCTAAAATCCGTCGTAGAGTTCTCAAAAGCCTGGAGAAAAGACAAAGTGCTTCGTCGCCTAGAAGCGATGATGATTGTTTTGAACAACGACCATATTTTTATATTGACGGGGAATGGGGACGTAGTCGAACCCGAAGACGGAGAGATAGCCTCTATCGGGAGCGGGGGGAACTACGCCATATCCGCCGCTCGAGCGCTTAAGAAGCACGCTTCTTTGGACGAAGAGGAATTAGTCAAAGAGAGTCTTCATATAGCGGCCGATCTTTGCATCTACACGAATCACAACATTAAAACTCTTATTTTAGACGGGAAACAATCATGAACCTAACGCCAAAAGAGATTGTGCAATATCTTGACAAATACGTCATAAGTCAAAACAACGCGAAAAAAACCATCGCCCTAGCCCTTCGAACAAGATACAGAAGAATGCGATTGGACGAAACTATGCGCGATGAAATCATGCCGAAAAACATTCTCATGATAGGCTCCACCGGTATTGGAAAAACGGAAATTTCTCGTCGTTTGGCGAAAATGATGAAAGTTCCTTTTATCAAAGTGGAAGCCTCGAAATACACGGAGGTTGGTTTCGTAGGACGCGACGTCGAGTCTATGATTCGCGATTTGGTCGTTAACGCGATCAGTATCGTAAAGGCCGAGCAAGAAGAGGCGAACCTTGAGAAAATCGACAATTACGTTCTAAACAAAATAGTCGAAAAACTTCTCCCTCCACTTCCCCAAGCCGCAAGCGAATCCAAAAAAGACGATTATCAAAGACTTTTGGAAGCGATGGAAAAACGCGTTCTAGCGGGTGAGATGGATGACAAAGTCATAGAACTCGAGCTCGCCAAAATCAACATAGAGTTCAACGATACGAATCTTCCTCCGGAGATGGCGAAAGTGCAAGAGAGCTTTTCCAAGGTCTTCGCCGCGATAAACAAAGAGGACGGCAAAAAAGAAGTGAGCGTCAAAGACGCGAGGGTTCTGCTCCGACAAGAAGCGAGCGCGAAACTTCTCGATATGACTAGCGTAAACGCGGAAGCTTTGAGACGGGCGGAGAATGGCGGAATAATTTTTCTTGACGAGATAGACAAAATAGCGTTGAGCGAAAAATCCCAAGGCAGAAACGACCCAAGCAAAGAAGGCGTTCAGCGCGACTTGCTTCCCATAGTCGAAGGCAGCAGCGTCTCCACGAAATATGGAACTATAAACACGGACCATATTCTTTTCATCGCCGCGGGAGCGTTTCACGTCAGCAAGCCAAGCGATTTGATACCAGAACTTCAAGGCAGATTCCCGCTTAGAGTGGAACTAGAATCCTTAACTCAAGAGACGCTTTACAAAATACTCACCCAAACCGAAAACTCTTTGCTCAAGCAGTACGTAGCGCTTCTTGGAGTCGAAGGGGTGAATCTAAGTTTTGAAGACGAAGCGGTGCGAGCGATCGCGCAACTCTCGCACAGAGCGAATGAGCTAACCGAAGATATCGGAGCGCGCAGACTGCATACGGTTTTGGAAAAAATCTTGGAAGATATTAGTTTTAACGCCGACGAGCGCAAAGGCGAAGACGTCGTGATAACTTCAAAACTAGTGCATGAAAAGTTGGACGAAATCGTCGAAAATGACGACTTGTCGAGATATATCTTATAAAACATCACACAACAAAGGCAAACACATGAGCAAAGCTGGTTTCGTTTCTTTAATAGGTCGTCCAAACGCGGGAAAAAGCACCCTAATGAATTCACTTTTAGGTGAAAAAATAGCGATGGTTAGCCAAAAAGCGAACGCGACTAGAAAGCGCTCGAACGCCATCGTTATGCAGGGAGAGACTCAGATTATCTTCATAGACACTCCAGGACTGCATGAAAAAGAAAAAATACTCAATCAATTCATGATGGACGAGGCGCTAAAGGCTATGGGCGATTGCGACCTAATCGTCTACTTGGCTCCGGTGACCGACAACCTCGAGCATTACGAAAAGTTTTTAAAGCTTAACGCGAAGAAAATAAAGCACATAATCGTATTGAGCAAAATTGACCAAGTCTCCCAAGACAAACTCTTCAAACGCATCGCGTCGTACAATCAATTTTCAGACCATTTCGAAGCGCTGATTCCAGTCGCCATTCCTAAAAAAGTGGGTCACGAGGATTTGCTCAACACCATTTCCAAACTCTTGCCCGACTCGCCCTATCTTTTCGACCCGGAAGACTTGACAAGCGAGCTCGTGCGCGATATTTACGCCGGCTTCATTCGCGAAGGCATTTTTGAAAACGTAAGCGACGAAGTGCCTTACGAGTCCGACGTCCTCATAGATAGCATTAAGGAAGAAAAAGGTCTAGATACGATTTACGCGACCATTATAATAGAAAAAGAGTCTCAAAAAGGAATCCTAATTGGCAAGGGTGGAGAAACCATAAAACGCATAGGCAAATCGGCGCGTGAGAAAATTGAAAGACTCAGTACTAAAAAAACATATTTAAACCTGCAGGTCAAAGTTCAAAAAGGCTGGACGAAGGACGTAAACTTCTTAAAAGAGATTGGCTACGACAATGAGAAATAGTATACCGGCAATCGCTCTTTTTCTTCTAGCGTTTAACGCTCAATCATACGCGAACGATATATTAACCGACTACAGAAAGCACGGGATAACGAATATCGAGCAATCCATGGACAAAGAACTGACGAAAGCGGAATATTGGCTCAATTATCTAAAAAACGCCAACACGACGTTTGGATACATAGAAACGTACTCGAACGTGCTCACTTGCAACAAAGACAAATCGACTCTATGCGTATATGTAAAAGACAGCAACGACTCTTACTCGCTAAAACAAGAATATAGCGCTTTTACGGGGAAAATCAAAGGAGACAAACGCGAAGAGGGAGACTTGAGAACTCCAATCGGAATTTACAATCTCACGAAGAAAATAACTCAAGTGGACCCGTTTTACGGACCTTTGGCTTTTGTAACTTCATATCCAAACGCTTATGACAAATACGCGGGCAGAGAAGGACATGGGATATGGATACACGGCCTTCCAACAAATCAAGAACGAGATAGCTACACAAAAGGCTGTATCGCTATAGAAAACAAAAGCATCGAATGTTTGGACAAGAACATCGATATCTCAAAAACCATTCTGATAATAAATAAATCGGAAATTGAAAAAGAAGTCTCCAAGAAAAAGCTTTCGACGATACTATCGCAAATATACCATTGGAGATACGCCTGGCTGTACAACGACTTGGTAAGTTATTTAAGCTTTTACGCAAGCGACTTTAAAAGATTCGACCAAACCAACTACGATGATTTCGTCAACTACAAAACAAGGGTGTTTAAAAAAGTTGAGAAGAAAGAAATCGTTTTTTCCGATATCAACGTAATTCCTTATCCAAACGCTCCGGACACCTATAAAATTTCGTTTAAAGAAGATTACAAGTCGGACACATTTGAATTTTCTGGCGACAAAGTGCTTATCGTAAAACTCATAAACGATAAAATTAAAATAGTCACAGAAAAATAAATGAAGATTGGGAGCGCTATACGCTATATAGTCGTATTCGTATTCGCGATGAACTTAAACGCGGATATTCAACTTATCAAAAAAGAAAACAATGATTCGAACACTACGCTGTTGGTTGTCGGCGGAATACACGGGAATGAGCCTGGCGGTTACTTTTCCGCTTCAATCTTGGCGACTCACTATAAAGTCACCTCTAAAAACCTATGGATAATCCCAAACCTTAACAAAGACAGCGTGATGGAGAATCAAAGAGGGGTCAATGGAGATATGAATAGAAAATTCTCCAAAATTGGCGATCATGACAAAGACAAACAAATTATTGACGAAATCAAAAAAATTATTCTTTCCGACAATATTTCCTTGGTGCTCAATCTACATGACGGCCATGGGTTTTATAGAGAGAAAAATCAAGGAAGCATCTTTAATCCAAACGCCTGGGGGCAAACCTGCGTTATTGACCAGTGCAATCTAAAAGAAGAACAAAAGTTTGGAAATCTCAACAACATAGCCTCAACGGTGAAAGACAATATAAATAAAAAACTTTTAGAAAAACACCATAACTTCAACGTTAAAAATACGAAAACGAAATATGAAGACGAAGCGATGAAGTTGTCGCTAACCTACTTCGCCGTAACCAATGGCAAACCGGCGTTCGCTATTGAAACCAGCAAAAACCTATCATCCTTGTCTCAAAAAGTTTTTTATCAATTGGTCGCGATAGAAGAGTTTATGAAAATAATGGATATACCTTTTATAAGAGATTTTGATTTAAACGCGCAAAACATATCTAAAATAATGACGGATCATGGCTACTTAACGATAAATGATAGAATAAAGTTAAATCTAAGCGATATCAAAAAATATTTAAGTTTCATTCCGCTAAAATTAGGAACGAATAGGTTTGAATTTTCCAATCCGCTTGGGGAATTTAAAAAAACTATGAATGGATATGAAGTGTTTGTCGGTAGTGAAAAAATCACTACCTTAAAACCTCAGTACTTTAAGCAGTCGGATTGTTGCCAAAACAAATTTGACGTAATAATGGACGGAAATGAGTTTTCTGTCGATAATACTTCATCTTTTTTAGTAAATACCGATTTTGAGATACTAAAAAGTGAGAATTCACGCGTAAACGTTATTGGCTATTATGGTAAAAATCGTATCGATGAAAGTAACGTAAAGATAAAACTTGAAAACTTGAATCGGGAATTCGCCATTGATAAGAGCAATAAAGTTTACAGGGTTGAGTTTTACAATAATAATGAATTTTGCCAAATGTCAACGGTTGAATTCAAATAGGATTATAGAGAATGGGTAAAAAAGAACAGAACTCTTTTTCAAGCGTTATATCGGTAAACCCATACAATAATAAGTATTATATGGGTGTGTCTAGTTTTATGAACGAGTCCAAAGCTCCCGAGTATTCAAAAGAACAACTCGCAATTTCTTATTTGAACACTAAAGATTTCATTACGTCTCAGATCGCTATAAGTAAAAATATTCTTGACGAAGATTTATTTGACGCCATAAACAGCAAAGCGTACGATGATTTAGGTCTTGATCAAGCTATTGAATACAAGGTTCAGTACATTGAATCCTTCAGCAATCTTGATCCCGACAATAGATATTTTCACGTTTTCATTGTGGATCCGCTAACGATAAATCAAACTTTCTCAAACGTCATTGAAAAAATTAAATATATAGACACCATTATTCCGGCGCCGCTACTGATCAAATCTCTATATTCCAAAGATATAATTCAAAGCGGCGGAGTTCACTGTTTTATATATTTTCAAGAAAACGACGCGTTTGTCACCATATATGCCGAAAAAGAATTCGTGTACACAAAATCAATAAAATACTCATTTGTGGAAATGCATGAAAGATTTTGCGAACTTTATGGAGAAAGAATTGAATATGAAGAGTTTTTAAACTTTTTTTCAACGACAAATTTAAAAGACACGGATAGCGGCTATAAACAATTTTTTATCAAACTATACAAAGAATTGTTCGCCAACGTAAACGATATTTTAACATATGCCAAAAGAGCGTTTGATATCGTAAAATTCGAACAAATTTATATTGGCTCTCAAGTTTACACCGTAACGAAATTAGATGAAATGCTTGAAGTTGAACTCAACGTAAAAACGGAAGAGTTTGATTTTAATTACGGTTTTGACAGCAATGGCGCGTTTGTCGATCAACTTCACTATCTTATGCACGTATACACGACCTTGCCGGCTGAAGAAAAGTACTTATCCAACTTCACTATTTACAATCGCCCTCCAAGGTTCATACAAAGAGATAGCGGGAAATTGATTATATTGATAGCCGCCTCGATTCTTATCGCGTTCTCCTATCCCGTGACCTACTGGGTTCTTACCTACGCGCAAGAACTTCAGCGCGAACTATTGCAGAAAAAACACGACGATACGCTAATAGTGAAAACCACCAGGGAAGCGACTCTGAAAAATCGGGAAGCGGACAAAGCGAAGTCTTTGGCGCTCCTCGCGAAAGAAAAAAAAGAGTATCTTGACAAAAAAAACACCCTGACGAAAATTCATGAGATAAAAGTGGATTATCCTATGAAAGCCAAACTATTGACTTTACTCACCAAGGACCTAAATAAATACGGCGTCAACTTGGAAGCGATAAGTTACACGGAAGTAGAGGATAAGAAAAACTTCAAGTTATTTTTGGTGGCGAGCAAAGATAAAAAAATCACCCAACTTGTGGAGTATTTGACAAAAATTCATGAAAAAGAATTTAAATTTTCCCTAGAAGAAATATCTTATAGAGACAAAGAAGAAAAATACTTCAGTGAATTAAAGGTGGAAATATTATGAAAATAAATATTGAAGACTATTTGCATCGGATTGACTCTTATTTTAAAGAAAAGAGCAAAAAAGACACATACGTAACATACGCGATGGTCGCCAGCTCGATAGTGGCGTTTGCCTACTTGCTTTTTTGGGATAGTTCGTTTGACGAATTTGAAAAAACGAACAAAGAGGTCTCAACTTTATCGACGAAGATCAATTCGTACGAAGCCTATCTTAGACAAAATCCCGAGATAAAAATAGCTAGATTGGTAGAGGAAATAAAGAATATCAACGAAGAAGTCGCGACGAAAAAAGAGTCCAACGCCTACATCAAAAGTAAAATCGAGACTATTTCTTCCTTAATTTACGACGAAAGAGCTTGGGGCGAGTATTTACATTCCATTTCAACAAACGCGAAGAATAACAATGTAAAGATAATTGATTTGACAAATAAATACGCTGAAAACAAAAATTCGTTTGGACACATTCTGAACATAGTGGTAAAATCAACTGGCAAATATAAAGATACGCTAAATTTCATAAATTCGCTTGAACGAAGCGAACTTGTCGTCGACATTCACGACCTTAGCATAAAAGCCGAAGACGCATTGAACGCTTCTCTCGATATTTCAGTTTGGGGGATAACATACTAATGAAAACTTTTTTTATATCTATATCGCTTTTGCTAGTGGCGAATATGTCCGCGAATGAATTAAAATGGGTAGATGAACAAATTGAGGCTATCAAGCCTAATCGCGCCGGAGTAAAATCTCAGGATGTATCAAAGCTTAAAGATCCTTTTATATTTTTCTCGAAAAAAGAAAACAATAAAGCAAAAAAAAGCACAAGAAAGCGAGTATACTCAAAGCTCTCTACAAAGGCGAAAGAAGCCACCGTAACTAGTAAATTTGACTTATCCATCACAATGAACAAGTCGGCGATGATCAATAACCAATGGTACAAACAAGGTGATATTCTCGATGGCTACAAAATCGAAGACGTCACCTCGTCCACCGTTTTATTGACCAAGAAAGACAAGCGATTTTTACTATCCACCCATAGTAAAAACACAAATCTAAATTTTAAAAATTAAGTAGGGAAATACTATGAAACTAATACAAAAATCAATTTACTCAACGGTGTTGGCTCTTGCTTTGTCCACTAATAGTTTTGCGGACTGTTCATACGAACTTTTCACAATCAGTTCCACTAAAAACACTAAAATTATTGATTTCATCGAGCAACTAAGCGACGAGTGCGCTTTTAGCATAATCGTCACCGATCCAAACGCCGAAAAATTTTTAAATTCAAAACTAAACAAAACGAATCTAAAAAATTTAACCATCGACGAGGTTCTTGGTCTAATATTGGTTGAAAACAATCTTTCGTACACCCTCCAGAACAATATACTGAAGATTTCATATCTAACCACCAAAGTATTCGCGATAGATTACATCTTATCGCAAATAACGAGCGAGGGAAGCACAGACGTCACTCTTAGCTCTAGCTCTAGCGCTTCCTCGACAAGCACTGGCGGAACGACTGGCGGAGCGGAAGCTGGCGGTTCTTCGGCAGGCATGAAAATCACAAGCACAGACGAAGTGAAGTTTTGGGAAGCGTTGGACACAGAGTTTCAAAGCGTTTTAAACAGGCCTCACGACGCTTACGTAGCCTCCACGCCTATAATAAATAAAAACGCCGGTCTTGTCACCGTCACCGCGACAACCCAACAGCTGAAACGTTTCGAATCATATCTTGAAAGGCTTCAAGAAAAAGTTCAATTGCAAGTGCTAATCGACGTGCAACTGCTTTCCGTCACAATGAACGCAGGCTCATCTACAGGTATCGACTGGAAACAACTATACGCCCTTCAAAATATTCAAGTTTCGGCGCAATCGTTGCATAACAACAATGTCGACGCTTGGACGAACACTGGTTCGGCGTTGGACATCACAACGACCACAATCGCGGCCAATACGATTCATGGAGTAGCCGACATGGTTAGCGTAAAGGCTGGCGGATCCCTCAACGAAGTCATTAAATTTTTAAAAAGCCAGGGCGACGTCAGCTCGATATCCAATCCAAAAGTTTTGACTCTAAACAACCAGCCCGCGTTAATCACAGCCGGTACTGAGTACTTCTACAAGATAACCAGCACGGAAACATTGGCGGGAACCGGAGCTACGTCGACAAGTTCGGACGAGGACGTTAAGTCTATATTTTCCGGCGTTCTACTCAGCATCACTCCGGAGATATCCGACGACAAAACGATTACGCTAAAAATCAATCCATCACTCTCAGAAACAACGACGGATATTTCCGCAGTAGACAATTCTGATAGAAAAATGCCACCCGACCTTAACCGTCGCCAGCTATCGTCCGTCGTGACGGTAAAAGATGGGAATAGAATCATCATTGGTGGTTTAATCAACACCAGCAACTCAAATAGTTCTGATAAAGTTCCTCTCTTGGGCGACATCCCAGTTTTGGGATATTTGTTTAAATACGAAGAAAAGGTGAAAACGGTAAGGGAGTTGGTTATAATAATCGAACCTCACATTATCCACAAAGAGATTAATTCCGTGTCTCTTTCCGATTTAGGCTACGAAGGATTGACTGATGAACTTTTAACTTTGGAGTCGGCGTCCAATCCTCGCGAAAACGATATAGTTAACGTTGAAAACTCTCCAAAAGATGGGAAAAAATAAAAGTCGACCACATGGAGTCTAGTCTATATTCAAGCTCAAAAGACGCTTTTTTAGACATAGTCGATCCCGATGAGTACGTACAGCTTGATAGAGTCTCAACTATCTATCAAGCCCTCAAGGACTCCATAAACAAACCTTTGAAAATGATTTTGCTTTATGGAAAACCGGGTACCGGCAAAAGTATGTTTCTCACAAAACTCCATAAGGATTTGTCTAGGTCCAAGATAGTCCGTTTGTATGAAACTCCAATTTTAGACGAGAGCGAGTTTTACAAAACATTGGCGCAAGATATTTTTTCCACAAAATACAATGGTGAACTCAACTTTACGCAGTTTATGAAAATCGTCAAAACTTCGCCAATAGACTCCATACCAATCGTTTTATTGGACGAAGCGCAACTTTACTCCGATATACTGATGGAAAAGATTAGACTGCTATCGGACACCAGAACGATCAAATTCGTCATTACTCTACATAAAACCGAAAAGGAAGACCTTATCGCGAAAGAGCATTTTCAGACAAGAATATGGGAAAGCATAGAGCTTGAAAACGCCTCAGCCACTGAATTGAAGATTTACATCCAAAAAAAACTCATGAAAGCGAACTGCTTTGACAGCGCGAGTATGTTTAGCGGTAAAAATATAAATTTAATTCATAAATTAACAAGTGGCAATTATAGAGACACGAATAAGCTCGTTTACACCCTTTTTGATTTATACGAGACATATGAACAAAACAACCGACTTGCTTCTTTAAACACCAATCACATTTCTAACAAACTAGTGGAAATGTCGGCGATACACACAGGTTTGATAAATGCTTAACACTGTGAACCTTGAAAAACGATGGTTTAGATATAAAGTCAAATCCTATATTCCTCATTTTATCATAGCTATTAGCGCAATATCCATTGGCGCGGCGACATTCATACTTTTAAATCCTAAATACGACAATTACGATCAAACTAAATTTTCAGAAGAAAAAGTGACGAAACAAGAAGTGGAAATAAAATCTTCACCGGCTCCAAAAATCGCGCCGCCCGCTTCCGTCAACGCGGAAATAGTCATAATTAAAGCTTTAGATGAATCCGCTGACATCAAAATACAAAGTGACGAGGATATAAAATTGAAACCGTCGTTGAACTTTATGCAAAATATGCGGATTTCCTCTTCGCCATTTTACGCAGGCGATATGTTCCAAAAAGAAAACGCTCAACGCGACGACAAAAAAATAAATAAAAAAGCGCCGAAAAAGATACTCGCGCCGGAAGCGAAAATAGAGGAAGTCGTTTTAAACGACAAGCTTATTGAGAATGAAATTGTTGAGAAAAGCCAGAAAAAAGAGCAGATCAGCGTGATCACTATCGACAGAAGAGAAACTACTGACGACATTAAAAACGTCATTAAAAGATTCAAGGTGAACAACAATCCGGCGCTTAGTCTGTTTGTGGCGAAAAAGTATTATGAACTAGGCGACTATGCCCAAGCGTACAATTACGCTTTGATTACCAATCAGATTAACAGAGATATAGAGGCTAGCTGGATAATTTTCACCAAATCGCTTGTGAAACTAAATAAACGAGACCAAGCGATTCAGACTTTAAAAGACTATATAGAAAGCTCGAGCTCCAATACGGCTAGAATATTGCTTGAAGAAATTCAATCGGGAAAATTTAAATGAAAACTATATTAATTCTTTTTTTAGCGCTTAATTTGTATGCGAACGTAAAACAAAATATGTTTAACTTATACCAAAATCAAAAATACGAGGATGCTTGCGGCATTGGTTTTAACAATTTCTACGCGAATAAAGACGATGAGGAGTTTGTATTGTTATATTCGTTCGCATGTCTAAATTCCGATTATATCGATAGACTCGCCGTTCCAATCACAATGCTTAAACTATCAACCGAGTCTAGATCTAACGCCGCTTATTTTTCTACAATTCTAATGCAAAAAAAGCTTTTATATCACGCGTTGATAGACGACTACGATTTGTCAATGTTCAAATTTCCAACAACCCAATACGTGCTCTCCAAAGTTTTTGATTTGTACTCAAAACTTGGCAAACACGAAACGAGAGCTTTTTATCTTTTTGAAGATCCAGATGATAAAAAAATAACGTACAAAGTATATATCATAAAAAATCAAGATTTATCCAAACTAATCATTGAAGAATTTTATGATACAATAAGCCTAAAACGTCATATTTACTGGTAGGTGTCATTGTGGATAGAATAACAACGGATTTGCTTGCGAATGGCTCCATTATGCAGAGTCAAGTCGATAGATTGTCGGCAAAAGGCATTCATGATTCTTTAATACTTAGAGACATAACCCTATCCGGATTTATGACGATGGATAGGCTTGTTCGCTTTATTGTGCAACAAGTCAGAGATGGGATTTACAATTTAAACGTTATAGACAATTACGATTATATAAGCGAAAAAATAGTACTCGAAAGGCTGGCGGCGGAATTAGACATTTTGTTTGTGGATTTGGACGCCATAGACATGGACTACAACATAACGGAGCGCATACCGCTAGCGCAATTAAAAAAACACAACGTTATCCCTATATCGCAAGACGACATGAGCGTTACGGTCGTGTTTGACGACCCGTTAAATATTGACGCCCAAGAAGTCGCGCAAAGGCTTTTCCCTAGAAAAATTTTAAGAATAGCCTTAGCCACGAAAAAACAGATTTCCGCGTATCTATACAAAATTGAGCTCAAAGACAGCGTAAAAGGTCTAGTTAAAAAAATAAAAGACGAACTGAATTCTATCGCTTCTATCGAAGAGCAACAAGAGGCGTCTTCGATTTTACTTCTTATCGACGTTATTCTTAAAACCTGCATTCGCGGTCGAGCGAGCGATATACATATTGAACCAACGGAAAAAAACTGCGTAGTTCGCGGCCGAGTTGATGGAAAGCTCTCCGAAATGTTCATTTTTGAAAAAGATATCTATCCTCCTCTCTCCTCTCGTTTAAAACTACTGGCAAACCTTGATATCGCGGAAAAAAGAAAACCTCAGGATGGACGTTTTTCAACCGCCGTTGGCGTCGCCGAATATGATTTTCGTATATCCACTCTTCCAATTCTTTATGGAGAATCAATCGTTATGCGCGTTTTGGACAAACAAAAAGCGCTCGTTAAACTTGAAGACGCCGGCATGGACAGCCTAAGCTATCAAAAACTTTTAAAAGGTCTCAAAGCGCCTTATGGCATCATCCTAGTCACCGGACCAACGGGAAGCGGTAAAACGACAACCTTATACGGCGCGCTCAACGAGTTGAGAAACGTTGAAGATAAAATAATCACCGTTGAAGATCCAGTTGAGTACAGAATGAATCTAATCCAACAGGTTCAAGTTAACGCGAAAGTCGGACTAAGTTTCGCCGACGCGCTCAGATCGATACTAAGACAAGATCCGGATAAAATTATGATTGGTGAAATCCGCGACCAAGAAACGCTTGAAATCGCCATTAAAGCCGCGCTAACGGGCCATATGGTAATCTCGACGTTGCATACGAACGATTCGATTAGCGCAATTCCTCGCATGGTGGACATGGGCGTGCAGCACTACCTTATAAGCGGGGCGTTGGTGGCTATTCAAGCGCAGCGCCTTGTAAGGAAAATATGCGTACATTGCAAAACCGAAGAGATCGTTCCGCCTTCCGTTATAGCCGATTTAAAAAACTTTATCCCCGCAGGCGCTAAATTTTACAAAGGAACCGGCTGCAAAGAGTGTGGAGACACTGGTTACATGGGAAGAGAAATGATATGTGAAGTCTTGAACGTTTCAGACGACCTGTCTTCCCTAATCGCAAAAGGCGCGTCAAAAGAACTCATGCTTGAACAAGCGAAAAAAGATGGTTTTGTTGATTTGTACGCAAATGGAATTCAAAAAGCCTTAGATGGCGTAACGAGCATTGAAGAAATATTAAAGGTGGCAAAATCATGAGTTACTTTATAGCGACTGTCTTAAGAAAAGGCAAAAAAGAAGAGATAGGTCTATACGCGACCGATAGAAAAGAAGCGAACAATTACGCGAAATTAAAATTTACCGGCATCATCATTAAAGTGGTGGAGGGTCAGGAACCCTTAGAAGCGCAATTCAAAAGAATCAAAAACGATTTGATGAAAAACGTGAGAAAAAGAAAAATCAAACAAGATTCTTTAATCGCCGCGATTAGACAATTGGCGGTTATGACAAATGCCGGCATATCCATTCACGATTCCATCAATGAAATCGCCGACGCGACTGACGACGAAGCTTTAGATACTGTTTTTAGCAAGCTTGGAGACGATATCAACTCTGGTCACTCACTGTCGGCTTCGATGAAAAATTTTCGATTCGAGCTTGGGAATTTAACGATCGCTATGGTTGAGCTTGGTGAAAAAACGGGTAATCTTGACGAAGCGCTTTACGCGTTGGCCGACATGCTCGAGGAGATTCGCTCGAATATCATAAAATTTAAAAAAGCCATGGCCTACCCTAGAAACGTAATGATCGCGATGGCCGTCGCGTTCACCATTCTCATATCTTACGTCGTGCCTCAATTTAAAACGATATTCGAAGAGCTTGGCGCGAACCTGCCTCTTCCCACCCTTATCTTGCTAAAGCTTGAGTATTTATTCAACAACTTCGGTCCTTATTTGTTGGCCGCCATCGCCGCCGCTTTTATGGCCGCCAAATATTTTATAAACAACTATACCAACGTTAGATACAAATGGCACCAAATGCTGCTAAGAACCATACTTATAAAAAACATTATAAAGTTTTCCACTTTAAACAGATTCACTTTGGTTTTTTCAGAATTGATTCGGGCGGGCATTCCCATAGCCGAAGCGCTTGACACGTCCATAGAGATGATAGACAACCTGCCATTGAAAGAGAAGCTTTTAACGGTAAGAATGACTGTTGAAAAAGGCGGCACTTTAAACAAAGGGCTCAAAGAAACGGGTCTGTTTGAGAATATGATCGTTCAAATGGTGCGCGCGGGAGAAGACAGTGGAACGCTTGACACTATGATTAAAAAAGTCGCCGAGTACTACAAGATGCGTTTTGACGCGATTATCGACGGTCTTAGCGAAGCTATCGAACCGATTATGCTGTTTATAATAGCCTCTATGGTTATCTTGTTGGCGCTTGGTATTTTCTTGCCAATGTGGGACATGGGCAACGCCGTTCAAGGTCGTACGTAAGGCGGCCCTGAAGAAAATACAAAATTAAAGATTAGTCCTAAATGACTAATCTTATTTGTTTTAAGCCAGGTTGGTAAAAACTTTTTGAACGTCCTCGTCGTCTTCCAATCGCTCCAAAATCTTATCAATGTCCTCTTGTTGCGAGTCTGAAATAGTTATTGGCGTGTTTGCCATTCTTTCCAAATTGGCTTTCGTTATTTCAATGCCCATATCTTCCAGTGCTTTGGTCAAAGTGCCAAAACTCGTATAATCGCCAGTTACGATCGCGATTCCATCTTCGGCTTCGATTTCTTCAAGCCCGGCGTCGATTAGTTCCAGCTCAAGCTCCTCGACGTCCATTCCCTCTTTCAGCTCAAACTCGATAACGGCTTTTCTATCGAACATAAATTCCAAAGAGCCGTTTGTCAACATCTCTCCGCCGTGCTTGGTTAAAATATTTTTTACGTTCGCCACGCTTCTGGTGTTGTTGTCGGTCATACACTCTATAAAGATTAAAACGCCATGCGGCGCTTTACCCTCGAAGTTCACTTCTAGCATACTGGCCGTGTCTTTGGCGCTAGCGCGTTTTATAGCCGCCTCAATGTTGTCTTTTGGCATATTTTCAGCTTTGGCGTTTATTATAGCCGTGCGAAGTTTGGCGTTCATATCCGGATCGCTACTGCCCTCTTTCGCGGCCACCGTAATCATCTTGCCTAATTTTGGGAAAAGCTTTGACATCGCCCCCCATCTTTTTAACTTTGAAGCTTTTCTATACTCAAACGCTCTACCCATAAAAAAAATCCTATTGTTTTATTTTCGAAATTATATCATTTTATGTATAATACTACATAAGGAAAGCATATGGGGCTCGGATACAGGTTAAAACACCATTTTTTCAGCGCTTTTCGCGAGCTCTTCGTTCATCATCACGGCTCTTTGGAGTTTCGCGCCAAGATATTCGCGCTTGTGATAGCGGCGAACAATCAAGCGAAAGTGGAGAATTATATCGTAGTCAAAGAGATTGGCATGAGTATATACGATGGGGACGAAGACCGCGCCAACCTTTTGGTGATGTCAACGAAGGAAATGGTTCAAAAAGTCAAAGACGACAATGGCTTGGATTTGGACACGCTTGTGGCGAACATACAAAAAGAGTTGAAAATCATCCCAAGATACGCGCGAAAGATAGACACGGAGGCCTTAAAACCTTTCTTGTCGCTCACCTACGACGAAGACACTATCTCGTATCAGGAAAATATCTTATCGTTTTTGCAAACCTTAAAAGACGACACACTTAAAAAAATAGGACAATAAATGGATTTACAAACAAAAGCGCTTCACGCAGGTTATGAGAAAGATTCCAATAGGACTATGGCGGTGCCTATTTACCAAACAACGGCTTACGATTTTGGCACGGCGGATTTTGCGGCGAGTAGTTTTAATTTAGAACAGGGCACGGATCACGTATATACAAGAGTGGGGAATCCTACAAACGCCATTTTAGAAAGAAGATTTGCCGAACTTGAAGGCGGTAGTGGATGTTTAGCCGTCGCTAGTGGAATGGCGGCAATCTTTTACTCTATTTTAAATATTACCGAATCAGGGGACAATATAGTCGTATCAACTCAACTTTATGGTGGAACGGTCACTCTATTTACTCAAACGCTAAAAAGATTAGGCATAGAAGCTCGATTTTTTAACGTACGCGCCGCAGGCGAGATAGAAGCTTTGATTGACGATAAAACAAAATGTATATTTTTTGAGGCAATCTCCAATCCAAGTATTGACGTACCAAATTTTGATGAGATAATAAAAATTGCGAATAAACACAACATTCTTACAATTGTCGATAACACGGTTGCGACGCCTATGTTGCTTCAGCCTCTTCTTTTAGGCGCGGACGTCGTAGCGCACAGCGCGAGTAAATATACGACGGGACAAGGCACCGCCATTGGTGGACTCATCGTAGAGAGAAAAGAGTTGGCGCAAAAGATAAAAGACAACCCTCGCTATAGAGATTTCAACGCGCCCGAACCTAGCTATAATGGTTTGGTTTTTGCGGATTCGGCAGTAAGTGGGATACTTTTCACTTTTAGAGCGAGAATGATTCTACTAAGAGACACCGGCGCGGTGATCAGCCCATTTAACGCGTGGTTGTTAATACAAGGAGTGGAGACTCTCGCTCTTAGAATCAAACAACATTCACAAAACGCTTTAGAAATGGCGCAATGGCTAGAATCGCAAAGCGTAGTCCTCAAAGTAAATTATCCTCTACTCGAGAGTAATAAAAACTACGCCAACGCGTCAAAATATTTAACAAATGGCGCAAGCGGTCTTCTTAGTTTTGAAGTGAAAGACTTTGAAACGGCAAGAAAAATTTTAAATAAAGTAAATATTTTTTCAATAGTCGCGAATATTGGCGACTCGAAATCAATCATCACCCATCCCGCTTCGACGACGCACCAACAGCTAAACGAAAAAGAGCTGATAGCGTGCGGAGTCCCTTCTGGACTTATCCGCATATCCTGCGGATTGGAAAGCGCCAAAGACTTGATAGCGGACATGCGACAAGCCTTAGACGCCGAGTAAAGAAGCGAATATGGGATGTTTCAACTACCTAAACGCGCATTCAAAAATGTTTGGATTGGGCCAACAGAACGAGTCCGAGAACTTATGAATAGAGTCGCATGTCTTTAAACCTACAAACTCATACGGAACATTTTACAAATCCGCTTTACTTGGAGAGCGGGCGTATTTTGGAGCCTTACGACATCGCCTATGAAACTTACGGCCATCTAAACGACGACAAAAGCAACGTAGTCGTAATCGCTCACGCGCTGACGGGATCGCATCACGCCGCTGGAACGTACGAAGGCGAAAACAAAGCTGGTTGGTGGGATGGGCTTATCGGTCCAGGCAAGGCGATAGACACGGACACATATTTCGTAGTCTGCGCGAACGTCATTGGCAGCTGTTTTGGATCGACTGGGCCTATGAGTCCGCAGCATCACCACCAAGAGCCGTATCGCTATAAATTTCCCGTCGTCAGCGTAAAAGACATGGTCAAAGCGCAGCGCATTTTGTTCGACAGACTGGACATTCACAGAGTGCACGCGATAGTCGGCGGATCCATGGGAGGGATGCAAGCGCTTCAGTTCGCCATTCACTACCCCAACTTCGCCAACAAGATCATCGCTCTCGCGGCCACTCACGCGACCCAAGCTTGGGCGATCGCGTTTAACAAAGTGGCGCAAGAATCCATACTCAAAGACCCCGACTTCAAACAGGGCTACTACGATCCAGAGCTTATCAAAGAGCAAGGACTGAGCGGAATGGCGATTGGTCGCATGGCTGGTCACATTAGTTTCTTGTCTCCTGAATCCATGAGAGAGAAGTTTGGACGCGAGTACAAACGCACCGACGGTCTTTACGAGCTTTTTGGAAAGTTTCAAGTGGAGTCTTACCTAGAGTACAACGGCTACAACTTCAGCAAGTGGTTCGATCCTTTGACGTATTTGTATATCACCAAAGCGATCAACATCTACGATTTGAGCCGCGGTTTCGACACATTGAACGAAGCTTTGAAAAAGGTGACCGCGGAGACGCATCTCATCAGTTTTAGAAACGACGTCTTGTTTAAAAATTTCGAAATGAAAGAGATATCGGACGCTTTGACGGAGATAGGAAACTCGAACCACACTTACACGGATATTGACAGCGATTACGGTCACGACGCCTTTTTAGTCGAGATTGATAAATTCGAACACAAAATAAAGGAAATCCTCAATGGCTAAAGAAAATTTCGAAGAAAAACTGCAAAACGCGAAAACCGTTTTAGAAACGCTTATGAAGCCGGAGATAACCCTCGCCGAAAGCGTCAAAGCCTACGAGAAAGGCATGAAAGAGTTGAGCGACGCGCAAACGATGCTCGAAGAAGCGGTCATTAAGATACAAGAGATAAAAAACAGCTAAGGAACGCCATGAAAGCCGCGGTTTTACAACTCAATTCGCAGGGAATGAGTTCCACGAAACTTTACAACTACATACGAGCGGCTCACAAAAAAAATGTGAAAGTTTTGCTTCTCGGTGAGTACGTTCTCAACCCCTTTTTCAACGAACTCAAAACAATGTCCATCAGCATGATTAAAGAACAAGCCAACCATCAAATCAAAATTTTAAAAGAGCTCTCTTCTACTTACGCCATGACGATAGTGGCGCCTCTCGTCATCGTGAACAAAAAAGAGATTTTCAAAACCACGGCCAAATTTTCACCCTCCTCCACCACCTACTACAATCAGCAAATTCTCATAAACTACCCGCACTGGAACGAGGAAAAATTTTTCGCCAACGAGGTCGCGCCCTTGCAAACGCCGATGACGTTCAAAGTGGATGGTTTCAAGTTCGCCATTATGAATGGCTTCGAACTTCATTTTGACGAGCTTTTCGCATCTCTGTCTTGTAAAAACGTCGACTGCGTTTTGGCTCCCAGCGTTTCGACTTTCGACTCGTTCGAGAGATGGAAAGCGCTAATCGCCGCTCGAGCGTTTACGAACAACTGCTATATTTTAAGAGCCAATAGAATTGGCGAGTATCAGGACAAAGAAGTTTCTTGGAAGTTTTACGGAGACTCCGTTTTGGCTTCTCCAAACGGCGAGATTATCGAGTATTTGGGAAACTCCGAAGAACTTATGATAGTGGACATGAGCCACACGGAGGTCGTTCAAGCTCGAAGAACGTGGGGTTTCAAAGACGCCATACACAAAAGGGGAAACAAATGCTAAAATATTTTCATCGTCAAACGCAGCTATGGGGAGAGGAGACGCAAATGAGTCTCCAATCCAAAAAAATCGCCATTATAGGTTCCGGCGGGCTTGGCTCCTCTCTCGCGTTCGCGCTTGGAGCCAGCGGAATCGGAACCATTCATATGGTGGATTTCGACGAAGTGAGTCTGCACAACATTCACCGACAAATCGCATTTAGGATGGGCGACGAAGGAAAGAACAAGGCTCGCGTCAACGCGGAGCTTATCGAGGAAAGATGCCCATACGTCAAAGCTCTCGCCCACGAGTGCGATTTTGAGGAATGGAGCGAAAAGAACGTGGAAGTCGACCTCATCATCGACGCCACGGACAACTTGCAAACTCGCGCGGATATCAACGCTTACGCGAAAGTCTCGAATACGCCATGGGTTTATGGAAGCGTCGAAGCTTTTCACGGTCAGGTTTGCTTTTTGGAGGAGTCCTCTTTCACCGACGCTTTTAAAATACTCAAAAAAACTCCAGCTGGAATCGCGGCGCCGATAGTGATGCATATCGCGTCGCTTCAAGCGAACTTGGCGCTGCGATATTTGGCTGGACTTAGCGTGAAAAAAGACTTGTTGTATTATCTGTTTTTTAACGAAGAGGGAGAGCTTGTCACTCAAAAATTTGGACTACCCAAGCCGTAAAAAAGAGTCTAGACGCTAAACCCTTTTTTACTCGTTTCTACAATCCAGAAATATATTTGGCCACGTCCTCAATCTCGGAATCGCTTAGTTTTGAGACTTGCGATTTCATCACGCCTTTCATAACGCCGCCGTAACTTCCACCTTTATACCCATTTAAGGCGGCCATAGTTTTAAGTTCGTCCCAACCGCCTATCGTGAGAGACTTTCCAAGCGCTTGTTTTTCTCCACGCGTTCCATGGCAACCGGCGCATTTTGCGAATACTTTGGCGCCTTCGCCCGGAGTTTCGCTTGCGAGCGCTTTTGCTTTTTCTTCCACTTTGCTCACAACTTCCACCATGTCCGCGCCAACTTCTTCTATCTTTTGCGCGGCTACGACAGTCGTCTCTTTGGCTTTAGTAGCGACTTTGGAGGCCTCTTTCTTGACTTGCTTTACCGCGTCCTTACTCGCCTCCTTAAGCTGTTCAACGGCAACGACGGTCGTTTTTTTGACTTCTTCAACCACATCCTTCGCTCCGCTCGACGCCGCCTCGGCCGTTTCGTTCACCTGTTTCACAATCTCTTCTTTTGCCGTTCTCGCTTTGGAGTCATCGCTACAACCAAACAAAAAGAGAGCCAACGCGACTGATAGAATTATTTTCATGATATACGCCTTTGTATTTTTTGATTTTGTTATTATATATGTTTTTTGATTCTCCAAACTTAAACTCCCAACCAAAAGCCTGATTAAACTCGGATTTTAAACGATTGGACTTTCTATTTCAGCTATTTAATGTATTATTGTCGCAATTACTCGTACGCCAAGCGCGCTTGTCGTTTTTCAGTCCGACGCTCTCGAAAAAGGCGGAGTCGATTACGCTTTAACAAACTCCTTGATAGCGCGCAAAGATAAAAAACTATACGATGTATCTCTAGTGGCAACTTATTTTCAGAAATCTCCATTGGTCATAATATCGCAGCCTGAAATAAAATCAATTTTAGATTTAAAAAATAAAAAAGTCGCGGCCACGAAAAAAGGCTGGCGATACGCCTTGGACAACATTGACGAAACGGTCAAACTCATACATAATAAATATCAACCTAAGCAACATGCTCGTCGAGACCATCGACTCGACGCTAGATTTGGACTACGCGCAAACCTTCGCCTCGAACAATATAGTTGTCGTTATGAGAAACTCCGCTAGCTACGTTGACGATTTGCGGGCGCTCAAAGATAAAAAAATCGCCATCATCAAAAACTATGGCTACGTTGCGCGGATAAAACAAGATTTTAAAGAGCTGGCGTTTTACGAGGTGGACAATATACAAGAGGGCTTGAGCGAAAGGTCATGAGATTTTGGTTGGGATTGTAAACAAAGATATGTCTAGAGAACGGATTACGCCCTTGCCTCAACGGTCGCGTTTTTCATGTCTTTACTTGTGATTTTTATCCTTTTTTGGCTATTCAACGCTAAATCGGAGATCAAAAAGCGAAGAGAGGTACAAAGCTTTGTTCAAATCCAACCTCGCCATTCAACTTGTGATAGATCCTCAAACGAACGAAATAATAGACGCCAACGAAAGCGAGGAAATCCAACAAGAAATTCATGATGCGAAAATTTCCCATAAGAATCAATTTCATTTTCAACATCGGGTCTCCAACGGGGAAATACGCGACGTCGAAGTCAACTCCGGTCCCCTTGAGATAGAGGGAGAAACCTATCTTTATTCGATAATCTTCGATATTACCGAGAAAAAAAGCTTGAATCGTACAAGGTGGCCACTCAGGAGCGCTTGGCCTTTGGGATTGGGATTTGATTTCAAACGAAGTTTACTTTTCTCCTCGCTGGAAAGACATACTTGGATACAAGGTCGACGAAATCGACAGCTCTTTTTCCGTATGGGAAAAATTGGTTCACAAAGACGATTTGTCCAACGCCTTCAATGAGATTGACAATATGATAAAAAACGAAGACAAAGACTATCAATTCAACGTAAAGTTTCGCATGTTGGGCAAAGATGGGCGCTACGTTCCGATTTTATCCCGCGCGAAGAAAATTTTCGACCAAAATGGAGAATTGCTTAGATTGGTCGGCGCTCACGTCGATATTAGCGAGATTGTCGCCATTTTGGAAACTTCGCAAGACATCACGAAGCTGAAAAATATTCAAGACGAACTGAAGCATCAAGCGGAGCATGATTCGCTAACCGGCTTGCCAAATCGCGTTTTGTTCTTAGACCGCATAAACCAATCCATAAAAAACGCGCAAAGATATAGTGAAAAATTGGCCGTATCGTTTATAGACCTTGATCATTTCAAAGAGGTCAACGACTCCCTTAGGCATAAGGTCGGAGACATCCTTCTAGCAATGGTGTCTAAAAAGTTTAGCGAAATCGTTCGTCAAAGCGATACCGTAGCGAGACTTGGAGGCGACGAGTTCGCGATTATAATTAGCCATTTCAACAAAGATGACGGAGCGAGCGCCGACGCGCTTGTCAAAAACGCCGACGCGGCCATGTACAAGGTCAAAAACTCCGGCAGAAACAATTATCAGTTCTACACGGCGGACATGACGGAAAAAGTCTTCGAAAGAGTGATGCTCGAGACGCAAACGCGCCAGTCTATCGCAAGTCGATTCCAGAGACGAATCAATAGTTGGCATGGAAGCTTTGATTCGTTGGAACCATCCGGACATGGGTTTGGTTTCGCCCGAAAAGTCGATCGCGAAACTCAGCGAATTGAGCGTTCTTGGTATCAAACTCTCCATTGACGATTTTGGAACGGGACACTCATCCTTGTCTTATCTCAAACGTTTGCCAATCTCAAAGCTCAAAGCAGCGCGACTTTTTGTCGGCGAACGGCGGCTATGAGTTTCAAGGCTATTTCTACCACAAACCCTCAAGCGCGAGCAAAGTCCAAACAAAGCTAACGAGAGAAGAGTCCTCGTAAGTTTTGCAAATGGCGGACAAGTTTTTTTTGGATATAATTGCGCCAATTAAACTAAGCGACTAAACTCATGAATTTTGAACCATACCCATTTGAAAAACTAAACGATTTGCTACGAAACGTCACGCCCAACCCCGATTTCGAGCTTTGCTCGCTCACCATCGGAGAACCCCAGTTCGAGACTCCCGCGTTTATACAAAAATCTTTGGCGGACAACTCTTCGCTGCTAAGACGCTACCCTAAAACGAGCGGCGAGGCGAATCTCATAGAGGCGCAACTCGGTTTCGTCGAAAAAAGATTCAACGTAAAACTTCACGCGGCTCAAATCATCCCGACTTTCGGCACTCGAGAAGTTCTTTTCAACTTCCCTCAGTTTTTGCTTTTCGACAAAAAAAATCCCGTCATGGCGTATCCGAACCCATTTTATCAAATTTACGAAGGGGCGGCTATCGCCACTCGCTCGAAAGTGATTCACCTAAACCTAAGCGCGGACAACGGCTTCAAACCTCTCATAAACGAAGAGGAGTTGAGCCAGTGCGATTTGGTGATTTTAAACTTTCCCAACAACCCGACGAGCTCCACCCTTAGTTTGGAAGAGCTTGGAGAATGGGTCTATTTGGCGCTAAAACACGACTTCGTTCTTCTAAACGACGAATGCTATAGCGAAATCTACGTGGACGAACCGATTCCCTCGCTCTTAGAAGCTTCGGTTCACGTTGGAAACGCGACCTTTAAAAACGTTTTGGTCGTAAACTCTATTTCCAAGCGCTCTTCCGCTCCGGGACTGCGTTCTGGCTTTATCGCTGGAGACGAGAGTATTTTAAAAGAGTATTTGAAGTACAGAACCTACGTTGGATGCGCTTCGCCGCTTCCACTTCAAAGCGCGGCGGCGGATGCTTGGAGCGACGAGGCTCACGTGGCGCTCTCAAGAGAAATCTACAAACGAAACTTCGTTTTGGCCAAGGAGATACTTGGCGTCGAGATTCCAAAAGCGACTTTCTACCTTTGGCTTCGCGTCGGGGACGCTTTGGCGTTCACAACGAAACTCTACGGGGAGTACAACGTAAAAGTGCTGCCAGGCGAGTATTTGGCGAGAGATGGCGAAAAGAGCCAAAACCCGGGAATCGGGTTTGTTAGAATCGCCCTAGTCGAAGGCGAAGAAAAAACGAAAGACGCTCTCAATAGAATCAAGGATTGTTTAAATGGCTAGAACCGCGGACGAACTAAAAAAAATCATACTAGAGAGTCAAGAGAACTTTGATATCGCGTCGCTTTACGTTTTAGAGCGAGAGGCCCATGAAGTTTTAGACGAAGACGCCATGCAAGGTCTTTACGCCAACATTCTCGATCTCGCGTTGGAAAAACTCACCGACGCTCTCGAAGCCCACAGAAAAATGAATATGGGCGAGGTTCAGGATTTCGCCACTCTTCGCGCGCTCTACGAGTACGCGATGGAGCACTACAGCGCGGGTCAGGCGACGGACGCTTCGGCTTTGTTCGAAGTGCTTAGCGGTTTGAGCGACGACGACAAGTTTTCATCCGCCATGAAACTTCACTGGATCGCTTCGGCCGAAGGCGTCGAGTTGGAAGACTTTTTGGAAACCATAGCCGACCTTGACGCCACGCAAAACGCCGGAACTTTTTACGTGAGCGAGTTTTCAAAAAAGGCGCAAGAATTGCTAGGTAAATCCCAAAGCAAGGGAGCGCGATAGATGAAAATACATTTTATAGGGATTGGCGGAATAGGCATATCCGGCTTGGCGCAGTATATGAGGTTTAGAGGTCACGAAGTCAGTGGCTCGGACATCAAAGAGACCATAATCACCAAAAAGCTCCGCTCTTTGGGGGTAAACGTGAACGTCCCCCACTCCGCGGAAGCCATCACCGACCAAGACTTGGTGGTTCACTCCGCAATCATCAGCCCAAACAACCCCGAGATACTCGCCGCGAACGCCAAAGGCGTCGAAGTTTTGGCTCGACGCGAGGCGCTGCTCAGAATCCTTGATGACAAAAAAGTCTACTCGGTCGCTGGAGCCCACGGAAAAAGCACGACGACCGCCATTTTAACCGCCATCATGAACGGCTCGGCCATCATAGGCGCGGAGTCCAAGGCGTTTGGCTCAAACGTGCGCTATGACGCGACGAGCGACGTTATGCTCTTCGAAGCGGACGAGAGCGATGGAAGCTTCATCAACTCGAACCCGTATTGCGCGATAGTGATAAACGCGGAACCAGAGCATATGGAGTACTACGATTACAACTTCGAGCTTTTTTACGATTCGTACAGAACGTTCATAAAGTCCGCGCCTTACAAAGTCCTGAATGCGGAAGACCCATTTTTGGCGACTCTAAAAGGGGATGTCGACGCGCATTGGCTCTACCCGAGCGAGGATATTCGCGACATCGAGTACGTGCTCATAGAAAACGAGCCTCACACTAGGTTCGAGCTTAAAGACTTGGGCGTTTTCGACGTTTGGGGTTTTGGAAAGCACATCGCTCTCGACGCTTCTCTCGCCATTTTGGCGGCGAGCGAGTCAATGGACCTCGAACTCATAAGAGAAAACATTTTGACTTTCAAAGGCATCAAAAAACGTTTCGACATAGTCGGATTTGAAAAAGACCGCGTCATCATCGACGATTACGGCCACCATCCAACCGAGATAAAAGCGACGTTCGAGTCCGTGAAAGAGTACGCCAGACTCAAAGGCTTCGACAAAATCACGGCTATTTGGCAACCGCACAAATACTCTCGCACAATCGACAACCTCGACGCGTTCATACAGTGCTTCGAAGGCGCGGAAGAGCTCATAATCCTTCCAGTTTGGGCGGCGGGCGAAGCCAAACGCGAGATCGATTTTGAAGAAAAATTCAAAGGCTACAATCTAACCATGGCGGATAGAATCACGAGAGCGAACAATACGATAACGGTCGTCAAAGACGACAAGGACCTTGAAACGTTGGACAAAGGCCTTATCATAAGTTTTGGCGCCGGCGACATCACCTATCAAATCAGAGGAATCGCGTAGTGGCTTATATATACGGACTCGTAGTCATAGGCTTTTTCTTTTTGGCGCTTAACTATTTCACCTCGTTGAGCCATTCTGAAAAATTCAGCGTCATCGCGATCGTCTTATCGCTTGTTTTGATGGCTATGATGTTTAACGAATACTCGAAAAGCGAGAGCCAAAACACTCTCGACGTCGCCATGCGCTTCAACCAAAACAAAACCGTCGTTTGCGAGGGAGTGGAGGTGAACTCCTCAAACTACGAGCTCAGCGTCGGCACCTACACTTTCATAGGCAAAACAGGCACTCCCAACTATGGAAAAATGATTAGCGTCTCAACTTGTAAATGACAAAACTAATAAGTCAACTCGATTTAAACGACCACATAGAGCAGTTCAAAAGCTTCTTCTCCCGCGAGAGCGAGCTCTTCATGGAGGGCGATCAAGAGCTGCATTTTCGCTATATAAAAGAGTTGGACAAGCTAGAGTTCAAATCTCCCCCCAAAGTCGCCGATTTTTTTCACATCAAAGGGCATCTTAAAAAGCGCGGCGTTTTAAATTTCGAGCAGATTTTCGAGATAGTCAAAATCGTTAGATATTTCCGCTACTTCAAAAACCGCGCGCTCGATGGAATCATCGGCCAATGGATGGACAAATTCGTCATCGACCCGAAGTTCGCCGAAGTGGAAAAATACTTTACGAGCGAGGGCAAGTTTGAGGAAAATCTCGACGAAACGCTGTTTCGCCTTAGCGCGAAAATCAAAGAACGCAAAGACAATATCTCCGGCTCGCTCAAACGAATGATGGGCAGTTCGAAGCTCGCCGGCTATTTGGTCGACTCTCAAGCGCATTTTATGAACAACGAAGAGTGTCTTTTGGTTCGCGGCGGATTCAACCACGTGCTCAAAGGCGCCGTCGTCGGGCGCAGTTCGGGCGGATTTTTCTACGTCTCCCCCGACAGCGTTTTAAAAGAGAAAGAGCAGATTCGATACATCGAGCAAGAAAGAGAGGCGATATTTTACGAGTACGCCAAAGAGTTCTCTACCAAACTTTGGGAACTGCGGCCATTTGTGAGCTTCATAGACAAAGAGTTCACCAAGTTCGACAACTACCAAGCTCGCGTTTTGTTCGCCAAAAGCAAAAACCTGCAACTCGTAAAAAGCAAAAACGACGCTAAAATCGTTCTCGCGGATTTCGTTCACCCCGCTCTGCGCGACGCCAAACCCATAAACGTGGACTTTTCCAAAAACATACTAATGGTGACGGGCGTGAACGCGGGCGGAAAAACCATGCTGCTCAAGTCCATTCTCGCGGCCGCGTTTTTGGCGAAGTACGTCATACCCATGAAGCTCAACGAGGCGAAGTCCCACATAGGCTCCTTCAAATCCGTTCTCGCTATCATAGACGACCCTCAAAACGTCAAAAACGACATCTCCACTTTCGCCGGACGCATGCAAGAGTTCTCGCGCATTTTCTCCCAAAACAACGCGCTCGTCGGAGTCGACGAGATAGAGCTTGGAACCGACAGCGACGAGGCGGCGGCGCTCTTCAAGGTCATACTCGACGACCTCGTCAAACGCGGTCAAAAAGTGGTGGTCACGACGCACCACAAACGCCTAGCGGCGCTTATGGCCGACCGCGACGACGTCGAGCTTATGGCCGCCATCTACGACGAGGAGCAGCGCAAACCAACTTACGAGTTTATGCAAGGCATCATCGGAAAAAGCTACGCGTTCGAAACCGCGAGCCGCTACGGCATATCCAACGCCATCGTCAAAGAGGCCAAAGCGGTTTACGGAGACAATTCCGAGAAACTAAGTCTGCTCATCGAACGCGGCTCCCAACTCGAACGCGAACTGAAACAAAAACACAAAAAAGTCGACGACAAAATCGAAGAGCTTCGCCTGAGAGAGCTTCGCCTCCAAGAGATGAAAGAAGCCAATATAAAAGAGTTGGACGAGCAAAAAGCCGTTCTCAAGCGCAGCTACGAGGTGGCGATCGGCGAAGCCAAAGAGGCGGCCAAGGCGGGCGACGTAAAATCGATTCACAGAGCCATGGACAAAGCGAACAAAAAGCTTCCTCCAAAACAAGAAGAGCCCATCAAACGCGACGTCGCGTTTAAGGTCGGCGACGCGGTGAAATACCATTCCCAAAGAGGCGTCATACTCTCCATGAGAGACGAACGAGACGCGACCATTGAGGTCGACGGGATGCGAGTTCGCGTCAAAACGAAATATTTGCGACACTCGACGATACTAAAAACTAAACCAAGAACCGACGTTAGCGTTCAGGTTGATAAAAAAGCCGGACTAAAGTGCGACTTGCACGGAATGAGGGCGGACGAGGCGTGCGACGAGCTTGACGTTTTTTTAAGCAACGCCCTTATAAACGGTTGGGACGAGGTCATAGTTTATCACGGCATTGGAACGGGCAAGCTCTCGTACGCCGTGAAGAACTTCCTCGCCGCCCACCCAAGCGTTAAAAAATTTGAAGACGCGCCTCAACACATGGGCGGTTTCGGAGCCAAGTTGGTCTCGCTTTAATGGGCAAAACGGTAGCGATAGTCGGTGGCGGAGCGAGCGGACTCATATGCGCCATATTTTGCGCGCAAGCCGGTTTGAGAGTTGAAGCGTTCGAGCAAAACTCCAAATGCGCCAAAAAGATTTTGGTCTCTGGAAACGGTCGCTGCAACGTATCCAACGCCAACCTAAGCAAAGAGGATTTTTTCTCGAGCGACCCCGAGTTCGTTACGTACGCGCTCAAAGCGTTTGGGTTCGAGGAGTTCTCCAAGTTTACGAGCGAAATGGGACTTTTGCTCAACGTCTTGGATGACGGACGAGCCTATCCCCTAAGCAACGAGGCCAAAAGCGTGGCGAAAATATTCGAGGATAGAGCCGCCAATCTTGGAGTGATTTTTCACACCGACGCGAAAATATCCGATATTAAAGAGATGACGAAAAAGTACGACGCGGTCGTAGTGGCGACGGGCTCTCGAGCGGCCGAGCACTTAGGCGGAAACGCTGACGGCGAAGCGTTCGCCAAAGAGTTCGGACACAACGTCCTTCCGGCCTACCCCAGCCTCGTTCAGCTTCGCCTGAAGTCGGGAGTCGCTCGCAAAATGAGCGGAGCCAAACTAAGCTCCAAAGCGACGCTTTTTATAAACCGCAAAAAGGACGTCGCGGTCGAAGGCGACGTTCTTTTCACCGACTACGGCGTTTCGGGATTCGCGATTTTGGACCTTTCGCAAAGAGCGAGTTTCGCGCTTATGAACAAGGAGTCCGTCGAATTGTCCATCAACCTGCTCCCCTCTTTCGACGCGCAAACGCTATCCGCTCACATCTCAAAAGTCGCCCAAAATTTTCCGGACTTTACCATGCTCGACATTTTGGTTGGACTCGTCCCTGTGAAAATAGCCAATGGACTCCTCGAAGAACTCAACTTCTCGAGCGATACAAAAGCCAAAGAGGTTCACGCGAAAACCTCCAAACGACTCGCCAACGCCATGCTCGACTGGCGTTTCGAGGTGAACGACACGCACGGTTTCCGTCACGCGGAGGTGAGCGGCGGAGGAATCGACACGAGCGAGATAAATCCAAAAACGATGGAGTCCCTAAAGCGAAAGAACCTTTACTTTTGCGGAGAGGTTTTGGACGTACTGGGCAAACGCGGCGGATACAACTTCGCGTTCGCCTGGGCTAGCGGATATTTGGCGGCCAAAGACATAACTAAACGATAGAACGCTTCACCGTTTTGTTTCTGCCCTCGTTTTTAGCTTCGTACAAACAGTCGTCGGCTTGTTTTAGCAAAGCGTCGAGGGAAAGCTCCTCGCTTATTTGAGCCACTCCAAAACTAGCCGTTTTGCGTCCTATGTGATCGAATGGATACGCTTCGATAGTCGTTCTGATTTTTTCGGCCAAAGCGTAAGCGCCCTCGGCGTCAGTTTCCGAGCAAATAATTAAAAACTCTTCTCCTCCCCAGCGACCCGCTACGTCCATGCTTCTAGTGTTTTCGCTTAGTATATTGCCTATCGTCTTTAGTATGTAGTCGCCAATCAAGTGCCCATGCTCGTCATTGACCCGCTTGAAAAAATCTATATCCATCATGATTACCGAAAACACTCTTTCGTATCGTCTAAAGTTGTCGTTTTTTATAGAAAGCTCGTCATCTATTTTGGCGCGGTTGCTCAACTTGGTGAGCGCGTCCGTAGTGGCGAGTTTGAGAAGTTTGGCGTTTGCTTCTTCGAGTTCTTTGGTTCGGTTTTTGACCTCTTGTTCGAGTTGAATTTTTCGATTGTCGCTTAGCTTGAACTTTTCGTCCTCTTCGCTGGATATTTTTGACAATAGTTGGTTGAACTTTGATTGCAAAACCGCGAGTTCGTTCTCGTTGTCGAACTTGACGTTAACGTATCGATTTTGCCTGTTTTCCCATTTTAAATCCGATATTTTTTTGGTCAACTCTTGCAATGGTTCTTCGAGATGGCTTTTAAACGCGACTACGAATAAGACGATTAGCGCCATGGTTTTTATAAACTCGTTTAGCAAAATCATGCCAATATTAAGCTCGATTCGATCGAATATGGCAACCTTGTCGGAGTATATTGTCACCTTTGCCAAATAGACTTCGTTTCCGTCATACTTCTCATTGATGGTGAAACTATGCGACAAGTCGGCGTCGCTCATCTTCTCTTTTGAAAGGGCGTCGTCAAGCTTGCTAATCAAATCGACGTTGTTTGGATCTGTTATGATTACGCCATGCACCAAAGGCATGTTCATCAGGCCTTGGCCAATTGACTTTACTTGTTCGTAATTCAAATCCCACAACGCGGTGCGCAAAGAGGGCTCGAAAACGGAAGCAATCGTTTTAAGCTCGTCTTTTATGTGCGTCTTCGTATACTTGTAGTCTATGAAAAAGTGAATGGCCGTCACCAAAAAAGTTATCAAAATATAGATGGTCAAAATAGACTTCAGCAATTGTTTGGAGAGATTTAGTTTTTTGCTAAGCATTATATTTTCATCCTAAAATATTGCTTGGAGTAGTTGTCGTATATTTCGTCGTACCGACCGCTCTTTTTAATCGCTCTCAAACCTTCGTTAAAATCGTTTCTGACATTTTCGTCTTGGAAAGCCAGTCTGTATTGGGTGGGTTCGAAAAGGTCGAAAATATCGACTTTCACACCTTCGTCAACTTTCCCCTGAGAGATAAGTTCTTTTTTGTAAAACTCGAAAACATGCCTATCCAAGACGATCGCGTCAACGCGATTTTCAAGAAGTTTGTACGCTTGTTGTTTTTGATTTGCGACTTCGGAGTAATTGGCGGACGACGCTTTTACGACGTTGGCGAACGCTTGACCCAAGTTTTTTTGAGCGTTCTGAAACGCTATGACGCGATAGTTTTTAAGATCTTCCACATTTTTTATGTCGCAACATCTCGAATTTAGCGCGAACGCCGCGCTATGGTGTCTTATAAAAAAATCGGAGTAGTAAGCTCCGGGACCGGAATCGTTTTTTACGATGGGTATCGCGTCGACGTAACCGTGTTTGAACATCTCTATTCTTCGGCCAACGCTGATAAATACGGGTTTGAGAGTGTGAGATTTGTATTGGAGCGCTTCTCTGACTATAGAGATAGCGACTCCCCTGTCCTCTCCAAATACGTATGGAGGCGTCGAATACGAAAAAACGACTTTGATTTCATTGGCGTCCAAAACGCAAAACATAATTAAAATTAATAGTATTTGTTTAACCATGGATAATTTTATATCAATTATTGTTATATTCCGCTTAAATCGCCACATATCAAGTTTCACATGCGTATTGACGTGGATTTATACAAGTCGACAACATCTTCGCCAGCGTCGACGCCCAACTCAAAAAACGCTACGACCTCGTGCCGAACCTCGTCGCGTCCGTAAGCAGATATATGGAGCATGGAAAGTCTATTTTGGAAGAGGTGACGAAACTTCGAGCCAAGGCGAATGAAAACGTAACGCATCTGCAACGCTCGCTCAACGAAGTCGAAGAGCAGATCTCGGCGGCTCGTCGCGCGTACAACTTCCCTCTTTGAAAAGATTGGAGTTCGACAGAAAGCGATTGACGCATCGAATCGCAACCGTTGGAATTTTGTACGCGGCGCTATCTACAAATACCTCATCAAAGACTACGCTAGAGAATTTAAAGAAAAAATCATCGCCCCCCTCGTGTCCGCGCTTGACCCCAACCTAAACTACTCCGCGGAGCTTCACGCGCCAAGTGAATACTTCACTCGCGCGAAACGCTTTTGGAAACCTGGTGGGCAACTGGCCGCAATCGAAAAACGCGAGTAGAAACGCTCTCGTGAAGATGGACGACGCTGAGTTTGAAAAAGAGTTCGTCGTCTACTCCTCCGACCAGATAGAAGCTAGATACCTTTTATCGCATACTATGATGAGCAACTTTTGCTTCTTAAAAAACGCTCGGGCCGGCCTGTGTCCGTTTCTTTCAGAGGCGCGAATATTTACATCGCGATCGCATACGACAAGGACATGTTCGAACCGTCTGTTTTCCATTCACTTTTAAAGTATAAAATAGCGACTCAATACATTGAAACTCTTCATTTGGCCGTTGGCGTGGCGCTGGAGTTGAAACTAAATCAAAAACTTTGGAGCAAAACATGAAACCAAAACCGGCAGAGGCCAATAAATAAATGAATGGCGAAACCAGCGTTATTTCGCTAAGCGTAAAAGACCTCTTTAGCGCGAAAATGCTAAAGTACTCCATACTCCCGTTTGTAATCAGTACGCTCATCGCGTACGTCTTCTTTTTTCTCCTCGCCGGCGCGGGGCTAGACCAATTTGGAGCCATGGACCTCGCCTCGACTCAAACTACCGTACAAAACGGCATACCCCACACCGAGAGTTTCGCGACGACGCTCGAAGGCGCCGCGATAATAAAATTTCTTATGAGCAGCGCCATCACCTCGTGGATAGCCTCGTTTTTGGTTTACACGATTGGGGGTTTTCTAATGCTTTACTTTTCCATATTTATCGCTCTAATCGTCATAGGGTTCTTGACTCCGGCGATACTAGGAGAGATTCAAAGACGGCACTATCCCGACTTGAAGATGGTCGGACACTCGAACGTTTTCGAAGCGCTCTTTTTGACGCTAAAGTGGACTTTGACGATGATAATTCTGTTTTTCGTCCTTATTCCCATCTATTTCATCCCCGTGCTAAACATCATCGCGTTCAACCTTCCGCTTTACTACTTTTTTCACAAAATGATGACGTACGACGTGGGTTCGGCGATTTGCTCGAGAGACGAAAATTTAAAAATAAAGTTTTTTAACGCGAGCGCGCTTAGGCTTAAAACGCTGGGCTTGTATCTAATCTCGCTCATACCCTTCGTGATCTTTTTCGCGTCGGTTTTTTACGTCATTTACTTGGGGCATAGCTATTTTTTAGAAGTTAGAAAGTTGAGAGCGGCTTGACGCCTTAGCGAGCGCTCTCGTTGGACTCTTCCATCATCGCCGCGCCGCACTTGCCCGCGCCGCACTTCATAATCGTCGTTTTGTCCGAAGCTTGAGCGCTCGTCGGCTCGTCGACGTAAACTTTTCCGTATCCAGAGATTTGGATTATAAATATTGAAAATCCAACCATTATAGCGACGAACAGCGCCGCGAACAACCATATCTTTTTTATCATTTAATTTCCTTTTTTTTGAATTATAGCCAAAAAACTATTCTTCGTCTTTGTCTATATCTTGCAACGCCATTTTCCGATAAGCCTCGTCCTTGGGAACGAGACCGGCTTCGTACAAAAACTGAGACGCCACGAAGTTTTGTTTTTTTATCTTGTCGTATTTCGCGAAACTAAGATAAAGAACGTCTTTGGCTCGCGTGACCGATACGTAAAAAAGACGTCTCTCTTCGTCAAGGCTTCCTCCGCGCTGCATGAGCTTTCTGTTTGGAAAACGCCCGTCCATCAAGTCGACCACGTAAACTTCTTTGTACTCCAAACCTTTGGAGGCGTGAACGCTGAGAAGGTTCACTCCCTCGCCTTGCGTCAAATCCGAAGAGCCTAGAATCATCGCGTTTAGAAACCTTTCGTGTTGGGAATACGGTTTTGAAAGCTCTTCCAAAAGCGTCATTTTTCTCGCTATGCGAGTCAAAGATTCGCTCTTTTGCTTCTCGTCGACGCCGCCGTCTTTGAGAGTGGCCCGCTTCGTCGAGAGAGTGTCGGCTATGTACGAGCAAAACGCCGACGAGGCTATCTTTCCAACAACGGTTCGAGGGTTTTTGACGCCTTTTAAATCGCGGTACAAAAGATAAAAATTGTGTAAAAAAGTCGCGCTCTCTTTTGTGAGTTTTGGATGTTTGAGAGCGGGATTTTTCATAAACTTCGCCTCGAATCCCAGCTTCGCGTATTTGCCCACCGCTCCGAGCTCCGCGAATTCGTCGAAAAGCCCAAGCTGAGAGTTCAGCTTGCGTTTTTCAAAAGGATTCGAAATGCTCTCGTCAGGCGCGTACAGCCCATAGAACATGCTTCCGTGGCCTAAAGTCTTCAAAGCCACGTACATCTCTTTGGCCATCGCGCTGCCTATGCCGCGAGCGAACTCGAAGATGTGTATAAACGCCATCATGTCCGCTTCGTTGACCAAAAGCGTGTACAAATCCAAAACCGCTTTGACCTCTTGGGAGTCGAAAAAACTCGTTCCGCCCTTTCGCTTGCAGGGAATGTTGAGCTCGCGAAGCCCCACTTCTATGCCGTCGGCCGATGAGTTGTTTCGAAAGATAACCGCTATCTCCTCTCTAGGAGTTTGAGAGTCCCTTATCTGCGCCGCCACCGCGTGATACTGGTCGAAAAGCTCGTCGTAAACCAAAAGTTTTGGAGCCTGCGCGTCGTAAACGCGAGTCACCTCCAATTTTTTTGGATAGATTCTTTCGTTGTGCTCGATAACTTTCGTGGCGAGAGAAAGTATGGGAAGCGACGAGCGGTAGTTTTTGGTGAGCGTGTGCACTTTGGCGTCGGGAAACTTAGTGGAAAACGAGCCGATTATGCCGATGTCCGCGCCGTTGAAAGCGTAAATGCTCTGGTCGTAGTCGCCGACGCAAAAAAGGGAGGGAGGCTTCATGGCGTCTATGAGCGTCCCCTGAAGCGCGTTGGTGTCTTGGTATTCGTCCACCAAAACCTCTTTGTATCCCAAATCGTTCGTTTGGCACATCTCGCGAAAGTTTATAAGCAAGTCGTTGAAGTTTACGAAACCGTACTCTTTTTTCAACGCTTCGAACTCGTCGACAATGTCGGCGTAAATCATGGCGAATTGCGAGTGCTCCTCGTACTTGGCCTTCACCCAATCCTCGAAGTTGTCGCGCAGCTCCGTGTTTTGGTAAAAAGAGTACGCGTCGTACAAATAGTTTCCGCCGTAAGGCTTCACATCGGCGTCTATGCGCGAAAAATCGCGTTTTTCAAAAACGCTGCGAAAAAGAGTTTTGAGTTCGCGTTGCTGTTTGAGGACCACGCGTTTGTCGTGCTTTTTAAGCCATCTGTAGCTTACCGCGTGAAAAGTTCCGGCGTCTATTTTCGCCGCTATATCTTTGCCGAAAAACTCCGCGACTCGCTCGACCATTTCGGCCGCGGCCTTGTTGGTGAAGGTCAAAAGCAAAATTTCTTCGGGTTTCACGTTGGCGTTTAAAAGATACGCTATGCGACCTACGATTGTGGAGGTTTTTCCAGTGCCCGCCGAAGCGATGATAAGATTTTGCGGAGTGTCGGAAGTGGCGGCCGCGTATTGTTCTTCGTTTAAACGCGATAGCGCCATGCTCGACTCCTCGTAATTTTTAAGAGTGCGATTATACCTTGATATATTTAATATACTATTTAGAACAATGTCACTAAAATGACGCTATTGAATTTAAGGGATTAAAAATGTCCAAAAGCGCGAACGTACTTCAAATCATTTCAAACGAGACGAAATCTTCGATTGACCAGATGTCCGTAGTCACGCCAAGCGTTTACGCTTCCATATTTTCCAAGTTCGCGATCGAGCACAACGAGCCTTTGGAAAACGAGGCGGAACTCTCTAAAAACTTAATGAAAATCGAGTGTTCGAACCTTAGCGCCTTGCAAGACAGCGCGTCGAAAAACGCGAATCGACTAAGCGACAGCGCCGATAGAGCCATTAGCGCCATTAAAGAAAAGAACGAAGCTGGATTGGCTCAAGTTTTGCAAGAGACGAGGGAACTAAAAACCGAAATTGAAAAGCTCAAAGAAGCCGTTTACAAAGACGAACTAACGCGCGCTCACAATAGGAAATGGTTGCGCGACAACTATTTGACGCCTGAGACGGACTCGTTTAGTAATGACGGTTCGCTCGCGCTGATAGACTTGAATTTCTTCAAACAAATCAACGACGTTCACGGCCATATCGTTGGGGACAAAGTTCTAATCTACGTCGCCAACCAACTCAAACGCGCCAAAGCCAACGTAGTCAGATATGGAGGGGACGAGTTCATCCTTATGTTTGAAAAACGCGTTTCTCTCGAACGCGCGCTCGAGTCTATCGAGGCCATAAGAGAAGACGTAATTGGCAAAAAACTCAAATCCAGCGAAACTAAATTCACGGTGAGTTTTTCATACGGCGCCATCGCGTTCAAAAAAGGCGACGAGCTTGGCGAGGCAATCGAACTCGCGGACAAAAACATGTACGAGGATAAAATTCAAATCAAACAAAGAGTCACCGGCATATAGCGAGCAAGTTTAAAACGCCGCTCGTAAGCGAACCCTCACCACTTTTTAGGTACAATCGCGAAATTTAATAAACGCTTTTAAGGCCTACTCATGTCAGAAAACAAATACGATCCGCAAGAAATAGAGAACAAATACTACGCAATTTGGGAAGACAGGAAGTACTTCGAGATAAATGGAAACCAAGCCATTCAAGAAGAGGGAAAAAACTTCTCCATCATGATGCCTCCCCCAAACGTCACTGGTCGCCTTCACATCGGTCACGCGCTTACCTTTACTCTTCAAGACGTCATCACCCGTTACAAACGCATGGATGGATACAAAACTCTTTGGCAACCGGGAACGGACCATGCGGGAATTGCCACTCAAAACGTTGTGGAGAAACAACTGCTTGCCGAGGGAACTACGAAAGAAGAGATTGGTCGCGAGGCGTTTTTAAAGCGCGCATGGGAATGGAAAGCGGAATCCGCTGGAATCATGACGCAGCAACTTCGTCAAATGGGAGTGAGTCCCGCTTGGGAGAGAGAACGTTTCACTATGGACGAGGGACTTCAAAAATCCGTAAAAGAGGCTTTTGTTCATCTTTACAACGAGGGTCTCATCATTCGTGGAAACTACATGGTTAACTGGTGCACGCACGATGGCGCGCTCTCGGACATAGAAGTCGAACATGAAGACCACGATGGCAAGTTTTACTATATGACCTACCCTTTCGCCGATGGAAGCGGAAGCGTTGAAGTGGCGACGACTCGTCCGGAGACGTACTTTGGCGATACGGCCGTTATGGTTCACCCTGATGATGAGAGATATAAAGCTCTCATAGGCAAAAAAATTCGTCTTCCACTTTTAGAACGCGAAGTGGCTATCATCGCCGATTCTCACGTCGACATGGATTTTGGAACGGGCGTTGTTAAAGTGACTCCCGCTCATGACCAAAACGATTATGAAGTTGGCAAGCGTCATGATTTAGAGTTCATCACGGTTTTTGATGAAAAAGGAATCTTAAATGATTACGCTGGAGAGTTTAAAGGTTTAGAGCGTTTAGAAGCTCGTGAAATTATTGTAAAACGCCTTGATGAAGAGGGATTTATCGTTAAGATAGAAGACCATAAACATCAAGTTGGACACTGTTACAGATGTAAAAACATTGTTGAACCTTACATCTCGCGTCAATGGTTCGTTCGTAAAGAAGTGGCTGACAAATCAATAGAAAAAACAAACGCCGGCGAAGCGCAGTTTTTCCCACCTCATTGGATAAACTCTTACAACTCTTGGATGGGTGAACTTCGCGACTGGTGCATCTCTCGTCAACTTTGGTGGGGACATCAGATACCGGTATTTTACTGCGACGAATGCGAGCATGAATTCGTTTCTCAAGAAGACGCTCCAGAAGCTTGTCCAAAGTGCGCTTGCAAAAACGTGACTCAAGACCCCGACGTTTTAGACACTTGGTTTAGTTCGGCTCTATGGCCTTTTTCAACTCTTGGCTGGGGGAATGGCGACGTCGAGATGGACAAGCTCTATCAATCAAACGACATGAAAGATTTTTATCCAAACACGCTTCTCATCACTGGCTTTGACATCCTTTTCTTTTGGGTGGCTAGAATGATGATGATGGGCGAAAACTTCAACGATCAGCTTCCATTTAACCACATCTATCTTCACGCTCTCGTTCGCGATGAAAAAGGCGACAAGATGAGCAAATCGAAGGGTAACGTTATCGACCCTCTCGACATGATAAACAAATACTCCGCCGACGTCCTGCGTTTCACTCTCGCCATAAGCGCCGCGCAAGGTCGCGACATAAGAATGAGCGCGGAAAAACTAGAACTCAACCGTAACTTTACAAACAAACTTTACAACGCAAGCAAATATCTTCAAATGAACGTAGACGTTTTTCCCGATTTGGCCGGTTTTTGCGTCGAGACTGATTTGGGTCGTTACATGATGAGTCGTCTGAACTTCGCAACCAAAGAGGTTCGCGCGAATCTTGACGAGTACAAGTTCAACGACGCGGCGCTTGTCTTGTACAAATTTTTGTGGAATGAGTTTTGCGACTGGGGAATTGAGCTATCAAAAGCCGACAAAGGTTCCATCGTGGAACTTGGAGCCATTTTCAAAGAGGCTATGAAACTTCTTCATCCATTCATGCCGTTTATCACGGAACACCTCTATCATGAGCTTAGCGGAACGTCGCTTGAAAATGGCGAGTCCATCATGATAAAAAAATATCCTTTTAAAGTCAAACAGCGCAAAGAAGAAGCGAAATTTGAAATCATCATGGACGCCATCGTTTCGATCAGACGAGCGAAAGTTTTAGTCGACTTGGCGAATCAAAAGATAGAAAAAGCGTTCGTGAAAATAGACGCCATTAGCGAAGAAGACAAGGCGATGATGCTTCCTTTCATAACGAGACTCGCCAAAGTGGAAGTCCTAGAGTTTACGGATGTCAAGATAGAGAACGCGGTAAGCGACATCGCGGACAAATGCGAGACTTTCATACCGACCGATTCTATCGACCTAAGCTCAATCATCGCGAAACTGGAAAAACAAGACGAGAAGTTGCAAAAAGAGATAATGAAGCTAAAGGGGATGCTAAACAATGAGAGATTCGTGGCGAACGCGCCCGAAGACGTGCTCGTAAAAAATAGAGAAGCTCTAGCGGACGCCGAGGCTAAATCGGTTAAAGTCGTGGAGCAGTTGAACTCTTTAAAATAAGCGGTTCAACTCGCCGTTTTAGTGGATTGAAATATAATCGCTTGACAGTGAATCTTTTTATTGAGCTTTTTAGCTTCTTTTTTCGTGATCGCGCGTTTGGCCAAAGCTTCGTTGATGGCCTTTTCTGATAAGTAAGAGTGATTCATAATGTTTCCTTTTAAATTTATGGGAAACTATTATATAACCTTTTTCATAAATAATATATAAAGAAGTAATATTAAACATAAAGAGAACAAATGAAGTTTAATCGCGTTCATATTGAAGTAACGAATATTTGCGGTCTCGCCTGCAGCTTTTGCCCTCCAAAGCTCCAACCAGTCAAGAGCATGGACTTGGAGTTTTTCAGTCAAACCCTCGCGCAACTTCAGCCATTTACGAAATCGCTCGCGTTTCACGTAATGGGCGATCCGCTCACTCTTTCGAACCTCAAAGAGTATCTCGATTTGGCCTATGAAAAAGGCTTTGAGGTCGAGTTGACCACAAGCGGCTACTATCTCGGCAAAACTCCCTACGAGACCATGTTTCACAAGGCCGTCAGACAGCTCAATATCTCCTTGAACGCCTACAACAAAAACGACCTCAACCTTAGTTTCGACGACTATATAAACGCGACGCTGCGGACTTGCGAGCGAAAAACGCGAGACTACCCCAAACCTTTTATAAACCTACGGCTTTGGAATTTTGACGAGAGTCGCAGCGAAAGCGACTTCAACTCTTTGCTATTTGAGAGACTCTCCGCTTTTTTCAACGTTAAACTAGACTTGCTCGAAGTTTACGAAACTCGTCCAAAATCCATAAGACTCGACTCGAAAGTTTTGCTGCATTTCGACAGTTATTTCGAGTGGCCCTCGCTCAACTCCAAGCACGATAGCGACGCCTCTTGTTACGGACTAAAATCTCACATAGGAATACTCGCCGACGGAACCGTAGTCCCATGCTGTCTCGATGGCGAGGGCGTTATAAACCTCGGAAACCTTCACGACGTTTCACTTTCCGACGCGCTCGACTCCGACAGAGCTCAAAAGATCCTCAAAGGGTTTTCTCAAAACAAAGCTGTGGAAGAGTTGTGTAGAAAATGCGAGTACAAAGACCGCTTCAACGCGCGATAAGACTAACGAGATATAATATTAACGCAATGAAACTTTGATTAAAAAGGCGTTCCCTTTGTCCGAACTTGAAGAGTTGAAAGAAAATCTACGAAAATGCGAGGTAGAACTCGCTAAAACCAAAGCGCATCTCCTCAAAAACGAGAGTATGTCTTCTCTTGGCTCTTTAGTGGCGGGGTTTACGCATGACTTGAGCACTCCCATCGGTCTTGGGGTCACGGGCATGAGCGCCTTCGTGGAACGGACTCAAAAACTTAAAGAACTTTACGACAAGCAAAAGATGTCCCAAGAGGATTTCGAAGGCTATCTACTCAAGGCCGACAAGATAGCGGATTTAGTTTTTACGAATCTCTCTTCCGCCTCGGAGCGCATGCTTAGTTTTAAGCGAATTTCCGTAGACCAAACGAGCGAAATGAAACGCAAGTTCAATCTGAGCCGCTATTTTGACGATATTGTCGCAAGTCTTCACAACAAACTCAAGCATACGAAAATAGTCGTCACAAACGCCATTGACAAAGACATCGAACTTGAAACGCATCCTGACGTTTACGCTCAAATCTTCACCAACCTCATTCTTAACTCGCTCATACACGCGTTTGACAAAGACGAAGCCGGACTCATCAAAGTCGTAGGCGAACGCGATGAGAAATATCTTTTTTTGGAGTACGGAGACAACGGCAAAGGCGTGGCTAAAGAAAACTTGCCAAAGATTTTCGACGCTTTTTTCACGACCAAAATCAACGAGGGCGGCAGCGGACTGGGAATGAACATCGTGCGCGAATTGGCGACCAAGCGTCTTATGGGAACGATATCGGCAACCTCCAAAGAGAACGAAGGCCTTCTCCTTAAACTTACGTTGCCGCTGGAAATTTCATGAAAAGACCAACTCTTCTCGAAAAACGCCACTACCGATTTTTACTCATCGTTTTTGCGCTTTTATATTTGACCGGTTTTCTTTTTATCAACTACAACGCTAAAAGTAGAGTGGACTCGCACTTGACGCGCGCGCTCGAAACAACGAACGTAGAGTATAAACTCATCTACAATATTTACAAAAAAAGCTCCAAGCTGATATTCAAGGAATACGTAAACGACCCTCTCGCGTTAAATATCATCCAAGGAATAAACGAGACCAACAAAGATTCGCTTCGCAAAGAACTTTTCAACCTTATGCGACAACCTTACAATGTGGCGAAGAGTTTGGGAGTGCGTCAGTTGCACTTTCATCTTAAAAACAATGAAAGCTTTTTAAGAATGCATAAACCGGAAAAGTTTGGAGACGACCTTAGCGAGTATAGATACAGCGTCAAACGCGTTAACGAAACAGGCAAAGCGATCTCGGGGTTTGAGCAAGGCAGAGTCGCGCATGGGTTTAGGTTCGTCTATCCGCTCAAGTCTAAGGACGGTCAAGGTCTTGGCAGCGTCGAAGTCTCAATCGATACGAACGGTTTTGAAGATATGTTTCAAAACACTCTGTACGCGGAGGCTTATTTTTTACTCGACAAAGAAACGTCGCTTCGCAAACTCTTCATCGATGAAGTCAATAAGCGATATCAAGAGAGTTTAGACAGTTCTCAATATCTCCAAACGAAAATAGACGAACACGACGCGAATTTGAAAGAGTACATAAAAGAGAATTTAGCCTCCTACCGGGAGTCCTTGGCGGCGGATTTCCAAACGCGAAAAGCGTTCGCCAAAGAGATAAAAGTCGCGGACGAGTACTACTCAAAAGTCTTTATTCCCATTCATCGCATCGAAGACCAAAAAATCATAGCGTATTTCGTATCGTCTTCCAGAAGCGACTTTTTGAGCAACACCCACAAAGACGAAAGAAATATTCTCGTCGCGTTGTTTTTCTTCATCCTGCTTATTGTCTACGGATTGCATAAAAACATCACTTACTCAAACTCCCTAAAAGAAAAAATCAAAGAAAAAACGGATGAACTCGAGGCCTCCGAACAAATGATAATCGAATCCAAAAAAATGGCCTCCCTTGGCGCTTTGGTAGCGGGCGTGGCGCATGAGATAAACACTCCAGTCGGCCTAAGCATTACGGCTATGAGCCATTTCATGGAAAGAACCAAGACCCTTAAGCTTCATTATGAAAAAGAAGAAATGGATCAAGAGGAGTTTGAAAACTATTTAAGCAAAACCGACTCCATACTCAAGTTGATTTTTACAAATCTCGTTAAAGCCGCGAACTTGATTAAAGATTTCAAACAGCTCTCGGTAAACGACAACCATGAAGAAAAAAAGGTCGTGCGTCTTAAAAAGCATATCGAGAGCGTCGTCTCCACTCTAAAAGAGCACATTCAAAAGAAAAATATAAAAATCAATTTGGATATAGACGACGATATTGAAATCTTCGCCTATGCCGACGCTTTGAGCGTCGTCATGACGAACTTGATTATAAATTCCGTCGTTCACGCTTTCGACGACGAGACTGACGCTTTAATAAGCGTTAAAGTAACGAAGAATTTTAAAAATATCGTTATAATATACGAAGATAACGGAAAAGGCATGAGCGAGGAGCAAGTTCAAAACGTTTACGAGCCATTCTACACCACCAATAGAGGTGGCGGAGGAAGCGGCTTGGGAATGCATATAATGTATAACTTGATTGCGCAAAAACTTGAGGGCTCCATAAATCTGCAAAGTCGGATTGGCGGCGGGGTCAAATACGTCATTACTTTAAACGATTAAAAGGTCGGGTTGTTGGAAAAAAAATTTACGTTCGCCAAGAAGAAGAATAAAGAATCTCAAACGAACGAGACGTCTCAAACTCCTTGGAAAATTTTAGTTGTTGACGACGACGAATCCATACACGTCGTCACCGAGTTGGTGCTCGACGATTTTACTTTCGAGGGCAGACCTCTAAGTATTTTAGACGCCTACAGCGCTAGCGAAGCCGCAAGAATATTAGCGGAGAACGAAGATATCGCCATGGCTTTTCTCGATGTCGTGATGGAAAACGACACCGCTGGGTTGCAACTCGTCCATTTTATTCGCGACGAACTAAAAAACCACGACATCCGAATCGTGCTGAGAACGGGTCAGCCGGGAGCGGCTCCCGAGAACGAGATTATCTCGACCTACGACATCGACGACTATAAGGACAAAACCGAACTAACGAACGTTAAGCTAAAAACCACCGTTCACAACGCCATAAAATCCTACGCGCGCATCATGACGCTCAAAGAAAACGCGAGCAAACTTGAAAAATACAAAAACATGTTCGACTCGGCCACGGATTTTATATTTATCGTGGACAAACATCATCGCATCGTCGAGGCCAACAAGGCGCTCCTAAAGGCCATTGGCAAAGAGCGCGACGAAATAATCGACAAAACCGTATTCGAAGTATTTTACAATAGCGAGCGCCACGAGGATATAGAAAACGGAATCGAGCAATCTATGCTTGGGGAAAACATCAGTTACGAGTCCCAAATGGAGTTTGACTCGCTTGGGAAACGCTTCATTGACGTTAAATTTTTCCCCTACTACGACAAAGGGCGAAGCTTATCCGCGGCGGTCGTAAACTTCAAAGACATCACCAACGACGTCGAGCAGCGAGACATCGTATCCTCTTTGAAAAATTCGCAAATAGAAAACTACGAACAGACGATAACTTCTTTGGTCGACACGATAGAGCAAAGAGACAGCTTTACGGCGGGTCACACTCGGCGCGTCGCGAATTACTGCAGAAAAATCGCCATTCAGATGAATGTTGAGGATAGTGAAGTCGAGTCGCTCTACAAGGCGGCGATGTTGCACGATATAGGCAAAATCTCAACTCCGGACGCGATTTTGCTGAAACCAGGAAAGTTCAACGTTATGGAGTACGACCTTATCAAAAGCCATTTGGACGTTGGGTACGAGCTGCTTAAAAAAGTCGACACGTACAAGGGACTCGCCGAGATTATGCTTTATCATCACGAGCGCTACGACGGCAAAGGTTATCCTCAAGGTCTCAAAGGCGATGAAATCCCCCTTCTTGGACACATTATGTGCGTCGCGGACTCTTTTGACGCCATGACGACGAACCGCATCTACAAAAAACGCAAAGAGATAGACGTCGCGTTTGAGGAAATGCTCTCCCTTAGAGGAACGCAATTTCATCCGGACGTGGTGGACGCGGCGGTTGTGGCGCTAAAAGACGTCGAAGTGGAGCTTGGAGACCAACTTCCCACCACAAAAATGGAAAAAGCTCGTTTCGCGTACTTTTTCGTAGACAACCTTACAAAAGCTTACAACAAGGATTATCTAAAAATAGCGCTCTCCTTGCACAAAGAGGAATATCAATCGATAAACTATTTGGAACTTCACAATATGTCGGCCTACAACAGTATCCACGGCTGGGAAAAAGGCGACGAATTGCTTCGATACGTTGCGGATTATCTTCAAGGGTCACTCCAAAACAGCTCCATTTTTAGAGTCCATGGCGACGATTTCGTAATTCTTTGCCGGGACGCGGAAGCGATAGGCGTCGATAAACTCAATTACCTGCCGTTGATTGCCGACGATTGCGTCAACGCAACGCTCAAATCGCTTTCGCTTGAAGGCATGGAGTCGATTGAAGCGGAAAATTTCGAGGAATATTTTAAACGAAAGTAAACTCTCATAGCGCTTTGGATACAATTCCGCAATTATAAAATCTTCTATATCTAAGGCCTTCTCCCATTGTTTGATTTAAAAAAATACGCCTCGACGAATATTAAAAACGACATACTTTCCGGTCTCGTCGTCGCCGTCGCTTTAGTTCCTGAAGCCATCGCGTTTAGTTTCATAGCGGGGGTTAGTCCCATCGTCGGTCTTTACACCGCGTTTATCTTGGGTCTCATCACGGCCCTCATAGGCGGCAAACCCGGCATGATAAGTGGAGCCACCGGCGCCGTCGCCATCGTTTTGGTTGGTCTCACTCTTCAAGCCAGCGAGCTTTTAAAATCCCAAGGAGTCGCCGAGGGCGAAATCGCCATCGCCGTGCTCAACTACATTCTTTTGGCGACGGTCATCGCCGGAGTTATTCAAATCAGCATAGGCTTGCTCAAACTTGGAAAGTTTATCCGTCTCGTGCCAACCCCCGCCATACACGGTTTCGTAAATGGTCTAGCCATAGTGATCGCCACCGCCCAGTTTAAGTTTTTCGATGGACAAGGCTACATGATGTACGTTTTGGTTTTAGTCACCATGTCCATCATGTACTTCCTTCCCAAACTCACAAAAGCGATTCCAGCGGGTTTGATAGCTATCATAGTTCTAACGCTCGGCGTTTACTTCACCAAGGCGGACACGCTTCTTTTGAGTGGCTTGGACGACATGAGCAAGTACGCGGGACAACTTCCCAGCTTTGAAATTCCCCACTACCTGTTTAGCGTGGACGCTATCTTGATGGTGCTTCCCTACGCCGTTATCGTGGCGCTCGTTGGCATCATAGAGTCGCTGCTGACTCTCTCCGTTTTAGACGAACTTAGCAACACTCGCGGAAGCGCGAACAAAGAGTGTATCGCGCAAGGCGCGGGAAACGTAACCTGTGGACTCTTTGGCGGCATGGCGGGCTGCGCCATGATTGGGCAGAGCATCATCAACTACGCTTCTGGAGGCATTGGTCGTCTCTCGTCATTCGTCGCGGCGCTTGGACTTATCATCCTCGTAGTCTCCATGAGCGGCGTTTTAAACGCCATTCCAGTCGCCGTTTTAGTTGGAATCATGTTCATGGTGAGCATCGGCACTTTTGAATGGTCAAGCTTCTCAAGACTGAACAAAATGCCGCGAACCGACGCCTTCGTAATGCTTACGGTCACAATCATCACGGTCGTTGAGGATTTGGCCATCGCCGTTATCGCCGGCGTCGTCATCTCCGCCCTCGCCTTCGCTTGGGAGCACGCCCGCATTTGGACCAAAGCTCGAGTGGAAGAGGACGGAACGAAAGTTTACGAACTCGACGGTCCGCTATTTTTTGGAAGCGCGAGCACTTTCGCCGACAACTTCGACGTGGCGAACGATCCTCAAAAAGTGGTCATAGATTTTAAAAACGCGAGGGTTATGGACGCGAGTGGCGTCGAAGCCGTCGACGCCATTACGAAAAAGTACGAAGACGCGGGGAAAAACTTGACGCTTCGCCACCTAAGCGGCGACTGCAGAAACATACTCAAAAAAGCCGGTCCGCATTGCGTTTATTCCGAAGACGATCCGACCTACAAGGTGGCCGTTAACTACTAAGATTTAAATATTTTTCAAAACTTTTAAATCCTGGCTTGGCTCTCCAAAGTAAAAGCCTTGCGAGTATTCTATACCCAACTTCACAACCATCTTTTGCACTTCTTCGTTGTGTATGAACTCGGCTATTATTTTGATACCGAGTTTCGCGCATATCATAATAATCGCCTCTACGATTATCTGGCTTTTTTCATCCGTTAAAATATTTTTTATAAACGCTCCATCGATTTTAACGTAATCGGGTTCAATCTCGAGCAATCTCGACAAGTTCGAATTTTCCGCTCCAAAATCGTCTATGGCGACTTTAAATCCATTTTCCCTCAACGAATTCAATTGCTTTAGCGTCGTGCCCTTGTCTAAAGTCGTGATGTCTTCGAGCATCTCCAAAACGACGCGAGAGGGATGTATGTCGTACTTCGCCACGTTCTTTATCAAAAAATCCTCCAAATAGTCTTGGCTTAAATCCGAATCGGTTATATTGATGGAAAATTCAAGATCCGTGGAGCTAAACTTTTTAAAACTTTGCGCCACCAGAGCCTTGGTGACGTAAGCCAAGTTGCCCGTTTCTTTGGCGGCCTTCATAAAACGATAAGGGGAAATCAACTCGTCGTCGTCCCTAATCCGAGCCAAGCACTCGTACTTTTCGATCTTTCCGGTACGATTGTTGAAAATAGGCTGAAAATAGGCGACTATGTTTTCCTCCTCTATCGCTTCTTGTATCTTGCGTATCCATTGCAAATCTTGCTGTTGTTCGTGAACGAATTTTGAGGATGGATTGAAGATTTTAAAATAATTTCTTTGGGATTCTCTCAGCTCTTTTATCGCCATTTCCGCCTGAGTGATGTTTATCGCGCCCCTCGCCCTAGACACGCCTATGGTCAAAGATATTTTAAACTCGATATCCTCGTCTATCGCGATAACGGTATCGGAGAAGAAGGACAAAATTGATCTGGCGATTCCTCCAAGCTCCTCGTCGCTCAGCTTACTTTCCACAACCAACACGAATCGGTCCGAACAGTATCTATACAGACTCGAAGTTTCCGTTGTGAATCTCTTTAAATGTTTGGCGATTTCAATCAAAACTTTATCGCCGACCCCGTACCCGTAAGCCTCGTTTACGCTTGAAAAATTATCCACGTTTATCAAAAAATAGTTCACCGAACCAGACTTGGCGAGCTTGTGAATAAGCGATTTGTTGGTGGCTAACGACGTAAGTGGGTCACTCTCGATGTTTTGCATTTCTGTCCTTAATTTTCAACGTGAATAAAACTCTCCGGTCTTAGAGACTTGTATTTTGGCATGCTCGCCCCTATGTTGGCGTTTATATAGGTTGGATCCGCCACAACGTATTTTTTTCTTCCGTCTCTCACGCTGTCTCCGTCCATGGGGACGAACAGAGCGGTCGACATATGGTCTTTGTATTTTACTCCAATTACGCCGATATGAAACAATTCTTTAATAAGATATGAAAACAATATCGCTCTGTCTTCGCAATCGGACTTGTCGTAATACAAAGTTTCCTCCGCGAACATAACCTTTTCTCGGCCAAACTGCTCTTCGTCGACCTGATAGGCGAAGGCGTTTTGAACGAAATTGAGAACGAAATTCATGGCTTGGCTAGCCTTTTTTCCATCAATATATTTTTTCATATCTTGCGCGATCGCTCTATAAGTCGCCTCCTCAAGCGGAGCGTTGAAAAAAGTGTCGTAATCGGCTTGAGGATAGGTCGCCATAAAATCCAAAAGATTTTGATTGTAATCGTAAGTCGTGGAGTAGGCTTTTCCATCTTGTTTGAACGTTAGCGTTTTGCTTTTAAGGTTTTTCTCGAAATTTGGCAACTTCTTCAGTTGCAAATCAAGCGCTTTCGTCGCGTTTGGATAACTTCGCTCATATGTGTAAAGTCGTCCAACGCTTCCTTTTGCGTACTGGGAGAGTGCGTAAAATTTTCTTTTTCCAAAGGAGTAGCTTGGAGTGGAGTAGATTATTTTCTCGCTATAGTGCATCAATACGACGTGTTTTTTCGCCAGTCCGACCTTAACGTCGTAGCCCAGTTTGTTAAGAAGGAACCAGCTTAAAAGTTTCGCCTCGTCAGGGTTGGAAAAAATCTTCTCGCTTAGCGCGTTAACCAGCAAGTACGCGCCCCAATCGTTGAGGGCCATCTCGCCTTTCGTCCGCGCGATCGACCTTACGAGTTCTTGATACTCGCTTGACGCGACTACGTTGAAAAAGCCAGACACGCCCTCTTGGTTTTGAGGATAAAATTTGGCGATCGTAGCGCTTTTTGGCACGTCGAATCCCAGTCGCGTTCCAAAAAAATCAAAGTAAATATCTTTTTTTTCGATTTTAGGCTCGATGGGTAGTTGCGCCAGAGGCTCCTCTGGCGGCGTCTTTAAGACTATGCGCGTCTGCGGTCCAAGCGATTTTATAGATTTTGGAATCGCCGGATTGATCTTTGAGGGTTTCGCTTCTTCGTAAAGCGGTTTCGAGATTAGCGCGTCGTACTCGCTCCACTGCTTTTTCAGGTAGCTAGCGAACGCCGCGTCTCTTTCGTCTTTGTAATTGGAAAAAGCCCGCGCTTGCGTAGTTTTAAAATCTTTAAAGCTTTGGCCGCTCAACGAAGCGCCAAAAAGCAGAAAAACTAGACTAAAAAGGCCAAACGGATTGTACAATTTTCGTTCCCCATCCCTGTTGCGTCGCACGGTCCGTGTCTCCTTCGGTTTTGTAGAGTATTTTCGCTTCGCTGACGTTCGACGAGCTTACTTTGTTGAATTGATCTATGTCGTAAGGACGGATAACGCCGCTAATTTGGATGATTTGCTTTTGATCGTCCACCAATATCTCTCTTTTTCCCGATATAAAATAGTTTCCATTTTGCAAAATCTTCACTATTCGCGCGGATATCGTCGTCGTGAAGCTCGCGTCTTTGCTAGAGCTTCCGCTGCCCGAAAACGAGCTTGTCGAGTTCGTGTTAAAGCCCGCGTTGGTGAAGCCGTTGAGTTTGTTCATGGCGTTTTGAACCGAACCGTTCGTTCCAGCGCCGGCGTTCACCCCTCCCGAAGAGAACAATCCTCCTCCAAGAGCCGAAGTGTCGGTCTCGCTCAAGGCCTTGCTTCCCGTGTTTGAACTTGTCGCGGTTTCGGAAATGACGACGGTTACGAGGTCGTTTAAATTCATAGCTTTGCGATCGGAAAAGAGAGGGTTGTCTCCTTGGCCAAATATGCTACCCGTCGAGACAAAGTCTTTTTGGTCCTCTCGAGCCGGCATCTGCTCGACGTAAGTAGGCGGCTCGAAGTTGATTTCTGGGTCCGTCAAATTGGCCGTACAGCCGGATAAAAAAAGCGCGGAGTAAATAATTGCGATGGACGAGAGTAATTTTATTTTCATTTAAATCTCTTTGGTAGTTGCGTTTATGTATAATTCTAGCAATTTTAGTTCCAAAAAGGATATTCCAAATGACATTGAGAGAAACGATAAACGAAGACGTAAAAGCCGCGATGAAAGCCAAAGACTCTAAAAAACGCGACGCGCTGCGTTTGCTGAGCAGCGCTTTTAAGCAGATAGAAGTTGATGAGCGAAAAGAGTTGAGCGACGAGGACGTCATCAAAATCATTCAAACTCAGGTCAAACGAAGAAACGACGCGGCTACTCAGTTTAGAGACGCGGGTCGTGAAGATTTGACGCGAATAGAGCTCGACGAGATTGGATTTTACGAAGTCTACCTGCCCGCGCAGCTAAGCGACGGCGAACTCGAGTCCGCCATAAAAGAGATCATAGCCAAAGTCGGAGCGACGAACGCCAAAGATATGGGAAAAGTCATGGGAGCCGCTTCCAAAGAGTTGGCGGGCAAAGCCGACGGCAAGAGAATCAGCGAGCGAGTCAAAAGCCTTTTGTCCTAAACGCCGCCGTTTCCCATCTAGCCTACCAATCCTCGAGAACGAATCCCTTGGATTCTTCTTCCACTTCCTTAACCTCAATGTTTTCGTTTATCGCGGGTTCTACGATTTTTTCGATTTTAGGCTCGCGCATCCGCTCTTCGAACTGAAGTTCCAAACCTTTGCTCGTCATAACGAAACCCTCGACGCGAAGTTTTCCTTCGTGTATTTTGTTGTGGTGCTCTTTGCAAAGCGGAATGAGGTTGTGCTTGTTGTCCTTGTGAAAATGCCCGATAAATCCCGTCGCGTCGGCTAGGGAGCGCTGCGAGATGTGGTGAACGTCTTCGGCCAAAGCGCCACAAATAACGCATTTCGTCACGTATAGCTCTTTGTTGTATTTGCTTTTTTTCTTCTTCGCCAAAAGCTCTAGTTCGTCAAAATCGTTCGAGAGCCTTTTTCGTATCGCGTTTGCGACTTCCAAAAACTCGCTGTCCATATGCAGAGACTTCGCGAACTCCAAACCGTAGACGCTGCTTCCGCTCCCCTCTTGCAAAACGCGATTGAAAAGAAGCTTGTCTTTTTCCTCGTCGTATTCGACGCTTAGATGCAGATTGACCACGTTTTTCAGAACCGTGATTTCTCTCATGGTCGCGAGTTGGTGCAGGTGAGTCGCGAACAAAAACAGACATCTCGTATCGCTGAGTTTTTTGATGGCGCTCGCGACTATGGCGACGCCAGAGAGCGTTTCAGTCCCGTGGCTCACCTCGTCGCCCAAAACCAAAGAGCGAACGGTGGCGCGGTTGAAGATGTTTTTAAGCTCGAGCATCTCCACTGCGAACGTCGAAAGCCCCTTGGCGAGGTTGTCTTTTGAGACTATTCGGGTGAAAATTGAATCGAAAAGGCTAAACTTCATAGCCGCCGCGCTTACGAAAAAGCCCGATTGCGCCATAAGCGTCGCGACGCCGATACTTTTCATAAGCGAGCTTTTTCCGCTAGAGTTGATGCCGTAAAGCAAAACGCCGTTGACGTCGTGGCCGTCGTGAACGCCGACGTTTACCATAACCGTGTTGGGATGGGGCAAATCCATATACTCGCGATTGCCCATGACGACGTCGTTTGGCACGTAGAGCCCGCCGCGTTCTTGAATCTCGATGAGAGGATGGCGCAAGCGCATGATTTGCATAAAATTTTCTTCGCGTTTGGAGTCGACTATCATCGGACGAGAATGATTGTAGAGCCGCGCTATCTTCGAAGAGCTCACACCGACGTCCAAGTCCGCCACGTAAGCTATGACTCTGTCGAAAAGAAGAGAGTATCGCCTCTCGAACGTTCCTTGGAGAGACGCGTATCTCTCTTTGGCGAGCGAGACTATTTTGCGGCGGTTTTTCATGACGTTGTCGGACAAACTATCCGTAAACGCGGAGGTTATTTTCACGTTGTTGGTGAGCTTTTTAACGCTGAAGTTTGAAAAATACTCGTCTTTTTTAAAGGCGGCTTCTATAAGTGAAAACCTGTTTTTGCTAAGCGAGACGTAATAACCCTCTTTTTCCAAAAGCCCCAAACTCACGAGACGATTCGAACCGCCCGCTTTTTGCTCTTCCAAAATGACGTCGATTCGTTTGATGATGTCGTCAAACGCTATGAGCATGACGTTGTTTTCTTTTACAAGCGTGTCGATAGCCTCGTCGACTCCGTTCATCAAAAAGTTCTCGTCAACCGTCGCGTTGGTGAATCTGCGAGAGACGTCGAGGTCCACGCTCTTGTTGATGTCGCGCAAAAATTCGTCCACTTCGCTTTCGTGAAAAGGGGTTTTTTGGATTTTGTGCTTTTTCACGTACAGCATCAGCTCCTTGACGCTCCGCATGGAGTCGTAGACGTGGTTCATCTCAAAAGGATGCAGCCGAGCGAGCTTGAGTCGGCGAGCCAAACGCTCGATGTCGTAAACGCCGCGCATGGTCTCGTCGAGATGTCTAGCGTGCGACGCGACTTTTTCTATGAGGTTGTACCTGCGCGTCAACTCCTCTTTTTCCATGATGGGGTTGAGCAAACGCTCCTTTAGCAAGCGCCGTCCTATCGCCGTGGAGCTTTTGTCCATCATTCTTAAAAGAGTGAACTCGCGTTTGTCTTTTGAGACGACGCCGAGTTGCTCGAGAGCGTTGTTTCCAAGATACGCGAATCGGCGGTTGTCTATAATGCGCGGAGTGAACATCTTTTGCACTATGTGATAGTCGTGTTCTATGACGAAGTGGATGAGTATAGCCAAAGACTCCGTAATCATAGGAGAGCGCTCTAGGTCCAAATGCTCTATGGGCGAGAGGAGCGACTGTATCTGGTAGACCTCTTTGAAAAGCTCGTTTTGAAAGTCGATCTTGGGTCTTTGGTTATTTACGGAGTAGTGGTAATGTTCCGGGATTTCAAGATAGCTCATTACATGGCGTTGGTCCGTCGCGCCGTCTAAAAACGTCACGACGATTTCGCTGGTTTTGTGAACGTTCAAAAGGTTGAAAACCTCGTCTAGCGCGTAAGCTGGGTCTTCGCTCGTCGAATGCGTTTCGTAAAGCCAAGTTTTTCCGGTCGTGACGTCGAGGGCGGAGTAGCCGACGGAGTACGCGTCTCGGTGCTTGTCGACCACCAATGAGACTATGTAGTTGTCGTCGTTGTCCACAATGTGTTCGAAGTTCGTTCCCGGAGAGACTATTTGCGCGACGTATCGGCTTATCTTTGGAGGGGCGCCTTTTTGCTTCACCACTATGATGGAGTATTTTTCTTCCGAAATCAAACGGTTGAGATAGCGTTCGAAGGAGACCGCGGGCACGCCTGCCAAAAGCGGGTTTTTCTCGCTGTTTTCGATTATGTTTTTGTTCTTTTTCGTAAGCTGGATGTTCAGCAGTTCGGCGATCTCTTTGGCCTTGCCAACCTGCTCCTCGTCGTTGTTGATTTCGTACACTTCGAAGAAAGTTCCTATCTCCATAAAAACGACGGTGTCTTTTCCGTATTTCGCCTCGAAAAGTCTCTGCAGCTCAAAGTAAGTCGACGATAAAAGTTTATTTTTGTTGTTTAATATTTCATTAAAGTTGGATGATTTCATTTTCTTCTTTTTCGTTTATCTAATGTGCGTAATTATAACATAACAAAATAATGGATGGAATGGGCGATAGTCGCGTATTATTAAAAAAAACTTGTGATTTTTGTTTTTTGTTCGCTATAATCGAAAAATAATGTTTGTCTACGAATAAAATCCTAAATAGTGAGTTTATATGAAAATTAAAATAGCCATAACCCTCTCCTTGATCGCGTCTCTGAACGCGCAAGACCTAAAAAACACCGTTTCCGAAGTTTTATCCACCAATCCGGTCATATTGGAGCGTTTGAAAAACTACAACGCCACCAAAGAAGACGTCACGAACGCGCAGTCTGGATACTATCCAAAAATCGATTTGAACATTGGCGTCGGCGTCGAAAAAACGGATAAAAGAAATCAGGTCGCCTCCGACTTGTCCGTGAGTTATAGCGCGTATCAAAACTCTCTAAAGTTAACGCAGAACCTCTTTAACGGTTTTGGCACGACTAGCCAAGTGACGACGCAAGAGTGCAAAACGGCCTCCGCGGCTTATAGCTACGTCGAAAAAGCCAACGATCGCGCCTTCGCGACGGTGGACGCGTACTTGGAGATTATGAAAAACCAAGAGTTGCTTCAAACCGCCAAAGCGAACGTAAAAATCGATCAAGAGATTTTCGAGAAAGTGCAAAAGCTTTACGATTCCGGCTTGACGACCCTATCCGAAGTGAACAAGATAGAGTCCTCTCTAGCCCTCGCCAAATCAAATCTCGTGGTCCAAGAGAACGTCATACTCAACGCGGACTTCAAACTGCAAAACATTTTGGGACGCTCTCTCAATCCAGACGAAATGGTGAAGCCGACTTTGGATTTGAACTTGCCATCAAGCGGCGAGGAAGCGGCGCTATACGCCATAAAGCACAACCCTTCTCTTTTGGTTAGCGATTACAATATAAAAGCGGCGCAAGCGACGAACAAAGAGAAAAAATCGGCATATTACCCAAAAATAGACATCGAAGTTTCACAATCAATGAACAAAAACCTTAGCGCGGTCGAGGGAAACGACGACAAATTTCGCGCGATGGCGTACCTCTCGTACAACATATTTAACGGCTTCGCGGACTCTTCGGCGCTTCAAAAAAGCGCGAGCGTCGTCCATCAAGAGATACAGACGAAAAACAACCTTAGACGCCAAGTCATAGAAGGCCTAAACTTGTCATGGGCGGCCAACGTCAAACTCCAAGAACAGCTAATCCACCTTAAAGAGTATCAAAAGTACTCCTTGCAAACGCTGACTTTGTATACCAAAGAGTACGATTTGGGAAGACGCTCCCTTCTTGACTTGCTCTCGGCTCAAAACGACTACATTGGATCCAAAGTCCAAATAATAAACACCGAGTTCAGTCTACTTTTCGCCAAGTATAGAATTCTCGACGCCATGGGCGTCCTCGTAAACGCCGTTTTAGGCGAGGAGGACGTTGTTTTCTCCAATGTGGGACTTAAGGGCCAAGCGCTCGCCAACAAAGACGCCTTGCCAGTCCACTACGATAGAGACAAGGACTTGATTGTGGACGAAATGGACTTGTGCGACAACTCTCTTGATTCTCAAATGAAAAATATCTACGGCTGCGCTCTTGAGGACGCGAGCGTCTCTCAAATCGAAAGATATGGCGAGTTTTTATTCGTGGGCGAAAAGTTGCGAAACGCCAAGAAACTGCAAGACCTCATAACGCAATTGAATACTTACGGTTTGAAGAACGTAAAGTTTCAGATTTTGGGCAACGCTCAAGATGAGAGTTTATCCAAAAAAGAGCTCGTCCAATTGTCCCAAAAAAGAGCGGATTTCGTAAAAAACGAACTTATTGGAGCGGGAGCGTCGCCGCAGAGCGTAACAACTTACGCAAACTCGGACGAGGCGCCGCTTTATAACGGCGTCGACGACAAAAACAATCGCGTCGATATCGTAGTCGTAAAAATGGACAAAGGAATATAGATGCTCGTAACAAGCGCCGACAATCTTAGAATGGACGCCTTGCTTGACTGCTTGGTGCTGTTTACGAAACTTTATCACAAACCTTTTTCCGCAGAAGCTTTGACCGCCGGACTTCCAGTGGAACCGGGGGCGGAATCGCCCGAGCTCTTTTCCATAAACAACGCCAAAGGGCTTTTTTCGCGAGCGGCCGCTAGAGCCGGTTTGAAATCTTCGCTCATAAGACGTCCTCTTTCTCAAATCTCACCTCTTCAACTGCCGATGATCATTCTTCTTTCAAATCAAAGCGCCTGCATTATCGACAGATTCAACGAGGATCAAACGCAGGTGAAAATCATTATGCCAGCAGAAGAGGCCATTGAGCAATGGGTCGACGTGGAAGACTTGGCGGACGAGTACATCGGCTTTGGCTTTATGGTCAAAAAAGCTTTCGAATACGAAGACGAGAACAGAAGAACGCTCCACATAAAGCAAAAACATTGGTTTTGGAGCACTTTGAAACTCTCGCTTGGAATGTACAAAGACGTGCTATACGCCTCCCTTTTGATCAATCTATTCGTTTTGGCGTCTCCGCTTTTCACGATGAACGTATACGATAGAGTCGTGCCAAACAACGCCATAGAAACGCTTTGGGTTTTCGCCATTGGCGTCACCATCATTTACGTTATGGACACGTTCGCCAAGTTCACGCGGACGTATTTGCTAGAGAGCGCGGCGAAAAAAAGCGACATTATTATGTCCTCTATCATTTTTGAAAAAGTGCTTGATTTGAAAATGGCGAACCATCCCTCTTCGGTCGGTTCGTTCGCGAGCAACTTGAAAGATTTCGACAGCATTCGCGGTTTTCTCACAAACGCGACCATGGCGGCTATTATCGACCTGCCTTTCGCCGTTATCTTTTTAGCCGTTATCTGGTATATTGGCGGACCTATCGTTTTGATTCCCATGATCACCATGGGGCTTATTTTAGCTTACGCCTACCTCATAAAAAAACCGCTCAGGGAGTCCATAGAGAGCACGCACGAGGCGAGCGCTAAAAAAAGCGCCATTCTCATAGAAACGCTCAGCAACATCGAAACTTTGAAAACGCTGGGAACTCTTAGTCAGATTCAATTCAAATGGGAAGAGTCTACGGGCGAAATAGCGGGAAAAAGCTTGAGATCGCGTCTTCTTTCGGCTTCCATTCCAACCATAACGCAGCTTCTTATCCAGCTAAACACCGTGATGATCGTGGTTTACGGAGTGTATCTCATCCAGGCGTTCGAACTTTCCATGGGTGGGCTTATCGCCATTGTCATACTCACTGGCAGAACTTTGGCTCCAATGGGGCAAGTCGCGGGTCTTATGACCAACTACGAAGACACCAGAACGTCCTACGAGGCGCTCAACGATATCATTTCGCAGCCAAGCGAGCGGCCAGAGGGCAAAAAATTTGTGGAGCGTCCCGACTTTAGCGGACATATAGAATTCGTAGACGTTACTTTTTCCTATCCAAACACGGACATTCCAGCTCTGAAAAACGCCTCATTCATCATAAATCCTGGAGAACACGTCGCTATTATCGGTCGTATCGGCTCTGGAAAAAGCACCATTCAAAAGCTAATTCTTGGGCTTTACGAGCCTGATTCGGGTCAGATTCTCATTGACGGAATCGACATAAACCAAATCGATCCGGCGGATTTGCGCAAAAATATGAGCTACGTCTCCCAAGACATAATGCTCTTTCGCGGAACGGTAAAGGACAATATAACTTTTACGGCGACTCACGCGAGCGACGGAGCGATGATAAGAGCCGCTCAAATAAGCGGAGCGGCGGAGTTTATCAAAAAACATCCAAAGGGCTACGAAATGCCTATTGGCGAACGAGGCATGGGACTCTCCGGCGGACAACGCCAAAGCGTTGGCATCGCTCGCGCGTTTTTGCTCAACTCCCCTATCATGCTTATGGACGAGCCTAGCAACGCCATGGACCAGATTACCGAAGCCAGACTCTTGGACAATATGCAAAAAGCGCTCATCGGCACCACCTCGCTTCTCGTTACGCAAAAAATGACGCTTCTCAAAATCGTCGACAGAGTCATAGTGGTGAACGAAGGCAAAATCATCATAGACGCGCCTAAAGAAGAGGCCATTCTAAAACTAGGCGGAGGGGCAAAATAATGAAAGCGAGCAACAAGCCTATAGTGGAATACAACTCGAAAGAGTATGAATTTATGAACTCTTTGAGTTCCGCGATTTTAGAGCAATCCCCCTCGAGAGTAAGCAAAGTTATCAAGCTATGGCTTATCAGCATGTTTTTGTTTATCGCTTGGGCGTCTTTTGCCTCGATTGACGAGATAACTAGAGGGGACGGCAAGGCTATTCCCTACGGTCAAAATAAAATTATCCAAAACCTTGAAGGCGGCATAGTCGAATCCATACTCGTTCAAGAAGGCGAAGTGGTGAAATTCGGTCAGGTGATACTCAAAATCAACAACGCCAAATCAACGTCCTCCTCGCAAACCAACGAGATGAAATATCAAGAGCTCGAAGCTAAAAAATACAGACTTCTAGCCGAAGCGAATTCCAAGGAATTCATAAGTCCGCAAACGAAGGACCCTAGTCTCTTGGCTCAGATAGAGTTGGCGAGAAGACTATACAATTCCAACAAAATAGAAACTCTAGCCAAGGACAACTCGATCGTTCAGCAAATAGAGCAAAGAAAGCAGGAGTACAAAGAAGCGGAGGCTAGAATAAACTCGCTAAAAAAATCTCTCGAATTCGTCACTGAGGAAATATCCATGACGGCTCCGATGGTAAGAGAAGGCGTTAAGTCCAAAGTTGACTTTTTAAAGCTCAAGCGCGAAGCCAACGCCATTGCGAACGATATAGAGGCGGCTTCGCTCTCTTTGCCAAGATTGCAATTCGCGATAGACGAATACAGAAGCAAAAGGGTCGAGGCGAAGCAAGAGTTTATCAACAAGGCCAAAAGAGAGCTCAACGAAGTGAGCGCGGAACAATCGCGTTTGCAAACGCAACAAATAGCTTTTACCGACCAAGTCAGTAGAACGATGGTTACGTCTCCCGTAGACGGAATCGTTCAAAAACTTTTCGTAAACACCGTAGGCGGCGTTATAAAACCAGGCGCGGATTTGGTCGAGATAGTTCCAACGGACGAAAGACTCTATCTTGAGATAAAAATCAAGCCAAGCGACATCGCGTTTATACATCCCGGAGCCGAGGCGATGGTGAAGTTTTCCGCTTACGACTACGCCATTCACGGCGGCTTGGTTGGCAAGGTCCTAAACATATCACCGGACACCGTAACGGACAACAAGGAGAACACTTTTTATCTCATTCACGTTGAAACGGAGAAAAACTACTTGGGAACGGAGGAGCGTCCGCTTAATATTATTCCCGGGATGACGGCTAGCGTCGATATAGTCACTGGCAAAAAAACCGTTATGCAGTACATACTAAAACCCATACTCAAATCAAAACAATACGTTTTTTCGGAGAGATAAAAATGAAGATTCTATTTTTTAGCTCGGATATTGGAGCCATTGACGAGTGGAAGAAAAGACACGCGATAAAAGGCTCAACGACGGCTTACGACGCGGAGTCTTTGGATAAAATATTGTCCGCGTTGAAGGAACCTCATATCGTTATGGCCGATTACGACTCCGTGGCTCACGATATCAACAAACTTATAACTTCGAACAAACTTCCAGAAAACACGATAGTGCTGGAAAAAACCCCTGAAATATCCTCTGGAAAGATGCTGGTGTCTCACGGCGTCAAAGCCTACGCGAACGCTAGAATATCCAACGCTCACTACCTGCAAATGATAAACGCCGTGGCAAACGCCAAAGTGTGGACGTATCCGGAACTAACGGCGGCTTTGGCCAAAGGCTCAAGCGCTCCAACTATAAACGACGACGCCAAGGAGCTAATACAAAACAGATTGAGCCCAAAAGAAATCGAAGTCGTTTATTCTATTTTGGACGGCCTGACCAACGACGCCATCGCTTCGCAACTCGACATTACGACAAGAACGGTAAAAGCCCACATAAGTTCCATCTTCTCGAAACTGCGCGTCAACGATAGGCTCTCTTTGGTTTTGCTTTTAAAGTAGAGTTTTAAAACTCCACTAGTTTTGGTCTATGTGAATCTCCGTGCTTATCTCCAAAGTAATAGTCGAGTCACCCTCTATCCCCGTCGCTTCTTGATAGGTGACGCCTGTTTCCGCGTCTGTTTTGAAGTCGCCCAACGTCCACTCGCCAGAGCCATCAGTATTTGTGTTTAGGCTGATATGATCGCTAGAGTCTCCATCTATTCGAAGAGTGTTGTCGGTATCCGTCATTTCAAGCACGTCCGCTATTGATAGCGACGTGATATTCTGAGCGCCAGCGCCCAAATCCACAGATTCGATATTTGAAATATTATCGGCCAAACCGCTAAAATCTATGCTGATGTCGTCCGAGAAGCTCAGCGCGTCAAAACCTTCGCCGCCATCGATTATGCCGCCCAAATTAACGGAATTGGAAGTTAAGTTCGCCGTGTCGTCGCCAACTCCAAGGTCAAGAGTCGAGCCACCGTCTATTGTTCCGCCAAGCGTGACCGTATCGTCTCCAGCGTTTGTCGAGACATTCGCTCCGGAAGTTATATCTCCATCAATAGTTACGTTGTCGCTTCCATCCGTTGTATTAATCGAGCTTGACGCGTCTCCGGTTACGTTTGTGTTTTCGCCCACGCTTACGTTCATCGTAAGGTTAAAGTCCACGGCGTCGCCATCTTTGTCCACGGCGGTGACTACGAAGGTTTCAGAATAGTCTTGGAGTCCATTCGTCCCAACTACGGTGTAAGTATACTCACCCGTGTCAAAATCTAAAACTAGTTTTCCATTCGCGGCGTTGAGCCCATCGGCTGGGAAAGTGTCGGCGGAGTATGATTGGCCATCAATCGTGATTGCGCTCAAGCCTCCCGCTCCATCGGCGCCAAAATCTACGTTGTCCATAATGTTTCCGGACGCCACTTCCACTTTTGGCGTGAGATATTCCGAGAGTTGAGTTACGTCTTCCACCACGAAAACGTTTACTTTCACAAGACCGTTGTCCGCTTCGCCCAACATATCCAAGTACGTCGTGTTTGTAATTCCCGTGCCTATCCCAACAATGTTGAGTTCGTCCAAATTGTTTTCAGCGAACGAAGTCCAAGCGTCTTTGTAACTTGAGTCCAACCATCCGCTCTGCGCGTCCGTTCCCGTGTTTCCAGACGCGTCGCGCCCTTCGTTGTTCTCTACGGTCGGTTCCCCGTCCGATATGAAAAACCCTATGGTTCTATCGGCCGCTGGCGGCGTTCCAAAGTTCGTATACGTTTCGTACACCGCGTCTTCGTAGTTTGTTCTTCCGCTCGCTTGAAGGCCTTCGATGACACCCATGGCGTCAGTCGCGCTCATCCAGGCGCTTGAGCTTCCGCTACTAGCGAATGTCGTAAGTTTGACGCTTACGTCTCCCATCCCATCGTACGAGTTGAGCATATCTCTAATCGCGTCTTTGGCGAGTTCGAGACGCTCTTGCACGCCGCTCGTTTGAGCGTCGCCATCCCATCCCATGCTTCCAGACAAGTCAAGCGTGAGAACGACGTTCGTGTCGATTTGGCTCGCCGTATTCTCAAGAGCCGGCGCCTCGACGGCGATGTTCACCACTTCGTTCGTAGCTTCTGGAACGCTATCGACTGGCGCGTAGGTTACGCTCGCGCTAGACGCGATTGAGTCCGTTCCATCCACTGACGCTACGGACGCGCTTAAATTAAACTCTTGCGTCGCGCTTTCTGGAAGCGTCATGGTGATATTTCCCGCGCTAAGTTGATCTTGGGTTAACGCGGCCTCGCCGTTGAGGACGCTCACCTCCACCCCATTGGCGTATAAGGTGGCGTCGGTTGGAATACCGGTCAATGTCAAATCTAAGAGCGTCTCGCTCAAGTCCGCGCCTAGACTTGCGACGATATCTACAGGGTATACTATTTGCGCTTCGCTTCCAGCGCTTCCAGTTAAAACAAAATCCGTAATAGTGGCGCTTTCCTTGCTTTTTGAAGAATTCGCGTCCAAATTTACTTTTATTTCACCATACGCGTCTGTCGTAGCCGTAAAAGTTACTGTATTATTGTATTCTCCAGCGTGTGAAAATACAGCGGTGGAACCATCATTCACGAAAACGTTAAAAGTATCCGAAGAACCTCCAAAAAATCCTCTGTAGAATGAAATATCCCAAGAACTTTCATTAGTTAATTCAAACGAAACCGTCACTTCAGCATTAGGTTCTAAGCCTGTAAAAGTTTTTGTAGCGGTCTGTCCACCATCTATATTCATACTTGAGGTGGTTACCCCATACTCTGTAGAGCTCGACGTAGATAGACTATTGCCACTCCAACCACTGTCAAAACTTTCAGAGACGCTGATAGGAGTGGAGCTTCCTGCAATCATTTGTGGCGTTCCTATCTCCAAAGTGACAATCGGCGCGTCGGCCACCGCCGCTACGCTCATAGTGTTGTGGTACGTCGCGTCGCTCCAACTGCTGCCGTCGCTCACTCTAAAACCAAACGCCGCGTCTCCGCTAAAGTTCGCTTCTGGAACGAATACGAGATTTCCCAAAGCCACGTCCGCCAAACTAATTTCAGCGCCAACGGTGACCGCGTTGTCTTGACCAGCTTCGAGATCTTGTCCCAAAAGACGCAATGTGCCATTTTCTGGAAGCTCGGTAATTTTCACCCCGCTAAACGCGTCTCCGTTCTCGTCGCTATACGAACCAAAATCGTTTACGCCAAGAACCAAAGTCGTGTCTTCCACGCCGGCCACCGCGTCGTCGGTCGATGTCGCGGCCGTGTTTAACTCCACGTCCACTACCATATCCGTCACGCTTACTCTCTCGTTGCCATCCGTGTCGGTCGCTATGGCGGTCGCCGTCAACTCGAACGTGTCGGAACTCTCGGGAATATACATTTTTATGTCGTTGAAATCTATACTCGTTCCATCCGTCTCGATCACCCACGTTCCCGCTTCCAAGCCGGCTTGTCCAACTGGAAGAGTCGCTCCGTCTGGAAGACCGCTCAGAACGATACTCAAACTCTCGCTTCCGTCGGTGTCCGACAAGCTAGCCGAAACGTCGACGGAGTACTCGATCATAGTCTCCGCTGGAGACATAAACGCGTCGCTCACAGCGCTAAACGGATTGCCGTCGGCGTCCTTAAACGTAAGGTCTGCCGGCGCTCCGACGCCCGCGATGTTGAGAGTGTGAGTGGCGTCGCTAGTCGTCGATCCGTCTACGGTTCCCACAAGCGCGTCGCCAAGGTAAACGCCAACCACTTCGTTTCCGGAGTAGTTGAACGACATACTGTAAGCGACGCCTTCCGTCGTGCTTAAACTCGTCGTATCCCCATTTTCTATAATGTTGACGTCGCTATCGATAACGATATTCGTATCGTCTCTTGAGACGTCAAGCGAAACGTTTACGGGAGTGTCCGCCACCGAAGCGACGTTGATACTCGTCGTGGCCGTGTCGCTCCATGAAACGCCATCGCTCACCTGAAAATTAAAACTCGTATCCGCGTCGCTGTCATGGTCTGGAGTGAAGATAAGATTCCCGTTGTTGATATCGGCTATGCTTATTTCCGTGTTGGCCACTATCGCCACGCCGTTTAAAGTTATCGTTCCAGTGTCGGGTGCGCTTTCGATTTTAACCGCCGCGATGACGTCTCCATCGGCGTCGCTAAACATTCCAAAGTCGCTCGAGCTAAAAACATGAGCGGCGTCTTCATTCATCGTTATCGCGCCGTTAGTAGTCTCGGGCGCCAAGTTTTCCACAATGTCGTTTACGTCAATCGTAACGCTCTGAGTAGAGCTAGTTCCATCCGCGCTTGTAGCCGTTACGTCAAAAGTGTAACTAGTGGTCGCTTCAAAGTCTATAGCTCCATTAGTTACGACTTCTCCATTTTCGTTTACCGCGAATGGAACTCCATCGGCAACCGAGTAAGTTATAGCGTCTCCATCAACGTCCACAGCGCTTAGAGTGACGCCGGAGTAAGTTCCATCCGCTACGTTTTCGCTGACGCTATTCGCCGTCGCGTCGCTATCGCTAACGTTTGAGATTCTATCGTTTACCACCATTCCAACATCCGTCGCGTTTTGGCTAGCTTCGTTCGCGTTGGTCGCGGCGTTTTGAGCGACGGTCGTATCCACCGTTTCGCCAGCCGCGTTCGCCGTAGCGTTTAACGAATCAATAGCCGATTGCAAACTATTCGCCGCGTTGGTGGCGGCGCTCGCCGCTGTATCCGCCGCAGATTGAGCCGCTTGAGCCGTAGCTAAATTTTCTGGCGTTGGATTTGCGTCAGCTGCGGCCGTAACCGTAGCAGACGAGTCAGCCGCCGCGTTTGCCGTATCCGCCGCGTTATTTGCGGCTATTGTCAATTGGCTTAAATCGCTTATCATATCCTCTATAGCCGCGTCGGAGGCTATCTCCGCGCCAACCGCGTCGCTCAAAGTGGTTTGAGCCGCGTCCGTCGAGCCGACTAGGGTCGTATCCGCCAAGGTTTCTCCGGCGGCGGCGGCCGCGCTTTCGTAAGCGGAGGCCGAGTCAGCCGCGGTGGCTATCGCCGCGTCGGCCGAGTCTATGGCGTTTTGGGCGGTGGCTACGTCCGCGCTCGTTGGGTTGGCGTTCGCCGCTAGGGTTTCGCTCGCTTGTTCCGCGTTCTCGATCGCCGCGTTGGCTACGTCCGCCGCGGCGTTCGCCGAGGCCAATAAATCGTTTACGGCCGCGTCGGAGGCTATCTCCGCGCCAACCGCGTCGCTCAAAGTGGTTTGAGCCG
>ERZ889078.113-NODE-113-length-68247-cov-31.341462_pt1 | contig 68247 bp, 57 predicted proteins | sample MGYA00521266_ERZ889078 | MGnify/ENA primary metagenome ERZ889078 (study PRJEB32303, sample SAMEA104408618) | aquatic metagenome | biome: Brackish water; feature: Pelagic; material: water | place: Baltic Sea | collected 2014-06-16T06:34:00 | depth 76,534 m ... | reverse complement strand
GATATTAAACGTATAAATATACTCCTAAAAGTTGCATTTACTAATTGAACTTACGTAGTGATTATAATTCTTCTATTATGCGAAAGCCTTAATAGAAATTTACTTATTTTTGTAATAGTGTGACATCATAGAAAATAATAATTAGATAATGCAGAGAGTTTGATTCGTCATTATAATATCCCCATTTTTATGCCCGAGAGGGCTTGTCCTTTCCAATGTATTTTTTGTGATCAACAAAAAATTACATCTCAATTAAGCACGCCTAATTATCAAGAGATTACACATAACATAGAACAATATTTAGCACATATTCCTGAGATAAACACAGCAGTACAAGTGGCATTTTTCGGTGGCACTTTTACAGGAATTCCAATGACCGAACAGCGTAGCTATCTTCAAATTGTACAACCATTTATCCAATCTAGAAAAGTGGAAGGCATTCGAATTTCAACACGCCCTGATTATATCAATCAACCTAACTTAGAGCTCTTAAAAGAGATGGGCGTAACTCATATTGAATTAGGAGCACAGTCCTTGGTTGACCATGTACTTGCAGCAAGCTACCGCGGCCACAACTCTGAACAAGTGAAGCTCGCTTCTGAATTAATCAAAGCAAATGGCTTTGTTTTAGGCTTACAAATGATGCTCGGATTGCCTGGAGATTCACCTAAATTTGCTTTAGAAACTGCACAGAAAATAATTGATTTAGGAGCAGAGGAAACTCGAATTTATCCCACTTTGGTGATCAAGGGAACTGCTTTGGAGCAATTGATGCAAAAAAGCAAATATATACCCATGACTACAGAAGTTGCCATAATTCAGAGTGCTCAATTATATCAACTTTTTGAAGAGCATCAGATAAAAGTATTACGAGTAGGTTTATATCCAGATGAAGATCTGTTAAATAATGAAGTTATTGCAGGCCCAGATATGAAAAATTTTAAGGAAAAAGTAATGACCCATATTTGGTCACAAAGACTAAACTCTTTGCTTGAAATGGGTAAAGAAAAAAAATTCAATAAAGCGCTGAAAAATAATATCATTATTCATGTTGCACCCAATCAATTGAATTTCGCAATTGGTTTTCAGGCATCAAATCGCAAAGCATTAATGAGAGTTTATAATACCGTAAAATTCAAAGCAAATCCTTCATTCACTAATCAACAGTTTGATGCTCATTATATTTGATCAGAAGATTCCTAAAGCAGCACAGCAAAAGCTTGGAAAAATAGGAGAATTATTTCCTTTTACATCTCAAGGAATAGTATATCCTGGGATTAGTGGTCATCCTGATATTTTCATATTCCAGTATGAGCAGCAATTAATTTTAGCACCTCAAATATCTATTTCACTGATAAAAAAACTTAAAGAAAACAATATAAATTTCAATTTTGGGAATCAAAATTTAGGAAATCTACATCCGCTCACAACGCCTTATAATGTGGCTTATAGAAATGATTTATTTATCGGAAATAGTGAGTTTGCAGATTCCAGCATCCTAGAGCTTGCTGAACATTATGTCTGGATTGAAAGTACTCAAGCTTATGCGCGTTGCAATTCTCTAATACTCGATAAAGCTCATATTATTACTTCTGAAATCAGCGTTGCACAGAAACTAGATTTTAGCTTATTGGTAAGTGCTAAACCCATTTTATTGGAAGGCTTTGCTAATGGTTTTTTTGGAGGTTGTGCTGGGATTTTAGATTCCCGAATATTCCTGATCGGAAGTTTAAAATACCACCCACAGGGAGATGAAATTTCGGCTTATTGCCGATTGGCAGGTTACGAGATAATAGAACTTTATGACGGACCCCTATTCGATGGTGGTGGAATCTTTTTTATTGAATAGATTTAGAGACTCCTAATCTCCAAGCATAAATCCTTCTGCAACTGATAAATCTATTGGTCGAGTTATTTTTATGTTTTTTAAATTTCCATAAACGAGCTCTATTTGATGTCCATCAGCTTCTAATACACTAGCATCGTCGGTAAACGACTTCCTATATTTCTGCTGATATGCAGCTTTAATAAGCTCTGACTTAAATGCTTGTGGTGTCTGAATAATTTTAAAATTGTCGCGATTAACCGAATTAGATTTCCCTTTTGACACTTTACGAATGGATTCATTAATATCAACATAAGGAATAGCATTTCCTTTTTCGATAGCACATTGGCGTACTCTGTCAATACTTTCGTGGCTCACTAAAGGCCTTACTCCATCATGAATCATCACTAATTCATTGTCAGGAATTCGTTCTAAGGCGTTTTTAACGGAATAAAAGCGCTCTTTACCACCTCTCACAAGTTGATACTCAATATCAAATTTGAATTCATTGCATAAGTCTTTCCACAGAGCAATATGGGCTTCAGGAAGAACTACAATAATTTCCATTTTAGGATCAAAATCTCTAAACTTTTGGATCGTATGCATGATAATTGGCTTATCCACAATAGGAATAAACTGCTTAAGCATTTGACTTTCCATACGTGTTCCAACACCTCCACCTAATATCACTACAAAAGTTTTCATCATTTGAATTGGATTATAATTTTGAATTTTCCTATTTAAAAAATTGCTACTTAATCAACTCGTAAATAGATATCATTAAAAAACCATGAGTTTAAATCCAAAAATGTATTTAAACTCATGGTTTACAGACCGTTAAATTACAATTTAGATAATTAGCATTGAATCACCGTAAGTAAAGAATCTATACTTTTCTTTAATGGCAACTTCATAGGCTTCTTTCAGAAAATCGTAATCAGCAAAAGCTGCTGTAAGCATCATCATTGGCGATTTTGGCAAATGAAAATTGGTGACTAAAGCGTCTGCTACCGAGAAATCATAAGGAGGAAAAATAAATTTATTGGTCCATCCTTCAAATGGTTTCATATGACCCGATATTGCTACAGAAGTTTCCATTGCTTTCATTACAGTAGTTCCGACAGCAACAACTTTTTTGTTATTATTTATAACCGAATTTACACGATCTGCGGATTCCTGAGTAATAATCATTTGTTCAGAATCCATTTTGCTCTTGGAAAGGTCTTCAACTTCAATAGTTCTAAAATTTCCCAAACCAGTATGAAGGGTAATTGACTCAAAATCAATACCTTTAAGCTCAAGTCTTTTATGTAATTCTCTACTAAAATGAAGTCCTGCAGTAGGTGCTGCAACTCCACCTTCATGCTTAGCAAAAATGGTTTGATATCGTTCCTTATCTTCAGGTACAACTTCTCTTTCAAGAGGAAGTGGCGTTTCGCCCAGACCTTCAATAATTTCTTTAAAAGTTTCATAAGGACCGTCATATAAAAAGCGTAAAGTACGTCCTCTTGAGGTGGTATTGTCAATTACTTCAGCAATCATAGACTCATCTTCACCAAAATAAAGCTTGTTTCCAATGCGTATTTTGCGCGCAGGGTTCACTAATACGTCCCATAATCTGGTCTCACGATTTAGCTCACGAAGAAGAAAAACTTCAATCCTAGCTCCCGTTTTTTCCTTATAACCATACAGGCGAGCGGGGAATACTTTGGTATTGTTGGTAACAAAAATATCACCTTCGTCAAAGTAGTTAATAATGTCTCTAAAATGGTGATGTTCAATAGTTCTAGTCTTTCTGTTTAATACCATCATGCGACTATCTTCACGATTTGGCACGGGGTGACTTGCTATTAATTCTGCGGGTAAATCAAATTTAAACTGTGAAAGTTTCATTGATAATTTTTAGGTTAATAATATACAAATTCAGGCCAAAAAAAAGGCCAAAAAAAGGAATGCAAATGTAATACATTAAATTACCGAAGTCCAGCTTTTTATAAAAAAAATCTTAATTTTATAAAACAGGTTTTTTTAATGAGTGAATTAGCTCTTTGAGTGCATCAACTTTGAGTGCATCATCAACACAATAATCACCAATATGAGTACGTCTCAGACTACTCAAGTATCCTCCACTTGAGAGGTAATTTCCAAAATCGCGAGCTATTGAACGGATATAAGTTCCTTTTGAACATTTGATTTCAAAATATACTTCGGGCATTTCAATTTTTGAAATTTTAAAATGGTGGATGGTTACTTTCCTAGATTTCATCACCACTTCTTGATTATTACGAGCATAATCATAGGCTCTTTTTCCATCTACTCTGAGAGCTGAATAAACTGGTGGAGTTTGGTCAATTTCGCCTTCAAAACTCTGTGCGGCTTCCACTATCATCGTTTCAGTAATATGCGAAATAGGGAATTCTTGATCTACATCGGTTTCTTTATCAAAACTTGGAGTGGTTCCTCCTAGACAAACAGAGCCAGTATATACTTTGCTCTGTGCCTGTAAGTTATCAATTGTTTTGGTGGCTTTTCCTGTACAAACTAAAAGTAATCCAGTAGCTAATGGATCTAAAGTACCAGCATGGCCAACCTTGAATCTTCTTATGTCATGCGTTTTTTGCAAACTTCCTCTAATACTTTTCACCACATCAAAAGAAGTCCAGGTAAGTTCTTTGTCTACCAAAAGCACTTCGCCTTTTACGAAATCAAATTCCATTAATCTATACTCAAATTAACACCTAAAAAGTAAAGTGCAATAATTAATACTCCTACCGCAATTCGATAATATCCAAAAATAGCAAATCCATGTTTTGTCAAAAACGAAATAAACGATTTTATGGCAATTAAGGCAACTAAAAAGGCAATTACATTTCCAAAAATAAGAATTCCAATATTGTCAACTGTTATGGCTTCATAATTTTTCAAAAGCTTATAAGCAGATGCTGCCAACATGGTTGGGACAGCCAGAAAAAAGGAAAATTCAGCGGCTTGTTTTTTAGAAAACTTTTTACTCATACCTCCAATAATAGTAGCTGCTGAGCGCGATACACCAGGAATCATGGCGATGACTTGAAACATACCAATTTGAAATGATTCCATATAAGTCATCTCCCTTTCAGGAATATCCTCGGTATCTTTAAACCAACGGTCGATAAATATCAGTACAATTCCTCCTAAAATCAACATGGTGGCTACCACGTAAACGCTTTCCAAAAGACTGTCGATATAGTCATTGAGTAGTAAACCAAAAAAGGCTGCTGGCAAAAAAGCGATGAAGAGTTTATAATAAAAACTCATGCTTTGAAAAAACCTTTTCCAATACAGAACTACAACAGAAAGTATGGCTCCAAACTGTATATTAATCAAAAATGCTTGAGTGAAATCATTGCTTTCCATTCCCAAAACCCCCTCGGTGATAATCATATGACCGGTGGAAGATACTGGCAAAAATTCTGTTATCCCCTCAACAATAGCCAGGATAAGCGCCTCTATCCAAGTCATCTACTCCTTTGATTTAGGACGATACATAATCGCATATATTTCTAAAACAAAACCACTCAACATAATCATTGGCGCAACAATCATCCTTTGCGTGTTGAATATAGCTTCGTTAAATACATTTGGATCTTGAGACCCGCCTCCGCTTAGAAATACCAAACCAAGTACGATAAGTACCACTCCTACTATCATGAATAGATAGTTTTGTTTGCCAAATGCAAACTCTAATTGTTCTTCTGTAAGATTAGACATCTTTTTTAAATTATTTTATGATAGATATAAATTGTCAATTTTCATTCTTAAATATCTGCGCACTGATAAACTGCTCGACCACCAAGAAATAATCACTCCAGCAAACAGGATTCCAGCAAATAAAATCAGATATAAATCGATATTGCTCAATCCAATTAAGTCAGGATAATACTGATGGAGCTTATATAATATAGCAATTAGCAGTATAACACTCAACAATGCGCTGATGATACCTTGAATAATTCCTCTCCAAATAAATGGTCTGCGAATAAACCTTTGTGTAGCGCCAATTAATCGCATGCTTCTAATTATAAAACGATTAGCATATACTGATAATCGAATAGTATTACTTATCAAAACGATAGAAATCAGCAATAGCAGACCGCTCACGATGGTGAAGAAAATACTGATATTGGTAATATTGGTATTAATGGCTTCTACATAATCTTCGTGGAAACGAACATCTTCTACAATGGATCTTTTTTCAATGGTTTGTGCCAATTTTTTAAGCTCCACTACATTAGCATAAGCCTCTGTAAGATGAATTTCGATACTAGCATGTAGTGGATTTTCTCCATCCAAAAACTGGACAAAGTCTTCTCCAATTTCTTCTTTATAGATTTCTTTGGCCTCTTCTGCAGAAATATATTGGGTGTATTTCACGTTTTCAGTAGCATCCAATTCCTTTTTCAATCGGAATATTTCGGCTTCATTCACATTCTTTTTCATATACACATTCATCTGTATATTCTCTCTCACGTGTTTACCTATCATCTTGGAATGCAAAACAATAAGACCAAAAAAGCCCAAAATAAAAAGCACAAGTGTGATACTTACTACCGAAGTGAAATAAGAAGCTCGCAAGCGTCTTCTCGTATATTTATCCTCTTGCTTTGCCATGAATAACGATTTGAATTATATTGCATAAAATGCGGTGGCTAAAATAGTAAAAATGCATTTCATGATGTACTAATATTTGTTAACTCAATAATTTACATTTATCTAAACGTTTATCTCATAATTTTATTAAATTTTCGATGAAATATTGCTGATAATTTTTTGGATATTTGACCCTTCAAAAAATAACCAACATGCAGCAACAAAACAAAGCATATCTCTACGCATTTTCTGCCGTTTTACTTTGGTCGACGGTGGCAACTGCTTTTAAAATAGCCTTGCAATATGTAGATTTTATGCAGCTCCTTTTGTTCTCATCAGGAATTGCTACTTTGGTAATGCTCGTGATTTTAAGCATAGAAGGAAAACTTAAAAAAGCCTTCCAAATATCTGCTAATGAAATATATAAGTCTGCATTTAGAGGAGCATTGAACCCTTTTTTATACTATCTAATTTTGTTCAAGGCTTATGACATACTTCCAGCACAAGAAGCCATGACCTTAAATTATACTTGGCCCATCATGCTGATTTTGCTTTCCGTTCCGCTACTGCATCAAAAACTAAGTAAAGTTGGAGTCTTGTCCATTTTTCTGAGCTTTGTGGGAGTTTTGCTCATTGCATCAAAAGGAAATCTAGCTAATTTGCAACTCACCAATTTATACGGCGATTTATTGGCTCTTTCCACTTCAATAGTATGGGCTTTGTTTTGGATTGTCAACATCAAGTCAGCCATTGACGAAAGCATTAAACTTTTTTATAGCTTTCTGTTTGGCTTCCTTTTTACGCTTCCAGTGGTGTTTTTCTTTTCCAGTTTTAGCATTCCTCCTCTGGCTGGCATTGCTTCAGTAATCTATATTGGCATGGCCGAAATGGGAATTACTTTTTTCTTTTGGCTGAATGCACTCAAACTTTCTCGACGAACCGACCAAGTGAGTCAACTGATTTATCTTTCGCCTTTTTTATCCCTTATTTTTATTGGAATTTTCCTGCATGAAGTAATTCAATTTACAACAGTCTATGGTTTGATTTTTATCTTGCTAGGTATTTTTCTGAATAATTGGTATCAGCGGAGGCAGCAAAAAGGTTAAAAATTCTGGGCTAAGTATCTATTTTTATGGTGGATTAAAATGAATAAAACAAAAAAATCCCCTGAAATAATTCAGAGGATTCTATTGTTTTGTAAGAAATCTTTATTTTCCCTAAAAAATATAATTCAAAGCAATATACAATCCACTATTTCCGTCCTGTGGATTTCCAGCCATACCGTAGTCCACAGCAATGATGAAGTTATTATTCACTGCAAAGTGCAAACCTGCTCCGTAGCTTAAGTGAACAGCTTCTTTGGCGTAATCCATTTCAGCTAGGTTCTCTTCTCTAGTTTTACCATAAGAAGCGGTCACACCATCCGTATTCACTTTGTGCAACTGAACAACCTGAGCAGCATCAGTAAAGCCACTCAAAGTAATTGAAAAGTTTTGGTTAAATACCACTGTATTAAGGAAACGATAACGTAATTCCAGATTTCCTAAAACTGCACCATCTCCTACTACACGATTTCTCAAAATTCCTCTCAAAGTTTTTGAACCACCCAACCCATCTTTGGTATCTAAAGATCTGATGTAAAATGGCATCATATAAAATGGAATTTCGCCACCAATTAAACCTTGATAATTAAGACGATATGCAAAAACAAGTTTTTTAGGCACAACGGTGAAATACTGACGGTGAGTTAAGGAAATTTTAGAATATCCAAAGTCATTACCAAGAAAACCTGGGGCAGTAATCAGCACGGCTTCCGACCAAATACCTTTTTGTGGGCTAGCTTCGTTGTCGCGAGTATCATAAACTACACCTAATTTTACAAGATTGGTAATTCCTCCGTCTTTTTGAGCATCAGGAATAACACCCCACTCTATGTATTTATCATATAAAGAGGCCGTATCGGGTAATAAATCTTCCTCCGCTTTTCCTTTGTTGAGTTTATCAATATCTACTGAAGCGGCATGTAAATTATAGTGCGACATCCCAGCAAACCAGCGAAAATGATCTCCCATTAATTTTCCTTGAAAATCAGCATTAAGCCTTAATAATTTCCGGTCGTGTCTGTAGTAAAGACGTGAAATATAATTTGTATCTGTTTTATCTAAATACTCTTCGCCAAAATAGGAATTATAACCATTATAACCATAAAAATCTAAAGCCTGCTCGGTTAAATAACTCATCTCAAGCTTCATTCTTCCATTAGGAATAAGTGTTCTGTTGTCATATTCTAGAATATTCTTGCCACTTCCTTTGGTAGTTCTCGACCATTCCATGTATAAGGAGTGATTATAGTTGGGATAATTTGAGCCATCGCCGTAATGGTAAACATTTAAAATGACGCCATAAAGAAAACCCAAATCAGTATCATAAGCCAAAGCTGGAACTCCGCCAAAACTCCAACCTGTCTTAATTTTCTCTTCTTTTTTAGTTTTTGTAGAGTCAGTTTGAGCAAAAGAATTATTACTCCAAAAAGCAACTGATAAAATGATTATAATTGAAAGTATTCTTTTTTTCATGGTCTAGATTTTAATAAATAACAGACAAAACTAATTAATTTATTGACACTAACAAATTGTATTTAACTTTGTAGCATAAATATCATTTTAATTTAAAGCTATGCATAAAGGAATAAAATATTTTTTATACATCGTATTATTGATTGTAATCTTATTTGTTGCATTCTTATCCTATTTTAGTTTAACTGACTATCAGCCAGATAATGAAATTGAAATTTATAAGGGACAAAGCTCCTCTGAAATTAGCGATTCTGCGCAATTCAATTTTCTAATTTGGAATATTGGATATTGTGGTTTAAACCGCGAAATGGATTTCTTCTATGGTGGTGGCAAGCAGGTTTACCCTTCCGATGAGGTAGTTTTTGCCAATATTCAAGGTGTAAAAAATGCTATCAGATCACTAAACAACATCGATTTTGCATTGTTTCAAGAGGTGGATTTATCTTCACAAAGGTCGCACTTCACTAATCAAGTTGATACATTGAGTAATTTGTTTAGGGGTTTCAATGTTGCTTTTGGTCAAAATTATTTAGTACCATTTGTTCCAGTTCCCATCTCCAAGCCTATGGGCTCGGTCAATAGTGGCTTGCTTACTTTAAGTAAATACTCACCTACATCAATAAAGCGATATGCTTATGAAGGAAATTTTTCGTGGCCTACTTCTTTGTTTATGCTTGACCGCTGTTTTTTAGTCAATCGATATCCAATGCAAAATGGCAAGGAATTACTGATTATCAACACCCACAATTCGGCATATGATGATGGTGGGTTGAGGGTTGCACAAATGAAACAGCTTAAGATTTTTGTCGAAGCAGAATTTAAGCTAGGAAATTATATTATAGCTGGTGGAGATTGGAATCAATGTGCACCAGATTTTGAGGCTAATTTTGATATGGATAGGATGGACTTGGTAGATAAACTTGATATTCCTGCTGACTTAATGAGTGAAGGTTGGAGATGGCTTTACGACAACAAAAAACCAACCAACCGCCGCAATATAACTGCCTATACAAAAGGAGAAACCCTCACCACTGTAATCGATTTTTTCTTAATGTCGCCAAATGTAAAAGGACTTAAAATCGAAAATCTTGAGATGGGATTCCAATATTCTGACCATCAGGCTGTAATAGCCACCATACAACTTATACCACAAAACTAATGATGATATTCCGCTTAATAAGAGAAAGTTACCTGTTTGCAATTCAAAGTTTGCTTTCTAATAAATTGCAAACTACTTTATCATTATTGGGAATTACAATTGGCATTTTTTCAGTAATTTCTGTCTTCACTTTAATTGACTCTTTGGAGTTTAAAATCCGAAGCTCTATCAACAGTTTAGGCAATGACATCATGTATGTACAGAAATGGCCTTGGTTATTTGGCGACTATCCTTGGTGGAAATATTACCAACGTCCCGAACCTAATTTAAAAGATTTGGACGCCTTGCGCCGCAATGTAAAAGGTGCAAGCCAAGTTGGCTTTATGGTGAGTACCAATAAAACGGTTCAGTATGAAGATCAGCGAATTGACAATACTATAATGATAGCTGCCTCGCCAGAATATCAAGAAATATTTGATTTTGATTTCCAAGAAGGTAGGTATTTTTCGGCATTGGAGAGCGCTTCTGGTAAGTCAGTAGCCATTATCGGTGTTGATATTGCCGAGGCTTTGTTTAAGCAATCTGATCCAATTGGAAAGAAATTAAAAATATTTGGCCAAAAACTAAGCGTTATTGGCGTTTTCAAAAAACAGGGCGAGGATATGTTTGGCAATTCTCATGATAAGCGGATATTAATTCCCATCAATTTTGCCCGAAATGTAATAAATTTACGATCGAGCAATATCAACCCAACGATTATGGTTATTGCCGATAAAGGGATTGCCAATGAACAATTGAGTGATGAGATTCGCTCGGTGCTAAGGGCGACACACCGATTAAAACCTGCAGAGGATGATGACTTTGCTATCAATGAAATTTCAACTTTAAGTAGCAACTTTGATGGCATATTTAAGACTATTGGTATCGCCGGTTGGTTTATTGGAGGCTTGAGTCTTTTGGTTGGAGGTGTTGGTATTGCCAACATCATGTTTGTCAGCGTGCGCGAGAGAACAAACCAAATTGGAGTTCAGAAAGCTCTTGGAGCTAAAAACTATTTCGTTCTTTTACAATTCTTATTTGAATCGGTATTTCTTTCGCTTTTTGGTGGAGTCTTGGGCTTGGTAATTGTATTTTTAGCAGTAATGCTGGCACGATATGGTTTTGAATTTGAACTAGTCATGAGTTTTTATAATGTTTTACTAGGGATTTTTGTTTCCCTATTAATAGGATTGGTTGCAGGAATGATTCCTGCCTATCTTGCTTCAAAAATGAGCCCTGTAGAGGCCATGCGAAGTGTTTAATTATTAATTATTAAAATTTAATTTATGAAATTTATTGCGTTAATTCTTTTGTGTTTTCTTGGGTGGTTTGGACACGTTCCATTCTCTCACCAACAATCCACAATTGAAACCTCGATAGGTGGTCGACCAGAAAGTGGTATAACTAAGCACTATCAAATTAAGTTAGTTGCTAAAACTTCTTCAGAAGACTTAAAATTTGATCATCTCTGGATTGGCATTGATATGGTAAAAATAAATGCTCATAGTCTAAATAAAGAAGGGCAATATCAAGCTACATTTATAAAAGGTGATACTATTTACATCGATGCTTATCAGCGGTTTCTACCAAATGAAGAGGGTTCCTTAGAATTACAAAAAGAAGAAGACGCAGCGATTGCGCCTATTGAATACGAAGGTGTTGCTGTTCTGTCATACCAAATAAAAGGAAAAAGAAAATATTGGACTGTGGAGAAATTTAAAGAATTGCCAAAAGTATATTACCCTTAAAGAATGACTCTTGTGGACGTAAATATTTACCATGTAATTAATATTTCAGGCAAACCTGTCTGCAAATAGTCGATGCTATGAAAAAACCTATACCAATGGCCAAAAAAAATAGTCTTTTATCCGTTTTTATAAGCTTTAAATATGCATTTAAAGGGCTGATATTGATGTTTCACGGGGAGCGTAATTTTTATGTGCACATACTTGCCTCCGTTTTTGCATTGACTTTGGCTTTTTATTTCCCCCTTTCTCCTGCCGAAAGAGCTATAATCGTAATAATGATTGCTCTAGTATTAGCTGCCGAAATATTAAACAGCTCTATTGAGCGATTAACAGATTTGGTACAACCCAGTTTTAATAAAAAAGCAGCGGAAGTCAAAGATTTGGCTGCCGCTGCTGTTTTGGTTTTAGCCATAGCCTCTGTAGCTGTAGCTTTGATAATTTTTTTACCTTATATTCTTTTAATACTTTAGAAAATTATAGTCATATAGATTTTGATGACAAAATTAGTCATCATCATCATCTCCCACTCTACCTTTTTTGATGACATCTGGATCATCATCATCGTCATCTTCTTCAGCATTATAGTTTTCGTTATCAGCTAAATAATCCAATTCAGCATAATCACCAACATATTTCTCTTTTACACTATCGAGAAGATTTCCATCATCATCATAATCATCATCATCTTCAATAATTTGATTTGCTACACGAACGGACATTTTTAATAGATATATTTTATCGTCAGTCTCAAAAGGCAATGCCTTAACTATCTCTTTCTTGGCATTTTGAAACTCAATCAAATGTTGACTAAACCCTTCTGGATACACTAATTTAACCTGTTCTTGGAGCTCTTGACTTAGCTTCTGAAAGTCTTTGATAATCCTAAGTTTACTCATAATAATAATAATTTTATAATTTTTAAAATGTTGTTCATTACTCCTAAATTGCGGGGGTAAAAATATATTTTATTTTATATATACCACATTTTATTTATTTATTTTTTACCAACCCAAAACGTAGGCAAAAATCAAGGGTGCAACAATCGTTGCATCTGATTCTACTATATGTTTTGGCGTACTAATATGAAGCTTTCCCCAAGTTATTTTTTCGTTAGGAACTGCACCAGAATAACTGCCATAACTTGTTGTAGAATCACTTACCTGACAAAAGTATGACCATACTGGAATATTTTCCAATTGTAAATCTTGATGCAACATTGGAACAACACAAATTGGAAAATCGCCAGCTATACCGCCTCCTATTTGGAAAAATCCTATTCCTTTTTGAGAATTATTTTTATACCAGTCAGCTAAAAACATCATATATTCGATGCCAGATTTGGTTATGCTTGGTTCAAACATACCTTCGATACTATGAGCGGCAAAGAAATTTCCGCAGGTAGAATCTTCCCAACCCGGTACAATAATAGGTAAATTTTTCTTGGCAGCTTCCAGCAACCACGAGTTTTTAGGATCTATTTGATAAGATTCTTCCAAGACGCCACTTAATAGCAATTGATAAAAATATTGATGTGGGAAATAGCGCTTATTCTCATCTCTTGCTTTTTGCCATAGTGCCACCAAATGATCTTCAATGCGACGCATGGCTTCTCCTTCTGGAATACAAGTATCAGTTACTCGATTGAAATGTTGGTTTAATAGTTCCATTTCATCTTGTGGAGATAAATCTCTGTAATTTGGAACACGTTTATAAAAATTATGTGCCACCAAATTAAACACATCTTCTTCCAAATTAGCACCTGTACAAGTAATAATATGAACTTTATCTTGACGAATCATTTCTGCCAATGATTTCCCAAGCTCAGCAGTGCTCATAGCGCCTGCTAGAGTAATCATCATCTTATTCCCTTGAACTATTTGTGCATCATAATCTTGAGCGGCATCAACTAATGCAGCAGCGTTAAAATGCTTATAATGTTCAACAATAAACTTACTTATTGGTCCTTTATTTTGCATAATACTTAAATTTATAACTTAACATTTTATAATATAGCTTGGCCGCCAAAAAATTAGGGGCCTTGTTTCCTTCTATCGGAGCCAGTTCAACAATATCAAATCCTAGCACCTCCTTTTCCATAAATACTCGCTTGAGATATCGAATCACAGTATTCCAATCGAGTCCACCTGGCTCAGGCGTACCTGTTGCAGGCATAATTGACGGGTCAAAAGCATCTAAATCTATTGTGATATAAACCTTATCTCCAAGCTGTTGAAACGATTTTTCTACCCAGTCGCTTGCGCCATACATGTCTTCGGCAAAATAGCACTGACCCCAATTTATAAATGGTTTCTCAACCGTATCCATACTTCTAATCCCAAGTTGCACAAGGTTGGTATTTAGGGAGGCATCATGCAATGCACAAGCATGATTATAGGGCGAGCCCATATACGATGGCCTCAAATCAGCATGAGCATCAAAATGAAGTATAGAAATATCAGGATATTTTTCGTAGAATGCCTTGATAATTCCAATGCTAATTGAATGTTCGCCGCCAAATGAAGTAAGCATTTTTCCACTTTCGATGACAACTTTTGCATTGGCATACACGGTTTCAAAAACTGCTTCTGGCGAAGACTTTTCTGTAATCTGTGGTAATATATGAATACCCTCTTTATATACTTCAGAGTCTGTTTCGATATCGTATAACTCCATATTTTCAGCGGCTTCTAAGAAAGCTTCAAAACCGTCGTCAGCACCTTTCCCCCATGTACTGGTACCATCATAGGGTATCGATTGCAAAAGTACTTTTGCTTGCTCGTATTGTGAGTATTGCTGATCTATTCCTCCAAAATTTCTTTGCATCAATTCTTTACTTTGAGTATCCTAAAATCTTAAACATTTCTTCCGAAGATTGTTCATTACGATAAACGTAATCCACAAAATTTCCTTTCTCGTCACGGTCAATAATCACGTGCATTGGCGATGGAATTAGACAATGCTTTATTCCTCCGTATCCACTGATGGCATCTTGGTATGCTGCCGTATGGAAAAAACCTAAATACAAAGGTTCTTTTTCATCTGGGCCTATTTTCGGCAATAAAACCTCTTGGTTCAAGTCTTCAGAGTTATAATAGTCAGAATGATCGCAACTTATCCCGCCAATATTGACGCGCTGGTATTCATTATCCCATTTATTAATTGGCAATAGAATGAATTTTTCGTTAATTGACCAAGCATCTGGAATGGTATTCATCAAGCTATTATCCACAATATACCAGCTTTCAGTGTCATTTTGTTTTTTGTCTTCCAGCACTTTAAGAACAATAGCTCCACTTTCTCCAACTGTATATTTTCCAAACTCGGTATAAATATCTGGATCCGGAATATCCTCCTTTGTACAAGCAGATTTTATATTGACGATAATTTCGTTAATCATATACTCATAATTATACTCAAAGCCCAAATGATTCCTAATTGGAAATCCTCCTCCTAGATTGAGGGAATCCAGAGATGGCGAAAGTCGCTTAAGCTCAATGTATAATTTAAGTCCTTTCTGAAATTCTCCCCAATAATATAAGCTATCCTTAATCCCAGAATCTACAAAAAAGTGAAGCATTTTAAGGGTTACGTTAGGATTACCATCAATATGCTCCTTAAAAAAATCGATCAATTCAGTATGTCTAATTCCCAAACGTGAAGTATAATAGGATGATTGAGATTCTTCATTAATGGCCATGCGTAAACCAATCGTGATATTTTTACCTTCCGCTAAATCAATCATTCGTTTCAGTTCTATTTTGGAATCTAGAACAATAATCGAATTTTTGAAACCAATCGACTGGAGATAAATAATCTTCTTTAAGTATTCATCAGTTTTATAGCCATTATGAATAATAATTCTTGATTTATTAATTTTATTCTCTTCTAATAACTTGATAATTAAGTCAATATCAAAAGAAGATGATGTTTCCAAATTTACATTATGCTTTAATGCCTCTGAAATCACATGGTGAAAGTGGTTACATTTAGTGCAATAGCAAAAATGATATTTTCCTGTATAGTTCTGGTTTTTAATAGCCCTATTAAAAAGATTACGAGCTTTCTTTATTTGATCGCCAATTTTTGGCAAGTAGATTAATTTAAAAGGGGTGCCATATTTTTCAATCAAATACTTGATTGACACTCCTTGAAATGTTAGATATTTGTCTCGTAAGTCAAAACCTTCTTGAGGAAAGTAGTAACTTTGGTCGATTAAATCGAAATATGTATTTTTCACAGACCTAAAATTTTCATTGATGAAACACTAGCTTAGAAACTAAGCAACCTCTGTTAATATTATTGATATTGAAGCCAGTAGCTTTCAAAATCTTCCCTTCCATTTTGTATGCGAAAAGTGCCCAAAAGTACCAACAAAAACGATATAAAAGCAATATAAAAATTCCGAAAAAATAACAAATCTTAAAAGATGATGCTTTTCAAAAAAATTCGCTGCTGAAACAAGCAAGGGAAAATCTATTATAAACTTGAATATCACCAATCCTATTGCCAGTTTCAAACCATTATCCGTAAAAGGAATTGAGATAAAACTAAGGAATATCAATAAATTAAAAATTAGAATAACCAGCGCAGTTATACTTGTATAATTGACTTCATAATGTTTGGCTTTGGAAGTCCAGCGCAATCGTTGATTAAGCCATGCTTTTGGGTTTTCTGGCGCAGGAGTTTTGATTATGGCTTGTTTAGATTTAAGGTATTGAATTTGGTTTGATCCATAATGCTTGCTAATATAAAGCATTAAGAAAATATCATCGCCAGAGGCAATGTCTTGCTGGTAAACATCCTGCAGAGCTTCAATAGCAATTTCCTTTTCAAAAAGCAAATTAGCTCCATTGACCATAATGGGCATATTTATACCCATTGCCCCCGCTCCCGAAGCCACTAAACTCATAAATTCTAAATCCACAAAACTATTCCAAATACTATTTGGAGAAGTAAAAATCACAGGCCCCGCAATCATCTTGGTAGCATTAATTTGTAATGCATTATCATAGGCTTGAAGTAAAAAAGGGGTCATCAACACATCAGCATCCAAGGAAAGTATGTAGGGATTATTAGCTTCATGAATGCCTTGCATTAAGGCTTTCTTTTTGCTTCCCTTACTTTGAATTATTTTCCAAGACAGCAGGTTCTTTTGGATAAAACTGGATACAATATCTTCTGAATTATCCTCTGATTGATCATCAATAAAAATTATTTCAAAGAGAGACTTTGGATAATTCAGTTGCAAAAGACCATCTAAAAGAAACCCTAAATTATGTGCTTCGTTTCGAAAAGGAATTAAAATAGAAAACTTAGTTTTAGAAGATTTTGGTAACTGCTTTGGAGTTGGCAATTTTAACCAGCCGATAGTGAAGGCACTAATCAAAATGAAATAGAGTCCAGAAATAAAAATGATTAGAGTAAGGGCTATATTAGTCATTTATTTTTTTAGATTTAAAAAACCGTAAATCCTTAACAAAGAACAATCCGATAATTGCAGGTAAAATAATATTAATCAACCAAATAAGTGTTGATGCGGTAAAAACGGCATTGTCAAGATTTGTCTCAAAACCAAAATACAAACCGAACACGAAAACAGCCACTGAACCCCGAATACCAATCTCTAAAAGTGCAATACTTGGTCTTAAAGTATTTATCAGAAAAATACCAGAAATTAATCCTAATCCTGTAATAAAACTAATTTCTGACAAACCAACCGCTAGGAATAATAAATAAAATTGTACACTAAATACAAAATAGCGAATCGTACTGAATAGCAAGGTAATCGACAACTGCTTGGAGGTATATTGCTTAAATATTTCAACATATTTATGCACTCTTTTCCATTTCAAAGGAATGATCCTAACCAATAGTGAAATCCTAAAATAAAAGACAATCCCAATCAATAGGCCAATGACTAACACATAGCGAATAACTTCACTTTGCATGCTACTCAGATAATTATATTCGATCATTTTTGGACCTATGAAACTAAAAAACACAATTCCTCCAAAAATCAGTGTCACTAAAGTTTGAGCATAGCTACCAATCAACGTTATCAGTACACCTTCCCAAAATTTCGTTTTCTTGAGAACAAAAACTCGACCCAAATAATCTCCAATACGGTTTGGGCTCACGGCACTTATTGTTGCTCCACTAAAGACTGCTTTTATAGCCAGAAGTACTGATATCTTTTCTTTGTTTTGCAAAATATATCGCCATTTAAGCGCTTCTATAGACCAATTGAGTGGCATTAAAGCCAAGCTACATAAGATTAACCACCAAATACCTTCGGTATTAAGTATATTACTGATGTCGGAAATTAATGAGTTAAAATCCTGTTTTACATAAAGTTGACGGTATAAAAAAGCCAATGAAATAACAATAATGATACTTCTAATGATTATGTTGTATGTTTTGTATAATTTTGTTGTTTTCATATGTTTAAAATATTTTAGCGGTGATTTACACCGTCCTTTCAATCAATCGCTAATATATTATGATTAATGACTTACGTTTCATATTGCAAAAGCAAAAATATTGAGCAAAGATAGAATTATATTAGGAATAGATCCCGGTACCACGGTAATGGGTTATGGGTTAATCCAACAAAAGGGCAATCAGATAGAATTGCTAGCTCTTGGCGTGGTAAAATTAAGCAAATTAAGCAACCATGCACTTAAGTTGCAGAAAATTTTTAATCGCACTTTATCATTAATCGAAGAATATCATCCTGATGAAATGGCCATTGAAGCACAGTTTTTTGGTAAAAACGTACAATCGATGCTTAAACTAGGAAGAGCACAAGGTGTTGCTATCGCCGCGGCCTTATCGCGTGACATTCCATATGTGGAGTACGAGCCCAAAAAGATAAAAAAAGCGGTTACAGGAAACGGAAGTGCCTCCAAAGAGCAAGTCGCCGCAATGCTTAAAAGCATTATTGGTTTGAAAGAAATTCCAGATTTACTAGATGCTACAGATGCTTTAGCGGTTGCAGTTTGCCATTATTATCAGCGTAAACCAGGGCTCGACCAAAAGAATTATGGTAGCTGGAAATCTTTTTTATCTGATAATCCTGATCGGTTGAAATAATACTTTTGATTTCTATTAACAAAAAAAGCCGTAAGTAATTAACCTACAGCTTTTTTTTTATATTCTAATCTCTTTATTCTGCTTGAAATACTTCAGAAATATCCTGGGCTAAACTTTTTAACTCTTCTCCTTCCATTTTAAGCTTTTCCTTCTTGAAATCCATATCATAAATTGAATTAATTGGTATAATATGAATATGAGCATGAGCCACTTCCAAACCGATTACTGTGATGCCAATTTTTTTACATGGAACAATTTTCTCCACTGCTTTGCCAATTTTTTTGGCAAAATTCCATAAATCAGCATGAAGTTGATCCTCCAAATCGAGTATATAATCAACTTCCTTTTTAGGAATAACCAAAGTATGTCCTTTTGCTAATGGATTGATGTCCAAAAAAGCAAAAAAATCATCGGTCTCTGCTATCTTATAGCAAGGAATTTCACCATTGATTATCTTTGTAAAAATACTACTCACAACTAACGGGATATATTGGTAATTTCAAATTTTATGGTTCCAGCAGGCACTGTGATTTCAGCCACATCACCAACAGACTTTCCGAGAAGACCTTTGGCTATTGGCGAACTTACAGACATTTTACCTGTTTTCATATCAGCTTCCTTCTCAGGCACAATAATATAGAGCATTTCTTGACCAGTAGCTAAATTTTTCATAGTTACTTTTGATAGTAATAATACCTTAGACGCATCAATTTTAGTTTCATCGAGCAATCGAGCATTATGAACAATATCTTGAAGCTTTGAAATTTTTAATTCCAAAAGTCCTTGAGCTTCTTTTGCCGCATCATACTCCGCATTTTCAGATAAATCTCCTTTATCCCTTGCTTCAGCAATTTGTTGTGAAATAGATGGACGCTGAACAGATGTCAAGTTAATAAGTTCGGCATGAATTCTTTCTAGTCCTTCTTTCGAAAAATATTGTGTTTCTGACATATTTATAAATCTAATCGTAATGTTATTAATAATTTTATACTAAAATGTCCAATAATTAATAATTATTGGATGCATCCTAAAATATGATTAAGGGTATTTTAATTCTATATAACAAATCAGAAGGTCGATTCGGCCTTCTGATTTGTTTGGCAAAAATAATAAAAATATTACTGCGAAAATATTATAGGTGTATTCTAACTCCTATGCTATGTGAACCTGCGAATGGATTCGAGGATTGGTAGGCATAATCAACAGAGAATCCGCCTTCTTCACCTTTTTTAAAGGGAACTTCTATAGAAACTCCACCAGCAAATCCAGTTAATACATTCATTCTTAGCGTCTCGTCAAACATATCATTTTCATATACATAGCCTGCACGCAACACCAAGTATTTACTCCATTTAAGTTCTAAACCAAGAGCATGTTGGTCATTTGTAAACGAATTAGATGTAAAGGTATAAGCACCAACAAGTGTAGTTTTATCATCCAAATAGAAATCATACGAACCACCAATTCTAATCAATGATGGTAATTCAAAACCTGCAGAACGTTGCTCAACAGTCATAGCGTTTGCTTGACCGGGAACATAGCCTCTAAAGGAAAGACCATCACCACTATACTTCATATTTGGGCCCACATTTTTTAAGGCAACACCAAATCTTATCTGCTCTCTCTTACCAGTAATATACTGAATACCAGCATCAATTGCCACAGTTGAGGCTTTAAGTGACGAAGTAGATTCGCTAACAATTTTTAGGTTTACTCCACCATAAATACTATTAGAAAATGCTTTGGCATAGGAAAGATTAATATTACTTTGTTTTGGAGAAAAAGTACCTATTCCTCCTTCAGGTTGCTCCACTGTAGTGATGTCAATATCACCATAGGAAAGAGATACAACTGAAAGTGCAATAACACCTCCATTTTCACCAATTTTTTTGGAAAGACCAAATGCAGCAATGTTAGTACCACTACCCTTAAGCCAAGTAGTATTAGAAAAAATAAGCTCTGTAGAGTTAGTATGTGCTATTCCGGCAACATTTAAAAACTGAGCTTCTAGACCAACAACACTAGCAGAATTTGCTCCACCTAATCCATTGCTTCTAGCCCATGGATTAATCAATAATTGTCCAGCTCCAGCCTCTCCCGCTCGATCTTTGTTGCCAGCGTACGCCTGTCCAAGAACAAGAGTAAACACTAAGCTTATCATCAAAATTTTATATAGTTTCGTCATTATATGATATGTTTTGATATGCTAAATTAAAATGCATTTAAATCTATAGGGCGTAATACGCCAAACCACTTAATTACTTTTTCACCAATATTTGGAGCATTAATATGAATATAATATACTCCACTAGCGATAGGTATATTCGCCGAATTTTTCAAATCCCAATCTAAAAAAGTATTGGTTTCATCCTTTTTAAATCTCCTAACTAAAACACCATTAGTAGAGTAAATACTGATATCGCAACGTTCAGGTAAATTAGTAATTCGAACTCTATTATCAATCTGATCGGTTTCATAAGATGAGAATGCATAATAAGGATTAGGAACAGCCCTAATTAGGTCTAAAGCACTTTCGGCAGTTGGAAGGTCACCAAGAGTGGTAGCAATATTTCCAGTATTAAATTGATATGCTGGATAACTTGCATTATATCCTGGATCAGGGTTAACTGGATTTTGATTAGACCAAACACCATTTTGATATGGAAAATCAACACGTAATCTTACCACAGCATCGTTATCCTTAGGCAACCATTCTTCGCCTTGAATTGCCATTGGAATACTCACCCACATAATATCGCGATGAATTTGCATCAAAGTAATACTAGATGGAGAATTATTATTTAGTGAAAGGATTTCATGTAGCCATTTTCCTTTATCATAAGCAGGAGAAGCACCATTGGAATTAATCTCAGGAGAATGACGGAAAATATAAAGGAAATGCTTTCCTCCCATCAATACTCCATTAACATCATAAATATTAGTCATGAAATTACTAGTTGGATTGAACTGCATATCTCTACCGTTTTCTCCAACTAGCCATGAAGATTCTCCATACATAACATTGAGTCTTTCGCCAGATTCAACACTGATAGCATAACCAGGGAACCAGCCCATACCAGTTTCACTTATATAATTGGCCAACTCCTCATTTGAAAGTTCGTTTCCACTTCCAGCAGTTGCGTATTTTCCATCTTTATCTATAGACTGAGACGCGCGCAATTGGAACTTTTTACGATTTCCTTCACTAACAACAGCATCATCACCAGTTTCAATAACTGGGCATCTTGTCCATTTTGACTTATCTGAGGTAAAAACAACATCTACACTTTCACAAATACTTAACTTATAGCTACTATGAGTAGGGGTTCCGGCAGGTCCATTAGCATAAATGGAAGCCATACGATAAGGAGCCCAAGTGCCACTTAACAATTTCTCATAGTTTTCGGCAGGGTCAAGCCATTCATCATTAAACATATAATCATTATGGAAAGCATCCGTAGCATCATCAACTGATCCAGAACGTATCCAGTTATATGGACTTGGAGTAGTTCTATTTAAATCAGATGCTCCATCAATATCTGGAAATCCTGACAACCAAAGGTGTGCAACATCTTCGTAAGAAATGGTTGCTGAAATAACACCATTCGCTAAAGAAGTAATATCACCAGCACCTTTATTTTGTATAATTTGAATACTTAATCCTTCATCTAAAAGTAATTGCTCATCTCCTAGTTCAATTGTAGCAAAGGAAGAGGTCAATGAATCTCCATTTTTATAAAGTACCCAACTTGCAGTATCTATTGAGTATGGAGCACCAGCAGGTGGTGGGGTGAATTTCAAAATATAATCTGCATTTTCCACATTAAGTGGATCAATTACTTTTACGTTAATTGGGCCAAACCCGTTTTCATATTCTACGTTTTCAACTTGATTCTCAGCTAAAATACGTTTTTTTGTTTCACTAGTAAATTCTAAATACATACCGCCATTACCTCTACCATCGAGACGAGTAATTCTGGGACCTGAACCATATTCTGAATTAACAACTGTACCAGAGCCTTCAGGATTAGACAAATGAGGCATCAATGTATGAACCTTAATGGCACCAATAGCTGATTTACGACCCGCTAAATATGGTTTCTTTTGTCCATTTAATCCATTTATTACACCAGCATCTTGAGAATATTGTAAATAATTGTTCTGAGAATAAGCAATGGCCACAAAATAGTACTTCTTATTATTTATCAATCGTGTATCACCACTAGCAAACTTATCTTCGGTAATTTTAAAAGAATGACGAATTCCAGTGTTTTCTGCTTCTACCATCAATTGTGGAACATTACCGTTCAGCTTATCATCCTTTGTGAAGTTTACAAGGTTTTCAATAGAATCTTTTAAGTCACATTGAGCAACAATTCTAGATTTATCAGGATCATTTAAGTCTGCTAAGGAAACCTCATCATTGGCTAACTGATAGATTTGATAACCTTGAAAATGATAATATGCATCATAATTAGTTGTATCATCATTAAGTGCAGATATAGTAACATCTTCCTCAGTATAATCTTCATGAGCATTATTGGAAGCTTTAATATTTTTCAAATAAATAATAATGGTTCTATCCAATTCCTGTGCAATAACTTCAGGAGCATCAGGACCATCTAATACTTTAAAACAATTATCGAATAAAGCTTGTGCTTTATCATCCACTTTACGTAGTAATTCTACAGAAGCAAACGGTCCTCCAGAAGATGCACGTGCAAATGGAATACCTACAGTAATATAGTTAATTGCTCCAGATTCTAAAGTAAATTCACCGGCAGATTGCATAAAACGGCGATCACCAGGGGCATTGTTGGAAGTTTCTTCAGTCCACCCAATAGAACCAGGGAAATTGGGATCAACTCCTCCTGTTCCCCAATTACATGGATCCGTTTTTGCAGGAAACATGAAGTCACAAACAGGGCCGCCAGTATTATAAGCGTCATCACCATAAGTCATTTTTGTTCCATCCTTCCAAATTCCTTTCAACATTTGATAATATTCAGGAGCTAACTGTGGATCTTGAGTTGCACTAGTTCCAAATGGAGGATTATTATGATATACAAAGCGACGCATACCAAATCGTTCATTATCCTTTATACTATCACCAAAGTTTACACCATTAATGCTCTCATCACAATATTGAACTCCATTGGGATCGTATTTAGGATTGTCTTTATTATCAGGATCCATATATGGTCCTTGAAAAAAGTCAACACCAACAGCTGGTGGTTGAACACCATAATGCTCAGGTTTTCCAAGTCCATCAATAGCAGAGCCATTATAACAATATCCTAATCCACGCTCTACATCACATCCAACATAATCATCATTAGCATAACCTAAATCGGTATCAACCCATTGACTAAAATAAGTATTGGTTAATCTAAATGTAGATCTGTTAATAATTTCATAAGTATAAAAGGTCATATTATTAATTTCGTCATTAGTAGAAAAAGCGAAAGCCTGAGCTCTAATTTCAACACCGATTGCCGTTCCTTTAGTTTCAGAATGGATGTTACCATTATCATTGAATACCCACCAAAGTGTTTGGTCACCTTTTAAGACAGCATCAGCTAAAATACCTCCTTCTTGAGTTGGTTCATAGTAATATTCATTATTTGAATTTTTTGTTGGCTTACAAAGTGTATTATCAATATCATAATAAGGATAATCTCCTTGAGTCCAGTCGTATACATCATCATTATTTTGATCAAAGAAAGGAGCTAACCATTGGCTTTGTCCTTTTGACACATCACCATTAGCTGGCCAATTTTTGATAATATCTGGCACCACATAATCTGGATACTCAGGGTTATTGAATTTCAATATAAATGCGTCAACTTCCTCGCGTGTAATCACGAAAATCTTGTCATATTCATCACATACTTCTGAGGTAATACTAGCTTTACCATCAGTAGTCAATGGTCCGGGCCAATAATCATTACCACTACCACGATACCTTTGAAATGCACCTTTTAACTGACCATTAACATCAGTTCCTCCAAGCCATAAACTTGCAGAAAACATGGCCGTTTTAGTAGACCCCTTAGGAATTTCATATTGAGCTATACCCTGTAAATCCCACCACATATCGCCTCCTGTATTAATACGGGCTCTCACGTTATTGATGTTAACTTCGTTGGATGATTTTGCGGGCAAACAACCTGCAGCGCCAGTTCTGCTTACTGCTGAACTTTTACGTGCCCCATTGCCTTCTCCTTGTACATTTCTAGAGAAAATATCACCTCCTAAATATAAGGTAATCAAGGAAATAGTGAATATACTGATTAATTTCTTCATATCTGAAAAAGTTTATTATTCGTTTTAGAAATTAAAGATTACACCCAAACGTATTCTTCGAGGTAAGCTATAATTATATGGGTTATTAATACTTGTTGAGTATAAATCAATAAATGATTGAGGATCGTTTTTAGCATAAATTGAAGACTGATGCTCCGCAGCTGATAAATATCCATCATCATCAGGGTTACCTGTATATCTATAAACACCCGTGATATTTCTTGAGTCTAATGCATTCAATACTTGCACATATACATTGAGGTAATGAGGACTCTTTTTGCTACCCTCCTTACGTTTTATATAAAAATCGCGATCAATTCTAAGATCCATTCTAAACTGCCAAGGCAAACGTGAACCATTGATAGAACCACTTAAAACTGGATTCCCTCCTCCTAATAATGCGCTAGTAATGTTACTTTGACGGCTATAAGGAACGCCTGAACCACCAGTAAAGGTCATATTTAATCCCGTATTTTCGAGCAAACGAATTACTTTTACCTTATCAGTTCCTTTTACTTTGCGTGTAATAGTTGGGCCAGTATAATTCTTACCACTTCCATAACGGTAATCGGCAGTAACATTAATGGTATGATTACGGTCTTCGCTAATAGGACTTAAGGTACGTAAATTAGGTTGTCCTGAAGTGGCCAAGTTTATACCCGAAGTAGCACTAGAACCCGTTGCATTAGCAAACTGTAAAGTGTAACTCACTTTCAACCAAAGGTTTTGAGTTTTACGTAAGTCATAAGCTAAAGTAAATCCTTTCACTGTACCAAAATCAACGTTATTATATGAAATATAAGAAACAGGATAAGCATTTGTATATCTAAAAGCTTGAATTTGATCTCTATTCTCGCGGTAGTATGCAGAGAATTTCAAAGAAGAAGAATTGCTTAATTTTTGTTGGAAACCTAATTCATAGTCTGTTGTTCTTTCAGGTTTCAAATTAGGATTGTTGATTACAGTGTTACCCACTTGATTAATAAAATAATAATTGATCATAGGCATGCGATTACCTCCAGTAGGACGAGATGTTAACACATCATAATGAGCAAAGAATAAAGCTTCATCAGAAATAGGGAAAGAGAATGAAATACGTGGTGAAATTGTATTTTGAGGATCATAATCCTTAAAAGCTGATGCTTTCAATTCTGTTGCATTTGGATCTACTAAATATGGTGCAATTCCTGAAGCAGTTTGCAATACAGATGGGTCACTAATTTCAGTTCCTTCTGAATTAAACCAGCGACTTCCATCTCTATAACCAACAATTGCTGTTGGATTATATATATCATTTACGTAAACGATATAATCACTTCCCATACTAGAAGGAATAACTCCCAAATCAGGGTCAGTAACATCATTAACAGTATTAGCTTCAGAGAACAAGAATGGGTCCACCAGTACTTTTTGATTGGCATCAAAACGATCGAAACGAACACCGATTGTAAAAATTAAATCTTTAAATTGGAATCTATCTTGTAGGTAACCAGCCATGTAAATCGGCTCATAAGCTGCTATTGCTCTGGTATTGTTTCCATTATCATCCAACTCATTAAAGAAATCATCAAAAGTTGGTTTTCTGTTATTCTTTTCTCCAAATGGATTGTAACCATAATAGGATACATATGGATTTCCACTATTCAATAGTTCATCAGCACTAAACATGTTCACATCAAACATATCTGGACTATAGCTATCCAAATCAATCCAATCCAATCCATCAGTTGGTAAACCTAATTTCTCGCGCAGTTGCTTATCAAAAAATGCTTGAGTATTGGCATCATACAAACGATTATATTCAATCGTATCTTGGAATACACCAGCCTCATCTGTTATAAGGATAGGATGTGCAAAATCTAACTGAGCGATGTGACGATTAGTAATACCTCTCATCAAAGTCCATAAACCTGCCGGGTTATAAGCAAAAGCTGATTCTTTTCTTTGCTCGTACTGGATACCAAATTGAAGTTCATGATTCCCAATATCTGCCGAACCATTAGCATTGATACCAAATCTAGTATTTTCAGAATAGCTGTATCCATTATATGGAGTACCAGTATTGGAATATAAACCATAAACGCTACTTGGAAACTGTCCATTAAGTAGAGCTCCTCCATTTTGAACTTTTAAAGCATTGCGATAGAAATTATTTCCTTCATACAAATTATAATATTGATCTGTATAATTACTAAGATTAGGATTAATTTCTGATCTTTCGAACTCGTATAATGTATCTCTAAATCCATTTTGAATATATACACCAGATAATCCACTAACAGTATCTTCTCCAAGTTCAAATGACTTCATTGAGTGAGTTGTAAATTTACCTACATAACCGTAGTTGAAAATCTTATCATCATGAAGTGGATTATAAGTTTTAGAAGTTGTTTTAGAGTAATCTGCTTGAATAGAATAGTATACGTTTTTCACGATTGACTTACTATCACTAGCTGTAGGAAATCTCTGTGTAAACTTACCATAAACACGCCAAGTATTACTCAAAGCTTCTCCATTATTTTCAGGATTAAATAAAGTATTAGCACTAGACCACAATGCTCGCTTACTCCAATTATAGGAACCACCGAAAGTAAGATTTGTTTGATCTGTTGTGCGAACGTCGAATTTTCCAGAAAAGTTGGAAGATAGGCTTTGGGCATTTACCCTAGTGTGATTATTCTCTAAGTCACTGGCATGTACATATTCTGAATTAGGAAATGCACCAAATCCAGTACCTGAAGGGCGAAAAGGATTTTCACGTAAATATGTTAATTTATCTTCATTTACTTGATATGTACCAATTGAAGCAGGAGATCCGTCTCGAATATATGCACCTTCACCAGAAATAAAGAAGCCTAATAAAGATGTATTCTTAGTTGAATCATTGCCTTTAATAAGAGGCCCTTGAGCACTAAATCCTAAAAGATTATAACCATAACCATCCAGCAATTCAGATGTTACAGCTTCAAATCCAGCGCCAAAATTACGAGAAGGACCTTTAGTAGTAATGTTAATAATACCTCCGGTAAGGTCACCATACATGGCAGGAGTACCTCCAGTAATAACTGCTACTTGATCAATTGCAGACTTAGGAAGAGAGGAAGAACCAATTACACGAACACCATCAATATAAGTAGCTGTTCCACCACTTCTTTGACCACGCATACCACCCATATTTCCATTTTCATCAGAGAATACACCTCCAACAGTAACGGCAATAGCTTCTGCTGATCGACCTGGCATCTTTGCAATTTCTTCGGAAGTCATGGTACCTCCAGTTGAAGTTTGATCCTTATCGATAAGAGGTACTTTATACTCCACTATTTCAAAAGCTTCAATGGCAATAGCTGATGATTCTAACTCAATATCATGAAAGCGAATTTTATTCGCGTTAATAATAACTCCTGTAAATTGCTTTTTTTTGTAGCCAACGTAGGTAACTTTAACGTCATAACTGCCAGGCTGAATAGGCTTAATTTTGTATTGTCCTTCAAAATCAGTGATACCTCCATTGATGACTTTTCCACCTAATTCAACAACAACATTGGCAAATGGAATAGGCTCATTTGTTTCAGCATCAGTAACCTTACCTTGTAGTGTACCTGATTGCCCTGTGGCAAAAATGGTAATCAACAAGACCATACCTGATAATAGTAACTTTCGAATCATAGACTTAAATTTATGTATTTATAAATCCTGTACATTTTAAAGGGGACAAAAGTAGAAAAAAAACGTATCGCTTTAACTAAATTTAACACCCGATTATATCTTAATGTAAGGTGGGTTAAGAATGGCATCATAAATGACGGATCTTCTTAACTCAAAATCAATATTTTCCATCTGAAAAGCCGTCTTATTTTTAATCATTTTAAATTGGCTCTTCTTTCTATCGCTATGGATTGTGTAAGGGTCAGGTTCAACACTATCTATCTGAATATTAGTATTTTCCATCTCCTCATTATAATCCGTATTAACAAATTCATTTTGTTCATATAGCTGTGAAGAAGCTAATTGTTCGTTGTCCTCTTCATCATCATAAATCTTTTCCATAAATTCGTCCACTTTTTCCTCAATATTCTCAAAAGTTCTATAAAAACTAGTCGAATTCGACTGGGTATTTTCCGAATTTACAGCAACAGGCTTGTTTTTTGTTGTTTTTTTGTATTGCCTGTAAGCCAAAAAAATGATTCCAATGATAATGGGTAAAAGATTTTCCATGGTTCTAATTTAATCAAATGAATATGTACCTTAAAAAGTTTTCAAATATACAACTATTTTTAACAGGCTTTAACAAATTAAGGTTTCGGTAAATTGTGAGCAGGGAGTGGAAAATTAGTCATGAGTTACAAGGTTCGCGACGCATTCTGGTTTGAAAGTTTCATGCCTAGAAGTTTTGAAGTTATTATACTTTTTAGCTCTTATCAAAAAACTCAATCCTCACTTGCAAAACCCAGCACAAAGGGGCCTTTTTCTCCAAGGAAGACTTTTTAAATTTGATAACATTTATAACTCCTAACTTGATAACTTAAAAGCGTGTTAACCTTAAACCTTTATAACTTTACCCCTTCATTAACACCCATTCCAAATAGCGCAAAATCATATTTTATAGGATCTTTTGGGTCAAGTTGCCTTAGGTTTTGGGTGAGCTCTTCTACTGCTTTCCAATCGTTTTGCTTACGAGCAAGAAGTCCTAACTGTCGGGCCATTCTGCCGCTGTGAGTATCTAATGGAATCATCAACACACTTGGCTCAATATTCTTCCATATACCAAAATCAACACCACCCTCTGCTGATCTCACCATCCATCGTAGAAACATATTGATGCGTTTGGCAGCAGATCCTTTTTCAGGGTTGGCAATGTGCTTTTCGCTGCGTGACAAATGCGGCACTTCCATAAAAACTTGACGAAAGTGAATGATGCTTTTTCTCATATCTAGTGGTTGGGCTGAAAAGGCAGCTTCTAAACCCCCATGATTTTGGTAAATATTACGAAGCGAGTACATCATGAATAAGCTATCATCACCACTTACTGTGCGGTAAATAATCTTCAGAAATCGGTCAAAATCTTTTTCGGGAGCATTCATCAAGAAATCGTAAGGTTGATTATCCATAGCATTCATCCATTGCTTGGCTTTTTTGATAATCATCGGCCTTTTTCCCCATGCCAATATAGCTGCAATGAAACCTGCAATCTCAATATCTTCCTTTTTGCTAAAGCTTTTAGGAATCTGAATTGGATCGCTATGAATAAATGACTTCTGTTGATAAAACGTTTGCTTTTCTTCTAGAAATTCTCTGAGCTGATTTTTTATCATTTTATTCAACAATAATCGTTTCTCTTGAACTCGTTTGAGCGGTAAAAATACCAATTGCATTACCTTCTATATTTGTGTTTGGATTTCCGGGAGCGGCACTAAATCCTCCTCCACCGCTATTTTGACTGAGTACTTTATAATAATCGAACGAAAATTCATCAATACTCAAAAGCTCAACAGTAATTGTATCTTGCTGATTAACCATTATATTAAAGAAAGGAAATGCTATTTGCTCACCATCTTGACCATCATCACGGTTAATGTATATATCACTGTAATGTGATTTATTCACAATAATCTTAAGCCGGTAATAATTCTTCTCATTAGATAAATCAGTAAAAAAACAAACTGGTGTATATCCTTCATTGGCATGCGGGCCAAATGGTATTTTATATGCTCCAACTGAATCAATTTCAACTCGATTGGGCATTGTAGATACTGCACTTATTTCCTCCCCTTCGATATTTCCATATAATTCGTAATAATCAAAACTGCTTCCCACTGGTAATTGATTGGTGCTAAAAATACCACTACCATCATATATCATTGGATAAATAATTCCGCTATTATCCTTTATAAATAAAGATACATTGCTAATAGTATCAAATTCATTATTACTGTAATAACTTCCTGTTTTAGTTATTTTTACGAAGGCAAAAGTATTTAATGAGTCTGTGTTTTCAACAAAACCATCAACCACAATACGTTGATTGGCTTCATTCAAATCAACTTCAATCACTTTAGTACAAGAAACTAAAATTGTAAATGCAAGAAAACCGAGTATATTTAATAGGGCTATTTTCATTTGTTTAAAATTTAAAATTATAGGTAATTGCTGGTACGAATCTAAAAAGCGATAATTGAACTGCTTCGCTTTTATTGGGATCGTCTTCGCTAACTCTAAAAGAAATAGAATAGGCATTTTCTCTGCCATAGGCATTATAAACGGAGAAATTCCAACTGGAATTAAACTTCCGAGGAATCTTTTCCTTGATTCCAGTTTCCGGATTTAGCTGGTAAGTATAGTTCTTGTTTTCCCAATTCACACCAATATCCATCCGATGATATGCTGGCATTCTGTAGCCATTACGCTCTGTATAATAATTAATTACCTGTCCGTCAATAATGTATTTTCCTGAAGGAAAAGTTACTGCACTTCCAGTATAATAAACCCATGTTGCAGCAACACTAAGCCTTTCGGTAATATCAAACATGCCAATAATAGAAATATCGTGTGTTCGATCTTGCCTTGCAGGGTAATAGGAGTTCTCGTTTATTTCTTCAAACTGTTTTTCAACTCTAGACAAAGTATAGCTAACCCATCCACTGAGTCTGCCAACTCGTTTTTTGAACAATAATTCTAAGCCATATGCTCGGCCATGTCCAAATAATAAATCTCCTTCCACCAATGGATTAAAGTTGACCTCCGCTCCTACTCGATAGTCAATGGAATTTTGAATATTCTTATAGTAAATTTCCCCTGAAAATTCAAAGGTATTATTTTTAAAATTCCTGAAATAACCAAAAGCAACTTGGTCAGCAATTTCGGGTAAAATATTATTAGAACTGGGCATCCACACATCCGTAGGAGTGCTGCTAGTTGTATTCGATACCAAATGCAAATATTGATATGTACGAGCATAAGATGCTTTTATTGAGCTCTTTGGATCAATAATATAGAGCATATTCAAGCGTGGTGCAAGACCATTATAGGAAGCTACTTTCTCTCTCTTTTCATATTCTTGAGTTCCTGTTACATTGCCTTCCTTATCAAAAGAATAGATTGTACCTGGACCAACTTGCGTAAAATTAGAATAACGCAATCCATAAGTAATAAAAAAGTAGTTTGTGATTTTCTGCTCATTTGAAACGTATAGGGCACTTTCAACACTATAGCGCTTCTCTAGGGTATTATCTATTTGAACTTCACCATCAACACTTATATCGCCAGGGCTAAAGGTGTGGTAAATAATATTTCCCCCAAAACTCAATTTATTTTTGGTATTGATAAAATACTGTAAATCTTCTTTTAGACTAAAGTCGACGATGTCGGAGCCTGCTTCAATGGTTTTTTCGTTAAAAGTAGCTTTAAAAACATAATTATAATCACTAGATAATAAGGTGGTATTTGAAAAAAGTTTGTCATTAAAAATATGATTCCAACGCAATGTTGCTGTTTTATTTCCCCAGTCGAAACCAAAGGTATTATCAAAACCGAATCTATCGCGACCCAAATAACCGGACAAATAAATACGATCATTTTCAGAAACTTGATAATTAGCTTTCAAGTTCAAATCATAAAAATACAGGCTACTATTTTGTTGCATTTCATTAGGAGAAAGCTTAAGAAATACATCTGCATAAGTGCGTCTTCCGCTCACGATAAAGGAGCCTTTATCTTTCACAATAGGCCCTTCAACGCTTAATTTTGAGGCAATTATACCAATGCCCCCATTTACATGATAGCTTTTAGAATTTCCCTCTTTCATCTTAATATCCATCACCGACGACAAACGCCCGCCATACTCAGCAGGCATTCCTCCTTTATACAATTTTACATCCTTGAGCGCATCGGAATTAAAAACGGAAAAGAAGCCCATCATGTGGGACGCATTATAAACAGGAGCTTCATCCAGTAAAATAAGATTTTGATCGGCACTTCCTCCTCTAACAAAAAAACCAGCGCCACCATCGCCCTCGCTTTTTACTCCAGGCAATAACTGTATCGTTTTCATCACATCAGTTTCGCCAAAAATTACGGGTATTTTTTCTACCTCCTTGATGGTTACTTTAGTAACACTCATTTCGGGATTGGTGACATTGGCGTCTGAACGCTCTCCCGTAATTTCTACACCTTGTAATTGTTGATCTGTTAATTGTAACTCAACATTCTGTTTAAAATTTTTATTAAAACTGACTTTAATTACTTTTTTCTCATAACCAATATAAGAATAAATCAAGGAATAATTTCCTTCAGGTAAGGTTAGTGAATAGAATCCATATACATTGGTAACTGCGCCAACAGAAGGAAGTTCTTTTACGATAATCATGGCCCCAATTAAATCTTCGCCACTACTAGCATCTTTAATTGTACCACTCACGCTGTACTTTTCATCCGTTTGACTCCGAGCTGAAATACTGATTAAAAGAATTAATAAAGTGATTAATATATTGATTTTCATATATTTATACCTGTATTTTATAATAAAAATTTAGCTAGCAAAGCTAAACTAATATCTTTGTAGGTATATTTAATATTTGTTAATTTAATAAGAAAATGCCTAGTTTCTGTTTTATTATACTTTCAGCAAAATTTTATCCTAAATATTTCACAACAATAAAAAATACTTTTCGTTTCTTTGCAAATTGAAACTATATCTATGCAAAAATTATTTCTAATATTATTTCTCAACTTATCTGTTATTACAACGGCAATAGCTCAGCAAAGCATTTCTGATTCCAGTATTTTCATTCCTTCTTTAGGCATTAATTATACCTATCAATTTGTGGGAGGCGATTTAGCCACAACATTTGGGAATAATAGCGCCATTGGTGCTGATGCCACTTTTAAGCTCAAAAACAATTGGGTTATTGGCACCTCATTTCAATATTATTTTAGCGATCAGGTAAAAAATAAAGAAGCTTACTTTAAAGATATTCAAACATCAAGCGGTTTCATCATTGATGGAAATGGGCAATTTGCAGAGGTTTTTCTATATCAACGTGGCTTCAATGCACAAATATTTGGTGGATATCAATTTGATTTTTGGTCACCAAACCCCAATAGCGGCCCGTTCATCCAATTAAGTGTTGGGATGATGCGATACTGGGTTCGCATCGAAAATCCGGATATGGTTGCTCCACAAGTGAAAGGGGATTATAAAAAAATGTATGATCGTTTAAGTGGCGGAATAAGTACTACAGAATTTATTGGTTACCGCTGGATGGGAGCTCGTAATTTGGCAAATTTTTATGCAGGCATTGAGTTTACTCAAGGGTTTACCGAGAATAAAAGAAATTATAATGCAGATTTAGATCCTGCAGATATAGGAAAACATTTGGATATTTTGACCGGCATCAAAGTAGGCTGGATTATCCCATTCTACCCAAAAGCGCCGAAAGAATTTTATTATTACTAATCGTTAAATTTATATACCCATAAAGCTACCATGAGTCAATTATATACTTTCGCGATTCATCTCTATGCTATACTTGTTCAAATTGTGGCTCCTTTTAATCCCAAAGCTAAAAAATGGATTTTGGGCAGGAAGAATTTATGGGAAGAAATAGCCTCGGCCGTTGAACCTGGATATATAATTTGGATTCATGCCTCCTCGGTGGGTGAATTTGAGCAAGCACGACCACTTATTGAACGTATAAAAAAAGATTATCCTCTAAAGAAAATTCTCGTAACATTCTATTCTCCTTCCGCTTACGAGCTCCGAAAAAACTATGAGCTGGCAGATTACATTTTTTATCTCCCACTAGACACACCCAAAAATGCTCGTAAGTTCTTAGACCTAGTTCAGCCCGAAATGGTTTTTTTCGTAAAATATGAATTCTGGTATAATTTCATTGTCGAAATCCATAACCGCCACATTACCTTATATTTAATATCAGGTATTTTTCGTTCTAGCCAGTATTTTTTTAAATGGTATGGTGGCTGGTTTAGAAAACAATTAAAGTATTTTAATCAACTCTTTATTCAGGATAACCACTCAGCATCTCTTTTAGAAAAAATACAAATAAGCACCTATACCGTGAATGGGGATACTCGATTTGACCGAGTTTACTCCAACACTCAAAATCCCAGAACATTTGAAGCGATCAATACTTTTACTAGTTCAAACCCAATTCTGCTATGTGGCAGCACTTGGTCTCCAGATGAAACCATGCTTTTGGAATATATTAAAACTACAAAAACTTCGCTTAAATTGATCATTGCGCCACACGAAATCCATTCAGATCATATATTAAATCTCAAACAATTATTTAGCGATTTCAATCCAATACTTTGGTCAGAATTACATCAAAGTCAATCTACTGATCATTCACAACTATTAATTATCGATTCCGTTGGCATACTTATGCACCTTTATCAATATGCTGATGTAGCATATGTAGGAGGAGGATTTGGAGTGGGAATTCACAATATTTTGGAAGCTGCTTGCTTTGGGAAACCAATCGTTTTTGGGCCTAAGTATCAGAAATTTAAAGAAGCTCAGGATTTAATTCAAGCACAAGGCGCTTTTAGTATTCAGAATCAGGTTGAACTGAATATTTCGATGGACAAATTATTCAACAATCAAGATTTCAAACAAGTCACCAGCGAAATATGTGTGCAATATGTAAAAAACAATATTGGGGCTACGGAAGTTATTTATAATCATTGCTTTTAAAATGTTGATTGTTATAATATTAACTTGTATTTAAGACTTGAACTATTCCAGGAATTAGATATAAAAAGAATCATTAAAATAAATATGTTGGCTAGTATATAATTATACTCTACATCCACTATAGTGCAAATTTAAATACCAAAACATTTCCAAAAAAGTTTAACAATAAATAAGTACTTTTGCCACGGTGAGTTTAGTCCAAATTGGGATTTCTAAATATTGAATATATTTTTAAGAAACACATATATTTTTGTGGAATCAAAGAGAATTTATCGTCAATATAATTAACATCAAAATTTGAAAAAATATGCTCCAAAGCAATTTATTAAACACCAACACTGCCACAAAGGAACGACAATTTATATAGTAAATGAGTTTATTAGAACAACTTAACGAGAGCCAGCGAGAAGCTGTAAAAAACACTGAGGGCCCGAGTATGATTATTGCAGGAGCAGGATCTGGAAAAACCAGAGTGCTTACTTATAAAATCGCTCACCTCATTGAAAAAGGAGTAGATCCATTCAGCATCATGGCACTTACTTTTACTAACAAAGCTGCACGAGAAATGAAATCTCGTATTGGTTCGATAGTAGCGAGTTCAGATGCGCGCAATGTGTGGATGGGGACTTTTCACTCCATATTTGCTCGAATATTACGCATGGAAGCTCAGAAATTAGGTTTCCCAAGCAATTTTACCATTTATGACAACGATGATAGCAAAAGTATCATCAAAAAAATACTTAAAGAACAACAACTCGACGATAAATTATACAAGCCTAGCCATGTTTTAAGCCGAATTTCATCCGCAAAAAACAACCTCATTTCCCACATCGATTATAGCAATAATCCAGAGTTAATGCAAGTGGACAAGGAAGCTGGCAAAGGCAAAATAGGCATGATTTACACCTTTTATCAGGAGCGATTACTGAAGGCATCCTCTATGGATTTTGATGATTTACTTTTTAATACAAATGTGTTATTGCGAGATCATCCTGATGTTTTGATAAAATATCAAAAGCGATTCAAATATTTTTTGGTTGATGAGTATCAGGATACTAATTACTCTCAATACCTGATTGTAAAGCGATTGGCAGCACGTACTGAAAATCTTACCGTAGTAGGTGACGACGCACAAAGTATTTATGCATTTCGGGGAGCTAATATCCAGAATATATTGAATATGAATCAGGATTATTCTACCTTAAAAACTTTTAAGCTGGAGCAAAACTACCGTTCTACTCAAAATATAGTTGGCGCTGCAAATGCCATTATCAGCAATAATAAAAAGCAAATAAAGAAAACTATTTGGACAGAGAATCCTATTGGTGAAAAAATCCAGCTCAACTCTAACCTTACTGATAATGAGGAGGGAAATCAAGTAGCTAGAAATATATTTAGCATTAAAAATAACGAAAAAGCCAAAGATTCTGAGTTTGCAATTTTGTACAGAACCAATGCCCAATCTCGGGCTATGGAGGAGTCGCTTCGACGTATGAACATTCCATATCGTATCTTTGGAGGTCTCTCTTTTTATAGCCGTAAAGAAATTAAGGATGTGCTCGGATATTTACGTTTAGTTGTTAATTCAAACGATGAAGAGGCCATTTTAAGAGTAATCAATTATCCTAAAAGAGGAATTGGAAATACCACTATTGAGAAATTACGTGTTGAAGCAAACAGACTTGAAATATCACTATGGGAGCTACTTTGCGGAATGGGAAGTAACCCACTTTTGCCACGAAGCGTTTCTATAAAAATTCTTGAATTTACCAATATGATTAAGAGTTTTCAGCTCGATCTGAAAACAAAAAATGCCTATGAATTGGCAAGTCATGTGGTGAAAAGTTCAGGGATCTATGCCACTATGTTTGAAGCAAAGGAAGAAGATGAAGGAGTAATGCGTTTCGAAAACATGGAAGAGCTCCTTGCTGGTATAAAAGAGTTTTCAGAAACCGAAAGCGACGAAGTTGGAGCTTCTAGCTTGCGTACTTTAGGTGATTTTATGCAGGACATTGCCTTACATACGGATAGCGATGATAAGAAAAAAGAAGAAGGAGATTATGTAACTTTAATGACCATACATGCTTCTAAAGGTTTGGAATTCCCCTATATATTTGTAGTTGGTTTAGAAGAGAACTTGTTTCCATCATTACTATCCCTTAATTCTAGAACTGATTTGGAAGAAGAGCGACGTCTTTTTTATGTAGCCATTACTAGAGGTGAGAAAAAAGTATTTCTAAGTTACTCCGAAAGCCGTTATAAATGGGGAAATTTACAATATTCTGAACCCAGTAGATTTATTGGTGAATTAGACCCTCAGTATGTTGATGATCAGACTTCCGATATGATTTTAAGCCCAGATTCGGCAAAATTAAAGCCACTAAAAAACAAGCCTAGCACTTCAATTGGCAGCAAACCAAAATTAAAATCAACTTCAAAAGTTAAAGAAACTGCTTCTGAAGTAGCAAAAACACCTGAAAACCTGAAGGCAATTACTCATGTAAGGCCTACTTCCTCAAACGATCAAACCAATAGCATACAAGTTGGCATGGAGGTTTTTCATGATCGATTTGGCAGAGGAAAGGTGCTAACTATGGAAGGAACAGGGGAAAACAGAAAAGCTATTGTATTTTTTAACAATTCAGGAACAAAAAATTTACTTTTGCGCTTCGCAAAATTAAAAATATTAAAACAATAATTTAACCGTGAAAACGCTTGTGCAATTTTGCAAGCGGAGATATAACTTTTTAAGTTAATTTTGCACCCTTATTTTAATACCATTATGGAAAGAGATTATAATAGCACGCGCCCAAATATATTAATAAGAGAATATGGACGCAACGTACAAAATTTAGTAGAATACGCCTTATCCATTGAAGATAAAGATAAACGTACCAAATTGGCCTACATCATTGTTTCGGTGATGCAACAAGTTAACCCTACTGATAATGCCAATGATGAATATTATAAAAAACTTTGGAATCATTTATATGCTATTTCTGATTATCAATTAGAAATTGATTTTCCTTTTGAAGTAGAAAAAACGAATAATACGATAACACCAAAAGTTCATTTAGAATATAAAGAGAACAGAATCAAATATCGCTTCTATGGCGTTAATACAGAATTGGTACTAACAACATTAGCTGAGAAACCAGAAGGTCCTGAACGCACTCAACTGCTTTTGGTTATGGCAAATCAGATGAAGGAGCTTTATATCAATTGGAATAAGAGTATTGTTGCTGATGATTTGATTGATCAACACATTCAGAGAATTACAGATGGTAAACTTAAATTACCTGAAGGAACAGAACTGATTTCGTCTAACGTTATTCTTAAAAAACTTCAATCTAATTTGTTAAGCACCAAAACTAGTGCTAAATCAAGGAAACAAGTTGGGGTAAAGCCTAAGGCAAAATTTCAGAAATCTTTCAAAAAGAAAAGATAATATATTTATTTACAGCAATTTAAGTGACTTTTTTATTGGAATTTTTTTTTATTTAAAGACATTTTTCCATTTAAGAAAAAAATCTACTTTTGCACCACCAAAAATTTAAGAAATAATCAAATGGCAAAACAGAAATTCGATCAAACAGAAGAGAATTTAGCAAATATTGAAGAGGCTATTGGCAAGACAGAAAAATTTGTTGAAAACAACAAAAATAATCTTAGCTATGGTGTTATCGCAATATTTGCAATTGTATTAATCGTAATGGGTTATAACAAATATATCCGTGTTCCTAATCAAGAGGCTGCTTATAGCAATATTTGGCATGCAGAGCAATATTTCAATATGGACAGTTTGGATTGGGCATTGAATGGACATGCTGATTATCCAGGTTTTTTAGAAATTATTGACGATTTCGGATCTACTCCAAGTGGAAATCTAGCAAATTATTATGCTGGAATTAGCTATTTCAGAATGGCGCAAAATGACACAACTGCTCAAGCAGCAGAATATTATGAATCGGCTATTGACTATTTAGAAAACTTTTCGAGTGATGACCTCAATGTAAAACCTATGGCAATTGGTGCTATTGGTGATTGCTATATGGAGTTAGGAGAACAAGAAAAAGCTGCAAAATACTATCTTGAAGCTGCTCATTTGAATGATAACGAGTTCATTAGCCCTATATTCCTTAAAAAAGCTGGCATGACTTACGCCCTTTTAGGTAATCATGAAAAAGCACTTGAAGCATATAAAGAAATTAAAACTAAGTATAACAGCAGCCAAGAAGGCAGTGAAATAAAGAAATATATTGGTCGCGAAGAAGCTATTCTCGGAGAGTAATTCCATATTTAAAATATTTTTTGAAAAGGTCGAGTTTATACTCGACCTTTTTTTTTATTTTTGACCTCACATTTTTCTCATTAATTTAACCTCTATAAATCGAATTACGATGGCTTCAGATCTTAAAAACTTATCGGAATACAAAATGACTAAACTCAATATTGGCAAAGCAAAAGTGGGTATCATTGTTTCAGAATGGAATGAAGAAATAACAGATGCGCTCGCCAATGGAGCTATTGAAACTCTACAAAAACATGGAGTAGAGAAAGATGATATTATTGTTAAATATGTGCCGGGCACATTTGAGCTTGCCTTAGGAGCCAAATTTTTAATTTCCAAAACTAATGTTGAAGCAGTAATTTGCCTGGGCTGTGTCATTCAGGGAGAAACTCGTCATTTCGATTTTATTTGCAATGCAAGTGCAAACGCCATAGCACAACTGAATATCGATACAGAAGTGCCTGTCATTTTTGGCGTGCTCACTACTGATAATCAGCAACAAGCCATTGATAGATCTGGCGGGAAACATGGTAATAAAGGAGTTGAAGCTGCGGTGACTGCCCTTAAAATGATTAATTTAGAAAATAATCTAAATGAGCAATATGATGAGCTTTGGAACGAATACTTTCTTGACAATGACGACCTTGAGGATGATGACTTTATAGATGATGCCAATTTGAACTAATTACAATAGCTAAACAACCCAAAAACCAAAAATTTAATTAAGCAATAAAGTATGAGAATCGTATTTATGGGAACCCCCGAATTTGCTGTAGCTTCTTTAGATGCTTTGGTTAATAGTCGCCATCAGGTTGTTGGAGTTGTGAGTGTTGCTGACAAGCGCGCAGGAAGAGGAAAAAAACTAAAAACAAGTGCAGTAGCAGAATATGCTACCCAACATCAATTGCCACTTCTACAACCCGAAAAGTTGAAATCTGCAGAGTTTATTGAAGCCTTAAAGCTACTCAATGCTGATTTATTTGTTGTGGTTGCATTCCGAATGCTACCAATTGACGTTTGGTCCATTCCTCCAAAAGGCACAATTAATATTCATGGCTCCCTTTTGCCACAATATAGAGGTGCTGCACCAATCAATCACGCCATTATCAACGGCGAAACGGAAAGCGGTTTAACCACCTTTATGATTGATGAAAAAATTGATACCGGCAAAATCATCATACAGCAAAAAATAGACATTCTCCCTTCAGATAATGCTGGCGATTTACATGACAAATTAATGGAAATGAGTCGGGAAATAATAATCGATAGTTGTGAAATTATTGACCAAAACAAAGTGGATTTAATTGCTCAAAAAGAATTAATTTCAGAAAATAAAGAACTCAAACCTGCACCTAAAATCTTTAAAGAAGACTGTCATTTGCCTATTAATATTTCGGCAGAAAAAGCACATTTATTGGTTCGCGGACTTAGTCCATATCCTAGTGCATTTGTGCAATTAGTTTCACCACATGGAGAGTTGTTAGGTCTCAAAATTTTCAAAACAAGCATCAATAAACAACATCTCAAAGCAGGGGAAATACTTACTGATGGTAAGGAATACCTTACCTTAGGGTTTGAAAATGGGAGCATAAATATAGAAGATCTACAGCTCCAGAACAAAAAAAGAATGCAAATTAAGGATTTTCTAAGAGGATTTGACCTCGGTAATCTGTGGAAATGGCAATAATAAGCTCTTTTTTAAAGTCAATAAGAACAAAGACTTAGCAAAAAACACGTAAAATTACGCATTTTGAGTCGTAGTTATTAACAATTCAGCCCACTTTTCAACAAAACCAATGATATCAAGGATTTGCAGCATTTTATATAATTATTACATTTATATTTGTGCAAGTATTATTCTATTTTTTAATCATTAAAAATATTCAACATGAACAAAACACAATTAATTGATGCAATGGCTGACGTTTCTGGATTGAGCAAAGCTGATTCTAAAAAAGCACTTGAGGCATTTATCGGTGCAACTACAACTTCACTTAAAGGTGGTGATAAAGTTGCTTTAGTAGGATTTGGTTCTTTCTCAGTTGCTGAAAGATCTGCTCGTACAGGACGTAATCCTAAGACTGGTGCTGCAATCAATATTGCTGCTAAAAAAGTAGTAAAATTCAAAGCTGGTGCTGACTTATCATTGTAAGCAAATTTTCCTAATTCAATCTTGTTAAATTGATCGAATTAGATAATATTTAAAAAGCCTCACGTAATTTTGCGATGAGGCTTTTTTATACTTATTACCATTTCACATGAGCCAAATAGATTATCAAATTAGCCTCCGTAACTACTTATTTGAATTTATTTCTGATAACAAACGTCATTTATTTGAAACCATTATTCAAAGCAGAACAAGGCACATTAGCATAGTCCTTGAAAATATTTTTCAACCCCATAATGCTAGCGCTGTTCTTCGATCTTGCGATATATTTGGCGTACAAGATATTCATATTATTGAAAATACTAACAAGTATACTTTGAGTGAACAAGTAGCGATGGGCTCTTCTAAATGGCTTACTTTGAAAAAATATAATCAAGAAGAAGAAAATACCATTCGCTGCTTTGATGAATTAAGGGCAAAGGGCTATCGAATAGTTGCCACTACACCGCACGACCAAGATGTGATGATTGATGATTTGCCTCTTGACCAAAAAACTGCTTTAGTTTTTGGCACCGAATTGCATGGTCTGTCAGAAACTGCCTTACAAAATGCAGATGCATTTGTTAAAATACCCATGTATGGTTTTACCGAAAGTTTTAATATCTCCGTTTCAGCAGCATTAAGCATGTTTCATCTGACAGAGAAACTTCGCAAATCAGAAATTCAATGGCAACTTAGCGAAGAAGAAAAAATTCAAATACAAATTAATTGGGCAAAAAGAAGTATTCGCAAATCTAAACTCATTATAAAGGATTTTGATTTAAAATGGGAAGCTCAAAGCAATTCATAAACCGATACTAAATCTACATCGATGAAAGATTATAAAAATTATTATATCCTTAGGTCAACACCAGACCAAGTATTTCTGGGGCTAACCAATCCATTAACCATTCTGTTATGGTCTGGAGAGGAGGCTGAATTTCAAACCACTATTGGAAGCGATTTTTCTATGTTTGAAGGCAGTATTACTGGAAAAATATTAGAAATTGAACAAGATCATAAAATCGTTCAACAATGGTATTTTGGGGAACAAGAAGAACAATCTATCGTTACCCTAATTCTGCACCCAAAAGGATCCAATACTTCTTTGGAGCTTCGCCATACCAATATCCCTGATGAGGATTATAACGATATAGTTGATGGATGGAACGACATGTATATGAATAGATTAATGGAATTTTATGATGAATAGTAAATCTTTTGCCAGTGACAATTGGGCTCCCGCATGCCCTGAGGTGATGCAAGCACTTATTGAAGCAAACCAAGGTCATGCAGCGGCATATGGCAACGACGATTATACTAAAAAAGCCCAGCAATTATTTCGGGATTTATTCGGAAATCATACCGATACTTTTTTTGTTTATAATGGCACAGCTGCTAATATTCTATCATTAGCCAGTGGCAGTCATAGTTTCAACGCTGTAATATGTAGCGAACATGCTCACATTAATGTGGATGAATGTGGCGCACCTGAACACTTTTCTGGAACTAAACTCATTGATTTACCCAACGAAAATGGCAAAATAACTGTAGAAATAGTGGAGAAACATATTAGCGCATTACGCTATCCCCACCAAGTTATTCCAAAATTTATCAGTATCAGTCAGCCCACTGAATTGGGTACTTTATACACCTTAGAAGAGCTGGCTTCACTAGCCGAATTAGCACATCGGCACCAAGGATTCCTCCATGTGGATGGCGCTAGAATTGCCAATGCAGCCACTGCTTTAGATGTCGATTTTAAAACTATGATTTCAAATACTGGAGTAGATATACTCTCTTTTGGAGGCACAAAAAATGGGATGATGTTTGGCGAAGCAGTAGTGATTCTAAATCCAGAATTAAAGCCGCACTTTGAACTTTTCAGAAAGCAAGGTATGCAATTGGCTTCGAAAATGAGATATATTTCAGCCCAGTTTATAGCCATGCTTGAGCATGAAGTATGGAAGAAGAATGCAACACAGGCTAACGCAATGACTTTTATATTAGCCAAAGAATTCGCAAAATATCCTGAAATACAAATTACCCAAGCCGTTGAAACAAATGGAATTTGGGCTCAACTGCCAGATGAAATTGCAGACAAACTTCAAAACATAAGTTTTTTTCATCCTTGGGACCCTAGTAAAAAAGAATACCGCATCATGACTGCTTTTGATACTACCGAGGAAGATATTCGAAAGTTTGTTTCGGTACTTTGAGATTGATTTATGGGCAGTTTGTATTGGTCTTAGTCTATAGCCAAAACAATAATAAACTCAAATAATCGGATAGCAAATCACTGCTTGCAACAAAACTACTGTATGCTTCGCACCTCCTATTTGTTAACAAGATGCACAAACTTTCCCATAAAATACTGCGAGTATCCCAATTTTCAAAACGTAAATACAGCCCTCCAATCAACACAAAATAATTCACATAATCCTAACATTAAAACTCTAATCTATTCAATAATTTAAGTATTTTTGCACCGAAATAACTTTCAAATTCTTTTCTGTATAATGCATTGAATTATAGCTATTTAAAACTGTATCAAAAAAGGCATTTGAAAGTAAAATATTAGTTTTAATATTAATTATTAATCGTTTTTTAAACATCCCAGATTTAGTCTCTTACATAACTGTCTTTCAGTGGATATTGACTAAAAGGGTATATCGTAGCATCGTAAAAACATATTGAACAAATGAATAACAATACTATATTATTTGAAGTAAGCTGGGAAGTTTGTAATAAAGTTGGCGGCATCAATACAGTTATAGCCACTAAATCACCGGTATTGGCAGAAAAATATGGTGAAAATCATATTTTTATCGGCCCTGATATTTTGCAGGAAGAGGACAATAAAGATTTTATTGAAGATCATAATCTATTTGCAGAATGGCAATTACAAGCTGCTTCTCAAGGACTAAATGTTCGCATTGGTCGATGGAATATTACTGGAAAACCTATTGCAATATTGGTTGATTTCACTCCTTTCTTTTCTCAGAAAAATGAAATCTTTGAGCAGTATTGGAATTTATTTCACCTAGATTCTCTGAATGGTCAATGGGATTACATAGAACCTGCCCTTTTTGGTCATGCTGCTGGCAAAGTGATTGAGTCATTTTTTAATTTTAACTTTAGCAATAAAAATACGGCCATTGCTCATTTTCACGAATGGATGACAGGAACTGGAGTGCTTTATTTAAAAACCAAGGCTACCTATATTGCCACCGTTTTCACAACACATGCGACCATAATGGGACGTGTAATTGCTGGAAATCACCTGCCTCTTTATAGCCAGCTGAAGGAATATAGACCCAATTTAATTGCCAAGCAATTTAATATCGTAGCCAAATACTCATTAGAACGCACTGCTGCCGAACAAGCAGATGTTTTCACCACCGTTAGCAATCTTACCTCTCAAGAATGTGAAGCATTATTGCAAAGAAAACCCGATGTGGTTACTCCTAATGGTTTTGACGACTCATTTGTACCTCAAGGAAATGATTATACAAGCAAAAGAACTGCCGCGCGTCAAAGATTAAATGAAGTGACGGAAGCCGTTTTGGGATACAAAGTTAGCAATCCTTTTTACGTGGTTAATAGTGGCCGTTATGAATTTAAAAATAAGGGCATTGATGTATTTATCGAATCCTTGAAGAAATTACAGGACAATCAATCTGACCGTGAAATTATTGCATATATCACAGTGCCAGCACATCATGGTGATGTCAATGCGGAAATTCTTCACCGTTTGAATACTAAAACTAGTGGGCAAGAACCGTTTCTTTTGACCCATCATTTATTTGACCTTGAATATGATCCACTCATCAATAAACTAAAAGAGAACGGCTTTGACAATCTGCAAAATTCAAATGTAAAAATCATATTTGCTCCTGTTTATCTTGATGGTCAGGATGGAATTTTCAACCTCAGTTATTACGATCTTTTGATTGGTTTTGACTTGAGCGTTTTTCCTTCTTATTATGAGCCTTGGGGTTATACTCCGATGGAGAGTTTGGCCTTTAGCATACCTACAATTACGACTAATTTGGCGGGGTTTGGACTTTGGATTAGTAATCATGTGACTAATGGAAATCAAGGAGCAATGATTATTCATCGTGATGATGACAATGTAAATGAGACCATTAACCAGATTAGTGATGCCATTAAACATTATTACTCATTGGATGAAAAGCAATATCTGACTGTTTACAAAGACGCCTATAAATTATCAAGATTAACCCTGTGGGAAAATCTAATTCAGCATTATCATACTGCTTATCAAATGGCTAACTCGGAAATAGAAAACCGACAAGTAAACTATGAGGAGAAAATGTTTCACCAACAAGGCACTAATTTCAACCAAATCATAAATCAAACGCCAGTTTGGAAAAAAGCGCATGTAAAACCTAACTTGCCTCAAAACTTGAAGCCTCTTCAAGAATTAGCCAACAACCTATGGTGGACATGGAATTATGAGGCCGCGGCATTATATAAAAGTGTGGACCCTAAACTCTGGGAAAGTGTGGAGTTCAACCCTATTGCTTTAATAGAAGCGATGGACATGCAACAAATGGTGGCTTTAGAAAACAATATAGAATTCATCAATCGACTTGAAAGTGTATATGCTGATTTTAAGGCATATATGAGCAAAAAAGAAGAACAAGATCCAGATCGAATTGCCTATTTCAGCATGGAATTTGGTTTGCATGATACTATCAAAATTTTTAGTGGAGGATTAGGAATTCTTGCTGGCGACTTCATCAAAGAAGCCAGTGATAATAACATGAATATGGTTGCAGTAGGACTGCTTTACCGCTATGGCTATTTCCGCCAAAGAATTACTCAATTTGGAGACCAATTGGCCACCTTTTCACCACAAAAATTCACTCATCTTCCTCTAATTCCAGTAAGAAACAAACAAGGAAAATGGGTTAGTATTAGCATTTCATTGCCAGGCAGAGTATTAACAGCCAAGGTATGGAAAATTAATGTTGGCCGAGTTGAACTTTACTTATTGGATACCGATATTGATGAAAATTCGGCAGCGGATCGTAGAATTACTTACCAATTATATGGAGGTGATCATAATAATAGATTCTTGCAAGAACTTCTTTTGGGAGTTGGAGGAATCAGACTTTTGGATGCTATCAAATCAGATCAGAAAATGTACCATTGCAACGAAGGTCACGCTGCTATGATTGGTGTTGAGCGCTTGCGAAAATATATTGGTGAAGATAAAATGAGCTTTGAACAAGCCAAAGAAGTGGTTCGCACTTCAACGCTATTTACAACTCACACTCCTGTGCCAGCTGGTCACGATCGCTTTGATGAAGATCTAATTCGCACTTATTTGCCTCATTATGCCGAGCGATTGAATATCAGTTGGGACGACTTTATGGCCTTAGGAAGAGTTCATAAAGAAGATCGCAATGAGAAATTCTCCATGAGTGTACTTGCTGCCAAATTATCACAAGGTATGAATGGTGTGAGCAAAATCCACGGGCGAGTAAGCCAAGAGATGTTTGTTGACATGTATCCAGGATACTATCCTAATGAGCTGCATATTAGCTATGTAACTAATGGCGTGCACTTGCCAACTTGGGCCTCAAAAAGATGGGGGCATTTATATAACAGTTTAAGTAAAGACTTTTTTGAAAAGCAAGCCAATCAAGATAATTGGAACAAAATATACGATATAGCCGATAAGCAACTCTTTGATTTGCGCAATAATCAGCGTAAGAAATTGATGGATTACTTGCGTAATCGACTAAGCAATGAAATGCGTCAAAGGAGCGAATCACCACAGAGAATGCTTGATATTCTTCACAATTTGAAGGATGATGTTCTTACTATTGGCTTTGCTCGCCGTTTTGCAACTTACAAAAGAGCTCAATTACTATTCAACAATATTGAAGAGCTGAATAAATTAGTGAATAATCCTGAGCGTCCTATTCAATTTATCTTTGCTGGCAAGGCGCATCCTGCTGATGGAGCTGGACAGGATTTGATCAAACGCATTGTTGAAATTAGCAAACTGCCACAATTCGTTGGCAAAATAATTTTCGTTGAAAATTATGATATCGCTTTAGCAAAAAGACTGATTAGCGGAGTGGATGTTTGGCTAAATAATCCAACGAGACCATTGGAAGCAAGTGGTACAAGTGGAGAAAAAGCAGTGATGAATGGCGTGCTAAATTTCAGCGTACTTGATGGCTGGTGGGCAGAAGGATATAGACCTGGCGCTGGTTGGGCATTGAGTGAAGAACGAGAATATAGCGAGCAAAATCAGCAAGATATACTTGATGCTTCGTTGATGTACCATATTTTTGAAAATGAGATTACTCCGGCTTTTTATGAAAAAAATGATCAGGGAATTCCTACAAAATGGATGGGTATGATCAAGAAAAATATTGCAGAAATTGCCCCTAGATTTACCATGAAACGAATGATTGATGATTATTCCCGACAATATTATAACCCTCAAATTGCTAGAACAAAACTGCTTTCAGAAAATAATTATGAGCAAGCAAAACTAATGGTTGAATGGAAAAATAGGTTTACTGAAGCATGGAAATCTTTCGAAGTAGTGCATGTAGAATATCCTGATTCAAATTCACGCCCGTTGAGCTTGGGGAATGATTTTTCCGCTAAAGTATTCTTAAGAATTGGCAACTGCCTACCTGAAAATGTTGGTGTTGAAGTTGTTTTTGGAGAAAAGGAAGATCAAGAAGTGAAAAGCATTCGCGAAGTGAAGGCTTTGGAATATGTAAAAACACACGAAGGTGTAGCACAATTCGAAATCCAGCTTCCGATATCCCGCGCAGGTGTATTTGATTTTGCTTTTAGGGTGTTTCCAAAACATAACTTATTACCACATCGTATGGATTTTCCTTTGATTAAGTGGATTTAGAAAAATGAGTTACGAGTTAGGAGTTACGAGTTGAGAGTTGAGAGTTGCCATACGGATTTGAGTCTTTTGAGGATAGGTATTGTTAAATAATGCTCTATAAAAAAGAGTTGGAAGTTACGAGTTCGGAGTTGCTTTAGGGATATAGTTCCTGTGAGGATAGGTTTTGTTATATAGTGCTTTAGAAAAAAGAGTTTGGAGTAATGGAGCTGGGAGTTGCCTGGCGGATTTGCTAAGTAGTTTTATTCAATTTTAATTTTATCAACATTTTATATATTTTTGTCCAATCAATTCAAACAATAAAGCATGTCAGCTGAAGAGAAATTAGTTATTGGAAAAAAATTTATTGACCTTCATAAAGTTATTATGGAGAAGTCACCAAAACTATATAGAAGACTTCCTAATTTTGTAATTCGGTGGATGGAAATCATTGTGAAAGCTGATGGTTTCAACCATTATATCTATGAGTGGCGTGAGTATTTTGGTGTGGATTGGGTAACAAAAGCCATCCAGAGTTTCGAGATTGAGTTAACAACCAGTGGTTTAGAAAACATCCCAAAAAAAGGTAATCCAATGATTGTAGCCAATCACCCCCTTGGAGGTTTTGATGGCGTGGCTTTGATGAGTGTAGTTGGGCAAATAAGACCAGATGTTAAATTTCCTGTGAACGATATTTTACTGAAATTGCCTGGTCCAAAACCACTTCTTATTCCCATCAACAAACATGGTCGTAATACGGAATATATTAAACAGCTCGAAGAAGCTTTCGCTTCTGATGAGGTGTTGCTATTTTTTCCAGCTGGTTTGGTTTCCAGAATTCAAAAAGTAGGAATTCGAGATTTAGAGTGGAAGCATACTTTTATTACGAAATCTATTGCTTATCAAAGAGATATAATACCTGTTTTCATATACGCTTATAATTCAAACTTCTTTTATCGGTTTGCGAAATGGCGTAAAATGCTCGGTATAAAGGCTAATATTGAAATGCTATTTCTCCCTGGCGAAGTGTTTAAACAACGGAAAGCTAAAATTCATATCCATTTTGGAAAATCAATACCATATTCCACTTTTGACGATACTAAAAGCAAAAAGGAATGGGCATCTTGGATAAAAGAGTCAGTATATCAGATGGGTATAGAGCAAGGCTTTAAACTCAAATAATTTGTAAAAACGGCATAGTTACAGAGCATAGCTGTAATTCTCAAATTCTTCTTTTAGATTATCCGCATAAATTTATGTTATTATTCTGTGTTTTTATGTTAAATTTGCCACAGTTTAGAGGATTATTTTATGGATAATATTATATCGAGAGTTAGTAGGGAGTTGATAAAGCAGGAGTTAAATAATAACACTTTTGTTAGGCGTACGAATAATGGAAATAAAGAAATCTTTATTCTTGACTTTCATAATTCACCAAACACTTTACAAGAGATTGGTCGCTTACGCGAAATTACTTTTAGAGAAGCAGGTGGTGGCACAGGAAAGCCTCTTGATATTGATGAATATGATACCTCGGAAACTCCTTTCAAGCAACTCATTGTTTGGGATCCAATTGAAGAAGAAATTGTTGGCGGCTATCGTTTTTTAGAAGGTTATAATATTTTGAAATCAGGTTTTGAAAAGCCTAAAACTCCAACTGCACACCTATTTAATTTAAGCGATCAATTTAAAAGAGATTACTTTCCATTTACTTTTGAGCTCGGTCGCTCTTTCGTTCAACCTTTATATCAACCCAATATTAATTTACGAAAAGGAATGTATTCCTTAGATAATTTATGGGATGGATTAGGAGAATTGATAGTTGAGCAGCCCGATATGAGATATTTTTTCGGAAAAGTCACCATGTACCCCGACTTTAATCCTGTTGCTTGTGATTTGATTCATCATTTTTTAAGCTTATATTTTAAAGATCAAGAACAATTGGTTTACCCAACGGAAGTACTTAATTTTAAAACGGATAAAGCAAATTTTGCCGATACTTTTTCAGGTAATGACTATCCTGCTGATTTTAAAATTTTGATTCAAAGTGTTCGCAACTTTAAAGAGAACATTCCACCGCTCATGAATGCATATATGAATTTGACCAAATCCATGAAATACTTTGGTGCATCGGTGAATACACGCTTTGGAAATGTAGAAGAGTCTGGTATTTTAATTCAAATTTCGGATATTTACGAAGCCAAAAAGGAACGTCATATCAACCACATAAACAAGACTCGAATTAGTATCTAAACTATTCCCATGCCCATTCTAAGCGCCAAATTTGTAAAAAGTAGTTCAAATTTTCAACAATGTCCAAAAATGGATCGGGCTGAATATGCCTTTATAGGCAGATCTAACGTTGGTAAATCATCATTAATCAACGCCTTAACGAATCATAAAAAACTAGCAAAAACCTCTGGTACGCCTGGAAAAACCCAGTTGATTAACCATTTTATTATTAATAACAGTTGGTATTTGGTCGATTTGCCAGGCTATGGTTATGCGAAAATATCGAAGTCGATGAGGAATGAATGGGAAAAGATGATTATGAATTATCTTTTTAAAAGGATGAACCTCATCAATACATTTATTTTGGTTGATTCGCGTATAGAACCTCAGAAATTAGATCTCGATTTATTCGAAAAATACGGTGACAATCAATTGCCATTTACCATTATTTTCACCAAATCCGATAAACTAACTCGAAATCAGTTGGCTAAAAACATCGCTGCATATAAAAAGCAACTCCTTGAGCAATGGGAAGAATTACCTCCGATGATTATTAGCTCAGCGGTTGATAATCGTGGCCTTGAAGAAATACTAGCCTCGGTAGAACAAAGTATTTCACTTTTTGATGAAGCACTTATTCCACAAGAAACTGAAGAACAAGCTGATAATAATAACTAGAATGTAACCAAATAGAGACTTAATAATAAGATCTTCTAGGAAAATAATGTTATCATGAGATTCTGTGTACAATAGCTATTTCACAAAGAAACACAGAGTAGCTCAAAGAATTAAAAGCTTCGCTTTAAAAAAAAATCTTTCAAGATACTTTATTGACCCAATTCCCGACAACAAAATTTTTTTCCAAACTCAAAAATAATGAGTACTTTTACTCCGATGACTTCACAACAGATTCTCATAAAATACTGGGGGTACTCTAGTTTTAGGCCATTGCAGGAGGATATTATTGATTCTGTGTTGGCTGGAAAAGACACTCTTGCACTAATGCCAACAGGCGGGGGAAAAAGCATTTGCTTTCAGGTTCCTGCACTTAAGCTAGAAGGAATTTGTATTGTCGTTACACCGCTTATTGCACTTATGAAAGATCAAGTGCAGCAGCTGGATAAAAGAGGTATCCGAGCTGTCGCCATTTTCTCTGGAATGCATCCCAGAGAAATTGATATTGCACTGGATAATTGCGCTTACGGCGATGTGAAGTTTCTTTATGTTTCTCCAGAACGGCTTGAAACAGAACTATTTCAAGAGCGGTTAAAAAAAATGAACGTCTCTTTATTAGCTGTTGACGAAGCCCATTGTATCTCTCAGTGGGGTTACGATTTTCGACCCTCCTATTTGCGAATTGCTGATATTAAGGAAATTATCCCATCGGTTCCAATTCTTGCTCTTACCGCTACCGCAACTCCAACAGTAGTAATTGATATACAAAAAAGACTTCTTTTTCCACAGGAGAACCTCTACCAAATGAGTTTTGAGCGAACTAATTTATCCTATATGGTGGAATTTCGAGAGGATAAAAATAAGCGCCTTTTACAACTTATAGAAGCAAATTCTGGTACTGCTGTTATTTATGTTCGCAACAGACGAAAGACTAAAGAAATAGCGCAATACTTGATGGAAAATGGTATTTCTTGTCATTTTTACCATGCAGGTTTAACACCAGAAGAAAGAGATCGGAAGCAAAATGACTGGATTAATAATCGAGTGAGAATCATGATTTCGACCAATGCATTTGGAATGGGAATTGACAAATCAGATGTGCGATTAGTGGTGCATATGGATGTGCCCGATAGCCTTGAGGCATATTTTCAAGAAGCTGGAAGAGCGGGCAGAGATGGAAAACCAGCTTTGGCTATGTTGCTTTATCACAAGGGCGATTTGATTGATTTGAACAGAAACTTCGAAAGTCGATTTCCAGAGATTTCTTATATAAAAAATGTATATAATGCACTAGGTAATTATTTTCAATTGGCTATAGGCAGCGGCAGAGATGATAGCAATGAATTTGTGCTTGCCGACTTTATTCAAATGTATGATTTGAATGCCTTATTGGCATATAATTCTATTAAATTTTTAGAAAAAGAAGGCTATTTGTTTCTTTCGGAAGCCATGAGCCGCCCTTCCAAATTGATGATTATTGTCAATCGGGAGACTCTTTACCGCCATCAAGTACGAAATCCAAAAATTGGCGATTTTATAGATGTTCTCATCAGATCATACAGTGGATTATTTACTGATTTTTCCATTATTGATGAATTTGCTTTAGCTAAAAGGCTTAAAACATCCACACTTGTTATTGAGAATACTTTGAAATTTCTTCATAAATCACAGCTGATCACATATGTGCCTCAAAGTACTAAACCACAAATTATTTTTACTGAAGGCCGACTCAATATCAAAGACGTAATCATTCATTCAGATAATTATGCACTTTTAAAAAAAGCCGCTTTTGAGCGATTAGAAGCTATTATTCAGTATGTAAGCTTAACCACTAAATGCAGAAGCGAGATACTGCTTAGCTATTTTGGTCAAGAAGAAACTCAGCGCTGCGGGCAATGCGATGTTTGCCTTTTAAGAAATAAAATATCCCTTAGTGAACATGAATTTAATGGAGTAATTGAAATTATTAAACCCTTGCTTTTGCAAAAAAATATGACTATTTCGGAGCTATTGCAGAAGACGCCAACTGTAGACGAAAATCGATTAATCAAAGTGATTCGCTGGCTAACTGATAATGGTAAAATTACTGAATTTGGTGGCCAACTAATTTGGGTAACATAAAAAACCCATCAAAAATATTGATGGTCTTTTTATTCTAATATATTTTTATAGTCTCATGGATAAGCCAAAAGTCCCTCCAAATCCATATCCTCCGCCAACTTCAAGGTTTAAAGCCCATTTCTCATTCCAATACCATCTTCCTCCCACATGTGCATCCCAGTCCAATCCAGAAGAAGTTTTTTCTTTTTCAAAATCTGTTTTTACACCTGCAGAAATACCTGCATAGAAATCAAAATTATGAGGTAAGCCAATTATTCTATCAAAGTAATAATCACCCTTAATATTAAATCGTACCCAATCAAAAGCATTTAAATTTGATGAAACAGCAAACCCAAGGCTAATATCCCTAAACATTTCCCATTCCATTCCAAAATAAATTGGAAAGCCCTCATTATATCCAAGGCCAAAGTTAATTGCCTTTTCCTTTGTTGTTTCATGGGCTTCTTCTTGAGCAAAACTCATTGTCGAAAAGACAATAAATGCAAATAAAATAGCTAATTTCTTCATAAAAAGTTTTGGTTAAATAATAAAATATTTTAATTTCGTTAAATACAAAGATATAATATTTTAACAACCAATAATTGAATTAAAATTAGTTCATCAATTTCGAATTAACCATAAATATAAACAGCCTCAGCAGTGGATCTTAAGTTATAATTTGAACTCATCACTTGCCCATATGCTCCAACAGATCTAATGGCGATAAAATCTCCTCTTAATAACTGCGGTAGATCCACAGCTTTTCTAAAGATATCGGTAGACTCACAAACAGGTCCAACTACATCATACTTTTCAATAATTGAAGATTTAGCTGCAATTGAATCTATGAAATGATAGGACTGATACAAAGCTGGTCGCAATAAATCAGTCATAGAGGCATCCACTATGGCAAACTGTTTGGCAGCTCCTTTTTTAATGAATAATACTTTGGAAACCAAGCTTCCACACTGAGCTACTAATGAGCGCCCTAACTCAAAATGTAATTCTTGATTGGGCTGAAGTTCCAGAAATTGATTGAAAACTGCAAAATAAGATTCAAAATCAGGAATTAGTTCTGAGTCAGGATTATGGTAGTTTATACCTAAGCCTCCACCAACATTAATATGTTGAACTATTATTTGATTGTCGATAAAAAGCTGTTGAATATGATTTACTTTGATGCACAAGCTTTTGAAAACACTCATATCAGTGATTTGTGATCCAATATGAAAATGAATTCCATTCACGTTAATGTTTTTAAACTCTGAAAGTCGCTCCATAATTTCGGGCAACTCCCAAGGGTTGATTCCGAACTTATTTTCCTCCATCCCTGTAGTGATATACTTATGTGTATTGGCGTCCACATTTGGATTTATTCTTAAGGCCACCCGGGCAATTTGACCTTTTTTCTCTGCCAGTTCATTGATAATCTCAAGCTCAGGAATAGATTCCACATTAAAACTAAAAATCTGATTATCAATTCCTAAATTAATCTCGGCATCTGTTTTTCCCACACCTGCAAAAGCAATTTTATCAGAAGGAAAACCCATTGTCAGAGCTCTTTTTATTTCATTACCACTTACACAATCGGCTCCAAAACCCTTTTCAGCGATGCGTTTTAGAATGGGAATATTGCTGTTCGCTTTAAGGGCATAATGTATTTTGAAATCATACCTATTTGCCTGATGCAATGCTTCATCCAAAGTTTTTTCGAGCAACTCCATATCGTAAAGATAAAATGGAGTTGGCTGGGTACTAATATTTGCTAAATTCCACTTCATCTCTAATGGTTGGTAAAAAATTCAATTTGCAAAGCTTTCAACGCTTCATTTTTATTTGATGCTTCGATTAATAATGAAATATTATAATCAGAAGCCCCATAGGAAATCATTTTTATAGGTATACTTTTCAATGCATGAAAAACATGTGCTGCATAACCTTTTTTGGAAGTTTTCATGATGCCAACAATGGAAATAATGCTTTGATTTAGTTCATAATCTACATCGCAGAAATGCCTTAAATCTTGTACAATTGGTTCTAAATACAGATTATTATCAATGGTTACAGAGATGGCAACTTCCGAAGTGGTAATCATATCGATGGAGGTTTTATAAATTTCGAAAACTTCAAAAACTTTTCTCAAAAACCCATAAGCATTCAACATACGTCCTGAACGAATTCTAATTACCGTAATATTATCCTTTGCCGCCACAGCTTTTATCCCTTCGCTAGTAATCATATTATTAATAACAGTACCTTGAAGATTTGGAGCAAGTGTATTTTTTAGATAAACCGTAATGCCTTGCTTTTTAGCTGGCAATAACGACGAAGGGTGAAGGATTTTGGCACCAAAATAAGCAAGTTCAGCAGCTTCGTCAAATGACAATTGCTGAATTGGTTGGGTTTGATCCACAATTCGTGGGTCATTATTATGTATTCCATCAATATCTGTCCATATTTCAACAGCTTGAGCTTGCGTTGCTGCACCAATCAAAGTAGCCGAATAATCGCTTCCTCCTCGCTTCAAATTATCAACTTCGCCATATGCATTGCGACAAATGTAGCCTTGGGTGACAAAAACATTGCAATCAGGAAATTTGGCGATTTCCCGATTAATATTCTCTCTAATGTAGAATTCGTCAGGTTCTAGATTTTTATCAATTCGCATATAGGATAATGCTGAAAGCAATTGAGAATCAAGATTTTGTTCTTGTAAATATAATAGAAAAAGTTGAGTAGAAACTAATTCACCATCAGCCAATAAAGCTTTCTCTTGTAAAGTATTAAACATTTTATTGGTAAAACCCAAAAGATAATTTTTTCTGGTTTCAATAAAAGCTAAAGCCATTTCTAAAATTAGAGTTGAACTATATAATTGTTCAGCAAAAACAATATAATGGCTGGCCATTTTATCAATTTCCTCCATTGCAAGAGCATTATTCTTTTCCATCAAATGCGACGAAATTTTTTCCAACCAATTCGTAATTCCGCTAATTGCAGAAAGCACTATTATTTGCTGGCTACCATCATTGACAATGCACTTCACTTCTTTCATTCGGCCTGGAGTTCCAATAGAAGTGCCTCCAAATTTTCTTATTACCATAATATTTTACATAAAAAAACCCGCTTGAGCGGGTATGTTCGTATTATAAAAATAGAATAAAACACCCGTCGTTATGTCGAAGTCTTTTTAATTTCCATTTTATAAAGTTTCCAATTCATCTCTAAAATTAAGACTGCAAATATATAACATTATGTTTTATATAAAACATAATGTTATATAAATAAATTTTAGAAATATTTATAGTGCTGAAATCATGCTAATAATTGAATATAAATTTTCAGTAATTATTTAAAAATAAATTAATTAGATATTCTAGACTTATGCTAAAAAATGAATTTCTATTCAGCGCCTCTAATCATGCCAGCCAAAGTACCTACAGCTGCACGATGGTTTCTCACATAAGTATTTTTCTTATCCCAAACATAACCCGCTAATACTGAACAAATTTGTTCCTTAACACGTTGGTTTCCATTAGGAGCAAAAAATATAGTTTGTAAATCATCATTATACCATGAATTGACAAATGTGCGAAAAGTTTCTACACCTTGCATAATATGTTTGGCATAGTCAGTTTCCCAATCAACGTACTCTCCGTTAAGCTGTTTTCCAGCTAATTTGCCAGCAGCAAGTCCGGATTCAACAGCAAAAGTAACTCCTGAACTAAAAACGGGATCCAAAAACTCCGTAGCATTACCAGTTAGTACAAAGCCGTTACCATATAATTGCTTTACTCCTATGGAATAAGATGGAATTAACTTTGCCTCGTAGGTAAAATCAGCATTTTGGAATCTAGATTTAATAAGCGGAACATCTGAGAGCATTGCTCTTAATTTTTCGGAAATATTTCCAGAATATTGCTCTATAAATTCAGGAGGAGCCACAAAGCCTACTGAGGTTTTTCCGTTTGAAAACGGGATAATCCAAACCCAAACCCCTGATTGGTGATCCACAATTGTGATGCGGTTTCCAGATTCGTCATTGGGTCTATTGATGTCATTTAATTGAGCAAAAATACTGCTTCTACTTCCTAAACTAGAGGGTAAATTGAGATCCAAAATATTTGGAATAACACGACCATAACCGCTGGCATCAATAATAAACTTGCTCTTAATTTCGCTAATAACTTGATTTTCAACTTGAATTTTAGTCAATTGGTAGTCATCAAAAAACTGAATATCAGTCACCATTGTTCCAAAATGAAGAATTGCACCTTGCTTTTGTACTTCCTTAGCAAGCAGATGGTCAAACTCATCGCGAGGAACCTGCCAAGTCCAAGACCAGCCTTTGGTAAATTGCTCTGAAAAATCAAAAACACATTTTTCGTCTCCTCTCAAAAAAGTTGCACCATATTTCTTCTGAAAACCATAGGCTTCAATGGCTGGAAGAAATCCGGCTTCATCAAAAGCCACCATACAGCGTGGCAAAAGACTTTCACCAATTACAAAGCGTGGAAAATTTTCTTTTTCAATAATGGTCACTTGATGACCTGCTTTCAAAAGCATTGCAGCTGCCACAGTCCCTGCTGGCCCAGCACCTATCACTAAAACGTCAGTTTTCATTTTGATTGATATTTATAGTTTTAATAGCCTATCGCTAGAAATAGTAATTATTTTATTTTGGTAACTTTTTCAGCCAATATAGCAGCTAAAATCGCCATTGGAAAATAAGCAGCTATAACATCTAAAGCATTAAACCAAAGTGGACTTGGAAGAATAAAAACCATATATATTCCACCTGCTAAGAAGAATAGAGCAATAACTAATGCGAGCCTCATCTTATGGTTTGCTGCGATGATGAATGTTAAGAAAGCTCCTGTGAAAGTACCCAATGCATGTGCAAGAAATGGAAAAATAAAATGTTTGGGTTCAAATAAATGCATAGATGCTGCTAAACCTTCCATCGTTGTGTTATCAGCCCCATAAGGTAGTGGAATTATAGACCCGCTAATCATAATCAAACCCATGTTTACAGTATTTCCTAAAACTAATCCTGCTATTACGGCTAGAATATTTTTTATAATTGGATTCATTTTTTAGATTTTAAAGATTTTAATGCTGATAATTGAAATAATCTATATTATTTCAGCAAAAATAGACAAATTAAGTATAAAAAAAGTCCTTGAACCAGAGCTCAAGGACTTTTTAAAACAAATATTATTTGATCTAATTAGAGTACTTTTTTATTAACCAATGTCAATTCATCAATCAGATTCTTAGCGCCTGCATATTTATCGATAATCAATAATACGTATCTAATATCAACAGAAATAGTACGTTGCAATTCTGGCTCAAAAGCGATATCACCACTCATAGCTTCCCAATTGCCGTCAAATGCTAAACCAATTAGTTGCCCTTTACCATTAATTACTGGGCTTCCACTATTACCGCCTGTGATATCATTATCGGTTAAAAAACAAACTTTCATGGTATTGCCTTCGCCATAAACACCATAATCTTTCTTTTCGTAAATTTCCTTCAATTTAGGAGCAACTACAAATTCAGGATTACTTGGATCTTCCTTTTGCATCACACCTGCTAGAGTAGTATAATACTGAAAATGAACAGCATCTTGAGGATAATAGTCCTTTACTGTTCCATAAGTTAATCGCATGGTGAAATTTGCATCAGGATAAAATTTGCGGGTAGTTTCCATCTTACGAAGGGCGTCAATAAACAATCTATTTCCACGATCGAGTTGCTCATTCGCAACAGCCGCTTTGGCTTGTAACTCCTTGAATTTTGAGAAGAAAGCATTCATAGCATCATATATTGGATCTTTTTCTAATACTTTTGCTGAAGGATTGCTTAAAAATGCATTCAGTTTTTCTTCGGAAGTAAAAATACTCTTCTCATAAACTTTATCAGCCCAAGAGGAATAATTTCCTTTGGCTTTTTTTGCAGCACTAATCAAATAATCAGGCTGTTGATCTATAGCCACATCTTGGTGATACATATCCATCATTTTAGCCCAAACTTTTCGGTCGGTAGTCATATCATAATCCTTAAAAAACGATTTTGATTTCTCTTGTAAACCTTCAATCATAGTTTTAATTTTTTCTTGATCAGGATTTTCAGCTTTTAATTCAGTCAACAATCCTTGGAAACTCATAGAAAGATTCAGAGCTTCAGGGCCAGAATATATTGCTTCAATAAAATAATAGCGACTAGTAGCATACTGATCTACAATAGTGTATGCGCTATTGATATCCGCTAAAGCTTTTCCATATTTAGTAGTTCTATTTTCATCAGAAGCAATCCATTCGGTAAGTTGTTGCTCTGTAGCTCTCTTTTTATCGGCAACTTTTAGGGCGACTAAACCCTTGCTCATACCAATAAAATTTTTCCAATAATTGGCCACTCGGGCATATTTTGAAGCATACTGAATTCTAACTTTTGCGTCAGCATCCATACCTTCAGAGTAAATATCTAACTTAGCACGACGAATCTTAATGCGAGTTGGGTAAACCATTTTAAGGTTATGTTCCACGCCATAAGAAGTCATATATCTATCTGTTCCTCCCGGATAACCTAATATCATTGCAAAATCATTATTCTGAACTCCTTCTAGAGAAATAGGCAAGTGATGCTTAGGCTTCATGGGAATATTGTCTGGAGAATACGATGCTGGGCTACCATCTGGAGCGGTATAAACTCTAAAGATGGAGAAGTCACCAGTGTGACGTGGCCACATCCAATTGTCGGTATCGCCTCCGTATTTACCAATAGATGAAGGTGGTGCACCCACTAAGCGTACGTCGTTAAACGTTTGCATTATAAACATATAATATTCATTGCCATTGAAAAATGGCTTTACAATCACCTCATATTTACCTTCTGAAGTATTTTCTTTTTGCAAACCATCAATTACCTTTTTGATGAGCTCATTTCTTTGATCTGTAGTTAAATCATCGGTTACACCAGCCAATACTTTAGCAGTAACATCTTCTATACTCACCAAAAACTTTACAAAAAATCCAGGATTTTGAAGTTCTTCACTTTTTTTATAGGCCCAAAAACCATCTGTAAGATAATCATGTTCAATGGTTGAGTGCTCTTGTATTTTACCAAAACCACAATGGTGGTTTGTCAAAATAAGACCTTGATCAGAAATAATTTCGCCTGTACATCCATTTCCAAACTGAACAATGGCATCTTTAAGACTGGAGTTATTAACGCTATAAATTTCTTCAGCAGTTAGCTTAAGGCCTTTTTTCTGCATGTCCTCATAATTGAGACGTTTTACTAAAAATGGTAGCCACATTCCTTCATCAGCTTTTGCTGAGGTATAACTGCCCCCAATAAAAGTTGCCGTTAGAATAGCTAATAAAAATAATTTGAGTGATTTTGTCATCGTATTTATATTATTGGTTTATATAATTTAATAATGTGTTTTGTATTTTAGATTTAATTCTTGCAATATCATAATTAAACTACTAAGTAAAGGCCTCGCCTTTTTCAAGTTTAATGTCATTTACAATATTGCGAATCATTTGTTCGTCCTCTTTTTTACAAATGAGTATAGCGTTTTCTCTAGCCACAACAATATAATTATCGAGACCTTGAACTACTACCAGTTTTTTATTGGGAACATTGATGATACAATTTTTAGAATCATAAGTCATCACATTGCGACCTACAATAGTGTTATTATCTTCGTTTTTCTGATTAATATCAAACAAAGAGCCCCAAGTTCCTAGGTCAGACCAACCCAAATCTGCCGCATAAACGTATACATTATTCGCTTTTTCCATTACGCCATAATCTATAGAAATACTCTTGCACTTAGTATAAGTTTCTTTTATAAAACCATCTTCAGCATCGGTATCATAAAGTCCAATTCCTTGCTTAAAAAGCTCATTTACCTCTGGCAAATATTGCTCAAATGCTTTTTCGATGCTCTTCAAACTCCAAATAAATATACCAGCATTCCATAGGAAATCTCCACTTTCGACAAAGCTCTTTGCTAATTCTAAAATAGGTTTCTCGGTAAATGTTTTTACTTTCCTTATATCTTTAATATCATGAACCTGAGCTTCTTCACTATATTGGATATAGCCATAACCCGTCTCTGGACGATTGGGTTTAATTCCGATAGTTAGTAACCAATCATTATCGGAAACTGCTTGTAGTGCATTAGTCACTACTTCCACAAATACATCTTCCTTAAGTATAACATGGTCTGAAGGAGCAACTACAATTCTGGCATTTGGGTTTTGATTAAGAATTTTATAGTTAGCATAAGCAATACAAGGAGCAGTATTGCGTCTTGTAGGTTCTCCAATAATTTGGGTATCAGTAAGATTAGGAAGTTGATTTTGAACTAAATGCCTATACTCTTCACTGGTAACTACATAAATATTTTCAGGAGGACAAATCTTCAGAAAGCGATTATAAGTTTGCTGAATTAAAGTTTCGCCAGTACCTAAAATATCAATAAATTGTTTTGGATTAGCGGAAGTGCTCATGGGCCAAAAACGGGCACCAATACCACCAGCCATTATTACGCAATAATTATTTTTCATGTATTTAAAGTATTGATGCCTAAAATAATGAATAATAATTCCTTTAGGCAAATGTTATTCTTAAAAAACCAAAGCGCAAAGTTATTGAATCACAAAAGCTAAGCTTTATAGAGTTCTTTTAACTTCGCGTTCTTCGTATCCTTCAATAATATCGTTCTCTTTAACATCATTAAATTTATCGATATTAAGTCCACATTCAAATCCTTTATTCACTTCCTTAACATCATCTTTAAAACGTTTCAAGGAGCCTAAAGTACCTGTATGAATTACAATTCCGTCCCGGATAATACGTATTTTCGTATTTCTGTGAATCTTACCATTAAGTACATAACAACCCGCGATAGTTCCCACTTTAGTAATTTTAAACACCTCGCGTACTTCAACACTACACACTGTTTCTTCCACAACATCAGGAGAAAGCATACCTTCCATCGCTGATTTTATTTCATCAATTACGTTATAAATAATAGAATAAGTGCGGATATCAATCTGCTCTTTCTCAGCTAAAATACGAGCTGCTACCGATGGGCGAACCTGGAAAGCAACAATAATAGCATCGGAAGCACTAGCCAACATTACGTCAGCTTCATTCACTTGACCTACGGATTTTTGAATGATATTTACTTGAATTTCAGAAGTACTTAATTTAATCAATGAGTCAGATAATGCTTCCACAGAACCATCAACATCACCTTTAATAATCACATTGAGTTCCTTGAAATTTCCAACCGCTAAACGACGGCCAATCTCATCAAGAGTAATGTGTTTTTGAGTACGAACACCTTGCTCTCTTTGTAATTGTTCACGTCTAAGTGCAAGATTACGAGCTTCTTTTTCGTCTGTCATAACGCGGAATGAGTCACCAGCAGCAGGAGCACTATTAAGTCCTAGCAATAGTACAGGAGTGGCAGGGCCAGCTTCCAAAACAACTTTGTTACGCTCATTAAACATCGCTTTCACTTTACCAGAAGTAGTTCCGGCAAGAATTATATCACCAACGCGAAGTGTTCCATTTTGTATCAATATTTTAGAAACATAACCTTTTCCTTTGTCCAAGGAGGCCTCTAAAATAGTTCCCATAGCCAATCTATTAGGATTAGCTCTCAACTCAAGCATTTCTGCTTCGAGCAATATTTTTTCCATAATTCCTTCCACACCAGTACCTAACTTAGCCGAAATATCCATGGATTGGTATTTTCCACCCCACTCTTCCACTAAATAGTTCATGCTGGCTAAAGCTTCTTTTATTCTGTCTGGATTGGCATTAGGCTTATCAATTTTATTGATTGCGAAGATAATAGGAACTCCAGCAGCTTGCGCGTGAATAATTGCCTCTTTAGTTTGAGGCATAATTGCATCATCAGCAGCAACCACAATCACTGCAATATCCGTAATTTTAGATCCCCTAGCACGCATAGCAGTAAAAGCCTCGTGACCAGGAGTATCGAGGAAAGTAATTCTTCCTCCACTCTCAAGTTCTACTTCATAAGCACCAATATGCTGTGTGATTCCTCCTGCTTCTCCTGCAATTACATTAGTTTTTCTGATAAAGTCAAGCAAGGAAGTTTTACCATGGTCAACGTGACCCATTATGGTAACAATCGGATTTCTAGGCATTAACTCTTCTTCCGTATCGTCAATATCATTGAAGGATTCTTCGATTTCTTTAGCGCCGATAAATTCTACTTTAAATCCAAATTCTTCCGCAACAATACTAATAGTTTCTGCATCAAGACGTTGGTTTATTGACACGAAAAAACCTAATGTCATACATGATTTGATGATATCAGTTACTGTTACATCCATCATATTGGCTAATTCATTTGCACTAACAAATTCTGTAACCTTCAATATGGACTTATTAGCCAATTCTTCTTCAGCTGATACTTGTGAACTGTGCGAAACAGCATCTCTTTTCGTACGACGATGCTTTGCACCTTTACCTTTAGTATTATCGCTTAAACGAGCTAAAGTTTCCTTAATTTGCTTAGAAATATCCTCCGCTGTTAATTCTGCTTTTACTTCTTTTTTCTTCTTAACAGGGCGTCTTCTGCTATTATCAGCAGGTTTTCTTGGACTAGTACTTGCTCCACCTGCTGTTGCTGGTGCTGCTACGGCGGCATCTGGTTTGATTCGCTTACGACGCTTACGGCTATTACTATTCGAATTTTTCTTTTGAGGATTATCAGAAGATGATCCAACAGGAACTTTTTTCTTCTCGTGTTTTTTCTTTTCAGGAAGTTCAATCTTACCAATAACAGTAGGTCCAGATAGTTGCTGAATTTTTGTTTTAATAAAATTAGGCTTCTCATCTTCAGAAACATTGGTTGCCACTGGAGTAATCCCAACATTTGAATCAGGCTGTGCAGCTATTTCAGGAGTTACTGCTGCTTCAGAATCAGGTTTTGCAATCTGACCTTTTTTCTTAGCATCTTCTTCCTCTTGTCTTTGTTTACGAGTTTTTTTAGCTGGGCGAGTTTTCTGGTTGATATTTTGTAAATCAATATTACCAACTACTTTTGGGCCAGTTTGCCCAGGAGCAGCTGCTTCCTCTGCAATTGCAGCAGGAGTTTCATCCTTTGAAGGGATTACCTTATCTATAATTTGTTCTTTTTCAACTGATTTTTCAGCAGGTTTTTCAATATTACCTTCCTCAGTTGGAGCTTTATCTAGAGGTTCTGCTTGTACAGCAGGAGCTTCTACTTTAGGCAATTCCTTAGCTTTAGGTGCTACTGTTTCTTCAGTTGGTTTGGGTACCTCCTTCTGAATTGGAGCTGGGGCAGTGGCTTCCACTTCAGTTTTATTTTCAACAGTTGGTTTGGGCTTTGGATTTAATTTATCTAAATCAATCTTATCCACAACCTTAGGACTAGGAATTTCCGTTTTCATCACAGCTGGAGGAGCTGGAATTTCTTTTTTAGGAACTTCAGTTTCAACAATATCGTCAATGATTTCGTTATTGTCAATTGGCTCAGTTTTCTTAGCCTTACGACCACGATATTCTTCTGCCAATTTTTCCTTTTGTTCCTTTACAGATTTGTCGAGCTTAAAATTTTTCTCGAGCAATTCGTACATCTCGGGCGTAATTTTAGCATTTGGATTGCTCTCTACTTCGAATCCCTTTTTCTCAAGAAATTCGAGCACTGTTGCAGCTCCCAAGTTAAATTCTCCGGCCACTTTTCTTAAACGTTGTATACCTGTTGCTCCCATATGTGATTTTTAATTAATAATGATTGTTCTTTATAATATTGAATTCAAAGCTTAAAATGTATTATTCAAATTCTGAACGAAGAATTCTAAGAACTTCATTAATAGTTTCATCTTCTAAATCGGTACGCTTGATCAACTCTTCGCGACTTAATTCAAGCACACTCTTTGCGCTATCGCAACCAATGGCTTTAAATTCGTCAATAATCCAAGCGTCAATTTCATCAGAAAATTCATTTAAATCTACGTCATCTACATCTTCATCTGTATCACGATATACATCTATCTCATAACCAGTAAGTTTACCGGCTAATTTGATATTATGTCCACCTCTACCAATGGCCAATGAAACTTGGTCTGGCTTTAAGAAAACATCCGCTTTTTTGTCATCTTCATGAACAGTGATGCTGGATATTTTAGCAGGGCTTAGTGATCTTTGAATGTATAGGCTGACGTTATTTGTATAATTAATTACGTCGATATTTTCATTGCGCAATTCGCGTACAATACCATGAATACGAGATCCTTTCATACCCACACAAGCACCCACTGGATCGATACGATCGTCGTATGATTCAACGGCAACTTTGGCGCGTTCACCAGGTTCACGTACAATATTTTTGATAGTAATAAGTCCGTCAAATACTTCAGGAACCTCCGCTTCAAATAGGCGTTCAAGGAAAATTGGAGAAGTACGAGAAAGAATAATCACTGGATTATTATTACGCATTTCCACTTTTACTACTACGGCACGAACAGTGTCACCTTTGCGGAAAAAGTCAGATGGAATTTGTTCAGATTTTGGTAAAATCAATTCGATATCCTCATCATCTAAAACAAGGATTTCTTTCTTCCAAATTTGATATACTTCTCCTGTAATAATTTCACCAATGCGATCTTTATATTTCTTAAATTCGTTATCGCGCTCATACTCTTGAATTTTGGCAGCAAGATTTTGACGAATCGTAAGCACTTCGCGACGACCAAAATCGCTAAGCTTAATTTCCTCTGAAACCTCTTCACCCACTTCAAAATCGGGCTCAATTTTAATGGCATCTGAAATCGCTATTTGTCGATTCTCATCCTCAACAGCACCATCTTCAACTACTTCTCTGAAGTGCCATATTTCTAAATCGCCTTTGTCCACATTGACAATTACGTCAAAGTTTTCATCTGTTTCGAATTTTTTCGAAAGCGTACTTCTAAAAACTTCTTCCAAAATACGCATCATCGTTGGACGATTAATATTTTTGAATTCTTTAAACTCCGCAAATGATTCTACTAGATTTAAACTATTCATCTTGCTAAATTATTTAAAACTTATTACTGATTTTACTTCTTTAATATCGCTGAAAGGGATGCGCTGTAAAGCATCTACACCTTCTTTGATTTGTTTCTTGCTTAATTTTAAGCTAATCTCAATATACTCAGGAGTATAAACGAGGAGATCGCCTATTGTTTTTTGATTTTCTACACTTATAACTTCAACCGCTTTGTTGATATATTTCAAATATTGACGTTCCATAACCAATGCTTGATTAAGTCCAAATGAACTTACTTCAAGGCTAAAATCTTCAACTTCTCGATCTAAATTATGCTCTACATTTCGACTAACTGACATGCAGCGCTCAATATTGATTCCTTGATCACCATCGAGCACAATACGAATGTGGTTTCTGCTGCTAATATCAACCGAAACTAGGAATAAGTCATCGTCGGTAAGGCGCTCTTCAATCAACTGAATTACAATACTTTTGTCTATCATCAATGTAAATTATTATATAAAAAAGAGGGGACATTGTCCCCTCCTTTATCAAATCTCCTTCTATTTGATTCCGATAAATCGGGATCAGGATAAGGTTTTCGGACTTACCCTTGTTGACCCACAAGGACTCGAACCTTGACTGACAGTACCAAAAACTGTAGTGCTACCATTACACCATGGGTCATACTTCCTTAAAAGCGACTGCAAAAATACAATTTTTTTTGAAAATGCAAACAGATTTTTTAGAATTAATTTAAAATCCTTTTAATTCAGATTATTGAAATATTATCTGTTTGAATATTTATTATAAATAATTTAATATCAAT
>ERZ889078.112-NODE-112-length-68275-cov-235.796189_pt1 | contig 68275 bp, 73 predicted proteins | sample MGYA00521266_ERZ889078 | MGnify/ENA primary metagenome ERZ889078 (study PRJEB32303, sample SAMEA104408618) | aquatic metagenome | biome: Brackish water; feature: Pelagic; material: water | place: Baltic Sea | collected 2014-06-16T06:34:00 | depth 76,534 m ... | reverse complement strand
TGATAAGGTTATGCCGGTGTTAAAAGGTTTTATGAACGCTGTTAGCGATTAATTAAAAAGTTAGCCTATTTGGGTAAGCTTCTTAAGTTTTGGTCCCGCCTTAAAACTAACAACCTTTCGAGCTGATATTTCTACGGATTCGCCTGTTTTTGGATTTCTACCAGGGCGTGCGGCTTTTTCTCTAATAACAAAATTACCAAAACTAGACAGCTTGACTTCTTCGCCCGTGGCTAAAGTGGCCTGAATCTGATCAAAGAAATCATTGGTCAATTGTAAGGCTTGCGCATGCGTCATTTCTAACTCACGTACAAGTTCATCGGCGATATTTTTTTTACTTAACGACATTATCTTAGTGTGGCTGAAAATTTATCTTTCATTAAAGCTAGCACTTCATCTACTTTTGTATTCACTTCATCGTCAGCCAAAGTTGCCTCTAACGATTGGTAAGTTAAGCTTAATGCAACACTCTTTTTTCCAGACTCAATGTGCTCACCAGAATATACATCAAATAGGCTAACACTGACAAAATGCGTTTGCTTTAACTCATTAATACTTTGAGTTAATGCGGCAACTGGCGTAGCTTGATCAACCACAAGTGCAATATCTCTTTGCGCTTGTTGATAAGATGAGAAAGACTCATATTTGGCAATCTTTCCAGCTAAGATTGCGTTTAAATCAACCTCATACAAATAACACTTAGGCAGTGATAATTCTTTTTGAACTGCTGGAGATAATGCGCCGATCCAACCAACTTGCTCACCATTTAGGCTAATTTTAGCACTCTGGCCTTTTTGTAAAGCGGGATGTTCTGCAGCTTCATACTCAAAAGCTGCAGATGTAAAGCTTAACAATGATTCAAGATCAGCTTTTGCATCAAAGAAATCAAGTGGTTGAAGCTCACTTGACCACTGAGCATTAAATCGATTACCCGAAACAATACCAGCCAACTTGTTTGATTGCTCGTCAGCTTTCACACCATCAAAACACAAGCCAATTTCAAAGAATCGTGCATCTGTATGGCCACGTCTTTGATTAGACTCTACTGTTTGCAATAAGCCCGCCCAAAGTGAAGAGCGCATGGTGGACATGTCTGCTGAAATTGGATTTTTTAGCGTAATCTTTTTAGCCAATGGATTAATTAAATCTTGATACTTTTCAGAAATAAAACTATAGGTGATAACTTCTTGATAGCCACGACTAACCAACGCTTGCATGACATCATATTTATCAATCTGCGCTTCTTTAATCACATTGATATTAGCATCTAATGATAATTTCTGAACAGGTAGTTTGTCATAGCCATATAGTCTTGCCAATTCTTCAATAAGGTCAGCAGGAATACGAATATCAAATCTAAAACTTGGTGGAATAATTGTCCATGAATTACTGGTTTTATCGCTAATCTCAAAATCAAGATTGATGAATTTCTCTTCAATCCAATTACTGTCTAATTCAAAACCTAATATTTTCTGAATTTTAGCTTGCGTAATAGTAATAGGCTCTAGCTTTGGCAAGGCTGACTCATCAATACTTTTTGTTATTTCACTTGCTTCACCGCCACAAATTTCTATGACCAATTGAGCGGCGCGATCAAGTGCTAGCTCAGTAATATTAAAATCTACACCACGTTCAAAACGAAGTGATGATTCTGTATGTAGGCCATAATTTCTTGCTTTCCCGGCAATTGAGACTGGCTCAAAAAATGCACTTTCTAGTAAGATATCTGTTGTTGTTGTTTGAGTAGAGCTGGCTTCTCCACCCATAACGCCTGCAATAGCGAGGACAGATTTTGCATCAGTAATTACCAATGTGTCATCTTTTAACTCAACGGTTGAATCGTTTAACAGGTCAACTGTTTCACCTAATTTAGCATTTCTAACTTGTATATCACCCTGAATCTTGGCTAAATCAAACGCATGCATAGGTTGACCTAACTCCATTAAAACATAGTTAGTTACATCAACGACTGGCGAATGCGTAGACTGACCTGAGCGTTTTAATTTGTCAGCCATCCATTGTGGTGTTTGCACAGAGTTGTCAATACCTTTGATTGATCTTGTTAGATATTTAGGACAAGCACTAGTATTACTGACACTGGTCACAACACTTGATTTCCCCGTAGCAGTTATTTCAATATCCGGCATAACGAATGCCATATTGTAATTAGCACTCACTTCACGAGCCACACCTAATACTGAAAAGCAATCACCACGATTAGGCGTAATATCAAGCTCAATAATATGATCGTCAAGATCTAGATATTCTCTAACATCTTGTCCAATTGTTGCCTCTACATCTAGCTCAGCAATACCTTCAGACGAATCACTAATGCCCAGTTCTGATTCAGAACAAATCATGCCAAATGATTCAACGCCACGAAGCTTAGCTTTTTTAATTTTAAAATCACCTGGTAGCTTTGCACCAACCAAAGCGGCCATGACTTTAAGACCTGTACGTACATTTTTAGCACCACAGATAATTTGGACAGTCTCAGCTTCACCAACATCAACTTGGCATAGATTTAGCTTGTCTGCATCTGGATGTTTTTCACAAGATACAACATGCCCAACAACAACTTTACTAAAAGCTGGGGCGACAGTTTCAATGCCGTCCACTTCTAGGCCAGCCATTGTTAATTGTTCAGCCAATATCTCGTCTGTAACAACAGGTGAGATCCATTCACGTAACCATGATGTTGAAATATTCATATGTTTATTTAAATTGTTTTAGAAAACGTATATCGTTTTCAAAGAATAGTCTTAAGTCAGTAACGCCGTAACGCAACATTGCCAAACGCTCCACGCCCATGCCAAAAGCCAAGCCAGTAAACTCTTCTGAATCAATATCAACAGAATTAAGCACGTTTGGATGCACAACGCCACAGCCTAGCACTTCTAGCCAGCCTGTCTTCTTGCAAACACGACAACCTTCACCGCCACAAATTACACACTCGATATCCGCTTCAGCAGAAGGCTCGGTAAATGGAAAGTAAGAGGGGCGAAAACGCACTTGTAAATCTTCTTTTTCAAAGTATGCGCGCAAGAAGTCAATTAATAAGCCTTTTAGCTGTGCAAAATTTGCGTTTTTATCAACGATTAAGCCTTCAACCTGATGAAACATAGGTGTGTGCGTAATATCAGAATCACAGCGATATACACGCCCTGGTGCAATAACGCGAACAGGTGGCTTTTGCTTTTCAAGTGTGCGAATTTGCACAGGAGAAGTATGCGTTCTAAGAACGGTACTTTCATTGAAGTAAAAAGTATCATGCATAGCACGAGCAGGATGATGCTCTGGAATGTTTAGCGCTGTAAAGTTATGAAAATCATCTTCAATTTCAGGGCCCGTTGCCACTTCAAATCCATTTTTTGCAAATAATGATTGAATTCGTTTTAAGGTAATGGTAACCGGGTGTAATCCACCCATTTCGCTATGACGGCCCGGAAGAGAAACATCGACTTGCTCTTCTAATAGGCGCTTTTCTAATTCGATCGTTTCTAAATGATTTTTTCTATCAGTAAGCCAGGTTTGTACATTTGTCTTAGCTTGATTAATTGCTTCACCCATTTTTGGACGCTCTTCTTTTGAGAGTGTTCCTAGGCTTTTCAATAAGGCAGTCAACTCGCCTTTTTTACCCAAAAAGGTAACTCGAATCTCATCAAGTGCTTTTAAGTCTTGCGCATCAGCAATTGCTAATTTTGCTTTTTCAAGAATTGGTTTAATCATTTAGTTTTTAAGACATCTTTAAGAATGCATGATAATTTATATAGTTGCTTTTTACAAGTTATCATGGATTTTTAAAGATGTTTATTGTAGTTTGGTATAAAAAAAGCCATGATAAATCATGGCTTTAGTTTTAGCTATTTGGCTGCTTTAGCCGCTTTCGCTATTGCCTCTTTTGCTTGATCTGCAATCTTGGCGAATGCAGGTTTATCAAAAATTGCGATATCTGATAAAACTTTACGATCAATGACGATCTCTGCTTTATTTAAGCCATCAATCAATCTTGAGTAGCTTAAACCACAGTTACGTGCTTCTGCGTTAATACGGACAATCCAAAGTCTACGGAACTGACGACGCTTTTGACGACGATCGCGGTACGCGTATTGACCAGCCTTAATAACTGCTTGCTTAGCAACACGGTAGACTTTTGATCTAGCGCCGTAATAGCCTTTAGCTTTCTTTAAAATTTTCTTGTGTCTTGCGTGCGCTTGCACACCTCTTGATACTCTTGCCATTTTCTATACTCCCTTAACTATACGGTAACATTCTACGAACCATCGGTACATCTGCTTTTTCTACAGTGTCCGGTGAGCGTAAGCTACGTTTTCTAGAAGTACTCTTTTTGGTCAAGATATGACGCAAGTGAGAGTGTTTACACTTATAACCGCCACTCGCGGTTTTTTTGAAGCGCTTTGCAGCACCTCTATTGGTTTTTAACTTTGGCATAATTTTCTCCTTGTCCTTTGGACATATTTGTTATTCTTTTGAATAACTTTTTATAAATAAAGAAGGATCGAGGTACAAATTAAACAAGGCATTCAGTTGTAGACAGTACATCTAGGTACGGCAAAACTGAATAACGCTGTGTTATTTAGTACATCGCTACTTCTTTTTCGATTTGGGTGCCAGCATCATGCCTAGCTGACGACCCTCCATCTTTGCTTTTTGTTCTACATTAGCAAATTCTTCACAATCTTTTTCAATTCTGTCTAGCATTTCCATACCTAGCTCTCTGTGTTGCATCTCGCGACCACGGAACCAAATACTTACTTTAACCTTGTCACCATTGTCTAAAAATTTAACCAAATTTCTAAATTTAATTTGGTAATCGCCTTCTTCTGTGCCTGGACGATATTTAATGGTTTTAACTTGGGTTTTCTTTTGTTTCTTTTTAGCTTCTTTCTGCTGTTGCTTTAATTCAAAAATATATTTACCAAAATCCATGATCTTGCAAACAGGTGGTACAGCGTTTGGAGATACTTCTACCAAATCTAAGCTAACCTCTTCTGCTCTCTGTTTTGCTTCATTGGTATCAACAATACCAACTTGTCCACCTTCTGCGTCAATTAATCGAACTTCTGAAACTTTAATATAGTCATTAACTCGGATTTTTATCTTATTTGGTTTTTTAATAATTATTCCTCTATTTCTTCTTTTTGTGTCATTTCTACAAATGCTTCAATTGACATAGAACCTAAGTCCTCGCCACCGCGCCTACGTACTGAAATTTCGTTATTTTCCATTTCACGTTGACCGACTACTAAAATATACGGATAACGTTGCATGGAATGCTCGCGTATTTTAAAGCCTATCTTCTCATTACGCAAGTCTGAAATCACTCTAAGTCCTTGTTTTTTTAAATTTTTGTTAACTTCTTTAACAAAATCAAGCTGTTTTTCAGAAATATTTATAATTACTGCTTGAATTGGCGCCAACCAAGAAGGGAACGCACCTTCATAATGTTCGATCAAAATTCCAACAAATCTCTCGATCGATCCAACAATGGCGCGATGCAACATAACCGGTGTTTGCTTTGAATTATCCTGAGCAATATAGTGCGCATCTAAGCGCTCTGGCATGGAGAAATCTACTTGTAACGTGCCACACTGCCATTCTCGGTCTAAACAATCCTTAAGTACAAATTCAATCTTAGGTCCGTAGAATGCACCTTCGCCTTCTTGCAAGTCCCACTTAATGCCTTTAGCATCTAGCGCTTGAGCAAGTGCTGCTTCGGCTTTATCCCAGACTTCGTCAGAACCCACACGATTTTCAGGACGGGTTGAAAGCTTAATATCAACATTTTCAAAGCCGAAGTGCTTGTAAACATCAAAGGTTAAATCAATAAAATTAGATACTTCTGATTGAATTTGCTCAGGAGCACAAAAAATATGTCCATCGTCTTGTACAAAATTACGCACACGCATAATACCGTGCAACGTACCTGATGGCTCATTACGATGACAAGAGCCAAACTCTGCCAAACGCAATGGTAAATCACGGTAAGACTTAAGGCCTTGGTTAAAAATCTGAATATGCGCCGGACAATTCATCGGCTTTACTGCGTAATCACGATTTTCACTACTCGTGGTAAACATCGCATCGCCAAACTTATCCCAATGGCCTGATTTTTCCCAAAGCGTTCTGTCAATTAGCTGTGGCGTATGCACCTCTTTATAGTCATTATCTTTAAATACTGAGCGCATGTATTGCTCAACGATTTGATACAAAGTCCAGCCTTTCTCATGCCAAAACACCATGCCAGGCGCTTCTTCCTGCATGTGAAATAAATCTTGAGTTTTTCCAATCTTACGATGATCGCGCTTTTCAGCTTCTTCTAATCTGTGTAAGTGTGCTTCAAGATCTTCTTTAGTTGCCCAAGCTGTGCCATAAACACGCTGTAGCATTTCATTTTTGCTATCACCACGCCAATAGGCGCCTGCAAGCTTCATCAGTTTAAAAGCTTTAAGTCTTGAAGTAGAGGGTACGTGCGGACCACGACATAAATCAATAAAATCGCCCTGCTTATACAAAGACAATGTTTGGTCAGCTGGGATTGATTCAATAATCTCTGCTTTATAATGTTCGCCTTTCGCCTTAAAGAACTCAATAGCCTCATCACGACTCATCTCAGAGCGCTCAATCTTAAGGCTTTGCTTGACCAGCTTTTTCATGTTCTTTTCAATCTTGGCTAAATCACCTTCTGAAAATCCATCTTTATAAGCGAAGTCGTAGAAAAAGCCATTATCAATCACCGGGCCAATGGTTACTTGAGCTTCAGGATAAAGCATCTGGGTAGCTTGCGCTAAAAGATGCGCAGTAGAATGGCGAATTACTTCAAGCCCTTCATCGTCTTTAGCAGTAATAATTGATACACTGGCATCAGATTCGATTAAATAAGAGGCGTCAACCATCTCGCCATTTACCTTGCCGGCAAGGGTTGCTTTCGCAAGGCCAGAACCGATAGACTTAGCAACTTCAAAAACGCTTAGCGCTTGATCAAAAGATTTTTCGCTACCGTCTGGCAGTGTAATAATTGGCATGATAAAAGTATCAAAATAAAAGGCTGTATTTTACCTTGATGCGGCCAGTATTTTAAGGGTTATTTAAGCCTTTCAACGTAATCAGTTTGGTATATTTCAATGTTTTATATCATTCAAAATACATCAACTAAGGCATCTTCAAAAAATCCAAAATTTTCGAGCTTTTATCAACTCTATTTTTAAGTAAGCCTTAAAAAGCTGTTAATTAGCTAAAATTCATACTAAAACAACAATAATCACACTAAAAACTCTTAAAACAAGGATTTTTAAGCAATAATTAATGATTATTTTAGATTTTTAGAAAAAAATCACCCTAAAAAGAGTGATTCTTAAAATTTACTATATTTTTAAAACTAATTAAGTGGCTTTTAGTTTTTTTACGCAACGTTTATCTGCTCAACCATCAACTGTAGCGATGTACTACCACGCCAAATGTTAATTGAGAGTTTATAAGCAACACTCACTTGTGTTGAATCCAGTGGGGCTTGGAAAAATGCAATGGCATCAAACACTTGATTGCTATTAATAGCTTTTAATCGGCATTTTAAGTGCTTTTCACCCACGATTCTTTGCTCAACAATTTCAAAATCACCAAAAAAGATAGGCTCCTCAAAGCTTTGCCCCCAAGGCCCTGCTTGTTGCAAAATTTGTGCATTGTCTAGTGAAATATCACGCGGCTCAAGTTGGCCGTCTGTTAATAATTCGACTTTAGGTATTTCGTTGTTAAGGTGAGCTTTAATTGCTTTGTTAAACTCTTGTTTAAAAGATGAAAATCCTTCTAGCTTTATGCTTAACCCTGCCGCCATAGCGTGACCACCAAATTTAAGAATTAAGCCTGGATTTTTTCGATCAACTAAATCAAGTAAATCTTTAATATGTACATCGGGGATTGAGCGAATAGAGCCTTTTAAGAAATCTCCAGATTTAGCGAATACCGCCACTGGACAGTGATAATCCTCTTTAAGCTTACCCGCAACAATACCAACAATACCTTCATGCCAAGACGGATCAAATAGGCTTAGAGCAAATTTACCTTCAGACAGCTCTTGCATATCGACAATGGCTTGCGCCTCATCTTGAATACGCGCTTGCTCTTCTTTACGTCTTTGGTTAAATTCTTCTAGCTCTTTGGCATAGCGCCTAGCATCATTCATATCATCTGTTAGCAAGCATTTGATACCGCGGGAAATATCACTCAGGCGCCCTGCTGCATTCAGTCTAGGCCCGACAGCAAATCCCAAATCACTGGCTTGCAAGGTTTCTGGGGGTCTATTAGCAATTTCTAACAGTGCCAAAATACCGGGTGAACATTGTTTTTCGCGAATACGCTTAATGCCTTGGTCAATCAGAATACGATTATTCTGATCAAGCTTCACCACATCAGCCACTGTTCCAAGTGCAACTAAATCAAGCACAGTGCGTAGATCTGGCGATGGGATATTATTAGTGAAATATTGAATTTTTTGTAAGTGGGTTCTAAGCGCTGAAAACAAATAAAAACACACACCAACACCGGCTAGATTTTTACTTAAAAATTCACAACCCTTAAGATTTGGATTAATAATGGCATCAGCTTCTGGCAGTGAGTCACTAGGCAGATGATGATCGGTGATAATGACATTAATACCTGATTCTTTAGCCAGCTTGGCGCCATCAAAACTTGAGACGCCGTTATCAACCGTAATGATTAAATCAGGCTGTTTTTCTTTGATGGCCAGTTGAACAATTTCTGGCGAAAGCCCATAACCATGTTCAAAGCGATTTGGTACTAAAAAATCTACATATTTAGCACCCATCATACGCAAAGATTTAACCGCAACGACTGAGGCAGTTGCGCCGTCACAATCAAAATCGCCAATGATTAAAACACGTCTTTGCTCTAATAAAGCTTGCTCTAATAAAGCTAGGGCTCGATCTAGTTGATCAAAATTTGGCGTGAGTAAATTTGATAAGCCTAATGATAATTGAGATTCGCTAACGCTGCGAGCGGCATAAATTTTTTTTAAAAAATTGGGAATATCATCCGAATAGCTGGCAAGTAAGGCTTGGTCGATCTCTCTAGTTAGCATTACTCACCAGGCGAACATAGGCATCAAATGATTTGTCTGAACCTTGACTGCCGCCATAATAAAACGGCACGTCAATGGCGATATTAGTGCTTAATTCATCAGAACTCCAGTAAGACTTAAGCTGAGTATTTGGGAAAAATTTTTGATTAATTAATAAATCATTATCACCATATACCAAGAGTGTTTTAAGCTCAGCTTGTGTTGGCAATCGCCAATTTGACTGCTGACAAAGCTTGATATCTTTCAGTGCTTTGACATATGCCTGAGTATTGCAAGATTCAGACCAATGACAATTATGCGAATAATCGCCATTTTGGACGCCGCTTTGAGTGTTAAACCAAGTATAGGTATTTTGGGCGTTTTGCAAACCCTGGGTGGCCAACTTAACCTCCCAAACTAATTTTGATCGATCGTCTAATACACAGCTTTGCTCTAAAGAGGTATTTTTCAATATGGTGCCTCGATCAGATACTTTAAAAAGCTGGGCGTTTGCGGCACTTGTTATTGAGGTTAGGACTAAAAATATAAGGCTAAGTTTCATGATTGATTAGTTGTGTGATTCTTTTGGCACTTTCTGGCGCCATGTTAATACCATTGCGAAAATGACCGGTATTTAAAAAAACGTTATCAAACTTGGCATGTTTACCGAGCATGACTTTGGCAGATTTACTTGCCGGCCTAAAACCTGACCAATGATGCTCCACCTGAGCATTGGCAAGTGAGCTAAATCTTTGGCTAGCAAACTCATGTAATTCTTTGCGTGTTTGATCATCAGTTGAACGATCAAAGCCAACATTTTGCATGGTTGATCCTACCAGGATGCGCCCATCTTGACGAGGAATAATATATCGTCCTTGATCCAGAACAATATTCTCAACTGTATCTGGTTTAGATTTGAGCACAATCATCTGGCCTTTCATGGGAAATATTTCTTCTTTTAAATCTAGCCACTGAGAACTCCAAGCGCCTGAACAAGCTAAAACACAATCTGCCAAATAGGTTTTATTACTACTCACCACACCTAATGCTTTATCGTTTTTAATTAATAATTTTTCAATTTTGACGTGCTCAATAATCTTAACGCCTTTATTGACAATGTCGGCTTTGAGCGCCTTAAGCAAGCGTGGATTGCGCACTTGAGCAATCTCACTAAATAGAGCACCTTGCTGATGAGACTGGTAATTTAAGTTATAACGCTTCATCCATGCTATTGCCTCATCTGAGTCATACTCATCCATCATTAATAATCCAGACTTCAAATACTGAGGATCAAGCCCAGTATCTTCTAGTATTTGAGCACATAATTGCTCATATACAACTTGAGAGGCTAGGCTTAATTCATTGGTCAAGTCGTCGTATTTCCAGGGGTAAAGTGGGGAAATAATACCGCCGCCCGCCCAAGAAGACTCTTGAGCGCAGGCTTGTTGGTCGATCAAGGTGACCTTTACGCCAGATAACGCAAGATAACGAGCACTCATCATGCCAATTGCACCGCCACCAATGATTAAGCAATCACTCATGGCTTAGCCTTGTCTTGTTTAAAATCAACCAATAATAGCAATATAACACCTAAAGTAATAGCCGTATCGGCCACATTAAATACTGGCCAATAAAAGTCTTGATAATGAAGATTGATAAAATCGATCACAAATCCAAAGACTGCTCGGTCGATTAAATTACCGATGGCACCTGATAAAATCAAACTAAGTGCTATGAGCTTGTAAGGCTGTTTTGTGCTGGTTTTTCTCATCCATAGGATGATCGCAATACTGGCTATCGCAGAGATACTTACCAAGAAGTATTGCTGCCAGCCATCTTCATCAGCCAAAAAACTAAATGCAGCACCATAATTATGCACATGGGTTAAACTGAAAAAACTCGTTATTTCAATTGATTCATAAAGCTCTAGAGAGCCGAGCACCATCATTTTGGTAAGCTGATCTGCTATCACCAATATTAAAGATAGGAAGTAATACTTGTATTGGATCATGCTTTATTGGGGTTGTATTTAATAATGGTAACAATCGGCACCACAAATCCAATAATAATAACCACCCAAAGTAAGCTACCTAATTCTGTGTAATTCTGCGCCGTTGTAATCACCCCATCAGTTACCACTTCTCGACTCACCACAAATACTTGGTTTAAGTATTTGGTAAACAAGCCACCAGCACTCAGTGCAATATTCATCAAACTTGCCATCAATGCAAACCAAGTGCCTTTTTTACCTTCGGGTGCATAAATAGCCACCAGGGTCAGCATTAGCACTTGGGCGATATAATCAAACGGAGAGGCTATAGCAGTGTCAACCAAAGCCACGGTTCGTGCATCAAAGCCTAACAGAGTATGAATATCGTAATACATAGCCACAATTGGCATTGATAGCAATGTGCCAATAATGGTTAAGAAGATGAGCACTTCGGCAATATCTCGCTTAATAATAAATTTGGCAGAAAACCACATACCTGCTAAAGCAATACCACCGCCAATGGCTGATAACTTGGCAAAGAAGGATTCGTCAAAGCCCAATACGTCAATCTCCCACCAGCTTAAACCCGCACCAACCGATGGCATGGCTCGATAAACAAAGATGATAATCATCGCCATTTTAATATGACGAATGGTGCTTGCATCCAAGTCGTTAATAAGACCAGACAACAAATACAATACTACTGATATTGAAATAACAAAAATAATTTCTTGTGAATAAGCTACGTCGTTGTAGCCCATCAGAACAATAAACACCGCAAAGATCAAGCCACCAAAGAGCACTTGCTTATTAATTGGAGAAATGGGCACAGGATTAAGCTTCACTAAGCTCACGCCTAAAATAGATAACAACGGTACAAATAAAGAAATCTGGAAAACTATTTCTCGATGATCATGAAATACGTCTGCCAATTCTCCACCAATCCAGCCCGTAATAAAGATTGCAAAGCCTAAAGATAAGCGTGCTAAAACTTGAATGGTAGCCAACTCTTGATTAATCTTTTCTTGAGGCTGGTTTTTATCAATCACCTCAGTGGTCATGGTATCTGCTACAACATCTTGCATGACAAAGCCAGTCACCGCAATCACGCTGGCAAAAATATAGACAGCTTTTTTAGAGAAATCCTCGACAATTGCGTAGTCACCCACCACGGCAATCATCATTAATGAGCTGATTGTAATCAACACCGCACCTATATAAACATAGGATTTTCGATTAGATCCAAAAATATTAACACTATCAACCAATGAGCCAAAAATCATTTTAACCGTCCACGGCACACCTAGCCATACAGCCAACTCTGCCAAATCAGAAGCTGACATATCGAGCGTGTCTTTGACCCAAAAGTTCTCAGCAATAGCTGTAAAAACACCACTACCATATGAAAAATAAATCAACAGTAAAGGGATGTATCTAAGTCTAAATGCACGAATTGGGGTTAAGAAGATATCTAACATTGACATTTAATAATTACAAGAACAGGTCGTTATTATAGGTGCTGTGTAGGTTATAATTTGTTTTTTATTAATGACATATGGGAGATTTTATGGGTTTCATGACTGGAAAAAAAGCATTGATTGTTGGTGTTGCTTCTAATCGCTCTATTGCTTGGGGTATTGCTGAAGCAATGGCTAAACAAGGGTGTGAGATTGCGCTAACTTATCAAAACGAAAAATTAAAAAAACGCGTTGATAAATGTGCCGAAGTATGTAACTCCAATATTGTTATTGAATGTGATGTCGCAACAGATGAAAGCATTGAGCAAACTTTTACAGAGCTTAAAAAACACTGGGACAATTTTGACATTATCGTTCACTCAGTTGCTTTTGCACCTCGTGAAGCACTTAATGGAAATTATGTTGAAGTGACTACTCGTGAAAATTTTGCAGCAGCGCATGACATTAGTTCATACAGTTTTACCGCACTTGCTAAATACGCTTCATCTATGCTAAATGATAATGGTGCGCTATTAACTGTTAGCTATTTAGGTGCCATTCGTGCCATCCCTAACTACAACGTCATGGGTGTTGCCAAGGCATCACTTGAAGCAAATGTGCGTTATATGGCAGCTGCACTCGGCCCTGAACGTGGTATTCGTGTTAATGCTGTATCTGCTGGCCCGATTAAGACATTGGCTGCCTCTGGTATTAAAGACTTTGGTAAGTTACTTGACTATGCAGCTAGCTCTTCAGCTCTTAAGCGTAACGTAACAACTGAAGAAGTAGGTAATGCATCTGCTTTCTTATGCTCTGATCTAGCTTCTGGTATTACAGGTGAAGTAACCTACATTGATTCTGGTTATAACTTTTATGACAAAGGTCCAGAATAATTAATTTATTCTAAATCAAAAAAAAGCCTTGATATTTCAAGGCTTTTTTTTACTATTATTTATATTGACTCTTAACTTGACTTAAGATGCTTTGCATATCTTCATTCCAGCGAAATATAGTCATTCTGTCTTTATTCGTTTTAACCAAAGGTAATAAAGCGATTGGCGGCGTAGCAATAAGCAAACTATGTGTGCCTTCCTCCATAACTGTAATCTTTAAAGGAAAAAAGGGTGTCATTTCAGGATATTTTTTACTCATTAACTTCATTTCATCATATTTTCCAAAAAATAAGATGCGATATTTGTCTGATTTATAATGACGCTCATTCATTGCAAAATCACACCTCTGAAGATAAGCCGCCTTGTAATTGTGTGCCTTAATAGTTTTATCAAGCGCTAACCAAGAATATGAAAATTTAGCGTTAACCCGTTCGATCAGTAGTTGATCATGACCAGCAAAAACACTTGATGATAAAATCAATCCACATAATGCTAAAACCTTAACTACCATACCGCCTCCTCAACCATTTCTTTCATATTATCAATTAATGTTTTAGCCTCACTAGAAATTTGTTCGTTGTTAAATCGCTCTATTGCATGCATATAATTCTCAAGATAGATACGCACCTTGCCATCCTCACCCTCAATGACAGTAGCCCGACAAGGTAGAATAACGCCCAATCTAGGATCAAGCTTTAAGAAATTTTTCATATTTTTAAAATTACAAAAACGAATGACCACTTGTTTTTGATCTTCTTTCGCTGCCTCTTCAAAACCTTCAAATAAAGTTCTAGATGGATAAACCCTGAAGTTGTAAGCCGCTGCAGAGTCGCGTAGCCTGTCAGTGGTTGTAGCCAGATCATGCCCACTCTCGTAAATAAACACTAAAGGCTCATCTGCAATTTCTGAAATATGATGGGTGCTGACAGGTTTTTGATGTGATCGAATATAAGCAACCAAGTCATTTGCCATTTTATCGGTAAAGTTAAACTCTTTTTCAAACGACATCATTTCAGTATCTTTAATACCTTTCATGATAATGCGCTTGATCATTTGATCTTCGGCCGCGGCCAAAAATCCTGAATTTGATAATGCAGGCGGAGAAACTTCACGATCTTTTTGCCATGAAAAGTTTTTACCCGTTCCTTCCCCACCTTGAAGTTCGGTGCCATGACATCTTAGACAATATTGCTCATAAGTATATTTTCCCGAATCAATATCACCAACAATTGGTTCAGAGGTATATATGGGCGCCTTTATACCTGCGCGTAAAAAGCGAATCAGCTTTGCAGTTTGAGCCTCTGATAAATTAAAACCCGGCATAATTCTGCCAGGACGCCCATGTCTAATTGTTTTCTTTAAATAACCATCAGAATGATTGGCAATAGTTGAACGATAAAGTGGGAGGCCGATAGAGCCATGCTGAGAAAATCCATGGCATTTTTCACAGTTTTCAGAATATATCTCTTGACCACCTGAAAAGCTTAACAAGGGTACAAATAATGCAATTAATATTAATTTAGACTTCACACGGATTCCTATTTTATTTATCTAATTTATATAGGAGTATTTTAAAAGAATGCGTAGCTAAAAAAATTGATCTACATCAAGAAATAACTAAGCTTATTTAGTCAGATTAATCGTCATTGGATTAGCAGGATCTTTTGTCCATTGATGTAATGAACCATCGTAAACTTGGACGTTTTGATTGCCATATATTTCATGCAAAGCCACCCAAACAGAAGAGCATTCATACGCACTATTACAATACAGAATAACGCCAGCATCTAAATCAATATTAAGCGCATTGAAACGTGCTTTTATTTGCTGCTTAGTTGGAAAAACCATTACACCTTTCACGGGATGTAAAAACTTATAAGGAAAAACTTTAGAGCTGGGAATGTGGCCCAAATCATACACATAGCTTCGACTGTCTAACCCCACATGAAAACGCAAACTTCTAGTATCCACCAATTGAACGCCAGGATCAAGTATGGCTAATTTCACTTCTTGAATGGTGGCCAATATTTCATCATTAACGCCATTCATTTGAGTTAACCGGCCTAAACTAGCAGTTGAAGCATTCGTCGTTAAATCCTCCATACTAGCGGTCCAGGCTGCATTACCACCATTTAGTAGTGCTACTTGCTGAAAATTGTAATACTTCATTTGCCAGAATAATCGTGCCGCACCTGCCACATCCCCTGGTGTTTGCCCTTGATGGGTAATCACAACAACAGAATCATTAGACACACCATGAGCCGACATAAAGCTCTCGAATTGCGCCTGATCAGGTCTCATTCGAGTTAATTCAACGCCGTCAATCGTGCGACTTACCCTAACTTTTTTAGTGTCAACAAGTTTTGCGCCAAGAATATGACCCTGTTCAGAAAAACTTTTAAGATCTTTTCGTACATCTAAAAGTACGACGCCATCAAGGTTTACGCTTAACCAATCAGTATCAATTACCGATGAAGGAACAACCAATGAATAAACAGGAAATGAAAGGACAACAAAAGAGCATATGATTGCTTGTAAAAATCTCTGCACCATGACAATTTCTTAATATAAAAACAATATGAGGGTTAGTATAGCAAACAACCAACCTTCTATAACATTAAAACTTATAGCTTAGATTTAAATACCTTAATTTCTGCTTGGGCGCGTAATGTTTGTAAGATGTTAACAAAAACCTCATTAGATTCAAAACCTAGTAACACCTTCTCAAGATTCGCTTTTGAGGCTTTAGACTTAGAAATCTTTACACCAGTTAAATTAATAACAAGCGCATTTCTTCTATCTAAACTCTGGGCACTAAAGACTGGATCGGTTTTTGGTTTTGGCAATGCAAAAACCTTGTTCACAATTGAAATATCAGCTTTAGTAGTATCACGCTTGACCCAGCCAATAGCTTCCCACTTAAGTGAGTTTTTACTCATTAGCTGATCTACAGACTTCAGATCTCCAACTTTAGAAGAAGTGGCAATTTGAGTGGCAATGTTATCAACAAAAGTTTTAGCTAAAAGACGCGTTAAATGAGTATTAATCTCACCCTTAACCTCTTTAAATGTTTTTTGACGCTGAGGTAATTTTTGTTTTAAATGTATCACAACAAAACGATTTTTATCTAACTCTAAAACTTCTGAATTTTCACCCTTGTTAAGTACAACATCGCTAAATGCTGCTTCAACAATTTTAGCATCGAGCTTAGTGCTATCTCTATCAAAGAAATCACTCGTGTTTATTTTAAGTGACATTTGGCTAGATACCTCCTCTAGGTTGGCTTCATAAGCAAGATTAGCCAATTGCTCTCTTAAGTTGTATAGGTCTTTCTGTGCTTGAGATTCTGTATAAAGCTGTGTTAACTCTGATTTAACACTATCAAAAGACTTAACAGTGCCGGCCTGAATTTTATTTAATTTAATAATATGGTACCCGAACTCAGATTTAACCAAGCCACTTAGATCGCCTTCTTGCATAGAAAATGCACTCTCTTCAAAAGTACTCACCATCACACCACGGCCAAACAAGCCCAAATCACCACCTGTATCTTTTGAGCCTGTATCCTGAGAATATTGCGCTGCTAATTTTGAAAAATCACCACCTTTGTTAAGTAAGTCTAGCACCTTGTTGGCATTTTCTTGTGTTGTTAATAGTATGTGCTGAGCTTGACGCTCTTCTTCAGTTGTAAAGCGTGCCTGTTCATCTTCGTAAAAACTAAGCAGTTCATTATTTGTAACTTCAATGGTCTTTGCTACTTCAGCTAAAGAAAGCTCTACAAATTCAATTTTGGTTTGTTCTGGTGTAAAGAATGACTCTTTTTGATTGTTGTAATAATCTTCAACACTCTTTTCATCAACATTAACTTTAGATGTGTAATCATCAGCACTTAGTTTAATATATGAAAATTCACGCTGCTGGTCATTAAGGTTTTGCAATTTTTCCAGTTGCGAAGGCAGCATAAAAGCCGAGTCTAGTAAATTATATTTAATTTGATTTTGCGTTAGCTCTTTTGATCTTACAGACTCGTATTCAGAAGGTGTATAACCATTTAGCCTTAATAGATTTTTATACTTTTCCAATGAAAATCGACCTTCATCTTGGAATAAATCATTAGTTTGGATGATAGCATTTAACTCAGAAACACTTGTAGCGTGAGACATACTTTCAGCTAACTGATCCAATAAACGTCTATCAATCATCTGATTAACAATTGACTGCTTTAAAACAGTGTCAAAATCTGTATTGTATTTCTCAGCTAAGTTTTTTTGTAGACGTCTTTTCTGTGGATTAAATTCAGCTAAAAACTCTTCTTTTGAGATTTCATCATCATCAATTGAAGCGACGACAACATTAGATGCGCCAGTGAAATATTCATTAACGCCGAATAAAGCAAAAGGAACAGTGATTAAACCGACAATTAAATAGGCTACCCAGCCTTTGGTTTTGTTTTTAATAGAACTAAGCATAATAATAAGGGGGTGGATTGATGCTTGTTTAACAAGCGTCAAAATTTAAATAATGAAAAACAAAGATTATAAACGAAAAAGTTTATAAAAAAAAAGGGTGTTTTTAGATTATTTAAATTTGATTTGAATTCGGGAGCCAATACTTGAAAAAGTAATGGCGGAGCGGACGGGATTCGAACCCGCGACGTCCTGCGTGACAGGCAGGCACTCTAACCAGCTGAGCTACCACTCCGAAATGTTTTTTTGGTGGGCGATACAAGACTTGAACTTGTGACATTCGCCTTGTAAGGGCGACGCTCTACCAACTGAGCTAATCGCCCAAAAAAACATATGCCCAACACTTAAGATTAAGCACCGGGCATATTATACTGAAAAAATCTTAAGAGTTAACTGATTCTTTAAGTAATTTACCTGCTTTAAATGCAGGCACTTTAGATGCTTTGATTTGAATCGCTGCGCCTGTTTGTGGGTTACGGCCAGTGCGTGCTGCACGGTCTCTTACTAAGAAACTACCAAAACCTGTAATTGCTACGCTATCACCTGATGATAATGCTGAAGTGATTGCACCTGTTGTTGCGTCTAATGCGCGAGCTGCATCAGCTTTTGTTAAACCTGAAGTCTCCGCAATTGCTGCTACTAAATCTGACTTATTCATTACTCTATTCTCCTATTTCGTAAATCATATTTCAATATTGAAATTTGTTAAGCTTTTGTAAAACTGCTTTTGGATGAATTATCCATTAAATACCCACACTGTCAACGCATTTTTAAAAAAAAATCGAAAACTTTATGGTTTGGTTTTTGCTGATATTTTAAGCTGTTGAATTAACGGTAAAAAACGCTCTTTCCAAATTTGTGGTGTTAGCTGTCCAATGCGCTTGTCACGAATAATTCCCTGACTGTCGACAACAAAAGTTTCAGGTGTTGCGTAAACACCGAGCTCTAATCCTAGCTTTCCTTGTTCGTCAAAAATAATTTGGTCATAAGGGTTTCCCAACCTATCTAAGAAAACTTGACCTTCTTTATGTGTATCTTTGTAATTAACACCAATCATATGTACAGATTTAGATTGGGCAATATTCATCAAGGTTTGGTGTTCAGCTCGACACGTTACACACCATGAAGCCCAAACATTAACCAACGTAATTTTGCCTTTTAATTGGGATTGAGTGGAGTATTTCTCACCTGAGTTAAAATCCTCTACGATTAAATCTGGAAAGGCTTTTCCAATTAAAGGTGAAGGTAGTTTTTTGGTATCACGTCCGAGTCCATCATACAAAAACCAAGCAAGGACAATAAAGATGGCTAGTGGCAGAAATTTACCCATAACTACTTTTTACTTTTCTCTAATGCATCAGCCACTTCTGGCGGCATGTAGTTTTCATCATGCTTCGCTAAAACCTCGGTTGCTATAAAGGTTTCACCTACTAATGAGCCTGTTGTAATAATACCCTGACCTTCTCTAAATAAATCTGGCAAGATGCCTGTATATTCGATTGTAAATTTATTTTTATTATCTGTCACATCAAAACTAACCAGCATATCTTTGCGGACCACACTGCCTTTAGCAACCAGGCCGCCTAAGCGAAAATTCTTGCCAATTGGTGCTTTTCCTTCGGCCACTTCAGTAGGTGAATAAAAATAATTTGTATTACTACCTAATGCTTGAAGCAATAAAGTGATAGCTAACACAGCGCCTGATAACAGTAAAGCCACTAACACCATTCTATTTTGTCTTTTAGTCATACTATAAATCCCTTAAATATTTAGAACGTAATTGTTTGATCGTATCACGATGAATACTCTTAGTTCTTATAAAAAGATGTGCAATCGTAATAAAAGTAAGTCCGTATGAAAACCAAATATAACTGGCATATTTGTCAAAGGCTAATAGCGTGAATATTTCCATTATTTCTCACCTTTCATTATTAATGTCTTTACCCAGGTTGAATTTTGTTCTCTGATTAAAATCTCGTCTCGCGATCGCATTAACACTAAAGCACCATACAAAAATTTAAAGGCAAAACTAATAAGCATCAATGCAATAAACATATCTATTTGCATTGATACTTTATTAACACCAATGGAGGCGCCTTGATGTAGGCTATTCCACCATTCAACTGAATAATAAATAATAGGAATATTAACCAAACCTACAATCGCTAAAACAGAGCTGGCTTTAGAGGCGGTTTTTGGGTTGTCAAAGGCACTATTAAGAGAGATATAGGCTAAGTATAAAAACAATAAAATAAGCTCTGAAGTTAAACGCGCATCCCAAACCCACCAAGTACCCCACATAGGCTTACCCCATACAGAACCTGTTACCAGTGCTAAAAATGTAAAAGCAGCGCCAATCGGAGCAGAAACCTTAGCCATAATATTAGCTAGTTTAATTTGCCAAATAAGGCCAATAGCGCCAGCAATCGCCATCACGATATAAATAAATAAACTCATCCACGCAGCAGGTACATGTACATACATAATACGCACACTATCGCCTTGCTGATAATCAGGCGGTGATACGATTAACGCCCAGTACAAGCCCACCAAAGTTAGGGCGATAAACGGGTACAAAAACCAAGGAATAATCTTGGCACTAGTTTGATAGAAATTTTTAGGGGAGGCAAATGCCTGAATCCATTTCCACATAATAAATAATAATTAAAATTTGAGAATTATTTTAAGGATTTTTTAGCTACATTGTTGCGTAAATAAGTCGGTAATGGCAAATTACCATCCAACGATCCGCCACTTTTAATGTGTGCCAATGCTAAATCAATTAAATTTTCTGCTTTGGGATAAAAATCAGCATGACAAGTATCTACCCCCGTTGCATCCGTTAACTCTTGCTCATAAGCGCCCCAACCAGTGCCTACGCCAATATGGTCAGAATCAAGCTGTGGCAACTCATTAGGCTTACTTAGTGTTTCATTGGTAAAGACACCTTGATTATAAAGCCCCCAATAAACCTCGTTCATGCGAGCATCAAGTACCACAGCGACTTTGTTAACTTGGTATTTTTTGCTGGCGCCATAACCAACCAGCTCGAGAGTAGAAATTCCTAAAGTAGGAATATCAAAAGCTAAAGACATTCCCTGCACTACGCTCACACACATTCGAACCCCGGTAAATGCCCCTGGGCCTTTCGTATAAACAATTAAATCAATGTCAGAAACATTCAACCCCGTTTCATCAAGCACTTCATCACACAAAGGCAAGATTAAGCCTGAGCTTTTAGGCACATCTTTTAAATATCGTGATGTTTTATTTGATTGACTATACAAACTAACCGAACAAACTTCCGTACAAGTATCAATAGCAAGAATATTTTTCATAAGCTTATTTTACAATCTTTTTATACTTATTGTATAAGTGCAAAACCAAATCTCTTCGCTTGGCCAATCTTTGCGGATGTTTAACTGGGTGATAATAACCCGGCCCTTTCACCAAAGCCACTAATGTTGCTATCTCTTCTGGGCTTAATAATGCTATTTTTTTATTAAAATAAAATTGCGCTGCATCACCAAACCCATAGACTGGCTGAGACCCCTTTTGCCCTAGATAAACACTATTCATATAGCGATTAAGAATAAACTCCTTATCGAAAGACGCTTCTAGCAACAGCGACATTAAACCCTCTTTGATCTTACGCACAATAGTTTGCTCCCTGGTTAATAGAGAATTTTTAATCAACTGTTGAGTTAGTGTACTGGCGCCTCGAAGTGGCTTGCCATGCATCCAGTAATTTCGTAAAACTCTGATAATTTCTTTAAAATCTACGCCTGAATGTTGAAAGAATGACTGATCTTCTGTTAATAAAAGCATATTAATTGCCACTTTAGATTGCTGTTCGTAACTAATTTTTTCAACCTTATTAAAGTTATAAAAATGATCATTAACCAAGGTATTAAGATACAACAAATACCCAGAAAATAAAAATCCTCCTATGAGAATCAAATACTTAATCCATCGACTAAAATTGAAATTATTAAACAATTGCATTATTATTTTTTAATATATTAATTGAATTTTAACAAAATCTCTTGAATATAGTCACTTTACAAGTATTAATAAAAAGTAGACTTAATAATTGTGAAAAACACCCAAGTAGTATAAAATACGTGGTTCCCTTGCTTGATCACATGGTGTGGCAGGCTATTTTAATAACCATAAGGAGATACAACTCATGAGACATTATGAGATTACACTTATTGTGCACCCTGACCAATCGGCTCAGGTAAGTACAATGATGGATAACTACAAAGAAATCATCACAACAGGTGGTGGACAAATTCATAGAGAAGAAGACTGGGGCCGTAAGCACCTAGCTTACCCAATCAACAAAATTTATAAAGCGCATTACTTATCAATGAATATTGAATGTGATCAAGATACGCTTGATAAGCTTAACTATAACTTCCGTTTTAACGATGCAATCCTTAGAAACTTAATCCTTTCTGAAGATAAAGCGATCACTGAGCCTTCAATTATGATGACTGCTAAAGACGAAGATAAAAAACCAGTTAGACAATAGGAGAATATTATGGCTAAGCAACAAAAGAAAAAGCGTAGACCTCTAATTAAAGTTAATTCTTTTTGTCGTTTTACAGCGGCAGGTGTTACCAAGATTGACTATAAAGATGTTGATACATTATTAAAGAATATTGATGAAAGTGGCAAGATCACTCCATCAAGAATGACAGGTACGAGCGCTAAATTTCAGCGTCAGTTAACGACTGCCATTAAGAGAGCTAGATTTTTAGCTCTTATTCCTTACACTGATAAGCACAAGAAATAGGAGACCTGATCATGCAAGTAATTTTATTAGAAACAATTCAAAAATTAGGCACTTTAGGCCAGCTAGCTAACGTTAAAGCAGGTTATGCACGTAATTTTTTAATCCCTCAAGGTAAGGCTAAGCCAGCAACAAAAGCTAACTTAGCTGAATTTGAAGTATTAAAAGCAGGTTTAGAAGCCAAAGAAGCTGCTTCGCTTAAAGATGCAAAAGCTATTGAAACTAAAATGGCTGGTATAGTTTGTACGATTAGCGCTAATGCAGGAGACGAAGGTAAATTATTCGGCTCTATCACAACAGCTGATATTTCAGCTAGCTTGGCTAGTGCAGGTTTTGAAGTCGAGAAACGTAACGTTAACATGCCTGAGGCTATTCGCCACACAGGTGAGTATGATGTTAGTGTTACTCTACATTCTTCAATTTCAGTTGCTATTAAAGTAGTCGTTGAAGCGCAAGAAGAAGAGTAAAAATTTAGCTTAAAATTGAGTTAAAATTAAGAACCCTCGCAAGAGGGTTTTTTATTCTTTAGACAAACCTATGAACATCGAAAACATAAAAATTCCACCTAACTCACTCGATTCAGAACAGGCTGTTTTAGGCGGACTACTGCTGCATAATGATGCCTGGGACCAGGTTGCCGACATTTTAACTGAGGTTGATTTCTACAATGCCTCTCATCGAATTATCTTTGAGGCTATCTCCACCCTACTCCATCATGATCGTCCAGCAGACATTCTTACGGTTAAAGAGCATGTTAAAAAAACGGGCAATGAAGAAACCATTGGTGGTTTTGTTTATTTGGCTCAAATTGCTGAAAACACGCCCAGTATTTCAAACATTGAAGCTTATGCCAAACATGTTCGTGAGCTAAGTGTCTATCGTCAACTTATTGTTGCCAGTCATGAAATTGCAGATACGGCTTACAATCCAAAAGAAATGGAAGTTCAGCAACTTATTGATCTTTCTGAAAAGAAAATTTTTGAAATTGCTGAGCAAGTAACTCGCGGTAAAAAAGATATTGTTAACGTTAAAGATATCATCAAGGATGTTGTTAATCGCGTTCATGAAATGCAAGAAACTGAAGGTGTTACCGGTTTGGAAACTGGCTTTAGCGAGCTAGATAAACTCACCTCAGGACTTCAAAATGGTGACCTTATTATTGTTGCTGGTCGCCCTTCCATGGGTAAAACCGCCTTTTCAATGAACATTGTTGAGCATGTTGCTATTACCGCCAAAGAGCCTAAACCTGTGGCAGTTTTTAGCTTAGAGATGCCGACAGAAGCTTTAGTGATGCGAATGATTACTTCTTTTGGCCATATTAAAGGTGAAAATCTTAAAGACACTATGACTGAAACGGATTGGAATAGTTTTAATCATGCGGTTTTAGCGTTAGAAAAATCAACCGTTTTAATTGATGAAACTCCTTCAATCACACCCACTGAAATTCGTGCAAAGTGTCGTCGTCTTAAACGTCAATATCCTGATTTAGCACTGATTATGGTGGATTACTTACAACTTATGGTTGTACATGGAAGGGGTGAAAACCGAGTACAAGAAATTTCAGAAATTTCTCGATCTCTTAAGGCACTAGCTAAAGAAATTAACGTGCCTGTTATTGCATTATCTCAGCTCAACCGTGGTGTGGAATCTCGCCCTAAAGCAGGCAAAGGTCGTATGCCACAGATGTCTGATTTACGTGAGTCTGGTTCTATTGAGCAGGATGCAGATATTATTGCTTTCATCTATCGTGATCAGCAATATCATGATGATTCTTACTCAAACCCTGAAGAAATTGGTAAAGCAGATCTACAAATTGCAAAACACAGAAATGGTTCAACTGGCAGACTCAAACTTGCCTTTATTGGTGAGTATGCACGCTTTGAAAACTTAGCCAATGAAGATCAGTTTCATGGTATGCCTGATGACCAAATAGATACGGCTTACAACAACAATTTATCTAACTTTGACCAAGAGCCTTTCTAGATTTTTATGCATGCTGTAGCAGCTATTTCACAATCAGCGCTTGCTCACAATTTGTCGGTTGTTCGCTCATATGCGCCTAACTCAAAAATTATTAGTATGGTTAAGTCTAATGCTTATGGCCATCATCTTGATTTAGTAAAGCCTTTAATGCAAGCTGATATTCTTGCAGTGAGCGAGCTTAGTGAAGTGCGTTCACTTAGAAAGCTGACCAATAAACCTATCTTGTTATTACCTGGAATTTTTAATGATACTGACTTGCAAGAAGCTATTCAGCTAAATTGTCATCTTGTTTTTCATGATTTATCTCAACTAACAGTTATCAAGAACAGTAAAGATCCCATTAATCTATGGATTAAAGTTGATACGGGTATGCATCGATTAGGTCTTCCAATTGACCAATTAGAGCAGACTTTGAGTCAGCTAAAAAATAATTCAAATATTCATATTGAATCTGTCATGACTCATTTTGCTTGTGCTGATGAACCTACACATATTAAAAATTCTCAACAATTTGATACCTTTAGTAAGCTTAATATTCAGCACTATTCTCGCTCTATGGCAAATTCAGCAGCGATCATGAGCTTAGATAAATCGCACTTTGACTATGTACGCCCTGGCATTATGCTTTATGGCGCTTCACCATTTTCAAACATTAACGAACAACTAATGCCTGCTATGAAGCTATCTGCTCCCATTCTTAGCTTGAAGACAATTAAAGCTGGGGAGAGTGTTGGATATGGCGCAACTTGGACAGCCAAAAAAGACTCACGTATAGTTATTATTGGTATTGGCTATGGTGATGGCTACCCTCGTCATGCTAAAACTGGTACGCCGGTAATGATCAACAACACTCTATGCACATTGGCAGGGCGCGTATCCATGGATCTTATTTGTGTTGATATTGGAGATTTAGAGGTTAGTGTTGGTGATATCGCTATCTTATGGGGTGATAGCAAACTTCGAGTCGAAACTGTTGCCTCTTATAGTGACACCATTAGTTATGAGCTTTTAACGGGTGTCAGTTCACGAGTATCCTTTATCCGGCGTGCCTAAACTTATTCAAATTAGTGATTGTCATATTGATGATCAGCGTTTAGTCATGGGGGTTGATTCTCAAAAAAACCTTCAAACTGTTATTAAGTATATTCAAACTGTTAAGTCTGATGCATTATTAATCAGTGGTGACTTAACTCATCATGGCACACTGAGCTCTTATCAAATTTTGAAAAAGATGCTTTCACCTATTAAGCAGCCAATTTTTGTTATTGAAGGCAATCATGATGATGCAGAAAATCTAGGGCAAGTTTTTAAAGAACACTTATTTAAAACTTTTAGATTAGATAATTGGGAAATTATTCATATTAACTCTGTACAAGCGGGAAAAACTAGTGGCTTAGTGAGTGAAGCTGCCTTATTAGAGCTTGACAATGCTTGTTTAAATTCTAATGCAGATCATGTGATGGTGATTTTACACCACCCTATTGTGCCAATGAATAGCAGCTGGGATGACGAATTATCACTTGAAAATCCTCAAGATTTATTTAAAGTATTAGACAAACACTCTAAAATACGTAGCATTGTATTTGGCCATGCACATGAAGCAAGTGAATTTTCTCGACTTGGAAAAAAAATCATCTCATGTCCGTCTACCGCCTTACAATTTAACCAAGAAACAAGAATTGGCTTTAATGAGTTTGAGCTAAATAAAAATGGAACAATTAATTTAAAAACACAATGGATTTAGAATCTCAATATTTAAATGATTTATATAACTTGCGTCAATCAAAGACTTACAGTGACGTATCGCAATTATTTGAACTGAATTATCAAAAACTAACAAAACTTATTCCGCTTATTAAACAAACGGCTCACAATAGCATTATTCAACATTCTAAGTATCCAGACCTTTACTTGATTGTGGAAGAGCGCTTTACCTATACTGGTATTTTTACTTTGACACACATTCTTAGTGGCGACGTTCAAAAGCCAGATATTAAATTTAAAGTATATTTTGATGCGCAGCTTGTTGAGGTGCTTTCAGTTTGCAATGAAACCGTTTTAAACAATGACCATCCATATTTAGCCCAATGTGGCGATATGGATATACAATGGGAATTGAATCTATTCATCGAAAGATGGCTAGACTATTGTCTAGACAAATACCAGGGAGTATCATGGCAGACGCTGTAGATCCAAAAGCAAAAGGAAAATTAGTGGTTGCTATTTCTTCTAGGGCATTATTTGATTTAGACGAATCACACCAAATTTTCAAACAGCAAGGTGTTGAAGCTTATGCCAAGCACCAAGAAGAGAACGAAGAAGTTATTTTGCCTCGTGGCGTAGGGTTTTCTTTGGTAAAAAAATTACTCTCCCTTAATACTAAGAAAAATCCAATTGATGTGATCTTGCTTTCTAGAAATAGCGCAGACACGGGATTGCGTATTTTTAATTCTATTGAGCATTATGGCTTAAATATTTCTCGTGCAGCTTTTACACGTGGGGAAAGTACTCACAACTTAGTGGGTGCTTTTGAAGCTGATCTATTTTTATCGAGCAACTATCAAGATGTGCAAAAGGCATTAGAATCTGGTTTTGCAGCTGCCTCTATTGTTGGATCAAGCTCTAAAGATTCTCATGAAACCCAACTTAGAATTGCTTTTGATGGTGATGCAGTTATTTTTTCTGATGAATCTGAAAAGATATTTCAGGAAAGAGGCATTGACGCCTTTGAAGAGAATGAAAGAAAATCCGCCAATATTGAGTTAAAGGCTGGCCCTTTTAAATGTTTTTTAAAGTCATTACACAAAATTCAATCGGCTTTTCCTGTTGAAAATAACCCTATTCGTACGGCGCTAGTTACTGCGCGCTCTGCACCTTCACATAAGCGTGTTATTCACACTATGCGTGAATGGGGCATTCGTATTGATGAATCTTTTTTTCTAGGCGGACTGGATAAGGGTGTCTTCTTAAAAGAATTTAGTGCAGATATTTTCTTTGACGATCAACACTCACACTGCAAATCTGCCTCTCAATACGTTCCTACTGGGCACGTCCCTAATGGCATTAGCAATCTATGAATTTTGACACTAAAGCCTTTTTAAGTAGCTCTCTATCTACTGCTAAAATTATTGTATCTACGGTTATTCCTTATTTTTTGTTAGCTGAATTGTTAATATATTTTGACTGGATGCCGATTATTGCTCAAGTTTTTGAACCTTTAACCAGCTTGCTTAATTTACCACCAGAAGCGGCACTGGCATTGGCATCAGGTGTTTTTCTAAATTTGTATGCTGCCATTGCTTTTGCTGCTCCTTTAGGATTGAGTGTTTATGATTGGACAATACTGGGTTTATTTTTAGGTGTACTGCACTCTATTCCAGTCGAATCAGCCATTATGAAAAAACTAGGCATTAATTGGATTCACTCTGTTAGTTTTAGAGTGATTATGGCTTTCGTTGTACTAATGCCTCTACTAATCATTCCAACAGAGTTTTTGTTTAGTAATCCAGATCATGTTGCAAATGCCTTATATCAAACTACTCAAACATCGCCTAGTAACTTCACCGAATTTTTATTGCAAAAAAGTAGCGAAGCTATTTTATTAACGATTGAAATCATTATCTTGGTGAGTTTGGTTATTTTTATCGTGACTTTAATCAAAGGTTTCAAGTTTTTACAAAAATTTGATCATCATCTTAGTACTATCATGGCAATGATAACTGGTCTATTGATTGGTATTACATATGGTGCTGGTGTACTACTGAAAGAAGCTCAATATATGAGCAAAAAGCAAGTTGTCTCTGTTTGTTATTTTTTAATGATAGCGCATGCTATTATTGAAGATACTTTACTATTTGTATTTTTTGGAGCTGATATTTTTCTACTAATTGGCATTCGATTATTTTTTGCTATTTTGGTATTTTTTGCGATCTCAATTTATTACAAACCAAGTGACACTTAATACAGAGTGGGTACAAGTAATTGTCGGTAAAATAACCTCTTAATCTTATCTCAAATAATCAAATGAGCAAAAAAATCCAGGCCATCCGTGGCATGAACGACCTACTACCCGAAGACTCTGATCTTTGGACGTTTGTAGAGCGTACGATTGCTGATTTATTTATCTCTTATGGTTATAAGAATATTCGCACCCCTGTGGTTGAAAAAACTGACACTTTTTGTCGTGCGATTGGCCAAGCAACTGACATTGTTGAAAAAGAAATGTACTCTTGGAATGAAGCTAATGGCGACTCTTTAAGCTTACGCCCAGAAGGTACTGCTGGTTGTGTGCGTATGATGATTGAACACAACCTACCTCGCGAAGGCATTCAGAAAGTTTTTTATCAAGGTGCTATGTTTAGACATGAGCGTCCGCAAAAAGGACGTTACCGCCAGTTTCATCAAGCTGGTCTTGAGGTATTTGGTGCATCAGATGCTAAAGTAGATGCTGAGCTAATGATGATGACACATAGTCTGTGGCAAAAATTAGGTTTGACAAATGTCACTCTTGAAATCAACACTCTAGGCTCTAGTGAGGCAAGAAAAAGCTTTAGAGATATTCTAGTGACGTATTTTTCTGCGCACAAAAATCTGCTAGACGAAGACAGCCTTAGGCGTCTTGAAACCAATCCATTAAGAATTCTTGATAGCAAAAATAAAGATATGCAGTCTTTAATTAATGGTGCACCTAAGCTTATGGAGCACCTAGATGATGAATCTGAAAAACATTTTGAGAAATTTAAAACCTATTTAAATGCCTTAGATATTGATTTTGTCATTAATACTCGTCTAGTCAGAGGCCTTGATTATTACAATCGTACAGTTTTTGAATGGACAACACAAGATCTTGGTGCACAAGGGACAATATGTGCTGGTGGACGCTACGATGGTTTGGTTGAAAAAATGGGTGGCAAACCAACAACAGCTGTTGGACTTGCTATTGGCTTAGAGCGCCTTATTTTATTAATGGAAGAGCAAGTAATAGCTATTAAAACAAAGCAGATTTCTATTTACATCATAACGCCAAGTGACGATGCACAACTGAAGTCTATGCAAATAGCCAGCTTACTTCATGATGCTATTGCAGAAGTAATTATCTATAATGATATCTCTTTGGGTAGTCTCAAGAGTCAATTTAAAAAAGCAGATAAAGCCGGTGCTGACTTTGCACTAATATTAGGTGAAGAGGAGTTAAGCAATGGTCAAGTTAGCATTAAACCATTAAAATCTCAAGAGCCGCAACAAACCCTAAGCCTGGATAAGGCGATTAAGTATTTTAAGGATTACACATGAAAAATTTTATTGAAGTAGGTAAAACTGAAGACGAGCAAGCTCAACAAATCAAAAAATGGATTAAAGAAAATGCTCTTCAAATTGTTGTCGGTATCTCGCTTGGATTGGGTGGTATTTGGGGGCTAGATGCTTACAAAGTATACCAAAATCAACAGTCTATACAAGCAAGATCTTTGTACTTAAACACTGCCTCATCAGACAGTGTGGCTGCTTTTGAAGCACTAAGTACTAGTCATTCTGACAGTGGATACACGCAACAAGCTGGTTTGATGCTAGCAAAAAATGCTGTTAAAAAACAAGACTATGAATCAGCTTTACAACATTTATCAACTCTAGTAAGTGCTGATAATGATTTAATTGCTATCGTCGCCAATATGAGAATGGCTAGCATTCAACTTGAGATGGGTAAGTTTAAAGAGGCGATTAATACGCTTGATAGTAAATTACCCGGTGAGTTTAATGGCTTATATAGTCAATTAAAAGGTGATATTTATGTTGCTGATAATCAAATTGATAAAGCTAAAGAGCAATACAAACTTGCCTTGAGTCAAATTTCTAGAGATTCAGAATTACAAAGTTTAATTAACATTAAACTAGCCGACCTTAACTAATTATAAAAATACCATGGGCCTACCTACTATTTCTCTTGTTGGACGCCCAAATGTCGGCAAGTCAACCTTATTTAATCGCTTAAGTCACTCTCGTCAGGCACTAGTATCTGACTTTGAGGGTTTAACACGTGATCGCCAATATGCAGAAGTTTTGCTAGATGATGATAGTGAAACATTTGCCACCATTATTGATACTGGTGGCTTAACTAACAAAGATAATATCATTGATAGTGGTATCGAAGGTCAGGTGTTAAATGCACTTGAAGAATCTGATGTTATTTACTTTATTGTTAGCAGTCGTGATGGTGTTATTGGTTTAGACCTAGAAATTGCTTCACGCTTACGACGACTCAAAAAAGAAATAATTCTTGTCTGTAATAAATCTGAAGGTTTGGATGAAGTCAAAGCAGCTGAATTTTATGAATTAGGCCTTGGTACACCTAGGCTGATTTCAGCAGAGCACGGCCAAGGTATTGCTGAATTAATTGAGTACACCTTACCCCTACTGCCTCAGCCGCAATTCGAAGAAGAGGAAGTGGAAGTTGATGGTATTGCTGTTGCAGTACTTGGTAGGCCTAATGTTGGAAAATCAACGCTTATCAACCGAATTTTAGGTGAAGAAAGAGTAATGGCAGTTGATATGCCTGGCACTACGCGTGATAGTATTTATATTCCATTTGAGCGTGAAGATCAAAAATACACCTTAATTGATACTGCTGGTATTAGACGTAAGAGCTCTACTCATGAAAAAATAGAAATCTTCTCAATTATTAAAGCTATTGACGCATTGGATCGATCGCATGTGGTTATTTTGGTATTAGATGCTCGTGAAGGTGTCACAGAACAAGATGCAACTCTACTGGGTATGATTGCTGATAAAGGCCGAGCATTGCTTATTGTGCTGAATAAATGGGATGGCTTAGATGAGTATCAAAAATTAGAAGTTAAACGGAAATTAAACGTTAAACTTTCATTTGTTAATTATGCCAGTGTGCATTATATTTCTGCCCTTCATGGATCAGGTGTTGGAAAGCTCTTCGCACCTATTGTTAGAGCGTATACAAATGCCGGTACTAAGCATTCAACTTCAACCTTGAACAAAATTCTGGAAGCGGCTAATCATGGCCATCAGCCACCGCCTGTTAAAGGCAGACGTTTAAAAATTAAATACGTTAATCAAACAGATGTCTTTCCGCCGACACTTACCTTTCATGGAAACCACCTTCAAAGCGTTCCAAATGCGTATGACCGCTACTTAAAGAATTTCTTTATCAATGCCTTAAAGTTAACCAATACACCTTTAAGAATCGAATATAAGAGTGGAGAGAATCCTTTTAAAGATAATAAGAATGAATTAAACGCACGGCAGCTAACTAAAAGACGTCGCTTAATGCAGTTTATTAAGAAAAGAAAAAAGCGCTAAAACTCTTAATCTAAAAATTTTATACGTGCATCAGCACGCTCGATCGTCATATGCAGCTCTGCATATGCATTTTCGTGACTCATAGCTTGTGAAGGGTCATCGCTACAAGCACAACCTGATAATATTTCACAAAAAAATACACCTATTGTTAAGCTAGCAACCTGCTTATTCATTGACTTGGATAGGATGGTGATCTCAATATTATCTTTATCAATGACGCCACTGTGAGAGCAGTGCTGAGAAAGAGGTAGGTCGTCAAGATTTAAAGTGCTAAAAGCACGCTTAAAATACTGAGAAAAATCATCATCCCAGTGCTCTAGCGCCTTTTTAAACATTTAAGAAGATAGAATTAAATTATGCGCTTCATTGGCTGCTTGAATAAAACTCTCAAACAATGGATGGCCGTCTCTAGGCGTTGATGTAAATTCTGGATGGAACTGACACGCAATAAACCAAGGATGATCCTTAACTTCAACCATCTCAACCAAAGTACCGTCAATAGATTTTCCAGAAATAATTAAACCTGCTTCTTCAACCTTTTTGATTAATGTGTTATTGACTTCATAACGATGGCGATGGCGCTCTGTAATAACGTCTTGGCCATAAATATTTCTAGATTTAGTGCCACTAACCATTGCACATTCTTGACCGCCAAGACGCATAGTGCCGCCTAAATCAGAATCTTGATCACGAGTTTGCAAGCTGCCATCTTCATCTTGCCATTCGGTAATAAGACCAACCACTGGATAAGGTGTATTTTCATTAAATTCAGTACTATTGGCTTCTTTCATTCCAGCTACGTTTCGTGCGTATTCGATAACCGCAACTTGCATACCTAAACAAATCCCTAAATAAGGAATTTTGTTTTCACGAGCATATTTAGCTGTTGCAATCTTACCTTCAACACCTCGATTACCGAAGCCACCTGGCACTAATATAGCGCTCATCTCACTTAAACAGCCGGTACCATTTTCTTCAATTTCTTCAGAATCAAAATAATGAATACATACTTTTGTATTGGTATTAATACCTGCGTGCAATAATGCCTCAGAAAGAGATTTATACGCCTCTGTTAGATCGGTATATTTACCTACCATGGCAATATCAACACTAGATTTAGGTGCGTTTAGTTTTTCAATAACGCTATCCCATTCGCTAAGGTCAGTTGGCTTGCAATCAATCTGTAATTTTTTAACCACTATCTCGTCTAAACCTTGCTCATGCAAAGCTCTAGGAACTTTATAAATCGTGTCAACATCTAAAGAAGTAAATACCGAATCAGCTGGCACATTGGTAAAGAGTGCAATTTTTTCACGCTCTGCATCAGGGAGTGGATACTCTGAACGACAAATTAGAATATCAGGCTGAATACCAATTCCACGCAATTCTTTAACTGAGTGCTGAGTTGGTTTAGTTTTCAACTCACCTGCTACTTTAATATAAGGTAATAAGGTTAAATGAATAAACAACGTATTTTCACGGCCCAACTCAAGGCTCATTTGTCTAATAGCCTCCAAGAAAGGTAGTGATTCAATATCACCTGCAGTACCACCAATTTCAACAAGAGCTACATCAGCATCTTGAGCGCCTGCTTGAGCTAAGGCTTTTATTTCGTTGGTTATATGTGGAATAATTTGAACAGTAGCGCCTAGGTAATCACCACGGCGTTCACGCTCAATTACATTTTGATAAACGCGCCCTGCAGTAAAGTTGTTTTTCTTACCTAGCTGTTGACGAATAAAACGCTCATAATGACCTAAGTCAAGGTCAGTTTCAGCGCCATCATTGGTAACAAAAACCTCGCCATGTTGAAACGGACTCATGGTGCCAGGATCAACATTAATATAAGGATCAAGTTTAAGCATAGTCACATTAAGACCACGAGATTCTAGGATAGTAGCTAATGAGGCTGAAGCAATTCCCTTACCCAAAGAAGAGACAACGCCGCCTGTAATAAATATGTATTTTGTTGCCATAAAAAGTAGCAAAGTTGAAATGGTTATGATACACAAAACTGTGTAGAATATGGAGCTGTCGAAATCAATTTATTATCAATGCATTACAAACAATTCGTCTCCCGCCTATTTTTCTACTTAAAGCAACACGTTGGCAAACTCATCTTTACCTCGGTGATGATGATGCTGGCAACCGCTTTAGAAAGCGCTATTCCAGAGATTACTGGACAAATTGTTGATGAATTATTTGCCAGTGAACGCAGCGAAAGTTCGGCCTTTTTCTATGCATCGGCACTATTTGGGGTGATTGTCTTAAGCTCTATTTTTGCCCTCACCTCAACAGCGGCCAGCTCTTGGGTATCTAATAAAGTGATTATGGATTTAAGGGAGGCTATGTTTTCCAAACTGCTCAAACTACCCAACGCTTATTTTGATCAACACCCCACTGGAAAAACCTTATCAAAGCTGACCTTTGATGTCGAGCAAATTGCAGCGGCAGCCTCCACAATTTGGCTTGATTTTATTAAGTCGTCAATGACGGTGATTATTCTTATCGGCTACCTTTTCTATAAGAACTGGCAGCTAAGTTCGAGTTTAATCATAATTCTGCCACTGGTGTATTTAGCAGTTAAGCTTTCATCAAATCGCATGCGTAGTGCCAGCACCAAGGTGCAACAATCAATGGGCAATATGACACACCTATTGGATGAAAATATTTCAGGCTCATCCTTGGTTAAAATTTATCATGCGCAAAACCAAGAAAGCACTAAGTTTAATAACCTTATTAAAAATATCCGTCAACAGCGCTTTAAGGTAGACATGACAGGCGCTTTTAACACAGGCTTTGTTAACATCTTAATCGGGCTATCTTTAGGCAGTGTGGTGTATTTTTCATCCACTTCGTTGCAAATGAGTGCAGGTGAATTCTTATCTTTCTTTACCGCGATGGGTATGCTTATCAAACCTGCCAAAAGCTTGGTTAATATCAACAAACCTTTACAAACTGCTATGGCTGCTGGTGAAAGTGTGTTTGGACTGCTTGATGAGCAAGAAGAGAAAAATCAAGGATCAAAAATTTTATCAAATTCAAAAGGTGGCATTAAATTTAGCGATGTTTCGTTTGACTATCAAACCGGAAAAACTGTTCTTAATAAAATAAACTTAGACATCACCCCTGGTGAAACCATTGCCTTGGTTGGTTCAACTGGTAGTGGGAAAACCACCCTTATTCAATTAATTACTCGTTTTTACAGTCCAACACAAGGATCTATTAGCATTGATGGTGTTGATATTAAAGAGTTTGATATTGATTCATTACGCTCTCAAATCTCTTTTGTTGATCAAAATGTACGTTTATTTAATGACACTGTCAAAGGTAATATTGCGCTGGGTCAAACCCAAGTGATGAGTGAACAAAAGATTAAGCATGCTGCTGATGTTTCCAATGCATCTGTATTTATTGAGCAAATGGAAGACGGTTTTGATACTGAAATTGGTGAAGATGGTACTAAGCTTTCTGGAGGTCAACGCCAACGTTTGGCCATCGCTAGAGCAATCGCTAAAGATAGTCCTATTTTAATCTTAGATGAGGCAACTTCAGCACTAGACTCTGCCACTGAAAAACAAGTCCAAGAAGCTATTGATGAAATGCAAAAAGATCGAACTACTATTATCATAGCGCACAGACTAAGCACTATTCAAAAGGCCGACAGAATTGTTGTTTTGCATCAAGGTAATATTATTGAGCAGGGCTCTCATCAAGAATTACTAGATCAAAAAGGTGAATATGCCTCGCTCTATAATCACCAATTTAAAAGCTAGCCTTTAATTACCAGCATTTTATGTTCAAGCATATCTTTCATGCTATAACCAATACCACCGATTCCATAGCCTGAATGTTTGCGACCTGCAAATGGCATCCAATCTACTCTGAAAGTTGTGTAATCATTAATCATAACTGCTGAAGCCTCTAACCTCTTAGCAATATCCATTGCTTTAGATATATCATCACTAAACACAGATGCCTGGAATGAGACATCTAGGCTATTAGCATCTGTAATTGCATCATCAATATCTTGATAGCCATATACACAAACAACAGGGCCAAAAATTTCACTAGTAGATACTTTAGATTTTTTAGATGGATTAAGTAAAACAGTCGGTTCATAGCTTACATCGTTAATTCGCTTCCCACCTGTTATCACTTGCGCACCCTGCTGAACTGCTTCATTAACCCAAGATTCTATTCTGTCTGTCTCTTTAGGTAGGATAAGAGGACCTAAATCACTATCCTCATTGATTGCATCGCCAACTACTTGTTTAGAAGCGATATCGGCAATTTTTTGCGCTAGTTCAATTGCTCGGATTTGCGGCACATAAACACGTTGAACAGATACACAAACTTGTCCAGAGTGATACATACTAGCTTTAACAACACCATTAGCAAATGCCTCTTCATCTGAACACTGATCAAAAATAAGTGGCGCTAAACCGCCATGCTCTAAAGCGCAACGAGTACCAGGTGCAAGTTTTGATTTAAGATACCAGCCTACTTTAGCAGAGCCAATAAAGCTAAAAAAAGCAACACGTGAATCTGTCACTAATTTTTCAGAATTTTCTCTATTAGTTAATGCAACTTGTACCCAACCCTCTGGCAGGCCAGCTTGTAAAATAAGTTCTGCTAGTCGTAATGTCGACAAGGGTGTAACCGCTGCTGGCTTGATAATTACAGGACAGCCTGCTGCCACTGCAGGAATAACCTGATGAATAGCTAGGTTCAATGGATGATTAAAAGCACTCACTGCTACCACTACACCAATAGGTTCTAAAATTGTAAAGGCTTTTCGTCCAGCGCCTGCAGCACTTAAATCCATCGGCACTTCAAAACCTTTAATACTTTGAATTTCAGTAATAGCAATATGAATACCACCAACTGCACGTGTAACTTCAACTCGTGCATCACGGATTGGCTTTCCACCTTCATTGGCAATTAGTTTTGAAAACTGCTCATGCTCATTAGCCACTAAATCTGCTAACTTTCTTAGAATATTGATACGCTCATAAATCGGCAACGCGCCTTCAAGATGTTTCTTTTGCGCATTGGACAGCATTTGATCTACTTGGCTGCTATCATGCATTTGAAGTTCTTTTAATACTTCACCTGTATAAGCCTGCTTAACCTGTAATAAATTTGACATATTTAGCCTAGTTTTGAAATTGTTTCAAATCATCCAATAGAGTTTTGGTATTTTGAGAGTAATCAATCGGTAAATCAATCACATGCACGCCACCATCAGCAAATGCTTTTTCCATAGTAGGAATAAGCTCTTCACTAGAGGTGATTCTATGCCCAGTAGCGCCATAGCTATTTGCATACATAACAAAATCTGGATTGTTAAAATCAAGAGCAAAATCAGGAAGATCTTGAGCAGCTTGCTTCCATTTAATCATGCCATAACCACTATCATTAAAAATGATTGTGATCAAATTAAGTTTTAGTCTTACGGCTGTTTCCAGCTCTTGGGAGTTCATCATAAAGCCACCATCCCCGCACACCGCCACTACTTGACGCTCTGGATACATCAACGCACACGCTATTGCAGATGGCAAGCCAGCACCCATAGTTGCTAAAGCATTATCCAGCAATAATGTATTAGGTTGATGCGTATGATAATGTCTGGCAAACCAAAGTTTAAACATGCCATTATCCAATGTCACAATGCCATCATCTTTAAGCACCTTCCTAACATCTGCCACTACACGTTGTGGCAACATTGGAAAAGATGCGTCATCATCCAAAGAATGAATAGCATTTCGAATTTTTTCACGAGTCGGCTCTATCCATTCTCGATTACAAGCATAACATTCGTTTAGAGCCTCATTGATTCGGTCCATTGAATTGGAGATATCACCAACCACCTCAACCTGTGGATAATAAATATCTTTAATTTGTGCCGAATGAAAGTTAACGTGAATCACTTTTTGCTCATTGCCTTTCATGATAAATGGTGGCTTTTCAATAATATCATGACCCACATTAATGATTAAATCTGCTTTCTTAATAGCTTCATGCACATAGTCATTCGAAGAAAATGCTGCGGTTCCAATAAAATCAGCATCATCGCCACTCAATACACCTTTACCCATTTGAGTATTAAAAAACATAATACCTGTCTTTTGAACAAAGTCAGACAATGGCTGTCTAATGCGCTTACGATTGGCGCCTGCACCCACCAATAATAAAGGTCTTTTAGCAGCCTTTATAGCTTCAACTGCTTTTTCAATTGCGCGCTCACTGGCGAATACCCGGTGGATCGTTTGCCTAGGAAAGACACTGTCATCTGCCACTTCTTCTCTGGCAATGTCTTCTGGTAATTCTAGATGCACAGCACCCGGACGCTCCTCTTCTGCAATACGAAATGCACCACGTACCAATGAAGGAATTTGCCTTCCATAAACAATCTGGTCAGAATCTTTAACCAAGGGCTCCATCATTCTAACAATATCTAGGATTTGGAATTTCCCTTGTAAACTTTCTTTAATTGGTTTTTGCCCTGTAATTACCACTAATGGCATACCACCAAGTTGTGCATAAGCAATAGCGGTTACTAAATTAGTTGCGCCTGGACCTAAAGTCGCTAAACATACACCAGCCCTACCAGTTAGACGGCCATAAGTAGCCGCCATAAAAGCTGCTGCTTGCTCATGGCGCGTTAAGATAAACTTAATTTTTGAGTCACGTAACGAGTCTAGGAAATCTAGATTTTCCTCACCAGGAATGCCAAAAATATACTCTACCCCTTCATTCTCTAACGCTTTTATAAATAGGTCTGACGCTTTCATTCGCTCTCTCCTTCAGCACATAATGGGCATAATTCGTTCATTGGGATTGACTTGCCATCAGGCTGTACAATTCTAACATGCGTTCGATTTAAGAGATGCACCTCTTTAACTCCGCACGAGTGTGCGATCATTTCTACTGTTTTTGTCATATTCATTACATAATTGGCAACTTTAACTGATTTATTCTCGGGATCTAGCCCTTTTTGTAGGCGTTTATTATGTGTAGTAATACCTGTTGGACAAGTATTTTTATTACACTTGAGTGATTGAACGCAACCAATAGCAAACATAAAACCACGCGCTGACGTCACAAAATCAGCACCAGCACATATTGCCCAAGCAACATCTGCAGGGGTAATCATCTTGCCAGAAGCAATCAATTTAATTCTATCTTCCAACCCATGTTTTAAAATTGTGTCAACAACTAAAGGTAAGGCTTCTCTTAAAGGTAAACCTACATTATCCATTAATGCCATAGGTGCTGCACCCGTGCCACCATCGCCACCATCAATAGTAATAAAATCAGGTGCTGACTCTACACCACGCTTATTAACTTCATCCAATAAATCCTCTAGAAATCTTATGTGACCAATAACTGTTTTAAACCCAACAGGCCGTTCAGTAATATCTCGAACATGATTAATCATATCTAGTAGCTCACTGGAGCTTGATACTTCAATATGGCGATTAGGAGAAATAGAATCTATACCTTTTGGTATGCCTCGAATTTTTGAAATTTCAGTGTTAACCTTAATACCTGGCAAAATTCCACCTTTTCCTGGCTTAGCCCCTTGTGATATTTTAATTTCAAACATTTTTACTTGATCATGTTGAGCGATATCAGCTAATTTTTGATCACTCAAACTACCATCATCGTTTCTTACGCCATATTTAGCAGTGCCAATTTGAAACACTAAATCTGCACCGCCTTTAAGATGGTAAGGGCTTAACCCACCCTCACCTGTATTCATCCAGCAATCTGCTTTTTTTGCACCGCCAGACAATGCCAACACTGCAGGTTTAGAAATAGCGCCATAGCTCATGCCTGAGATATTGAAGATTGAACTAGCTTTATAAGGATGCTTGCTATAACCTTCGCCAATTGTTACAGCTCTAGTTTGAACGGCGTCACTATCCAACATTGGAAATGGGCAATTAATGAAAATAATTGAACCTGGTATATTGAGATTTTTAGTAGATCCAAAGGCAATCGTATTATCTTTATCACTTGAGGCTCGATGAACCCACTGACGCTCAGCTCGATTAAATGGCATCTCTTCACGGTCCATCGCAAAGAAATATTGACGAAAAAACTCTCCTAAATTGCTAAACAAATAGCGGAAATGCCCAACAACAGGATAGTTTCTTAAAATAGCATTCTTACTTTGACTAATGTCAAATACAAAGGTTACTACGATGATAGCAAATACAATTCCTAATAACCAAACAAACAAAGTTGGCATTAAATTAAAAATTAATTCTGATGTAGTTGGCACCGCTCAATCCCTCGAATGTTTATTCAGCATACTACTCCTGAAAAGTTCTCTTTAATCTATTATTTTTTCTGTTTTTTTCATATAATGATACGATCAAAGTATCCAAATTATAAGGTTAACTTTAAAATAGATATAATTAAAAAAAATTCATAACAAAAAAATCCGCTAAGCGGCTTTTTTTTAGATTTTAGATATATCAAATTTTAAACAACTAACTTGAGATTTTTATCGCAAACGATCCAGAGCTTTCTTTGAATCTAGAACGATTCTAACCATCTCTGCTGCTTCAGGTAATGTTTGAGCTTTTTTAGTATGCCAAAGTACAAGTGATGCACTAAGCACTAATCCATCATAGAACATACCTTTTTCTCCTGCTAAAGCTGCTTTTCCTAGCTTCACCGTATATTGTGCCAATGCTGGGATATCTTTATGTACATCCATTTCAGCTGGAAATGAAATCGCTCTCATATCTTGATCAATGCCTAGAGATGCAGGCTCAATATCTACCCGATCTTTTTCGATATTACCTTCATAAGAAACCATTAAGCCTTTTTGACGAAGAGATGGAATAACGCCGCCTTCAACGCCACGGATTAACAAAGCACTATCCATGCCAGAAGATTTAACTAATTCGGCATAAATTGGCGGATAAGGCTTGTGCACATAACCCAAAATAGAGTGTGTTTTTCTGCCGCGCAATGGGCCGATTAGCGTCTCTACTGTATTAATAACAGTTCGCTTAATAACTCGATCACGTAGTCCAACCATATTATGTAAACCCTCGCAATAACTTGCTTGGTCAATATAACTCCAACCTATTGAAGCATCTTCTAATCGAGCTTTAGCATCAGCAGTTGAATGATCAACACTTAAGCCTAAAGCTTGAACAATATGTCGATGTGTTAAGCCAAATTTAGGGCTAAGCGCATCCAGACTGTGGATAACAGTAGGCAAGCCTAACTCGGCCAAAACAGGGGGTAAAAAAGATGAAATAGGAATAGAGCGATTGTAGCCACTATATGGATCACCTAAGTCTACCAACTGATCCACATCAACAGATTGCTGATCGCTTTCTGCTAGAATTGCTGCTAAAATTCCTTGGTTTTCTTCCATTGTTTCGCGCTTCATGCGCAAAGCAATTAAGAAAATAGCTGATTGAACATCATCAATCTCACCACGCAAAATGGCTTGCATTCCATTTTTAGCTTCTTCAAAATCAATATCCTTACTCAAATCCGGGCCAGTTGCCACACGTTGAATAATGGATTTCATTAATGCTTTAGAGTCATTACTCATGATTAAACCTCTATATAAATTTCGTTATTTTCTTGCTTGACTGCGTAAGTTTGCAGGTTATCCACATCTTGCTCTGAGCTATCACCAGTGGCTAAATCAAAGCTAAATCCGTGCAACGAACACTTAACACGATTACCCTTAAGACAGCCTAATGTTAGCTCAATATCTTCATGAGGACATCGATCTTGTGCACAATACAATTGCCCATTATTCAAGGTAACAAATAGTTTTTGATTGTTTACTTGTACCTTAACCATGGTGCCTTCTTTAGGCGCTTGATTAAGTGCCTTATACCAACTAGGCATTAAAATAAACTCCAAATACTATTGCTATTTAGCTCAGATGAGCACTGCTTAAGTTGACGCTTATAGCGTTGTGCATTGTCGTCAACTTTTTGAGCTACTTTTTTCAGCCAAGGCTTTTTGTTGTAAGTCTTACTCTTAAAACCGCCATGACCTTCGTGATACGCCAAATATTGATTATAGGTATCAGATTTAGCAATACCAAAACGTTTTGACGATTGCACAATATACCAACCTACAAAATCCGCCGCATCGTCAAAATCATCGCGATCTGCACTATGATTACCTGTTTTTAGCTGATACCATTCCCAAGTATCATCAGTTACTTGAGCAAATCCGAAAGCCGTTGTCGGTCTAAACCATGGCACGACGCCAAACAATTTTTCTCTAGGTGGCTTGGCATCCGAAGCAAAATGAGATTCTTGATACATAATCGCCAAAGAGACGTGAACAGGTGTACCGTATTTTTTCTCAGCCGCCTTAACAGAACGATACCAACTGACTTCTTCATCCATTAACGAGCAAATATTATTCACTCTCACCGCAGGTGTTGAAAGACAACCCCCTAAAGAAAGTGACAAGAACGCCAATAGAAAAATCTTTTTCATTTAACCAGCAACACTTACAAAAAATACTTGGTAAATCATAGCCGCTTGAGCGATAAATAATATTGCAAATGCAATTTTAATGGTGCCATTTGATAAGCCAGAAGAAGTTTTTCCAGATTTTAGACTTGCCATTTTCACGCCATCTTCAAGGTCTACATCACTTGCTACTAAACCTTTTTCAGATTCTTGCGCACTAAATATAACTCTTGTTCCTGCCTTTAAGCGTGACTTATTAAAGATATTTTTTTGATGAACAAAATATTTTTCATCATCGTCACCTGTAATAAAACCATACCCTTTAGTACCAAATTGTGCCACTACACCTTTTATTTTCTTAGCCATTTTTTTCCTTTTAATATTTACGCAAACAATAAGTTGCTTTTTCAATAAAATCAACGTTTTCACGCTGAAACTTGGGTTCATTTTTTATGTCATTAAAACATTGTAATAGTTGACACTCAAACCCATCATTATAAAGTGACGCCACTTCATCCTTATTTACTGCATAAGGCGGGCCACTTATTTTTGATTGCGGATAATTTAAAGTTAACAATAATATCCGGCAACCTTTGACTATTATAGAGTATAAGTGTTGTGCATATTTCACCCTTAACCCCGCTGGTAATGCTATTAAAGCAGCTCTATCATAAACGGCTTCAACAATAACCAGATGCTGCCTAGTTAATTTAAAAAAATCACCAGAATAAATAGTAATATTTTCAGATGCATAAATCTTAAAGTCTTCTTCTTGGCTCACTTGATACGCTATTTTATTGTCAGTAAAAAACTGCTCGGCAGCCAAAGCGCTTAGCTCAACACCAATCACTTTGTAGCCTTGTTGAGCTAGGTAGATCATATCTTTACTTTTGCCACATAATGGCACAAAGACCGTATCGCCAGTGTTTAATTGAAGACAACTCACAAATTCAATTAATTTAGAATTAGGTTCATCTCGATGCCAACCAATTTTATTATCCTTCCAGCGCTGTATCCAATCAGTCATAACCATCCTTAAGATATAATATCAAATATGAAAATTAAACGACCAAATCGAAAAACTATCATGCAATTTATGATGGTTATTTTAGCCATTTTTATTATTCGCGTTTATCAACAACAAGATTTAACAATAGGCCTTGTACCAAGTTTCAGCTCGCAGACACTTAGTGGCGAAGTTATGAATTCCAACCCAATGCCAGATAAGGGTTCTCTCATTCATTTTTGGGCAACTTGGTGTCCTGTTTGCAATCTTGAAAATGACAACATTCAAGCTATATCAGAAGACTACAAGGTGCTTAATATTGCCATCCAGTCGGGCAGTGATCTTGAAATTTATGCGTATGCTGAAGAAAATAACATGAAACCTGATAATATTATTAACGACCAATCTGGCTCTATTGCAAAGTTATTTGGCGTTAAAGGCACGCCAAGCAGTTTCTTTGTTAATACCAAAGGTCAAATTCAATTTACCGAAGTGGGTTACGTTACCACACTGGGCTATCGCTTTAGATTATGGTGGGCAGGATTATAAATAACGACTGGTCTGAGCATCTTGGGCCATTATTTCAGCGCGATTCTTATCAGCAATTGTGCGATTTTTTTGAGTATCAAAAATCTCAACGAAAAATTATTCTTCCTCCTGAAAGCGATCGCTTTAAAGCTTTTGAACTTAGTAGTTTTGAAAATACCCAGGTCGTTATCTTAGGTCAAGACCCTTATCACAATGTAGGCCAAGCACATGGGTTGAGTTTTTCTGTGCCCGACGGTATCAAAACACCACCTTCACTGATCAATATTTACAAAGAGTTGGAGTTAGATTTAGGTATTACCCCAAATGCTAGTGGCAATTTAGAGCGCTGGGCGTCTCAAGGTGTATTACTTCTAAATAGCGCGCTCACGGTCGAAAAAAACTCACCAGCATCACACTCCAAAACACCTTGGGTTGAATTTACAGAATCAGTTATTCTTCTACTTAGTGAGCGTAAACAAAACTTAGTGTTTTTACTTTGGGGAGCGCATGCCCATAAAAAAGCAGAGTTAATTGATCCGGCTAAACACTTAGTATTGAGCGCATCGCATCCTTCCCCTTTTTCAGCTTATAAAGGTTTTTTTGGCTGTAAACATTTCTCCAAGACTAACGAGTATCTTAAAATGCATAACTTAAAACAAATTAACTGGTAACCATGAAACTTATTATTGATGATGCCTGCTATGCATATAGCGAAATATTCTCACAATTTGGCGATGTAGTCACTATGGCTGGCCGAGACATTAACGCTGATTCTGTGAAAGATTGTGACATATTAATCGTACGTTCACGCACAAAAGTTAACCAAGCATTGCTTGAAGGTAGCTCAATTAAATTTGTAGGCTCAACAGTGGCTGGATTGGATCATGTTGATCAAGATTATCTTAAAGATAATGACATTGAATTTTTCTCAGCACAAGGGTGCAACTCAATGGCAGTGGCTGAATTTGTGATTAGCACCATTGTGAACTTAGCAGATAAACATAAGTTTGATTATCAACAAAAAACTTTGGGAATAATCGGTGTGGGCAATGTTGGCTCTCGTTTAGCTGCTAAAGCAGAGTTATTAGGCATTAAAACGTTATTAAACGACCCAATAAGACAAAAAAATGAAGAATTACCCAATTTTGTAGATTTAGATACAGCTTTAAGTGCTGATATCGTAACTTTTCATACGCCATTAACGTTTAATGGTGAATTTCCTTCATTTAATCTATTAAATAAGCATAATTTTCATAATATTAGTGCAAATACCATTCTTTTTAACGCCGCGCGTGGCGGTGTGATTGATGAAAAAATTTGGGAAAAAACGCAAACGCTCGAAAATGTGATCGATTGTTGGGAAAATGAGCCAAATATCAATAAAAACTTGCAAAATAGCGCCTATTTAGCCTCACCTCATATCGCAGGTCACTCAGTTGATGCAAAATTTATGGGTAGTTTTATGGTTTATGAGGCTTTATGTGAATTTTTTAGCGAAAAACAACGAGAAAGTGTCAAAAATTTGATAAATCCTGGTATTTTGGAGTTAAAAAGTGATAATTTACTTGACTCTCTCAATGAAATTTACGACTTTAAGCAAGATACAGTTGCGATTAAAAATATCGAAAATTTTGAATATTATCGTAGAAACTACCCAATTCGCTATGAATGGCCGCATTTTATCGGGAAAACACTACTGCCTATTGTCTAGCCTTTAAAGCAGGGTTGTTTTGAATATTTATCCAATTCAACCTTCTTGTTTTTAAATAGAGAATTAAATAAACGCCTGTGTTTGTTGTTACTCCTACCTTCGAGAACTAACTAATTTTATTTATACCTATCTTTCTCTAATATTAGAATAAACTGATAAAAAGCTAATAACTATTGTTGTCATAATATAATAAAAAAAATATGAATAAGATACTCATCCAAAAACAAGATTTTGATTTATCAATAGAAGTATCGCGTGCTAGAGCTAATGATAGCGACATTGGCGCAGTGGTTTCTTTTGTGGGCACGGTGCGTGACTTAGACAATGCAAGCGTCAATAAAATGACACTAGAGCACTATCCCGGCATGACTGAAAAAACCTTGGAATCAATTGTAAATAAAGCACAAGAACGCTGGCCGATTGGCAATACAACAATTATTCATCGAATCGGAGATTTGAATATTAATGATCAAATTGTATTGGTTATTACTACTAGCAAACACCGCAAAGCGGCTTTTGAAGCCTGTGAATTTATTATGGATTATCTAAAAACTGAAGCACCCTTCTGGAAAAAAGAACATACAACAACTGACAGTAGCTGGGTTGAAGCTAAAAATAGCGACTCAATCCAAAAGAATAAGTGGGATTTATAAAATAACTCGAATACCTTCGACGAGCAAAAACAGGCCGAAACCACTCAGTAGGAAAAATACCAAATAAGGAAAATTATCCTTAAGCACTCTTTGACCAATTTTTCCAACAACCACGTAAAAGAAAAACAACAAACTAGAGGTTAAGAACATAATACTTGCATAAATACTCGCATTTAGCATTAAACCTAAATTCAACTCATTGGCAATAACTGCACCTGATGGAAATAAAATCCAAATTTTAGGCGATAACAACATAATGATTGCTAAATTCATAAAGCTCAATTTCAAGTTTGACTCTGCTTGCTGGGCTTTAAGCGCTTTATATGCTAAATAAAAAATATAACCACTGCCAAAAAAATAGAAAATAAAACCTATCTCTCCAAAGGATTTTGTCACAAATTCAATAAATACAACACTCAGAAAAGCCTGGGAAAATTGAACAATGATATTAACTATCAAGAAGGTTTTTAGAAAAAAAGTAATAATTTTTTTGGTGCTTTGCTTGGCTGTTGTCGCCATTACCGCTAACCAAACGGGGCCAGGCGTAATGTAAAAAACAAACCAAAAAATTAAGATTTTATTGAAAGCTTCAATATTCATATTTTTAATTATTGACTAAGAAATCTTCAGGTGAATTAAGATTGGCAAATAGCTGCGGACTATCCGAAAAATCCACTTCAATTGCATTGTTATCTTTAAAAAATTTTCCCAGCCTTCTTTCGCCCGTTTCTAAATATTGATCAACCACTGGCAAAATATTAACATCCACAAGTGCAAAGGTTGGATGTAGGTGCTTATTTTCACTGGCAACACATAATGCTGTGTCATGTCTTATCATAGCTTTCAAAAGCTTTTCAAGCAAGGTATGGTCTATATAAGGACCATCACATGGAACGATCAATAAATACTTGGTATTAATCTTGTTTAATACTGCTGAAATACCTGCAAGTGGGCCTTGATAGTCTAATAAGTTATCACTAACGACTTTACCAAATTTTTGATATAGGTCAAGGTTTCTGTTGGCGCTCACCCATATACTGTCCACAGATTGATCGATAACATCCATCACATGATGAATAAGGGGTTTGTTGTTAAACAAGATTAAACCCTTATCCTGGCCTTTCATCCTTGAAGATCGCCCTCCTGCAAGGATTACGGCACTAATATCGCTTTTATTAATGTTTTTCATGTAGGTATGTTATCGATAATTTGATAGGCATGTGATACAATAAAATGCATTTTTTTAAATTACAAAGAGTCTTAAATATAAATGAATACTCAAAGTGTTGATTGTGGTTGTGATGAAACTCCCCAGCCCCTGTTGTCAGTAGACAAAGCGCTAGACATATTAACTTCTACCACTCAACCAATTGGCGCCATACAAGTGTTGGCACTAGATGAATCTCTCAATCGAATACTAGCCAGCACCGTTCATTCTAATATTAACGTACCTGGGTTTGATAATTCAGCCATGGATGGTTATGCAATTCACCTGAAAAAAGATCAAATAGACACGCCAGGTGGCTTTTCTTTTAAGGTGATTGATCGAATCCCAGCTGGAAGTGTAGGTAATAAACTTGCAGCTGGTTGTGCTGCTCGAATTTTTACCGGCGCACCCATCCCTGAAGGCGCCAATACAGTTGTCATGCAAGAAGAATGTGAATTGATCGAAAACGATACACACATTGAAATTTACCGCCCAATCAGCCGAAATGAAAATATTCGTCCTTTGGGTAACGACATTAAATCAGGCGCTGTTATTTTAGATAAGGGCATTAAATTAAAGCCTCAAGATATTGCATTAGCTGCCTCAGTTGGTTCAAGCACCCTAGAAGTATTTAATAAAATTAAAGTAGGTGTTTTTTTTACAGGTGACGAATTAGTTAAACCGGGATGTGAATTAAAACCAGGGCAAATTTATAACTCAAATCAATATTCACTTATCGCCTTGCTGCATAACTTAAATTGTGAAATTATCAATTTAAATACCATTCAAGATACTTTTGAAGCTACTATTAATGCGCTTGAATCTCTTGAAAATCAATGTGATTTAATCATGACTACAGGTGGTGTTTCTGTTGGTGAAGAGGATCATGTTAAGCCTGCTGTTGAAAGTTTAGGTGAGCTCAATTTGTGGCGCATCAAAATGAAACCCGGTAAGCCACTAGCTTTTGGAAAAGTTGGAAACACTGCATTTATCGGACTTCCTGGAAATCCTGTTTCCGCTATGGTAACTTTTTTACTCTTTGCGCGCCCCTTAATTAAAAAACTACAAGGCTGTAAAAACTATCTAAATACAGCTCACAAGGTAACAGCTAACTTTGATTGGAATCGTACCAAACCAAGGCGTGAATTTGTTCGGGTGCGAATAGACCAATCAAAAATTCCAGCAGAAGTCACTCTGTATCCTAAACAAGGTTCTGATGTTTTATCCTCAATGGTTTGGGCAGATGGTTTGGCAGAAATACCGGAAAAAACCACTTTTAAAAAAGGTCAAGTGATAAATTACTACCCCTTAAATGAGATTATGTCATGAGCGATTTAACCCATGTAAACAGCAATGGTGAGGCCAATATGGTGGATGTATCCAGTAAAGATAACACTGTGCGCATTGCAAAAGCCAGTGCCAAAATTTTAATGAAGGCTAGTACCCTGCAAAAACTTAAAGACAACGACTTTAAAAAAGGCGATGTTTTGTCAGTTGCGCGAATTGCCGGCATTATGGCAGCAAAACAAACACATCATTTAATTCCCATGTGTCACAGTCTTAATTTATCAAAAGTTAGTGTTGATTTTGAATTTATTGAAAATGGCATTCTTATTAATACTTATACAAAACTCAATGCGCAAACAGGGGTGGAAATGGAGGCGTTAACTGCTGCCAGTATTGCTGCGCTTACCATTTACGATATGTGTAAATCAGTTGATCGATTTATGAAAATTACAGATGTGCAGCTGGTAGAAAAACAAGGTGGAAAATCTGGTCATTGGACAAACGCTTCTAGGATACTGTGAAATCATGAACAAGTTGATTGATAAATTTGGCAGGCAAATAACCTATTTAAGGATCTCCATTACCGAGCACTGCAACTTCAAATGTTTTTATTGTCGTGATGATGAGCACATACCCAATTGCAAACGTGAGGATATTTTAAGCTATGAAGACATCCAAAAGATTGTTAGGATTTTTTCCGAACTTGGTATTAGCAAAGTTCGCTTAACAGGTGGAGAGCCTTTACTTCGGCGCGGTATTGTAAAAATTGCAAATCTCATTAGCTCAATACCTGGAATTACCGACATGCCGTTATCAACTAATGCGCAGCTATTAGAAAAATTTGCCCCTAAGCTTTATGCAAACGGAGTAAATAGAGTAAATATTTCTATAGATTCATTAATTCCAGCTAGGTTTAAAGAAATCACACGTGGTGGTAATGTGCATGAAGTTATTAATGGAATTGATGCAGCAATTAAAGCTGGCATGCACCCCATAAAGATTAATGCTGTTGCTATGCGAGGCATTAATGATGATGAAATTGAATCATTAATTGATTTCGCCATTAAAAAAGGTATTGATATTCGATTTATTGAAACTATGCCAATTGGGGCGGCGGGAATTAAAAGTTTCACTCAACATATGAGTGAAAAAGATATTCTTGCTAGAATTGAAAAACACCTTAAAGGGAGGTTAACACCTATTATTCCTAGCCAAACTGATGGCCCTGCTAGTAATTATAAAATAAACAATACCAATTCTAGCGTAGGCGTGATCAGTGCGGTTTCGAATCACTTTTGCCAAGCCTGCAATCGTATTCGACTCACTGCCAAGGGTGAGCTTATTCTTTGCCTAGGTCAAGAAGATTCAATCTCACTTAAAGACGCTGTACGCTCTGACTTAAGCGATAACGAAATTAAGCAGCTAATCGTGAATGCGATCAATAAAAAACCTGAAAAACATGAATTTAACTCTTCTATTGATAATATTAGCAATAGACAAATGGTGGAGATTGGCGGATGAAAATATTATATTTTGCCTCACTTAAAGAAAACCTTAAAACCTCAAGCGAGGATATTGAACTAGATAATGGCGCAACAGTTAAGCAACTCAGAGTCTTGTTAGCAAGCAAGCATGGTGATCGTTTTTTTCCAAATAATATTCTTTGTGCCGTTAACCAAGAGATTGCAAATGACTCTTTGATTATTAAACAAGCTGATGAAGTAGCTTTCTACCCGCCAGTTACAGGTGGATAAAGGCTAATATATTAAAATTATGAGTTTTTATTCTAAGAATTACTTTAAATTTTAAAGATAATCTTCGAATGGATTTTTTTCTCTAAAGCTGCCCACGGCAAGAGCCACAACAAGCAAAACTAAAGAATTAAAAAAAATTGGCATAACGACAAACATATATCCAAGACTATGTATGGCTTCACCACCAATAACAGCAATAACTGCAGTAGCCCCTCCTGGTGGATGCATACATTTAAATGCATGCATGGCAATAAGGGCAAATGGAATAGCTGCTGAACTTGATAATAAAGGATCGGCTATTAAATAATAACAAGTAACGCCGACAATGGCTGAGACCGTATGCCCAACAATTAAATTATATGGACGCGAAGCAGGGGTATAAGGCAAACCAAACATCAACATAGCTGATGCTCCAGCTGAAGCAATAATAAGTGGAGATCCAGCACTTTCTAATATCACATTAGAAAAAAATTCTGCTATAAATACGGCTACAAATGCGCCTATTGCTGATATAAAAACTTCTTTGCTCTTCACCGCTCCTCTTCCCTTGGTAGTTTAAAATAATACACCTTATTTAGTAAGTATATTACCATAAACATAGCTAAAAACAACCGTACAGACCCTTTAATCGGGCTTGATTAGTCAACGAATAGCCGAAATAAGAACAATTTCATGGTCTAATTTATCCAGTACTCCATCCGCGTGGTCGCCTCATGCCGGATATTTTACAAGCCTGTTTTACATAGCCATAAGGAAACATAGTGAATAATTTTGCTTTTGCTAATTTTTTATCAATACCAAAATCTTCCGCCATTTGCTTGGTGGTATGACGAACATCAGGCGCAACACCTTTTTCGTCATAAAACTTACGCATAAAATTAAATATAGACCAATATTCATCATTTAATTCTATATTCTCTGAATCAGCTAATTCAAGCGCAACATCTTTATCCCAATCTTCAGGATCGATTAAGTACCCTTCAGGATCTAACTCGATATTTTTATTGTTTATTTTCATGCTAAAACAACTCCATTAATTTCCAGTAGTGCACAATCAATATTGACTGAACTCACACTTCTAGCAAAAATCTTTAAAGTTGGCATTAGACTTATTATTGCCATCTTTATAGCCCGATTGATATTCAGGTGTCATTCTCTGTACTTCTATTTCAGGATTTTGCAGATAACCTGCGACCCATCCTTGGATGTAATTGTCATTTACACCCATTTCTTCCATAGCCTTAACACTCTCAAAGTAATACATTAACCCCCCCTATAAGTGTGTCTTAATACGCTTTCTTCTAACAATTTGATAAGGGCGCATTAAGTAGGTTAGTGGCACTGACCAAACGTGAACTAAACGTGTAAATGGAAACACTAAAAATAGTGTCATGCCAAATAGCATGTGCAACTTGTAGGTATATGAAACACCTGCGAGCAATGTTGGATCAACACTTAGTGTAGCGATGCTTTTGACGTATTCAGCTAATACTAGCATAGTTGATACATCGCCAGATTCTGCATGATGTAGAGATCCGAAAATTGTATTTAGACCTAATAAAGCTGTAAGCAATAACCATAGAATTACAAAATTATCTCTAAAACGGCTTACTGCTTTAACCCTCTCATTGCTAATACGGCGATAAAACAACAATGCTGCACCAATCGCTGCCATGCCGCCAAACACCATACCAGCATAGATTGCAATATACTGATGCTGAACATCAGTTGCAATAATTTGCCACCAACTATGTGGCAACAACATGCCTGCTGCATGTCCAAAGAAAATACCGATAATACCTACATGGAATAAATTACTAGCCAGAACCATGCCTTTATTGCCTAATATTTGTGACGAGTCAGCCTTCCAGGTGTATTGCTCACGATCAAAACGAATCCAGCTGCCAACGATAAACACCACACCAGCGATATAAGGATAAACACCAAATAAAAAGTTTTCAAAAATCATGTTATTCTCCTTATGCTGCGTCAGCTAAATAGCTACGACTTTCAATAATTCTAATCAACTTAGCGTAAGGACTTTCAGCCTCATCTAAATTGTCCGCTATCACTTTAACAATTTTCTTAACATCTCCTAAAAATATACGTGACTCCATATCATCGAGTGTTGCTACGTATTCTAAAATTAAGGGCAGGAAGTCTGGAATTTCACCTTTTTTAACTTCTAACCCTTCAGCTTTAAAAAGCTCAGATAAATCAATCAATGCGGGGCCTCGACCATTATCATCGCCAAAAATATGGTGCGTTAAATGTAGATCATGCTCTGGAACCATATCAAAAGTTTCAACATAGGCTTGTTGTATTCCTATTGATGTATGGACACCCATCCATGAAATAAATTCCATAATGGTTCTTTTCTCACTGTCATTAATCTCTGTAGACTCTTTAACAAACTCAATAACAGAATCTAAATTCTCCATTAATTCATCATCTGGATAATCAATTAATTTTGATAAAACGTTAAATATTTGCATAATTTTCTCCTTGTTATTTATGCTTTGGCATATTTTCTACTGGAATTACCGACTTCTTACGTGCTGATGGGAATAAGCTAAAGCCTTTTCCGCCATCTTCTCCGTGTGAACTAGTGTTTCCAACAGAGAATCCATTTTGACCTTGGAATCCATATGGATCTTCATGACGCATCTCTTCATGTGAAGTTGGAATAACAAATCGATCTTCGTAATTTGCAATACCTAACATTTGATACATTTCTTCTGCTTGTTCAACACTTAACCCTGCATCTGCCAATACTTCTTTGCCATCAGTACCATCAACCGCTTTAAAACGTTGGTGTGCACGCATAGCAAGTAGTTTAGAAATAGAGCTAATAATTGGCTTTTCGTCACCTGCGGTAAACATATTGGCCAAATACTCAGCAGGGAAGCGAAGCGAATCTGCCGTTGGCAAAATACCATTAGTTGTCTCAATATTACCTTTGTCAATTTGACTTTGAACAGGTGATAGTGGTGGAACATACCACATCATTGGCAATGTTCTATACTCAGGATGAATTGGAAAAGCAATCTTCCAGTCCATAACCATTTTGTAAACTGGAGACTTTTGTGCCGCATCGATCCATGATTGTGGCACACCATCTTCAAGCGCTTGTTTAATTACCTCAGGATCATTTGGATCCATAAATACATCTAGATGCTCTTGATATAAATCAGTTTCATTAGGGGTTGCAGCAGTTTCACCAATTTTGTCTGCATCATAAAGCATGACGCCAACATAACGAATACGTCCAACACAAGACTCTGCACATGCCATTGGCAAGCCAGATTCAATTCGTGGATAACAACCAATACATTTTTCAGATTTACCTGATTCCCAGTTGTAATAAACCTTCTTGTATGGACAACCTGTCACACACATTCTCCAGCCGCGACATTTGTCCTGGTCAACCAAAACAATACCATCTTCTTCGCGTTTGTAGATTGCACCTGATGGGCAAGAAGCGGCACAAGCAGGGTTAAGACAATGGTTACATAGGCGTGGAAGATACATATGGAATGTATTCTCAAAATCCTTATACATCTCTTTATCAATGTTTTTAAAGTTGACATCTTTAGAGCGTTTTTCAAACTCACCTGCAAGATCATCTTCCCAGTTAGGACCCCATTCAATTTTCTCCATATCCTTACCTGTAATTTGCGATACAGGACGAGCTGTTGGCGCTGCTTCAACTAGTGGAGAGCTTTGTAGCTTATGGTATTTAAAATCATATGGCTCATAGTAGTCACCAATCTCAGGCATATCTGGATTGGCAAAGATGTTTACAAGCTTACTCATTCGGCCGCCAGCCTTAAGCTCTAGCTTATCATTAACAACTTTCCAGCCACCTTTCCACTTACTTTGATCTTCCCAATTTTTAGGGAATCCGATGCCAGGTTTAGACTCAACATTATTAAACCAGGCATACTCAACACCTTTTCGGTTGGTCCAAATATTTTTACAAGTAACTGAACATGTGTGACAACCAATACATTTGTCTAGGTTTAGTACCATTGAAATTTGTGCTCTTATTTTCATTTTTTTCTCCTAGATGGTTTAGTTGTTGATTCCTGGAGGATTTTTTTGTGCCTCTCTTTCTGGGGTTAACGGTCTTTCTAACCAATCAACATCTTGATCTTCAATCTTATGAACAATAACGTATTCATCACGGTTTGATCCTACGGGGCCGTAATAGTTAAATGAGTAAGATAACTGAGCATAGCCGCCAATCATATGGGTTGGTTTAGGTACAGTTCTGGTTACCGCATTCAAAATACCGCCACGCTTACCCGTCGTTGGAGAGCCAATCACGTTTACAGTCTTTTCTTGAGCGTGATACATCATTGCCATGCCATTTGGCACTCTTTGTGATACTACAACTCTTGCAGTAGTTGCACCATTATCATTAACCGCTTCAACCCAATCATTGTCTTCAAGTCCAACTGATTGAGCATCTTCTTCAGATATCCAGAAGTATGGTCCACCACGGAACAGCGTTAACATTCTTAAGTTATCTTGGTAAGTAGAATGAATACCCCATTTAGAATGTGGCGTGATCCAGTTTAGTACCAGATGCGGCTTATTCTTCACTGCATCTGGCACATTGTTAAGGGTTTTTAGATCAATCGCTGGCTTATAGGCACAGAAACCTTCTCCAAAGTCTAACATCCACTCATGATCTTGATAGAATTGCGCACGACCTGTTAATGTTCTTAGAGGAATGTGCTCATGCAAGTTTGTATAACAAGCGTTATAGCTTACCTCTTCGGACTCAATTCCCGACCAAGTTGGCGCGGTAATAATCTTACGAGGCTGTGAGACGATATCACGATAAGTAATCTTCTCATCCTGACGACCTTTATATAGATGCGAGTGATCAACACCTGTTTTTTTGGATTGAGCAGTCCATGATTTATGTGCTACTTCACCGTTCGTCTCAGGTGCCATACGCATAACCGCATCACACACATGAATATCTTCAGCAAGTGACGGCATACCTTTAGAAACACCTTCTTCCTTAATTGTGCCATTCAATACAGCTATCTCATCAATTTCATGGTCAGTATTCCAATCAATACCCTTAATGTTATTACCTAGCTTTTTCATTAAAGGACCCAAGGCAATATACTTAGCATAAGTACTTGGGAAGTCTCTTTCTACCACTTTAAAGATTGGCGCAGTCTTGCCTGGAATAAGGTCGCATTCGCCTTTTTTCCAATCTTTTACTTCACCAAAAGGTTGTGCCATAGCTAACGGTGTATCGTGCTGCATTGGTAATGAAACCACATCTTTTTGCACACCTAAATGCTTTTCTGATAACTCTGAGAATTTCTTGGCAATGGTTTTGAAAATTTGCCAATCAGACTTAGCTTCCCATGCTGGATCAACTGCTTTACCCAATGGATGAATAAATGGATGCATGTCTGTCGTGTTAAGATCGGCTTTTTCATACCAAGTTGCTGTTGGTAATACAATGTCAGAATAAGCACCTGTTGAATTTAAACGGAAATTAATATCTACCATTAAATCTAACTTTCCTACCGGTGCTTTTTCGTGCCACTTAACTTCCTTACAAGCTTCTCCTTCTGTGCCCTCACTAAGCACACCATTTTGTGCGCCTAGTAGATGCTTCAAGAAGTACTCATGGCCTTTTGACGAGCTACCAATTAAGTTGGCGCGCCATACAAATAAATTACGTGGGAAGTTTTCTTCAGCATCAATATCTTCATAAGCAAAATTAAGATCGCCACTTTTCAGCTTATTAGCAACATAATCTGATACTGCTGCTTCATCAGTTGCACCTGCTGCCTCTGCTTCTTTGGCAAGCTCTAGTGGATTTTGATCAAATTGTGGAATCGATGGCGTCCAACCCATACGTTGCGCCGCAACGTTGTAATCAGCTAACTGATTGCCACGATATTTAGCTTTAGCCGTAGAGGCTAATAAGTCGTCAGCTTCAACACGCTCATAACGCCACTGATCTGTATGAAAATACCAATAAGTAGTTGATGCCATGTGGCGTGGTGGACGGTTCCAATCTAGACCAAAGGCAATTGGCGCCCAACCCGCTTGAGGGCGTAATTTTTCTTGACCAACATAGTGAGCCCAACCACCACCAGACTGACCCACACAGCCACACATATGAAGTAAATTCATAATGCCGCGATAGTTCATATCGTTGTGATACCAGTGATTAATCGCTGCACCTAAAATCACCATGGATTTACCACGTGTCTTAGAGGCATTATCGGCAAATTCACGACCGGTTCTCTCTATATCAGCAGCCGGCACACCTGTAATTTTGGCAGCCCAGGCTGGTGTGTAAGGAACACTTTCATCATCATAAGATGTGGCTAAATTATCACCCAAACCACGATCAATTCCGTACTGTGCAATTTGTAAATCACACACTGACGTTACCATTACTTCATCACCATTAGCAAGCTTAAGCTTGCGCGTTGGAATTTTGCGAACTAATGAGTCGCCCTCTTCTGGATTGAAGTGTGGGAAAGTTACATCAACTACTGAATCTTTAGAGTCAATACAGCTTAATTCTGCTTCAATATCGTTGCCAGCAGCTTGCTCTAGGATATTCCACTTACCCTCTTCACCCCAGCGAAAGCCAATTGAACCATTTGGAACGACAAATGAATTAGATTTAGAGTCAAAAACAACAGTTTTCCATTCAGGATTGTTATCTTCGCCCATATTTTTATCAAAGTCTGATGCACGAAGGAATCGACCTGTTACCAGTTTGCCATTTACTTCTTCTAAAATAACTTGCATTGGGAAGTCGGTAAAACTTCTTGCGTATTCAGTAAAGTATGGGTCTTGCTTGTCAACATGAAATTCTTTTAATGCTACATGGCCCATTGCCATAAATACTGCAGCATCTGTACCTTGTTTAACTGGCATCCAAAGATCTGCAAATTTAACGTATTCTGCATAATCTGGCGCCATTGAAATGATCTTGGTACCGTTATAACGAGATTCAGTCATAAAGTGCGCATCTGGCGTACGCGTCATTGGTAGGTTTGCACCACAAATAATAATGTATTTAGAATTGTACCAATCCGCCGATTCAGGTACATCTGTTTGCTCACCCCAAGTTTGTGGAGAAGCAGGTGGCAAGTCACAGTACCAATCGTAGAATGAGCCTACGCCAGCACCAATCATTGATAAGTAACGAGAACCTGCTGCGTATGAAATCATACTCATGGCAGGAATTGGAGAGAAACCGTAAATACGGTCAGGGCCATATTTTTTAATCGTATAAACATTAGCAGCAGCTGTCATTTCAACTACTTCATCCCAAGTGGAACGAACAAAACCACCTAAGCCACGAACGCCAACATAAGAATCACGCTTAGCTTTATCAGCTTGTATCGCCTCCCATGCCTCAACCGGATCTTTACCACTGGCCTTCTCAGCGCGATATAAGTCTAATAGGCGACCTCGAACTAGTGGGTATTTAATACGGTGTGGAGAATACAAGTACCATGAGAATGAAGCGCCACGTTGACAACCTCTAGGCTCATGATTGGGTAAATCTTCACGAGTACGTGGATAGTCAGTTTGTTGCATTTCATACGATACCAAACCATTCTTTACAAAAATTTGCCACGAACAGCTTCCTGTACAGTTGACACCATGAGTAGAACGAACTACCTTGTCATGGCGCCAGCGATTTCGATAAGTATCTTCCCATGCACGATCTTCTTCCGTAACAATTCCGTGTCCTTCTGAAAATGTTGATTTAATGCGACTAAAGTATTTAAGTCTATCTAAAAACTGACTCATATTTTATCTCCTGCTTTTATCTCTTTTTGTTATTAATTAAAAACGCACTGTTAAAGATAGATTTTGCTTATATTTGACTAATAAGCCTTGACTTTGGTCAATAATAATCAGACTCTTTATTAAAAATAACTGGTGAGAATTATTTTTAATAAAGCGGAGCACACAATGTTGTATGCTCTACTTTACTTTTAAATTTACGGGTTATGGGTTATGAAATTCAGCGCTCTTACGCAAGTAGAACCACCAATTAATCACCATACAAACCGCATAGAACACTGCAAAACCATACAAAGCATTCTCAGGCGTGGTTAGCTTAATCTGCTCACCAAATACTTTTGGAATGATAAATGCACCATAAGCAGCCACTGCTGATGTCCAACCAAGAACTGGGCCAGCTTGCTCTTTGTTAAACACTTGAGAGATAGTTCTAAAAGTAGAGCCATTACCAATACCTGTCATGGCAAATAGGATTACAAACAGAATTAAGAACGGCCAGAAAAATTCCTCTGGGGTTGCGCTCGCATAAGCTTGCTTCATGTAATAAGCCACACCTAATGCTGATAAAACCATTACACCAGAGATAATCTGCGTTACCTTAGCACCGCCAATCTTGTCAGCAATCATGCCGCCAACTGGACGAATAAGTGCACCAACAAAAGCACCCATCCATGCGTAGGTTAATGCTGAAGGGCCATTTGGATTGACTGTATTATGCGTCATAATGCCGTCCACCAAAATATGTTGAAAGCCGAAAATAACTTTAATTGATAACGCTAATGTTGCCGAATAACCAATAAATGATCCAAATGTCATGGTGTAGATAATGGTCATTGCCCAGGTATGTTTATTACCAAAAATCTTATATTGACGATTAATACCCTCTTTGTAGTCACTGCCCAATGGTAACAACTTTAATAACAATACTGTTAATGCAATAATAATAGGTAATGCCACCCATTTACTAATCATCAGCCCTGAACCAGACGCAACTTCTGGCAACATTAGCCATAAACCAAACATTGCTGTAGCAAGACCTAAAATTAACATAACAATAATCTTAATAAATGCGCCCAATGTTGAGCCAATATTCGGAGATACATGATCTTCAGTAATATTATTCATACCAAACCAAGTCGCCATTGACAATGGAATTAGAATGATCAGCCAAACATAACCAGCATTTTGAAGATAGGTGCTTGTTCCTGCAGGAATCTTACCAATCAAAGTACCTGATGCAATTTGCAATTCTGTAGGATTGCCCATTATTGCCAAAGTCATTACTAGTGGAATAACGATTTGCATTGTCGTCACACCAAAATTCCCCAATCCAGCATTCATACCCAAAGAATAACCTTGAATTTTTTTAGGAAAGAAAAATGAAATATTTGACATTGAAGAGGCGAAGTTACCACCACCAAAGCCAGATAATAATGCCAATAATTGGAACTGCCAGAAAGGCGTATCTGGTGATGATAGCGCCATACCTAAACCTAAGGCTGGCAATATCAATAAGGTGGTTGTTAGGAAAATGGTATTTCGACCACCAGCCAAACGAATAAAAAAGGTTGATGGAATTCTTAGTGTTGCACCTGATAAACCAGCAATCGCTGCCAAGGTAAACAACTGTGACTTATCAAAGCCACCATAGCCCGTATTCATCATTTGCACGGTAATAATACCCCACATCAACCACGTGGCAAAACCCGCTAGCAAACTTGGGATTGATATCCACAAGTTTCGGTTGGCAATTGCCTTACCTGTGCTTTCCCACTCAGACGAATCGTCTGGATTCCAGCTTTTTATATCTTTAGCCATTTTTAACTCCTTTTATTAAAAAAACATTTCAATTATTTGTTAGCTTCCTGAATAGCTTGCTCAATATTCTTTTGCTCTTGTTCTTTACCAAATGTAAAGTACATCCAAATTAGTGATATCGCTGTTGCGCCATAGAGCAACATAAAGATCACTGAATTAACATGTGTGTAGTCAATTAATGCACCGAACATGATTGGCAATAAAAATCCACCCATACCACCGGCTAATCCAACAATGCCTGATACAACACCGATATTGTCTGGATACTCATCTGATAAGAATTTAAACACTGACGCCTTGCCAAAACCCCAAGCAATACCCAGGATAAATAAAAATGCGGTAAATACCCAAACATTAAGTCTGAGATCAAATGTTGCCGCCTCGCCTGTTGTTGTTTGGATGATTAGAGAAGTTTGTGGATACGACATGAAAAATAAGGACACCAAAGAAACCCACATCACCACCCACGTTACTTTGCAGGCGCCATATTTATCTGAAAACCAGCCGCCTAATGCACGAATAACGCCTGAAGGAAGTACAAAGATAGCTGCTAAAAGTGCCGCTGTTTGCAAGTCAAATCCGTATTCATTAATATAGTATTTTGTCATCCATAAAGACAGTGCAACAAACCCGCCAAATACCAGTGAGTAATACTGCATGTATTTCCACAGCTTAGGATCATTCAAGGCTTTCAACTGCTCTTTCATACTTACATTTTTAGCTGTATGATGCGCAGGATCCTCATAAGTAAACATCCAATATAAAACTATAACAACAACCATTGCTACTGCATATACCTTGGGGACCATTTGCCAGCCATAAGTAATCACCAAGGCTGGCGCAATAAACTTAGTTAACGCTGCACCAGCATTACCAGCGCCAAAAATACCCATAGCAAAGCCCTGGTTTTTTTTATCAAACCATTTAGCTGTATAAGCAATACCCACTGAAAATGATGCGCCTGCAATACCAACAAATAAGCCCAATACTAAAAACTGCCAATATTCTGTTGCATCACCAATAAGCCATAATGGAATAATCATGGTAAGCATTAAAATAAAGTAAACAATTCGCCCGCCAACCTTATCGGTCAACATGCCAACTGGTAATCTAAAAATAGAACCCGTTAGAATAGGAGTTGCTACAAGCAAACCAAATTGGGTTTCAGATAAATCAAGTAATTCTTTAATTGGAATACCAATAATGGAAAACATCACCCAAACTGCAAAGCACGCAGTAAAAGCAATTGTATTGGCCGCCAATACTGAATTGGCCTGCCCTTTATGGCTACTTATCATTGATAAACCCATGACCTATCCCTTAGTTTCTATAAATATGGTTGATTTTTACGTCTTAACAGTTTTAAATCCTTGACCTTAATCAACAATTCAAAGTTTTTTTAGTTTTCTTATCGTAGGTCAAGAAAACAATAAATTTAAAAAACTGCCAATTTATTTCAGATAATAGCAAGGTAAAATTATTGGAAAAATAACTAATTAAAGCTAATGAATAATACAAAAATAAAAATAGGGTTTATGACAATTTCTGATCGTGCAGCACGTGGTGAGTATGACGACATAGGCGGGCCCGCCATGAGAGATTGGATAAAAAAAGCTGTTTTATCGCCTTATGAAATTGACAGTATTATTATTGAAGATGAGCAGTCATTAATTGAACAAACTCTGATTGACTTTGCAGATAATCGTCAGTGTAATTTGATTTTAACAACGGGCGGTACAGGGCCAACTACTCGTGATGTTACCCCTGAGGCAACACATGCAGTATGTGAGCGTATTTTTGATGGTTTTGCTGAGCAAATGCGCGCCGTAAGTTTGCGTACTGTGCCTACCGCTATTTTATCTCGTCAAACAGCGGGGACGCGCAAAAAAAGTTTAATCATTAACTTACCGGGAAAGCCCGCAGCTATTGATGTTTGTCTGGGCGCAGTTTTTTTAGCAGTGCCAAAATGCTTGGAACTCTTGGATGAGTCTAATATTCAAATTGACTTGGATTTTGTTGAACAAGTATTTTAAAACTATTCATTCATTAGGTTTGCTAAGCGCTTACGATACGCGCCACTCTCTTCTGGATTATTACCAGCAAGCATGTTACAGATCATGCCAATCATTTCTCTGGCTGCGCCATCTTTAAAATTTGGCTGATGTGTCTGAATCAGAAATAACATCTCCATACCCTCTTCAATTTCATGGTTTGCAAATAAACAAACCGCCAAATCAAAGCGCGCTTGATAATCATTTGGAGTGCTTAACGTTTGAGCCCTTAAGGCGCTTATTCCAGATGTGTTTTGAGCAAGTCGAATAAAATTTAGTTGCGTTGAAATTGACAAGCCCATATCCTTCTTTTTGGCCGATTCAGGTAATTTGTCGAATAATGCTTGTGCTTGGTCTACTTCGTTTGTATCTAAGAAGATTTGCACCATATCTAGAGCAATACGCACATTACTAGGATCAGTTGAAATGGCTTGAGTCAATAGCATGTTTACTTATGATTAATTACACGCTTAATCAAATCTATAGCTTCGAGGCTGTTGTACGCCTAAAGAGTTTTACTAAGGCTGGTAAAGAATTATTTATAACTCAGCCTATTACTAGAGAGCGCGGTTCAGGCACACGTATCACTATTTAACACATTATTGGTATGAAACTAACCTCGGATATTAAGATCATTAAAAGCTAGTAATTTATCAATTTCTTGCAAAGGTTATTTCTATATATTTTCTATTGAAAATAAAAATAACCTAGTGTTTTTATAAACTATAAACCTAAAATAAACATGGTTAATAGCTATAAATTATCTCTATTCATCTAAACAAAACAATAAAACTAGCTATTTTTTCCTTTAATATATGCATCTGTTAACGCATCGAACATATTTTTATCGTCTCTCTTCAGGTCATATTTATCCATTAATTCAGTTATATCTGATATCAATAGTTGTTTGGCATGTAAATCTCTCAATTTTGATATATTTATATCTCCATTGTTTAAACACTGCTGTATATATCCATCCTTGTCTGAAAATATGATTTTCTGATCCATCATAATTTCAAGCTCATAACTATAAAGCCCAACATTATTCTCTCTTGCAATTGTTAGGTAGATAGATTCACAATAGTTGTCTTGATTAATTATTGTTTTAATATCAATCTCTGAAGACAGTTTGTAATGCTGAGCTTTATAATCAAATTCTACAGTGGCAGTAATACTTTTCACTATGTGGTTAAGGATAAAAATAACTGTGGTAATTCTTTTGGTAGGGACTCAATACGATCAATCACTGAATAGTGCGATCCAAAAATATCAGCAATATATTCATCCGCTTTTTTATCCAAACTAATACAATATGGGTACATACCTTTTTGCTGCATTTCTTGTACTGCTTTGTGCGTATCTTGAATCAAGGCTTTTGGGTCATGCATATCGATATCAGCAGGCTCGCCATCGGTTAGGATTAGCATGAGTTTTTTATCGCTTTGCTGCATATCAAGATAATGCGCACCATGACGAATAGCGGCGCCCATACGCGTTGAAAACTCAGCTTTAAGGTCAGCCAATCGAGATTTAACCATATCGTCCCAATGCTCACTATAGCCTTTAATATGATAATACATAACTTTTTGACGGGTATCTGAATTAAACCCTGCAATAGCAAAATTATCACCCAATTGTTCCACTGCCCAAGCAAGTAGCGATACCGCTTCTTGAGAAAGCTCTAAAATGGTCTGACCCGAAGACCCTACCACCTCATTAAGTGATTGCGACAAGTCGAGCAACAATAACACCGAGACACTGCGAGAATCATGTTCAAAATCAACATTAATTCGAGTATCGGGCTGTGAACCATTTTTAATATCAATCACGCTACGAAGCGCGATATCTAAATCCAACTCAACACCCTCTTCCTGATAACGAATACGCTTCTTATTTTGAGGCTTAAGCAAATCAAGCACCTTCTTAAGCTGTTTAACCAAAGACGAATGTTTATCTAAAATTTGATCAATTTTTGAAGCGTCAGTATGCGTATGTAAACGCTCATAAACCGCTGCCCAATCTAGCTTATATGACTCGTAGGCATAATCCCATTCATCGTAATAATGTGGTGGAATTACTTCAACTTCCTCATCATTTTCATCTTCAGATTTTTTCTGATGTTCGAAAATATTACTCTCTTCATCGAACTTTTCAATAAACAACCATATAGAGCGATTATCGTCACGATAACTTACCTCGGTATTTTCAAAGTAAATACTACCTAGTGCATCAGATGCACTTCGGGTTTTAATTAAATAACCTAGAGCAAGACTTAAACTATCAGCAGTGGTTGTTTCACCCTTACTCATTAATTCTTTGAACTTTTCAACATAATCCAAAATAATTTGATTTTGATATGGATGGTTGTCATCAAGTAATGCACGAGTAAGCATAATAGCACGGTGCCTTAGACAAGACTGCTTCGTATCATCACAATCAAACTCATCCACTACTGGCATTAAACTTAACCAAAGTTTTTTCAAACCTGGGTATTGCTGAATTGCTAAATATTCAACACGTGCATCTTCAAACACTTCGGTAAAAAATCGTTGCTGCGGCGAAACATTATCAGCCACAATTTTTGTGGTGAATTGATGATGGGCAATAATATGCGCAATTAATGCCATATAGCGCTTACAAGCACTAACACCATTTAAGTCGCTATAAATATCAGGCAAGCGAATAACCTCATCTTCTAGATAAGGATGAAAATGTTCAAGCGCTTCAAAATCTGGTGAATACGGCGCGTACATAAAATTTGTTTTCCATAGAGCTTGCTGAAATAAATTAATAGGACGCTCAATATCACTAAACAGCAAACCCTTGCGTTGACGTTGAAATACTGCTTTAGAGTCTGCTGTGGTTAGGGTGAAATATTCTTCTTGACGCTCAGGATGGTGTTTGAAATACCTTAACCCGTAATCAATCCATTCATAAATACCTTTAAAGTCAAGCTGCTCTAATAATAAATTAATATTAGCAAGCATTGCTATTAGCGATGGCGAAGGATGCGTGTCATGAATACCATGAATAGAGAAGGTTGTCTCAGACAAGTGGTATTCAATTAATGCTAAATATTCATCTAGCTGATCTTTTTCAATATGATCAACAACAATAATAAAGCTATCTAAAAATTTATCAACTGCTGGTTTATTTGGTGTTCTACAAATTTTATTGTAGGTGAAATCAGTAATTTTTTTAATACTACCATCACCAAAATGCTCGCCCGCCCATGGCATAGTTTTTAAAAATGCAATAGATAATTTGTCACCTTGGCCAATTTTAGCCAAAAACTCAGCACCCTCGTAATACTCACTAAGACTGGCTTCTGATAAGTGCTCTACTGCCTGCTCAATATTTAAGGCAAAAACGGCTTGTACGGATTCAAATGCGCAATCTAGGGGCTTATATTGAATTTCTTCGGTCATAAGTTATTTACCTATTAGCCAAAAATAGCGTCAATTGCACCACTCATAGTTGTGCGCACTTCGCTATCATCAGTAATTGGACACACTAATGCCATATGGCAAGCATCCTTAGTATCAACACCGGCAGCAATCAGCGTACCTGCATAATTTAAAAGACGCGTTGAAGCGCCTTCATCCAATCCATGTCCTACTAGATTACGTGTGGTTTCAGCAAGCTTAACCAATTTAGCGGCAGTGCCTGTATCTACACCCGATTCCTTAACAACAATTGATGCCTCCAGTTCAGCTGAAGCGTAATCAAAGTCCATACCTGTAAAGCGCTGCTTGGTTGATTGCTTAAGATCTTTCATGAGTGACTGATAACCAGGGTTATATGAAATCACCAATTGAAAATCTGGATGCGCCTTAACTAATTCACCTTTCTTGTCTAACATCAGCTCACGACGGTGATCCGTTAATGAGTGAATAACTACCATGGTATCTTGACGAGCCTCAACAATTTCATCTAAATAACAAATAGCGCCATGACGCGCTGCTAATGTTAATGGGCCATCTACCCAACGAGTGCCATTAGAATCCAACAAGTAGCGACCAATTAAATCTGAAGCAGTAATGTCTTCATTACAAGAAACGGTAATAATGGGCTTATCTAACTTATACGCCATATACTCAATAAAACGGGATTTACCACAACCTGTTGGGCCTTTAACCATCACCGGAAATCTTGCATTGTATGCCGCCGTATAAAGCTCTACTTCGTTTGATTGTGCTTTGTAAAACGGCTCTGATTCAATTTTAAATTGATTGATATCGAAATCTGACATAGTTCTATCCTTATTAATGTAAGTTATACTTAAACTAAGTGACTTGTGAAGTTTGAAACGCTTACCAAAATAAGAACCTACATTCTCACTTGGGTAAGAGTTTCTTAGAAAAAAAAGCCTCTACATGTAGCAGAGGCTTTTAATAACTAAGTGTTATAAGATTTACTTATGAACACCTAGTTGATCTCTCCAACCTGGGTATAGAGAATCTGCATCACCCGGGAATGATTCGAATGCACGAGCAAATTCATTATGCTCTTTAGCAAACTCAATTGGGTCAGCTTTAGCCATCCAACATTCGTACGCTTGACGCAATGACTTAGCACCCGCTGCAGGAGAATCAATATGGCCGTAAGAACCACCACCAGAAGTGTTGATTACGTTACCGTGACCTAGGTTCTCGAAGAAACCTGGAAGACGTAGCGCGTTCATACCACCAGAAATAATTGGTGTAGTCGGCTTCATACCGTGCCATTCTTGGTGATAAACTGGACCTTGAGAGCTATCACGTTCAATCATGTACGCAATATGCTTATCATCTGCACCACCTTCCATCTTACCGAAGCCCATTGTACCCACGTGGATACCAGACGCACCCATAAGGCGAGAAAGCTTAGCAAGAACAAATGCGGTGTAGCCACGAACTGAAGATGGGGACGTAATCGCACCATGACCAGCTCTATGGTAATGTAAGTATTGACCAGGGAAGTTACGACGTGCTGTAGTAACCATACCACAACCACCAACATAACCGTCAACTAAGAATGCAACGTGATGAGCGTTCTCACCAAATGCTTCTAAGATGTACTCACCACGAGCAATCATCTCATGATGATCGTCAGCCGTAATGTTTGCAGAGAAAATCTTAGCTTCACCCGTTTCGTCTTGTGCACGCTTCATAGCATCAGCGACTAAAGGCGTTACATCCTTCATACGAGCATAAACTTGGTTACCTTGAGGCTCATCGTTCTTGATGAAATCGCCACCTAGCCAGAACTGGTATGCAGCTTCAGCGAAAGGCTTAGGGCGTAAACCTAACTTAGGCTTAATAATAGTACCAGCAATATAGCCACCATTTTCACGGTCGCGACCTAATAAACTCCAAAGATCAGTGATATCCATAGCTGGACCATCAAAGATATCAAGCATCTGCTTAGGAACATGAAAGTCAATCATTTGCGCATCTTGAACATCACCCATGCCTTGGTTGTTACCAATAGCAAGCGTCAAGAAAGATACAACCATTGCACGACCGTCAATTACATTGCGGTCAAATAGTCCGCATGGGTATGCAATTTTCATGATGCCTTTAGCTTCATCAATTTCATATACCATTGCATCTAGATCTTTAGTAAAGTCGTCTGTTGTGCAAACTTCTACGTTTGTACCTGTTGAAGACTCAGCTGCAAAATGAGCGGCAGTTTCTAAATAGCCAAAAAAACCAGGCATTGGGTGCATAGTGTATGCAACCAAAATATGGCCACCTTGTGCAATTAGCGTATCTTCGTCTAATGACAAATCAGCATATCTATTCGATTGATCCATTGTGGATTCCTATTTAACAAAAAAAATACTATTATAGTTAATACCATGCATTTTGTAAATCTTTTGTTTTTCAGTTTCAACATTTTTTGGTAAAAAATACCGATATAAGGCCATTTTATTAATAAATCCTTATATATTTTTATAAATATTTATTAAGAAAAACTAATCA
>ERZ889078.111-NODE-111-length-68332-cov-34.579815_pt1 | contig 68332 bp, 61 predicted proteins | sample MGYA00521266_ERZ889078 | MGnify/ENA primary metagenome ERZ889078 (study PRJEB32303, sample SAMEA104408618) | aquatic metagenome | biome: Brackish water; feature: Pelagic; material: water | place: Baltic Sea | collected 2014-06-16T06:34:00 | depth 76,534 m ... | reverse complement strand
CGATTGGCTGGTGGTTGAGTCAGACGAGGTGCAAGTGCAAGCCTTTCGTCGAAGCGGTAGTGTCGCTCCCCATCGTTCTTCCCCCTTCGGTTATCGGATTTTACATACTTTACGCCCTTTCGCAAAACTCGCCAATCGGCGCTTTTTTCGAAGAGACTTTCGGAGTCAAATTGGTCTTCAACTTTACCGGACTCGTTATCGCCAGCTGTTTTTACTCCTTTCCTTTTATGGTTCAGCCACTCCAAGGCGGCTTCGAGTCGCTCAACAAAAACATGCTAGAAGCGTCGTACGTGGCGGGGAAAAGCGAACTGCAAACGCTGCTCTTCGTAGCCTTGCCAAACGCGAAACCCGCTCTCATGAGCGCTCTCGTCATCACTTTCGCGCATACGGTTGGAGAGTTCGGAGTCGTGTTGATGGTCGGCGGTTCCATCCCCGGCGAGACGAAAGTCGCTTCGGTGGCCATTTACGAGATGGTCGAGATTATGGACTATTCGCAAGCGCATGTTTACAGCGCGATTATGCTCACATTGAGTTTTAGCGTTTTGCTCGGCGTTTACGCGTTCAATCTGAGCCACAAAAAACGCTTGGGAGTTTGAGTATGATAGAAATTAGCGTCGTCAAAACGCTCCAAGGAAGCGCCGGAGAGATGGACTTGGAAGTCGGACTCTCCATAAAAGAGGGAGATTTCGTGGCCATCGCGGGAGAAAGCGGAAGCGGCAAAACCACGCTGCTTCGCGTTTTGGCGGGACTTGAAAACGCGAGCGGCGAGATTCGGGTGGGAGAGGAGGTTTGGCTAGACGCGAAGAGCTCTTTGGCCACTCAAAAACGCGGCATCGGTTTCGTGTTTCAAGACTACGCGCTGTTTCCCAACATGAGCGTGGAGGAAAATCTGCTCTTCGTCGCGAAAGACAAGGCGTTGGCCTCGCGTTTGCTAGAGCTGACCGGCTTAGAGGAGCTTAAAGACCGCATGCCCAACACTCTAAGCGGCGGTCAAAAACAGAGAGTCTCTTTGTGCCGCGCTTTTATGAAGCGACCCAAACTTTTGCTGATGGACGAACCGCTCTCCGCGCTCGACCCATCCATGCGCGCGAAACTCCAACGCGACATCATGACTCTTCACAAAGAGTTCTCCACCACCGCCGTCATGGTGAGCCACGACCCGAGCGAGATTTATAGACTCGCCTCTCGCGTCGTGGTTTTGGAGCAGGGAAAAGTCGTTCAAGACGGTTCGCCAAAAGACGTTCTTCTCAAAACGCGGGGCAGCCAAAAGTTCGCGCTCGTCGGAGAGCTTCTCGACATACTCAAGGCCGACGTTATTTACGTGGCCGTCGTGGCTCTAGGTCAGCAGATAGTGGAGGTGGTGTTGGACGAGGAGGAGGCCGCGACTTTCGTCGTGGGCGAAGTCGTTCAGGTTAGCGCCAAAGCGTTCGCTCCGTCTCTGAGCCGACTGGAAAAAAAATAGCCTCACTCCACGACGTCGAAACAAAGAACGTAGGAAGCATCGCCCAATTTTATCTTCGAGGCGTAGGTTCTGCAAAGATTGCCGCTCGCTTTTGAAACGTACTTGCGACTCAAATAATCGCCGGACGAAGAGTCTTTGGAGATAAAGTAGTACTCTTTGAAATTATGGTCTTTGCCATCCTTTGGAGGGCGCGTAGAGGTATCTCTCTTTGGCGTTTATCAAGGTGTCCCCGATTTGAATCCCGCTACTCGCGTCGATGACGTACGCGGCTTCGATTTTTTTGTTTTTGAAAATAGACTCTTTCGCGGCGCTCAAATCGCGAACGCCGCTCGTTCGCAGCTTTGCCAAAACCTTCTCCGCTAGTTCTCGCAAACCCTCTATCAATGCCTGTTTCTGGCCAATCGCCTCTTTTAGAGCGAATTTATGCTGTTTTCCAACATTGTCGACGCAGGCGAGCGTCTCGTCCCTTGATTCGACTCCTTCGCCAAGTATCATGGCTCCAACGTTGTGGCACATGTTCGATATCGCGCTTGATGAACTCGAGTCTCTCGAAACTCGAATGTCTCGTTCCAAAATCGTCGATGGCGATATATTGTGTTTGTAAACCGTGGAGACGAACTTCTCTTTTCTCGCCTGCTCGAAAAGATACAAGGGCGAAACGCTCTCTCCGTATCTGTCTTTGGCTCGAGTCAGCGCTTCGTAGGCGAAGATTTTTTATCTTTCTCGTATTATTCCCTATTGTTTCGTTTTATCGCGCGAAAAGTTGTATAAAATACGAGCGCCGTTTATTTGGGGAGCTTGTCTCTTGGCACGAACTCCAACACGGTCGCGTTTATGCAAAACCTTTTTCTGCCGTCCGCTCTAGGAAATACGTGCCCTAGATGGATGCCGCTCTTTTTGGCGATGATTTCGACTCTTTTCATCCCGTAGCTATCGTCCGCTCTCTCCACGGTGGCGCCATCGACGGCTTTGTAAAAACTCAGCCATCCCGTTCCCGAGTGAAAACGGTCTCTGGTGTCGAAAAGAATCTCGCCCGAGAGTTTATCCACGAACGCCCCGTCTGGAGCGTCTTTGAATACGTCGTACTGTTTGCAGTTGCGATTGTCGGTTCCTTGGTTGAACGCGACGTTGTAACTCTCCGTATTTTTGCCAAGTTTGAAATCGCCTAGAGTCTTGTAAAAATCTTTTTCGTTCATAAAGCCTTGATGGCCGATGATTTCCTTGCCATCTTCCACGAACAAAATCGTCGGCGTGGCGAAGAGCTTCGTTTTAAGCTCGAAGCCCTTGAGTCCGCGAGCCAAAACGGTTCGAAGGGGAACGCTTCCTTCGTAAAGGGAGCTCACCTCCTCTTCGAATTTTTCGCAATAGGGACAGTAGGATTCGGACTTAATGACCAAGATCTCTTTGCCTTGGAGTGGAGTCGTCACGTCTTGTTTGACGTCGCTTGGAACGAATTTGACGCCGGTGGCGTGATTTGGACAGTATCCATCGGGATTTCTTTGAAGATAGTCCTGATGATAGCCTTCGGCGGCGTAAAACGCGGTGAGGGGCTTTATCTCCGTGACTATTTTTCCATATCCGCTTTGGCTGAGCAGTTTTTGATACTCAATCTCCGTGCTTTTGGCTACGGCTTCTTGTTTTGGGTTCGAGTAGAAAATAGCGCTTCTGTAGTTGTTGCCTATGTCGTTGCCCTGTCCGTCCGTCTGCGTTGGATCGTGAAGCTCCCAAAAAGATTTCACGAGCGTTTCCGCGCTCACCTTTTCGTTGTCGTACGTCACCTTGACGGATTCCGTATAGTTGACCGTTTTCTGGCCGTTTTTTATGCCGCGTTTTTTCAAAACCTCGTCGTAAGTGGGGTTGGAGTAGTTGCCGCCCGCGTAGCCGGATTCGGCCTTTACTACGCCCTCCATGCGTTCGAAATGCTTTTCGACTCCCCAAAAACAACCGGCCGCGAATATTATAGACGTTATCATGTGAGACTCCTTTGCCATATTCTACGGGCTTAACGTAAACGAAACGCAAACCCGTCCTTAAAGGAGTTGATTGTATAATCCTTTTCATGATAGCCGAAGATTCCATAGAAGCCCTTAAGGCTCGCCTTGACATTGTTGACGTTGTTGGAAGCTACGTAGAGCTCAAAAAAGCGGGAGGCAACTACAAAGCCCCTTGCCCATTTCACGACGAGAAATCACCCTCGTTCGTTGTGAGTCCGCAAAAACAGATTTACCACTGTTTCGGCTGCGGCGCCGGCGGAGACAGCGTCAAGTTCGTTATGGAATACGAAAAGCTCAACTACCCGGAAGCGCTTGAAAAACTCGCGGAAGCGTACAACTTCACGCTTTCGCACACCGACGACAAGCACAACAAACCTCGCTCTCAAGTTATGGACTCTCTCAACTCGTGGTATCAAACTTTGCTCGCCACTCAGGCGGTCGCCACTCGCTATCTAAGCGAACGCGGGGTCTACGAAAGCAGCGTCGAGAAGTTCGGCATAGGCTACGCTCCGGAGTCCAACGCGAGTATAAACTACGTTAAGGCGCAACAATTTAGTATCAAAGAAGCGGTCGACATGGGCGTCGTAGGGTACGACGAGCAACGCCGCAGCGCTTTCGCCCGCTTTATCGAGCGAATAACCTTTCCCATCCACTCCGCGAACGCGAGCATAGTCGGCTTTGGCGGCCGCACCATAACGGGGCACCAAGCCAAGTACGTAAACTCTCCAGAAACGGCGTACTTCAACAAATCGCGTTTGCTCTACGCCTACCACCTCGCCAAAAAATCCATACACAAACGCGGCGAGATAATCATCACCGAGGGCTATCTCGACGTGGTCATGCTCCACCAAGCGGGCTTCGAGAACGCCGTGGCGACTCTCGGAACGGCGCTGACGCAAGAGCATCTTCCTCTCCTTCGCAAGGGCGATCCGAGAGTCGTGATGGCGTACGACGGAGACAAAGCGGGTCGAGCCGCGGCGCTCAAAGCTTCGAAGCTTCTAAGCGCTTCGGGGTTTCACGGCGGCGTCGTGGTTTTCGAGGGCGGTTTGGATCCGGCGGACATGGTCAAAGAGGGCCGAGTCGAAGAGCTCGGCGAGATGTTTAGAAAGCCAAAAGTATTTATAGAGTTCGTGCTCGACGAGATACTTTCGCTCTACGACCTTCGCGACCCAAAAGCGAAAGAAGCTTGTATGGGCGAGGGGATAGCGTACCTAAAAACGCTATCGCCGATACTCCAAGAGGAGTACAAAACCTACTTGGCGTCGCGTTTGGGCGGGCTCGGAGTTTCCCCATCTCTTTTAAAACTCAACTCTCAAGCAAACGCCAAGGACTCCAACGGGCCGCGCGTTCAAACCAACTCGCACAAAGATATGTGGGAGTTGTCCCTCATCAAAACCGTGTTGGAAAAACCGCATTTCATCGACCAGATTTTAGACGTTCTCGATCCCTCGATTTTGCAGTTTCACTCTTACGAGTTTTCCTTGGCTTTGAGCCAAAAGAGGGACGCCCCAGAGCTTATGTCCATACTCGTCGACGAGAGCGTCGGCGTTTTGCGAGACGAAGAGGCGCTGAGCGCGGAACTGATAACGTTTTTGACGAGGCACTACGAACGCGAGTTAAAAAAAGTGAATATCGCTCCAAATATCACATTTGAGGAAAAAGCTTTTTATATACGCAAGTTTCGTGGTAAAATTGCGAAACTAAAAAGAGGTGAACTGGTGGGGTTTAACGACTAAACTCCGCTCCTGTGCCCAACCAAGGAAAAAAAACAATGTCAACAACCAAAAAAATGAAAGCGATAGCCCTTTTCTCGGGCGGACTCGACTCCACATTGGCGATGAAAATCATCATAGACCAAGGCATCGAAGTCTTAGCGGTGAACATCAACACTGGATTCGGCGGAACCAAGGACAGACGCGAGCATATGCAAAACATGTGCGACCAAGTCGGAGCGGAGCTTAGAATCGTCGACATTCAAGACGAGTACCTCCAAGACGTTCTTTTCGACCCAAAATACGGCTACGGAAAAAACTTCAATCCCTGCATCGATTGCCACGCGAAGATGTTCGCCGTCGCAAAGCGAATCATGGAGGGCGAGGGCGCTTCGTTTTTGCTAAGCGGCGAGGTTATGGGACAGCGCCCAATGAGCCAAAACAAAGACGCTCTTCAGCTAGTTCTCAACGAATCCAACTGCGACGGCCTTTTGCTGCGTCCTATGTCCGCGAAAATGCTGGCGCCGACGATAGCCGAGACGAACGGCTGGGTGGACAGAGACAAGCTTGAGGGCATCACGGGACGAAGCCGCGAGAGACAGCTGGAGCTCGCCAAAGAGATTGGCTTGGAAGACTTTGAATCCCCGGGGGGCGGATGCCTTTTGACCGACGAGAACTTCGGTAAAAAAATGTTCGATTTTATAAAGTACGACAAGTTCGAGGTCAGGGACATTTTGGTTATGAAATACGGCCGCCACTTTCGTTTGCAAGACGGCGCGAAGTTGGTGATCGGCAGAAACCAAGAAGAGAACGAACATCTTCAAAACATAGTGAACGACAAGTACTATCACGTCAAGACCGTCGGCGTTCCAGGCCCTCACGCGCTTTTAAGCAAAAGCGCCACGGCGGCGGACAAAGAATTCGCCACTAGAGCGATCTTGGCGCACTGCAAGGCTTCCGTCGACCAAACTTACGGAGTCTCATACGATGGAGAAGAAGTTACAAGTTCGCCATTCGCTTCTCGAGAAGTGATGGGACCTTTTACAATTAAGTGATATTTTCGCTATACTAATCCAATTTAAAATAAGGTTTGGCAATGGCTGGAATACATTTCTCATTTGACAATTTTAAGCAACTTATGGCGCTAAATATAGGAATATCGGAGAGACTCGACGAAAATCGAGCGGAAAGTTTCACCCTTTTGTATTGCGATTTTGCGGAACTTCCGACGGACGTCGTCGACGCGTCTCTAACGCAAATTTTAAGAACCTCGGATTCCATAGTGAACCACGAGGACGACTACTTTTTCGTTTTGCCCTACACGGACAAGTACGGAGCGGAAATCGTTAAAAAAATGTTCGACGAATATTTCGCGAAATTTTTAAAATCGTTTTTGCTCAGCTACCCGGCCGACGGAGAGACTCCCGAAGCGCTGTTCGGAGCCATGCAAGACAGCGTCGCGGTTTTTCATAAAAAAGAATTGCGCTGCTTGGATAGGTTCGCAAAATCGTACGTTTAGTTCGATTTTCAATGGAACGGTAAATGCTATATTTATAAAAACCCCTAAATTTAGGGCTTAAATATAGGAGCGCGAAATGATTTCATTTGACGTTAAATCAGAAGCCAAAGCTTCATCCTCCCCTTTGGGTCTCTCTTCCAAAGAGGAGAAATCCACTCTCTCTTTTTCAGATTTGCTAAAAGGCGCGAGCCTAAAAAAAGATGAAAAACCGGTTCAAAACGGCTCTTTGGTCTTATCTTTCGGGGACGAGCCAAAAGACGCGAAAACGAACGTAAAATCCAGTAAAAACGACATCTTGCTCTCGCTGCTTAAAAAAGGCGACGCGAAAGAGGCTGCGACATCCGTCAAAACGGACGCGAAAGTCGGAAAAAACGACGCTTTGAACTCTTTGCTCAAAGGCGACGTCAAAGAGGCTCCGATATCGGATAAAGCGGACGCGAAATCGAGCAAAAGCGATATCTTGCGTTCCCTGCTTAGCGGCGACGCGAAAGAGGTCGCGACGCAAGACGCGAAAAACGAACTTCCAATCGCTCTCAATCCCAAACTGACCGCTTCAATGAGCGTGGCCGACTTAAGAGTCTTGGTCAAAGACGCGAAAAACTACCTCAAAGAAAAAATCCTCTCAAGCGACGATTACAAACGCTCCGAAATCAAGGAGTTGCCACAGACGCTTAAAGGTCTCGCCCAAATGGCTAAAAAGTTTGGCGTCGACGTGACTAAAATCACGATAGAGGAAGTGCGAGTTAGCGTCAAGCCGCAAGCGAAAGAGCTCAAAATAGAGTCAAGCCTGAAAGCGGACTCAAACGCGCAAGCTGAGCCAAACGTGAAAGCCGAGCAAGCCGCGAAAGCTCTACCGCAAGAAGTCAAGATTCAAGACAAAGCGGTGGTTTTAAAAGAAGCGGCCGACATAGTTCGAGTAGTCAAAGAAGTTAAGGCTACGAAAACTGAAAAATCGAGCGTAAACGCGGTGAAGACTCAAGCGGAAGTAAAACCTCTCGAGAACGTCGCGACGGAGGAGAAAAAGGCGGAAGTCTCAAAAGAGATAAAATCCACTCCTCTTTTCAAAGCGCAAGCGCAAACGGAGCACACCACTGAGCAACTCGTGCAGGCGAAACAATTTACCGTTGAGACGAAAACTCCAAAGCAAAGAGCGGACGAGACTCTAAAACTTCTTCTTAGCGGAGAAAAGGCCGCTAAAGGCGACGTGGCGCTAACCGCCGATTTTTCGGTGACGAGCGCCAAAGTGATAGCTCCGCAAGCCACCTCGGAAGCCGCTCGCGGTTTGGAGGCGCTTTTGATGGGAGAAAACGCGGACTCTTCGGAGACTACGAGCGTCTCCAAAACGGATGGTTTGAACGTTCACAAAGCGGATAGTTTGGAAGTAAAACTAAACGAAGCGAAACAGATGGTCAAGTATCTCTCTCAAGACGTCAAAACCGCGATAGAAGACTACAAGTCCCCATTCACGCGCGTTAAAGTTCAGCTCAATCCGCAAAGACTCGGCGAAATTGATTTGACCATAGTGCAGCGCGGCAACAATCTTCACATAAATCTCACTTCGAACAACGCGGCTATAAACGCTTTGGCTATGAACGTTAACGATCTAAAGACGCAGTTGAGCAACAATGGAATAAATAATGCTACGTTTAATTTTAACGACAACTCTCAAGGCGAGAACTCTCAACCAGGGCAGCAACGGCGCCAAGGCCAACAGGGTAAAAACGCCGAGAACGAATACAATTATTTCGATACGAATGAAACGAACGAAGAGATTTTAAGCTCTTTGGAAATCGTAGTCACGCGCTACGCTTAAAGGATATATTATGGCAATCACTTCAACAGGACAAAACGCGGCTACTTCGCCGGCGGTACAGGCTACGGTGGCGGCGAAAGACAAAACGCAGTTAAGCAAAGACGATTTTATGAAGCTTTTTTTAACCGAGCTTCAGTACCAAGATCCGACCGCTCCGATGGACACCGAGAAGATTCTAGCTCAGACTTCCCAGTTGGCCACCATAGAATCAACGGATAACACCAATCAGGCTTTAACGGATTTAGCCGCCGCTCTAGGAAACACGCAACAGTTTTCCACCATCGCCGCCATAGGCAAAACCGCTGATTTAGGAAGCGACTCTATCGTAATGGATAAGGGCGCGAGTTCCACTTTCGAAGTGTATTTTCCAAAAGACGTAAATCAGGGAAGCATTTCCATCACAGACGGCGCGGGCGACCTTGTCAAGACTTTGGACGTTGGCTCCAATCCTTCGGGCGTATACCAATTTACGTGGGATGGCGCCGACAATGGCGGCAATCAAGTGGATAGCGGCATCTACCACGTCAATGCCGATTATAGCGATACGAATGGGCTGGCGTCGCAAACTAGACTTGGCGCGTATCCAATAGAATCGGTAAGATTTGAGCAAGGCAAGACGCTAGTCAAGCTCGGCTCAAGCTACGTTCCATTGGAAAATATAACGGAAGTCTACTGATTTAAAATATAGCGTGAGAAAGGATTTACTATGATGACTCAAGCTTTTTACACAGGTTTATCGGGACTTAAAACAAATCAAAGCGCTATCGACATAGTGTCTGATAATCTCGCAAACACGAGCACGGTCGGATTTCGTGGATATAGCTCTGAATTTTCATCTCTTTTTGAAGGCTACCTAAATACCTCCACTAATAACATTGGGGTGGATAGCAGCGTTGGCGTTGGGTCGCAAGTAGCCACTACGGTTCTCAACCAGACGAACGGAACGCTTATTCTTTCGGACAAGAGCACGGATTTGGCTATTGAGGGAAACGGATGGTTCGGCATAGTCAAGAATGGAGCGCCTATGTACACCCGCGATGGAACTTTCACTTTTGACAAAAACAGAGACTTGGTCACCTACGACGGTTTTCACGTTTTAGGCACAATGGGAGGCAACATAGCTGGCGAGGCTCTAACCGCGCAGCTTGGAGAAACAAAACTAGGCGAGGTGGGCGCTCAAGAAAAACTCAATTTTCCAGAGGCTTTAACCTTTCCTCCCGTTCCAACGAGCCTTGCGAGTTTTTACTCGAACATTGGCGTTGTCGATGAAATTAGAAAGGTTAGCGCGGGGATAGTCGACGCGCAAGGAACGAAAAATAATTTAGAATTGACTTTTACGAAAAGCGCCGTTCAAACAGTTCCCGGAATGCAATGGGACGTACTCGCCACTACGAAAAGTTTAGACGGCGCGACTATATACGACACCCAAACGGGCAAGTTGAATTTTGATTCCGCCGGATCGTTGCTTTCGAGCACTCTTGGTTCCATAGACAACAATGGAACGCCAGTAAAAATTGATTTGGGTTCTGGATATGCGGGAATCACCGCCATAAATCTTCCCGTGGTTACTGGATCTAGTTCGGCCAATGGTTTGCAAGGCGGGGATTTGCTTGGTTACGACATCAATCAAAACGGAGAAGTAATAGCCACTTTTACGAATGGTAAGCAAAGCAGCGTGGGGAAAGTGGCTCTATTTCATTTTCAAAACGATCAAGGTCTCGATAGAGTGAATGGAAGTAGGTTTATGGCGAGTTCAAATAGCGGCGAACCTATATTTTTCAAAGACGCGAATGGGCAAAACACTATTGGCGCGAATTTAAGAAACTTCAAACTTGAGAGCTCAAACGTTAAATACGAAGTGGGACTGACGGATCTCATTATTTACCAAAGGGCGTACGACGCCAACTCCAAATGCATCACCACCGCGGATCAAATGATTCAAAAAGCCCTGAGCATGCACAGATAAGTCCTTTGAATAGGGTCTGAAAAACTTGGCACGCTAAATGCTATATTCACTTACATATATAGAAAAAACGAAAACCTAGCTTCGAAAGAAGTTAGGCGCTTTTTTCGTTTAAATACAATTCAAAGGATTTAAGATGTTAAAATCACTCTATTCCGGCGTATCCGGACTCCAATCGCACCAAATCGCGATGGACGTCGAATCAAACAACATAGCCAACGTCAACACTACGGGTTTTAAATACTCTCGAGCGAACTTCTCAGACCTTTTGGCGCAGACAAGTTCTATCGCGACTGCCCCTCAGGGCGATCTAGGCGGTAAAAACGCCGTGCAAGTCGGACTTGGTTCCACCGTAAGCTCCATGACTCGCATTTTTTCTCAAGGTTCTATCCAAAACTCAGACAAAAACACGGACGTCGCCATTCAAGGCGATGGATTTTTTATCATCTCTCCGGATGGCGGAAACACCTACAAATACACCAGAGCGGGCGACTTTAAGTTTGACGCTGGCGGAAATTTCGTTGACAACAACGGCTTTGTGACGCAAGGTTGGTTGCGAGACGACGTCACGGGAAAGGTTGACTCAACCGCGCCTATAACAAGCATCAACATCGCCCCTGGCTTAACGACTCCGGCAAGTCCAACCCAAGAGGTTGTGCTAAAGGCGAATCTAAATTCGGGACCTCTCGTGGAAAGCTTTTCCCCGGCTTACGAAGTTAAGAGCGGCACTCCTCCAAGCCAAGCCACTATACCAATTTACACGGGAGACGCCATTGACTCGGCCGGCCTTCCAATAGATTCAGGAAACGTAGGGGTTATGTTTAACGAAGTTGGAGAAGCGTTTTCGCTTCAAACGGGTCAGGGAGTTTGGGCCTCTTTTCAGGCTTCGACGACAACGAGCGCGGCCGTTGGCGAAAGCGTTGGCAATCTAACGGTTGCTGGCGGGGCGAAAGACGCGGTTACGTACACTTTTAACAATATCCCAGTTTCTGGAGATACGATTAGCGTCGTTGTTAATGGCAACGCGTACTCAGCCGCGTTTATTACGGATGCGGCGACGACTTACGCCGCCCTTCAAACAGCCGTGCAAACGGGTGAAGTCGTTACCAATATGACAGTTGGCATAGCGGGCGACGCGTTAACCTTTACCAACCTTACCGCTAGCGTAGCGACGGTTGGCAGCATGGTTAACGATAACGCGAGCGGTGGGGCCAACGCCGCCACGACGCCGGCTCCGGACGAATTGGACATAACTTTCGCCTTGGACGATGGAACGACTAAGCAAATCACCACTTCGGGCGGAACGGGCATTGAGACGGCCGCTCAAAACGCGAGTAGATTTGTTTCCGCGATTAACGCGCAAAGCAGCGTAATTGGGGCGAAGGCGACGTACGACGCCGCCGCCAATAAAATTATTTTAGTGAATGACAATTCCAACCCGAGCGCCGCTCACAATATTGACATAACCGCGGTTGGGACTGGCGCTAGCGCTGGCGGTTTCGCTACGTCAAATGATTCTACGACCGCGTTTAAATACCAGTATAATCCAGCGGGGGCCAGCGCGATTGCGGACAGCGATAAGACTTTCACGACTTTATCCGATCTTAGATACGCTATGGAAGTGCAAGCCAACCACGTGGACGCCGATGGGGATGGGACTTTTGAAGGTAGTAAAATCGAGATTAGAATTACGGACCAAGGCAAGTTCGAAATAAAGAACCCTGGCGGCTCGCAAGATTCTTATGACATGAATCTGAAAATAACTTCTTTGAAGGATACTTCGGCGGGTATCGTCGCAAACAGTAAATTTACAACCAATATGGCGGCGATGAATTCCGTTTTGCCATCTGGAAGCACGGGCAAGGCGTTTTCACAAGCTTTTAACGCCGCGACGCATTCAAGCTCCATAGACATTTTTGATTCTCTCGGTTCAAAACATACGGTGAGAATGGAGATGAGAAAAACGGCGCTTGATCGAACGACTGGAAGCACATGGGATTTGAAGGTTTCAGTTCCTTTGCCAGCGTCAATCGATACGATCGCGCCAACGAATGAAAAAACCGGTTCTATTAGATTTAACAATGACGGTTCGTTGGCGACTTACGATCCACCGAATATTTCATTTTCTGGAAACAACGGTTCTTCGCCAGGTCAACAGATTAATCTTAGTTTTGGAACGGCGAACGCTTTTGACGGAATGACGAGTTTCGATTCTCGTTCTTCAACTTCGGGCATCTCTCAAGACGGTTTCACCGGAGGAGATTTGGTCGGGATTAGAATCGATCAAAGCGGCACCGTGGTTGGCTCGTTTTCGAACGGTCGCTCATTCGGTTTGGCGCAAATCGCTATGGCCAAGTTTACGAACAACGAAGGTTTGTCCACCGAGGGCGGCAATGTTTACATTCAGACCTCCAACTCTGGCGATCCGATTATAGGAACGGCCGCGACCTCTGGACGCGGGTTTATCCAAAGTTCGGCGCTCGAAGCGTCAAACGTAGATCTTTCGCGAGCGCTAACGCAGCTGATAATCATTCAAAGAGGTTATCAGGCCAATGGTAAAACGATTACTACGTCCGATCAACTTCTTCAGACTTTAATTGGTCTTAAAAACTAAGTAAAGGATTCTAAAATGGAAGGTTGGATGTACCCGGTTTCGATTTTGCTGCTCGTTTTGTTGGCGTTTAGCTTCTTTCGTTCGGGCAATACGATTTTGGCGGGCTTGGCGCTCGTCATAGGGGCGTATATAATCTACTCGCACGAAACGGGATACACCGCCACCGATTTTAAAAACGAAATGGTGGAAAATATGGACAAGAAAGCCGATGACTATAAAAATAAACTCAATTCGGAAAAAGAGTTAAACTAAAGAGTATGATATAATTCCTCTAATATTTTAGAAGGAATTATTTATGCGATTCTCCGCTCCCCTCAAATCAAATTCAAAAAAAATCATGTTGCTCGGCTCTGGCGAACTAGGCAAAGAAGTCATCATCGAAGCGCAGCGTTTGGGACTTGAAACCATCGCGGTGGACAGATACGAAAACGCTCCCGCTCATCACGTAGCTCACCGCTCTTACGTCGTGAATATGCAAGACAAAGACGCTCTTTTGGAGATAATCCGTCGCGAAAAGCCCGATTACATTCTTCCAGAAATCGAAGCTCTAAGCATCGCGGCGCTTTTCGAAGCTGAGAAAGAGGGCTATAACGTCATTCCAAACGCGGATGCCGTTAGCAAAACCATGAACCGCAAAAACATCCGCACTTTCGCGGCGGAGGAGTTGGGTCTCAAAACAGGCCCATACAGATTCGTAACCACTCAAGAGGGCATGTTGAAAGCGGCTCGAGAGCTTGGATTTCCTTGCGTTATAAAACCCGTTATGAGCAGTTCCGGTCACGGACAAAGCGTCGCTAGAAGCGAGAGCGACGTTCCAAACTCTTGGGAGATGGCCAAAGAGGCTCGCGGCGACGCGAGCGAGCTAATCGTCGAGGCGTTCGTGGATTTCGACTACGAGATAACCATGCTCACCGCTAGAAACGGCAAAGAGACGGTTTACTGCGAGCCGATTGGGCACGAGCAAAAGGACGGAGACTACGTCTTTTCTTGGCAGCCGATGGAGATGGGCTCCGTAGCGAAACAAAAAGCGCAAGAGATGGCGAAAATCATAACCGACGGTTTAGGCGGTCAAGGCCTCTTTGGCGTCGAGATGTTCGTAAAAGGGGACGAGGTTTACTTTTCGGAAGTCTCTCCTCGTCCGCACGACACTGGAATGGTGACGCTCATAACTCAGTCCCAAAGCGAATTCGCGCTTCACCTTCGCGCGGTTCTCGGACTTCCTTTGGGATTCACTTTTTACGGCGAGGGCGCGTCCGCCGCGTTCAAGTCCGAAGCTCACAACTACGCTCCCGTCGTGGACGTGGACGACTCGCTGTTTAGCGACAACTCGTTCGTGAGAATTTTCTCCAAGCCAGAAGCCCACAAAGGCAGACGCTTGGCGGTCGCTCTCGTTTTCGACCAAGTGGACAAGGCGATAGAAAAAGCCCGAGAACTCATAAGCAAAATCAAAGACGCGTAAGTGAAAATAGTTCTTTTAGACGCGCTGACTTTTGGAGATACCGACTTGAGTGGATTCGAAGAGCTAGGAGAGGTCTCGGTTTACCAAACGACTTCAGCCTCCGAGGTCCAAACGCGGATAACTAACTGTGAGGTCGTCGTTACTAACAAAGTCGTTATAACGAAAGAGCATATGCTAAATTCTCCAGCGCTCAAACTTATCTGCGTCGCCGCGACTGGAACCAACAACGTCGACTTGAGCGCCGCCAAAGAGTTGGGAGTTCAAGTGAAAAACGTGGCGGGATACTCCACAGACTCCGTCATCCAGCACACTTTTTCCATGTTGTTCTATCTTATAGGATATTCGAGATATTACGACGAGACGGTTAAAAACGCAACTTACTCCAAAGGCGAGATATTTACGGACGTTTCGCGACCGTTTTTCGAAGTCAAAGGCAAAAAGTGGGGAATCATAGGGCTTGGAGCTATCGGTCGCGGAGTGGCGAGCGTCGCCTCGGCTTTTGGAGCGGAAGTTATTTACTACTCAACAAGCGGAGTCAACCGTTCAAGCGACTATCAAAGAACCACCTTGGAAGAGATGCTCAAATCTTGCGATATCGTCTCGATTCACGCGCCTCTGAACGAAAAAACGAACAATCTTTTGGATTACGAACGCTTGTTAACGTGCAAAGAGGGAGCGGTCGTTTTAAACCTTGGACGAGGGGGAATACTCAACGAAGACGCCGTCGCCAAGATAGTTGATGAGAAGAATATCTCCTTCGGTTTGGATGTTTTTACGAAAGAGCCTTTGGACGCCAATAGCCCGCTTTTACGCGTTAAAAACCAAGACAACCTTTACCTGACGCCGCACATAGCTTGGACTTCCATCGAAGCGCGCGACGCGCTCATAGCCTCCGTTATCCAAAACATAAAAAGCGTTTTTTAACTCTTTATGAGCGAGCTCGCCCTTTTCGCGACCGCGTTTCTTGCGGCCACGATTCTTCCATTTTCCTCCGAAGTGGCGTTCGTCGCCGCGCTCAAAAACGATATGCCGGCGTTAAACGCTATGGTTTTCGCTTCGAGCGGCAATGTTTTGGCGATAATCCTAAACTATTATCTCGGCTACTTCTTGTACGAAAAAACGAAAACTAAACTCTTCAAATCAAAAATCGGAAAGAAAGCTTTTGCGTGCGGACACAAGTACGGATACTTCGCTTTGGCTCTTTCCTGGCTCCCACTCATTGGCGATCCGCTAACGATGGTCGCCGGACTCGTTAGGCTAAAGTTTGTTTGGTTTGTTTTAATCGCCGGAAGTTTAAGGGTGATTAGGTATTATTTTTTAACGCAAATTTTTTAAAAAGAGAAAATATGAAAACAGACGTTTTAATCATTGGCGCCGGCGGAGCCGGTTTGGTCGCCGCGCTAAACGCTAAAGAAACGGGCGCTAGCGTCATCGTTTTAACAAAAGAGTACCCGACGCGAAGCCAAACCTGCATGGCGCAGGGCGGAATGAACGCGGCTTTGGGAAACGCGGGCGAGGATAGCGTCGAAGCCCATATACTAAACACGCTCAAATCCGCTCATGGCGAAGCGGACGAAGCGGCGGTGAGATTCATGTGCGAAGAGGCGATAAACGCGGTGAAGTGGCTCGACGACATTGGGGTTTGTTTCTCTCGAACCGAGGATGGAAAAATCGCCCAAAGAAGACTGGGCGGAGCGAGCGCCCATCGCGCTTGCTACGCGCAAGACTACACGGGACTCAAAATACTTCACACGCTTTACGACGTATGCCTCAAAGAAGGCGTGGAAATACTCAACGAAAAATATATGACGTCGCTTTTAAAAGACGAAAACGACGTTGTTTGCGGGGCGGAGGTTTTGGATATAAAAAGTGGGAAAATCGAGCGCTACGAAGCGAACGCGGTGGTTATGGCGGGCGGCGGATACAGCCGCGTTTATGGAAAAAACTCCACGAACTCCACGGCTTCCACGGGAGACGCGATCGCGGTCGCTTTGAGGGCTGGAGCCTCGCTCATAGACATGGAGTTCGTGCAGTTTCATCCCACAGGGCTTAAAAACTCGTCCATCCTCATCAGCGAAAGCGCTAGGGGCGAGGGCGGTTACGTTCTCAACTCGAAGGGCGAGAGGTTCACCGACGAGTTGGCTCCGCGAGACGAGTTGAGCCGCGCGATAAACGCGGAGATATTAAAGGGCGAAGATGTGTTTATCGATATTCGCCATTTGGGCGAAGCGTTCATACAAAAGCAACTCCCTCAAGAGAGAAAACTCGCTCGTTTGTACGAAAACGTAGACCCAGTAACGGACTTGATTCCCGTAAAACCCGTGGCGCACTACACCATGGGAGGCATAGAAGTCGACCACAAATCGCAAACCTCGCTGAGCGGTTTGTTCGCCTGCGGCGAGTGCGCGAACCATAGAGTCCACGGAGCCAATCGGCTGGGAGGAAACTCGCTTTTAGAGATAGTGGTTTTTGGCAAAGAGGCGGGCGTCAACGCGGCCAAACACGCGCTCGCCAACCGAACCTACAAGAACGCGCTCACGGGTGAAAACTTCATACAAGAGTGCGAAGAGTTCTCCAACGAGTTGGACTTTTACTCCAAACGCGAGGCGATGGGCGACGTTTTTTACGAAAAAGTGGGCATAGTTCGCAAAAAAAGCGAATTGCTCGAAGTTCGAACCATGATAGAGAATCTCAAGGCGTCGCTTCCTCTTATGGGGGTTAGCGACAAGTCTAAAGTCTACAACGCGAATCTCGTGGAGTTTTTGGAATTTAGAAATATGCTGGATGTCGGCGAAGCCGTCGTAAACGCGGCGATTAAACGCGAAGCGAGCTGCGGCGCTCACTTCATGGAGGAATAGGGCGATGAGAATAAGCGTAAAAAGAGACGAGGCGTTTAGCGAGTATGAGGTCGAGGCGACAAACGCGACGCTGCTTGAGGCGTTAGTCAAAATCAAAACGGAGCAAGACAACTCGCTCGCCTTTAACAGCGGATGCAGAAGCGGCGTTTGCGGCTCTTGTTCGGTGAGAGTGAATGACAAAGAGGTCTTGGCGTGTTCTCACAAAGCGCGAGACGGGGATAGAGTCGAGCCCTTGAAGAACGTAAGCGTCGTTCGCGACTTGGTCGTGGACATGGAAAAATCTTTGACATTCAACAAAAAAAGCAAAGCTTGGCTGAATATTTTGGACCCAAACGCTGAGCTTAGTGAGCTAACTCAGATGGCGAACGAGTTGCAAAGCGACTGTATTCTATGCGGTTTGTGTTATTCGGCTTGCCCAGTTTACTCCGTTAATAGCGAGTTTCTGGGCCCCTTCGCGCTAACTCGAGTATGGAAGTACGTTAGCGACAAACGCGAGCTTGGAGCCAAAGAGAAGATAGACGCCATTCAAATGAACGGCGTTTGGGATTGCACTCTCTGCAACGAATGTACGATTGCGTGCCCGCAGGATATTTCAAGCAAGGCGGACATAGAAAAGTTGCGGACGAAATCCGTTATGGCGGGCTACGAAGACCCTAGTTTCGCGCAAAGTTTTTCGTTTGGCTCCTTTGATGGAAGTCCCAGCTTTTAAAACCTAACAAATATTAGTTATGTTATAATCGCTAACAATTGTTATTAAGGATTAGAAATGGCTAAAGAGCACTCGTTCGACGTTACGGCTAAAATAGACGCGCAAAACTTCAAAAACGCGATAAATCTCGTTGATAGGGAAGTCGCGAATCGTTATGATTTCAAGGGGACCACTTACTCTGTCGACTATAAAGAGAAAGAGAAACTTTTGGTGCTTATCGCTTCAAGCGACAACAAACTCGACGCCCTAAAAGACGTCGTCATCTCGAAGTTTCTAAAGCAAGGCCTCTCTTCGAAAGTCATTGAGGAGCTCAAAGTGGAAGACTCCTCCGGCGGAAACAGAAAAGCGACTTTCAAAGTAGTGGACTACATCGAAACAAAAGAAGCCAAAAAAATCACGGCTGAGATTAAAAATATGAAACTCAAGGTCAACGCTCAAATAGAAGGCGACTACATTCGCGTCAAAGGCGCCAAGCTCGACGAGTTGCAACAAGTGATCGCGATGATAAAAGCGACCGAATGGGACGCTCCTCTCGTCTTCGAAAACATGAGATAGGGACGAGATATGAGCAAGATGAGCGTAAGCGACGCGGCCGAGCATTTTGGAGTTTCGAGAGAAGCGATACACAACCGAGTGAGACGCGGTTCGTTGCAGTCCATCATAGAAGACGGAGTGAAGTTGGTTGTGATTGACTCGTCAAGCTCGAAAAGAGCCGCTCCTAGAGCCTCGGCTTCCACCGCCACTTTGAGCGACGACAAGTACTACAAACTGCTTGAAGAGCAAAACTCCAAGCTCCAATCTCGAGTGGACCTTCTCGAGGGCGAAACTAGAACTCTGCGAGACCAAAAAGAGCTCATGTTGATCGAAGAAAGAATCAAGATAGAAAACATCTACAAAGAAAAAGACGAACAGCTAAAAAACATACTCGCGAGCATCTCTTCGAAGTTTATGCTGGGCGCTCCAGATCAGTTTGAAAAAGAGGAGCACGTCGAAGCCGAGATAGAGGTTCTAGAACAAGCGCCGCGAGAGGGCAAACTCGTTTCTTTAAAAAAGTATATAAAAGAGAAAAACTTGTCTGAGAAAAAAATCAAAAAAATTAAAGAGAAGTTTAGTCGAATAGCTAAGAGCGACGAGAGAATACTCAAAGTCGGCGGTAAACTCTATTTGGACTTTAGCAAACACGATTATGGCGATTTGTTTTAAAACAAATTCGCTTCGCCTATAAATCGTCCATTTTAAGCCTTAGCCCTTTGATGTGAGAAACGGGATAGGCGAAAGTTAGTCCATGCCCATCCCCAGTGATATCAAGCTCGTTCAATACGCTTCTTATAATCCTGCTTACGTTTTTAGTTTGAGTAATGAACATCAGGTTCGAATCCGTCGCTTCGCTTTGGAGCCTGTTGTAAAAATTGCTTATCTCCTCAAGGCCCATGCCGTGGGCGTTCATGATGGTCACTCCTCTGGCTCCGGCTTCTTTGGCCGCCAAAAGCGCTTCGGCTTCTTTTTCTTTTGGCACTATGACGTGAACCGCGGAAAAGGACATGACGGACGAGTGTCTTTTGTTCGTGCCTATAATATTCACCGTCGAGAGGTCCATGTCGTTCGCGTCTTCAAACGCGAAACGCAGATCGTCAAGTTGCATCTCTTTTTTCTCATGCTCGCCTTTGACCCCTATCTTTTCGGTGATAATTCCATAGAGCATAACGGTCAGCATTGGAAAAAGCGAAGCGAACGCGATGAGCCCAAATCCGTCTATGAGCGGGTCTCGCCCATCTATGTTTGTGGCTAGCCCGAGTCCAAGAGCGGCCACGAGAGGAACGGTGATGGTCGAAGTGGTGACGCCGCCGCTGTCGTAGGCTATTGGGATGATGTATTTAGGAGCCAAGAAGGTGAGGACGATGACGAAAAGATAGCCCGCCATAATGTAGTAGACGATTTCCCCTCCGACGACTATGCGGTACGCTCCGAGCGAGATTCCTATGGCGACGCCCAGAGCCACGAACAAACGCAGCGCGAAGTCGTTTACCTTTCCGTCGCTAATCTCTTTGGCTTTTCTAGCGATAGCCGTGAGCGAAGGTTCAGCCATCGTCGTCGAAAATCCGATGAGAAAGCCAAAAGAGTAGATGATGAAGTTGTTGTCGTACTTGGTCAACTCAAACGCCATAGTCTCTCCAACGGAGAAAAGCCCCATCTCTAACCCGACTATAAACGCGTCGAGACCGATTATGACGAGGGCGAAGCCGACTATTACGTTTTTGAGATTGTCGATAGGTTTTTTGAGAACGGCGTATTGAAAAAAGAGGATTATCGCCAAAATTGGGACGACGTCGATGACGACTCCGCCCAAACCTTTTAGAATCGCCAAGACGTTAAAGTCGAAATTCACGGCCGCTTTTGTCGTTATGACTTCGGTTAGCGGAGCTAGTTTGACTATGTTCTCGACGGCGTCGACGTACTCGTAGACGATTATGCCGTAGAACTGAACGAAAATCATAGGAGTGAGCGAAGCGAACGCGATAAGGCCGAAACCGTCCAAAACGGGGTTTCTTCCCTTTATGCTCGAAGCTAAGCCAATCCCAAGCGCGGCGACGAGCGGAACGGTAACCGTGGAAGTGGTGACGCCGCCAAGGTCGTAAGCCAAACCGACTATCTCTTTGGGAGCGAACGCCGTGGCCGCCACCACCATAACGTATCCGCTTATGATGTAGTAGTGGATCGGGTGGCCTTTTATGATTCTCCAAACGCCCAAAACGATGGCGAAACCTACGCTAAACGCTACGACCATTCTAAGCGTCGCCGAGTCTATGCGCCCGCCGCTGATGGAGGCGGCTTTTTGCGCTATAACGATGAGCGCCGGCTCCGCGACGGTCGTGCCAAAACCAATCATAAAGGCGAAAACCATTATCCAGCCGGTAGAGCCCTTGCGAGCGAACTCGCTGGCGAGTCCCTCTCCAACGGGGAAAATTCCAACCTCGAGCCCTAAAAGAAAGATAGCCAATCCAACCCCGACTATCGCCAAACCTATCGTCGTTCCAAGCCAGTTTTGCGGAACGTTTTGAATAATCGCCAGTTGAAAAAACATAATTACAAGTATGATGGGCAAAAGGTCGCGAAAGGACTCTTTTAGGAGTTGTAAAAATGATGAAAAGCTAAGCATGGCAGGCCCTTATCGATAAATGTGATTGATTATATCAAAAATAAGAGCGCTTTTAATGGAAGATAAATATTTTATTGGCTAAAATGTCAATCTTCAATAAAATGGTTTCGTGTCCGAGTGGCCGATGGTGCAACCTTGGAAAGGTTGTGTGGAGCAATCCACCGAGAGTTCGAATCTCTCCGAAACCACCATTTTTATTTCCCAATAATTTCACAAAATATTCGCAACGGTATTGAAAACATGTATAGTGTTGTCATATATGACAGACAAGGACGCGAAAAATGAGTTTTAAAGTATTTCAATAAGCGCCAAGATAACGTGAAGCATGATTGCTCTGCTGTCGGTTATGCTGTTCATCACGATCATATCGTTTTTGAAAGATTGGTCGGGAGTTTAAGCGCGAAACAAAAAGCGTCAAGATTTTTACAAACTAGCGCTCTCAACTATCGACAAACAAACCGATCTTTCCTCCGCCGTAATCGAATTGGACTAACTGGACGCGGATTGCGACCACGCGCTTTCTTTGGCGATCTCTTTGTTGGCGTTTCTCATAGGCCCAATAATCTCTCCACGCATAACCAAAGAGTTGATCCTCAATCAAGAGATGAAAAATATGTTTGGAAAGTACGTAGACCCTAGAATAGTGGATGCATTGCTTTTAACGAGCGACGCAATCAATATTTCGGAAGGAAAAAAGAAGAACATGACCATCTTTTTTTCGGACATAGAGAATTTTACCGCTATAGCCGAATCTCTCACTCCACACGGCTTGGTCGCATTGATGAACAAATATTTTTCCTTGCTTTCGAAACCAATTAGCGACCATAAGGGAGTCATAGACAAATACACAGGCGACTCGATAATGGCTTTTTGGGGAGATCCGTTCACGGGCGAAGAAGAGCAGGCCAAACTCAACGAAAGTCTCGCCGGCAGCGTTGGTTCGAGCAATTCCCAGCCTTACACGGTTATGGGAGACACCGTCAACGTCGCGTCGCGCTTGGAAAGCATCAATAAGCAGTTTGGAACGAGAATTCTTATAAGCGAATCAACGTTCGAGATGGTAAAAGAGGATTTCGTCACCAGAAAAATTGACAACATCATCGTGATGGGCAAGCCGAGCCAGTGTTTATATACGAACTCGTCGGTAAAAAAGAAGCAGTGGAACATCAAACGCTAGCGCTCGTCAAGTCGTATCAACTAAAAGACTGGGAGAAAGCTTCTTAAGCCCTTAAAAGATGTTTGGAAATAAACGAAAAAGACAAGGCTAGCGAAGTTTTGTTGGCGCGAATCGAGCGCCTTAAAACAAACCCTCCAATGGACGATTGGGATGGCGTGTGGAGCATGACGAAAAAATAATTTTTAGAAAAACTAAATTACGCTCGAAATATCTCAAGCTTCGCGTTTAAGTCGCTGGTGAGCGCGTTTAAATGTTCCGAAGCGGCGACTATCTCCTCCACGCTTCTCGCGTTGATTGACGAGAGATCGTCTATGTCGCGCACTTTGTTTACGATGGCTATGACGTTCGTTTGAGCGTTTTCGAAGTTCTTTACGGTTTTATCGGTGGTCGCGACGGCGTTGCGCACTATCGTGGCGGTCGCGTTTATTTTATCTTCAACGACAAGAGTGGCGTTTGCCAAGGATTGAATCTCTCTAGAGTTGACGTTCATTCGAGTCGACGCGTCAACGATTGATTGAACCACCACCCCAATAGTCGCGTTTATATCCGATAAGGATTTTTGAGTTCTCTCGGCGAGTTTCCTCACTTCGTCGGCGACAACGGCGAAACCGCGTCCGTGTTCTCCCGCGCGAGCCGCCTCTATGGCGGCGTTTAGCGCCAACAAATTCGTTTGGTCGGCTATGTCCGCTATTACGCTCAATATTGTTTTGACCTCGCTCGCTTCCTTGGACAAGGCATCCATGCTTATGGATAGTTCGGATTCCGCTTGAGCGCTCTCTTGCGCCTTGGACGTCAAAGCGACGATTTCGTTTCTCGCGTTTTCCAAATTTTTATTCGCTTCGAGAATATCCTTTTTGCTTACTTGAGCTTCGGAGATGACGCCCGCGATTTCATTTTGGATGTCTTGCGCTTGAGCCGTCGCTTCTTTGACTATGGCGAGAGAACTTTCAACGTTGCTCCCAACTCCAAACGCCGTCGCGGTGAGTTCGTTGGAAATGGAGGCGTTTTCCAAAGAGGAGTTTTTCGCGGTGGCGATCGTTTCTCGCAAAGAAGACAATAGGGCGTTAAAGCTCTGGGCGATATCCATGATCTCTTTGGGCGAGTCGGTGTCCACCGTTTGCGTCAAGTCGTAATCATGGGCGATTTGAAGGATTTTATTTCTAAATTTGTTTAATGGAGTGATGACTTTGCTCGTGACGACGAAAAAAGCGATAATCAAAACGAACGCCAAAAGAGCAATAGCGCTAAGCGTTAAAAAGTTTCTTATCTCGTTTGGAGCGACCAACAGCTCATCTTTGTTTATTTCCGATACGATCGCCCAGTTTAAATCCTCCGCGATTTTAACGCTGGAGTACGCCGACAATACCCAATCGCCTTTATAGTTCGTGGCGATTTCGATATCTTTTTTGAAATTCAGAGCGTTATCGCTCGCGGATGTGTCGCAAGCTCCAGCCGATGGATTGTTGAACGAAGCTTGAACGCTATGCTTTTTTGGGTCCAGGAAACTATCGCTTCGCATCAATTTGTCCGCGCCTATCAAATAATCTTCCTGCGAAGCTCCGTATCCCTGCCTAAAACCCATAATCTTATTTATGGATTCGTTCGAGATTTGAAAAATCAACACCGCTATTTTTCTTTTGCCATACGCGTAAACGGGAGAGCCTATAAACATCGCCGGCGTTCGCGCCATTGGGGAGTAAAGAGACATGTCTAACATTTGAGTTTGGCCGCTCTCGTTCACTTTTCTAAATATGTCGGCCAAAGCGCTTTCTTTTAAATTTCCAGTGATTAGGTTTGTTCCGAAATCAGATTTTTTAGCTTGCGAATAAATCACTTGCCCATTGTTTGATTTTACCAAATAGACGTCCGCGTAGCCATAGCCGTCCACATAGCGCTTAAAAAAGTCTTCGTGAGGCGCCAAAGCGGAAGTTACGAGCGCATTGTCCACTGGAAACGAAGATTCGGAGTCGATATCGACGTCTTCTTCGACTTCTTGCAAACTATCTATTAGATTCACGATGTGCTCGCTTTTCGCCAACACTTCCAAATCGGTTGTTTTTGTGGAAAAAAAGTTGATGATTTGTTGCGCCTTGTTGTCTCTAGCGGAGGATAAGGCGTGATACTCGATATCTAGTATGGCTTCCTTGCTCTTGCGAACCGAAACGATGGTGAGGGTTGTGGACAAGGCGAGCAAAGAAATACCTAGCAGTGACAATATTTGCGCTTTTATGGAAATATTTTTCATATTTTTCTCTTTAGTTTTTAAGTGGTTGAAAATATATACGAACGCGATGACAATACGATTACATTAGAACGCAGTCTCTACAAAGTCGATAAAAAATACGCTTTAAGCGCGAGAAAATACAAAAAAGAATATAATTTCGTTAAACATATATAAGGCTTTTGAGTATGGAATTTAGGTTGTCCGCGTATAGACAAGATCGCTTCGTTTTGGTCCATTGGTTTATGGATTTGAAAAATGAGAACGAAGAGCGATCGTTTGGCGAAAAACAAAAAGAAGACCCTACCGCACCAGCTACAAGTGGTTTCATGATTGTGAGATTTGACATATCCAACGGCAAGCTGTATTTAAACGAGTATGAAACGTTTAAATACAAGTATGTCGAAGAGACGAATTATATGGGTTCGAAGGAAAATCTCGACCAATTCGTTAGAGATTATTTTAGTTCGGATAAGATTCAGGAGATGTTGCTTGAGATTATCGCAAGCGATAAAACAAAATCTATACACAAGAAAGAGCTCTATAAATATTTAGTAAATAATGTTAAACAAGATGAAGTAAAAGAGAAAATTACAGAAAAAAATGCGAATGAGTATTACAGATACAATATCAGCAAAGAAGAAAATGAAACTTTAAAGGCTGGAATCAAGTATTTACTGGCGGTTCTTAGTAAAAATAGAAGCCAAGACTCTTTTAATAAGATAGTGGATTTGAAAAATATACTTGAGAAAGTTAAACATATTGAAGTGTCTGATAAAAAAACGAACGCCACCTCGAAAGCAAGGGCGGTAAATATAGAGAAAAGCCTAAACAAGGTGCGTAAAGCTTATGTAAAGTTAAAACAAGAGGGTAAAAGAATCACAATTTACTCAATTTCCAAAGAAGCCAAGATTTCGCACCAAACGGCTAAAAAATACATAGATATTTACAAAAACGATTTAGTGAAATAAGTTAAACGTATTTAATTATATATGCCCTTATTCTCACCCTCTAGAGAGGCTCGTAAGTTTGTAGACGCTATAATGTTCGCACTTTTACTCAATAAGCAATCAACAAGGCGGCGCGCGTGGATATAACGATACTTATACAGTCAATTGTTGGCTTGGTCGCGATTTTGGGGGTTTTGGCAATTTTGTTGGTATCGCAATTTAGTTCCAAAGAAGTGAAAATCGAAGAAGTTAAAGAGGAGTCCCCTCCGCCGGTCGAGACGAATACCGATTTTCAACATTTGCAAGCTGTCGTCAATGACAACAATAGCTCCACCGAGGAGCTCTCAAACGCCATGTCTTTGATAATCAAGCGACATGGGACTATGCGCTCCAAACTTGGAATGAGACCGCATCCCGAATCAGACGCCTACATGGACGTGCTGTTTAAAGCCTGTCGACATAAAAATATCAACAAAGATATCATCATAAAGTTTAACAACTCGTTGGAGAAACTAAATCCGGGGTATAAAAAAGAGATTAACGAAGCTTTGATGAGAGGGCTAAACTCGCGAGGAGTTTAGCTAAGTTCTATAAGTTCCGTAGCTTTGCCTTGTATGGTGTTTATTTCTCTCTCTTGAAGCCTTTTGAGAGTGTCCTCGTCCATAACGCCAGAAGCGATAAGAGTGATTCCCACGCTATCGGTAATCAGTTTTAGCGCCGATAGACCTTGATCGCTTTGCGTCAAGAAGAAATCGCTTTCGCCTTTGATGTAAATCGGTCTTAGTTCTTGAAGATATTGATAGTCGTGGCTCTCTCCGATAAATTCAAAGATTCCCAACTCAATCTTGTTCTTTTCGAAAAGTCGTTTGTAGTCTTTAACCAATTCCGTATTTTTGCTTACGAGTTTGTCTGGCATTTCGATGATCAATTTAAATGGCAACTTCAATGCGTAGGCGGACAACAAAGCTCTCATTTCTTCGTAGGTGTCGCCAAGCGTTAGAAATTCGTATGGAAGCCTAAGCGAGCACACGGAACCTTTGAGGTTTTCGTCGGGACGCTTGAAAAGCGAGTTTAGGATATTTCTATATATGTCGTCGCTTAGGCCCGCTTGATTCGCCGGCGCCATGAATTGACCGTAATAGTACGTTTTGTCCTCGCTCGCCTTAAGGGAGAGACTAAGCGCGTTGTGCGCCACTTTTCTCATTTTCGCGTCCACGGCGGACCAAGAGACGAATTTCAATTTGTCGTTTTTGATGGCGTCGTTTATGATTCTTCTCCAGGCGTCTTTACCCATGACTTCGGTAATGTTGCCAACTTCGGCCAAATGAACGTTGGTTTCGTTGAATTTGGCTTGCGCGAGCGCGTTGTCGGATTGAGACAAAACTTTTCCAACGCTCTCTTGATAGTTGTACTCGTAAAGACCTATGGACAAAAAGGTTTGCGTGGCGTCAAGGTTTCGCTCTTCGATGGTCTGTTGTGATTTTTTTAAGATGGAAGTCGCCATCGTCATAGCGTTTTTAGCGGTGCAGTTTGGGATAAAGATGGAAAACTCCGTTCCATTCATTCTTGATATAATCGATTCCTCGTAGTATTGGGTTTCGCGTCTAAATATATTCGCGATATCGTTAAACAGTTGGTCTACGGCTCGATGTCCTATCGCCTCATTCGCTTCGATGACGCCCGATAGCGCGACCATCATGCTCACTCCGCCTTTGGAGCGGGCGTCTATTTTTAGGTATTCCGGCAGCTTGTCGATGAGATATTTTCGATTTCTAAGTTTGGTCGTCGGATCTACGTACTCGAGCTCTTTTTGGCGTTTGAGCTCTTCGTTTCCTTTGTCGAACATCGCTTTTACTTTTGAGACCATGTTGTTCATGCCAAGCACGACGTCTTTGAACTCTTGAGTGTAGGGTATGTTTTCTTGGATGATAAACTCGTTTCTAATGACGGCTTCGGCTTGCTTTTGAACGCCTTTGAGCGGTTTTAGTATGATGCCGAGCATAATGCTAAAAAGAAGAAGAGAAATCGCGACGGAGGCGACGAAAATATATATGAGTTGTATAAACGTTTTGTATAGCGCTTTGTAAACTATGCCCGTGTCGCCGTCGACGGTTACGACCCCAATCATGCTCCATCCAGAGGATACGTCCGACTTGACCGTTTGAAGCTCTATCTCGCTAAAGTTCACAAACCATTGCGGCACGCCGCTCACGGGATAGGAGTCTTCTTGTTTGTACTCGAAGGAGCCGTCGTTGGAGGTGAACTTGATTTTCTTGAAGTAGCCGCTGTCGAATTCGGCGTCGACTATGCTGGCGATAAGCGCGGGACTGTTTCCCGCTTCCGCCAATTGACTCGCGATGGAAGAAATGTTGTTGACCGTAGTCTCATAGAGGCTCTGCACCATGTCTTTTTTTGAAGACTGGTAGTTGATAGCCATAACGCTTCCCAATATAACGACTATAATCAACGATATGGCCAACGCCATTTGTTTAAATAAGCTCATAATTTTTTCCTCTTCATATCTTCTTCTAGAATTTTCCACTTTTTAGATTTCGCGCCCGTGTCGCCGTTTATCATTTTGACAACTTTGACGATATCTGGGCGTTTGCTCGCTGGAAGCACAAGCCTGTTGTTGTTGCCCAAGATAAGTATCTCGTCCTTGGACGTGGGGTTTGGCACGCTAAAGTAAGCCAAAACCATATGCGAAATATTTTTTCCCCTTCGGTCTTGATAGATAACGTAGGTGAATTTCATCCTATTGGGGTCTACCCCCAACTCTTTTAGGACGTAATACTTGGCGATCGTGTAATCCTCGCAATCGCCCTTGTTTTTGCCGACGAACTCGTACAAAGTCGCCCAGTAGTCGCTAACGCCGTAAACTTGCTTGTCGCTTTTATAGCGAATCTCGTTCATCCAAGTGTTAACTACGTTCAGTTTTCTAATATCGCTATCGTCTCTCAGTCCATTAAGTAAATCTTCTTTTATCGACATAAAGCGGTTTTTGGCGAATCTATCGTACTTTATCTCCGCCTCGTTCGCGATTTGCTGGTCTATGAGCTCGGCCGACAGGCTGACGCTCAGAAGAGCGAAAATAAAATAAGACGTCAAAACTTTCATCCGATGATTATACAAATAGCTAACTTTGCCTTTTGTTAAAGCCCGAAGCGCCCTCTTTGGCGTTTGAGACGAATTCTTTGGAATACGCCTTGAGATAGTGTGGAATCGCGCGACCTTTTAGTTTCATCATGTCTTCGAGCATCTCCAACGCGACGACGTTCGCATCGAGTTTTTTGACGTCGATGAGATAGGTGAAGAGAAGCTCGCCAAGCCTTTGAAGCGATATTTGCCAGGTGGAGTTCGTTTGCGCGTATATCCACAAGCTGAAGGCGTAAAAGTTTTTGTAAACGCTCTCTCCGCGCCAAAGCAAAACGACGACGCGTTTGAAGTTGCCGCTGTTGTAGGTCAAATCCCAAAACCTCGCGAAACGCTTCATAGTCTGAATGTCCATAAAGCTAAGGTCCCTATTGCTCAAAATATCGTAGGGGGGAATGTCGCTGTAAACCATCGCGAACTCTTCGTCGTGGCGTTTGATATAGGTGCCGGAGAGTTTTTTGAGGATGCCTATCTGTATCTCGCAGTTCGCCAAGCCTACTAGTTTGTCGAGGTTCGCTCCAAAACTCTCCAAACTCTCGCCTGGAAGCCCCACGATGAGGTCGAGGTGGATGTGGGCGTGGGTTTCGTTTTGCAAAAAGCTTATATTTTCGTTGATTTTGTCCAGTTTCAAAATCCGCGATACGTTTTTGGCTATGACGGGATTGAGCGTTTGAATGCCTATCTCAAGCTGCAGCGCGCCCTCGGGGAAGAGAGCGATTTTCTCCTTTATGGAGTCTGGGAAATGGTCGGGGATAACTTCGAAATGCGCGAAATACGGAGGCTCTTTTTCCAAAAAGAAGTCCAAGATTCTGTTCGCGGTTTTCATGTTGAGGTTGAAAGTCCTGTCCACGAACTTGAAGTTTCTAGCGCCCCTGTCCCAAAGTTTTTGAAATTCGCCTAAAACCTCGTCAAGCTCGAAAGCCCGCACTTTTTCGTCCATGGAGGAGAGGCAAAACTCGCACTCGAAAGGACATCCTCGAGAAACTTCTACGTAAATATAGCGGTTTTTGACATCCTCGTCGGTATAGTGTTCGTATGGAAGTTTAAGCTCTTTTAGCGCGGGCAACGTCATTTTCACTATTTTGTCGCTCGGCGGCGTTTTGTCTACGATTTTTTTACACAACTGGTAAAACGCGACGTCGCCTTCGCCTTGGATGATGAAATCGGCTTCGCCAAAGTCCACCCGAAAGGGTCCGTAGCTGACTTCGGGACCGCCCAAAACGACGATGGTTTTTGGAGAAACTTTTTTTATGACGTGGATGAGCTCTTTGACCTCGCTCGCGTTCCAGATGTAAACGCCGACGCCAACGACGTCGGGCCGATGCTTTAAAATATCCTCGGCGACCGTTTGCAAGGCGTCGTTGATGCTGAACTCCAAGATTTGCGTTTCGCTTTGAAGCTCTTTCATGTTGGCGTAAAGATATCTAAGTCCGATGGAGCTATGGGTGAATCTAGAGTTTAAAGTCGTCAGTATTATTTTCATGGAGGAATTTTAGCGTAAAAGAAAAACGCTATAATGTATATCGAAGAAAAATGAGAGAATCTTTTTTGTATGAATTTTTTGAATAAGAAGGCTAAAATGAAAACTTTTTTCGCGCTTCACAAAACGTGACGCGCGAGGAATGGGCCATATTCGCAAGCGAACAAAAACTCGACGAAAAGTTCAAAGGATTGTAGGGTTTTGGATATTCTGAAATAGTTTTGCCCAAAAACAAGCGTCAACACGAAGAGCGCCTCAAAAAAGAAGGCTTTGCAAACTACGCGATAAGGCCGGATGGAGAAAGAGAGTTTTACGCTCCGGTTGCGTATATCGCGCTATTCGACGTTCGCAACCAAAAAGCCTTGGGCTACGACGTGTTTTCCGAGCAAACCCGCAGAGAGGCTATTGGCAAAGCGATTCGAAGCGGAGAAGCCACAATCACAGCAAAAGTCAAACTGGTTCAAGAGAACGACAAAAGCCACCGAGGAATCGCGCAAGGAACGAGGTCTTTTTCTCAAAGCGCTGGAAAGAGATGCTAGACTTCAAAGAGAACGAAATAGCGTCCAATTTCGATGAGTGGAAAAATAGGGTTCACCCGCAAGATCTTAAATGGGTTTACGCGGATATAGCGGAGCATATCCAAGGCGAAAGCGGATTTTACGCTAACGAGCATAGAGTCCAACGCAAGGACGGCTTCTACCTATGGGCGCTTGACAGGGGCGTCGTCGTGAGTCGCGACGCTCATGGCGCTCCGACGAGAATGGTCGGTTCGCATAGCGATATTTCAGGATACTCGTAAGAGGAGCTTATCGGACATAGTCACAACATAGTAAGACGCGAAGATATGCCGAAGGCCCTCTACGAAGAGCTTTGGGAAACTATACAATCGGGCAAAGAGTGGCATGGAGAAATTAAAAACAAGCGCAAAGGCGTGACGGACAAAAAACGCATTGAGGAACTCTCGGTCACGGACAGGCTGACGCAACTTAGCAATCGTCTAAAGATAGACGATATTTTCGCCATGAAACTAGCTTTCGCGGGAAGGTATAGCGCTCCTTTCTCGCTCATCATCATCGACATCGGTTTGGCTGAAGAATTAAGAGAGAAGGCGGCCGCGTTCAAATTTTCATACGCGGGGAGAAAAACCGCAAGTTTCGGAGTTAGTTCGTGCCGTCCCGGCGACGATGAAAAAAGTATGCTCAAGCGAGCCGACGACGCTTTGTATCGCGCGAAGGAAGCCGGCAGGAACAGAGTCGAAGCCGAGATTTAGGCCTATATAACGTTAGTTGTCATCCTTCACAAGGCTCTCGTATCTCTTGTCCGTAAGGGCGTTCATAAAGGCGACGAGCGCTTTTATTTTTTTCTCGTTTAAGGCTTTGGCTTCTTTTAAAAGCTTCACGTCCGCCTCGCCGACTTCCACTTCGGGCTTGCCCCACGCTTTGCCGGTTTCAGGGTTTATGGTTCTCTCTTCGTTGACGTATTTGTCATAAAACTCGACAACGGTGGAGAGTTTGGCGAACGCTCCATTGTGCATGTACGGACCGGTTACGGCTACGTTTCTTAGCGTCGGCACCTTCATCTTGCCGTCGTGTTTTTTGTCCGTAACGTCCGGGTTGTTTAAAAGTCCGTGATCTACGTACGTTTTGGGGTCAAGCGCGTTTTTGGCCATCAAGTCGTGGTTTTGCGGAACGCCTATGTTGTGATACTGATAGTTCGTAAACGTTTCTCTCGGCGCGTCCTCTTTTTTTAGAAGATGACAAGAAGCGCAGTTGTTATTGTTGTTGCTAAAAAACAGCGTTCTCCCCAAATCTTCCAAAGGGGTTAAGTCATACTCCCCTTTTAAAAACCTGTCGTATTTGCTGTCAAAAGGAGCGAAAGTTTTAGTTCTCTCAAACGCCGCGATGGCCTGCGCCATTTTCGCGTAAGCGTTTTGAGGGTTCTCAAACGCGTCTTCGCCATACAGTTTTTTAAACTCTTTGGAGTAATAGGGGTCTCGTTCGAGTCTATCCGCGACAAACTTTTTCGACGGCATGCCCATCTCCACGGGGTTGGTTGGAGGACCGCCCGCTTGACCCGCCAAGTCGCGTTCCCGTCCATCGTAAAATTGACCGCCGACGTATTCGCCTTTTTTGGCGTCAAAATGAAACTCTGGGCTAAACATGGCGTAAGCCGCCGTTGGGGCGTTTCTGTCTCCAACGCTTTTTTGATCGTCTCCCAAACTGCCGGCGCCAGCCACGCCGTTGTCTCTATCGTCGATAAATCCATGCTCGGGATTGTGGCAAGTGGAGCACGACTGCGTTTGGTTTTTTGAAAGAATCGCGTCGAAAAACAGTCTTTCGCCCAAAAGTATTTCCGACTCTTTTTTATCGTCGGCGACGTTCGTATCTTTCGCGTTGCAGACGCTTAACGCAAGCGCGATGGCCAGCGCCGTCAAACTTATTTTTTTTCTCATTATAGTTCCTTGACGTAGTTTATGATTCTTTCTCTGTTTTCACGAGAGAGATTCATAAAATCATCTTTAATCTTTCGAGCTTCTCCGCCATGCCAAAGTATGGCCTCTTCCACCGTTTTCGCTCTTGCGTCGTGAAGAAGCTCGGGTCCCGACGCCAGTTTATACTTCCCAAGACCCCAAAGCGCGGGGGTTCTCCACTCTCTTGGAGTCGCTTCGAACTCCTCTCGCCCATCGCTCAAACCCTCTCCCATGTCGTGTAGCAGCATATCCGTGAACGGTTTTATTTCATAGCCGTCTTCTAGGATGAACGACGGCGCGTGGCATTTGACGCAGCCAATCTCGCCAAAGAGTTTTTCTCCCTCTTTTTGCGTAATCGTTGATTTTGGTATTTGTAAATTTGAGAGGTAAAAAGAGATAGCTTCGAGTCTTTTCATGGGCAAGTCAAACAAATCGGCGCCTTTTGGCGCGGCCAAACACTCCTTTTGATTTTTCGTACAGTTTTCCTTTGGAAAAAGCGGGTTTGTCAAACCCATGTCGTTGTTGGCGGCGAACGCGATTTGATGGAGCAGGGAAGGGGCGGACGCCTTGTACGAGTATCGTCCAACTCTAAAATCCTTATGGAGAGGACTGTAAACCATGTTCGCCTTTCCCGAGACGCCGTCGCCGTCTTCGTCTTGAACGTCTTGATTTTTTAGTATCTGCTCGTCCGTTAGTCGCTCTAACAGACCAAGTCCCACAAGCGCCGGAGCTAGACGGTTTGTAATGATTGCGTCCGCGTTAAGTTTTCCATACCGCAAATCTCTTAGTCTGTTTTTTACGCCTTTGAGCGGTTGCCGTAAAGTCGCTCTGCTTCCATCGGGATAAGTTATCGCGATTTTCTTGTAAGCGATAACGGGTTTGGCCTCAAACGCGACGCCGTGAACCCCGTTAACGCTGATTTGCCCGCCATACGTCTCTTCTTGTACGAAGCCTACGTATTTTTGCGCGTTTTTATGCTCCATGGAACCATTTGAGGGGATTGAAAGCCTTGTTACGTAGGCTCTCGAGACGCTATAGTTTTTATTATAAATCGAGCCGCGTCCGTTGTTTGGATGACAGCTTACGCAGGCGTTGGCGTTAAACAGTGGTCCCAAACCGTCTCTCGCGGTTGTCGCGGACGGCGCTTCGATCCATGGCGTTGTAAAAAAACTTTTTCCAAGCGCGAACTCGTCTTGTTCCTTTTCGTCAAGTCCAGACTCTTGTTGCAAGTCGGCGTTCGCTAGCGCGGCAAAAAGAAAGAGTCCAAGAGCGAAAGCCATGGCGTTTATAGGCTGATACCATTTGCCAAAGCGACTTCGACCATCTTGTCTCCAAGTTTTCTCAACTCGTTTTTAAGTTTTATTATGACTTTGGCTTGCGGGTCGTTTGGTTGGATTTGATAGTCGAAATGTCTGCTTGTTTTGGCGATGGCGTTTACGGAGTCGATTTTCGTCTCTATTTTTGACATGAGCGCGCTCAACCGCGTTTTGGCGTCGGCGTTCATGGCGTCGATTGGAGCGACTCCGTAGCCAACGCCTTTATACTCACCCGTTAAAATATTTTTAAAACCTTGATAGTTCGCGACTACGTCCCTGTGGGTGTTGTCCGAAAAACAGCTCTGTTCGTCTTCCTCGCTTGGCGTTAAAACGGCGACCGCTATTCTTTCGTTTGCAAGTTCGGACTTGAGAAAGACGCCCATTCCTATAAAGATGGTTTTTAGCGCCTCTTTTTCATCTATGTTTTTGGAGGCGTCGGCGCCTTTGAGCTCGCCAAGCAACGCGGCTCTGTAACAACCCGTCGCGTTTACGTCGCAGGCGGCGCTAACGTCTTTGGACCAAGCGTCGCAAACCACGCTCAAATCCGTTGCCAATTTGGCGCTCGCCGCGTTTAGATACGCCAATCTTCTTAGCGCGTTAGCGTCTCTCGTAAAATCGCTAAGCGGTCTTTGCCCGGCCGTCATGGCGCCATGAGTCACGGAGTCTTTGAGAAAGTTGGAATAATCTTGATCTTGCCCCCAGAGCAGAAACTCGATGGCGTGATAGCCGCTCGCGACGTTCGCCATTCCCCCATTTTCATTTAAGGCGCTCAGAGCGTCCGCTGTAACGTTCGTAACGTCCACGGCGGAACTCTCTTCCCCTCCGGGATTGAACTCTCCCGCGGAGTCTATAATGTTGCCACTCGTTTTTTCGCCATTGGCGTCAATGGTATAGTCGATCATGTTTTCATCAAGCGGCCAAGCGTTTACCTGAGGGTCCAAAGTTCCATAAGCTTTCCCCACCCAGCCATCCTCCGAGTCGATTGGACCGTTTGAAAGTCTAAAAATCTCACTCTCGCCATAAGATTCTCTAGAAATTAGCCATGCGGTTTTTGCGTTTTCTAGAGTTGTTTTGGTTGGATTTTCGGCAAACGCGGCGATCGCGTTTTGAAGCGTTTTCGCGTCGCGAAGCGTATCGGAGTAGTTCGCGGTGGCGATATCCGCGTAAGTCAAAAGCGTTGAAGATTGAGCCGTTTTTGGCGCTGGGTTTTTTTGGGCGACGCATCCAGACGTTAGCGTTATCCCCACAAGGATTAAGCTTGTCGCGATTAGTTTGGTTTGTTTTATCATTTTTTGTCCTTGCCTAAATCCATCTCGAGCATTGCCCCGTAAGATGGTTGTTATACTTACAAAATCTTCATCTCTATTTGCAATTATCTCGATTTTAGCTATTTTGTCTATAATTTCACTACGAGGTTAACATGAAAATAGTAATAACTCTAATAAGTTTAATGATTTATCTACACGCGCAAAACGTGGGCGAATCGATTTATGACAATATTATACTCAAAGACGTAAAAAATCTTAATCAAAATCTTAGTCAATTGCAAACATTGGTTGAGAAGAACGCCTCCGACGAAGAGTTAAAAGATGGCTTCGCGCGGGTTGTGACGTCATGGAAAAGAGCGCAAACTTTGTATTTCGCGGGTGATTTAAACGAAGACTATATCGACCTTCCTAGATATGTCGACGTTTTTCACGAAGGCAACGAGAACGTTTGCGAACAACTCGACCGCGTTCTGCTTTCGTCCGAGAGCTTGGACGTCGAACTTTTTAAAAATTCCACCAAGAGCGTCAACGCGCTCGAGTGCCTCATCTTTAAAGCGTCTCAAAAAACGGAGCGCCAAAAAGAGATGATTGTTTACGTTTTAAAACGCGTTGGCGAGCGTCTTAAAACGCTGGAGGCTTTTTACGAGAACAACAGAGCGCTATTTATGGCCAATGAGCAAAAAATGAACGCCATCGTGATGAACGCCTTGATAGAGAGTTCGTACAAACTAAAAGAGTGGAGGGTTGGCGACCCGGCCGGGTTGTCGCGCAAATACAAAAACGCTCCTCAAAACGCAAGATCGGAGTATCCGCTATCCAAACTTTCGCGCAAAGCGATAGAGGCCATTTTGTTGACGCATCAAGCGATCGTGGGCGAACAAAAATACGTTAATTTTTCCGACGTCATTCGCGCCGCTGGAGCGGATGAAGAGTTGTCAAACATTCGCAACAATATTAAAGAGGCGTTAAAAGAGTTGCGTTTAGTTCCAGAGTGCGATTTTGAGTCTAAAGAGATGAGTAAAGTTTATCAAGAGTTGACGGCGCTGCACAACGCTTACTTTATTTCGCTTATCGGCGCGCTCAAGGTGACGTCGAAAATTTTAGATTCCGACGGCGACTAGGCAAACAATGAGCGACTTGTATTTTTTGGAATATTTCGTCAATTCCCACCAAAGGGTCTATTGGCTTTACGCCTTGAGCGCTTTGCTTATCGCGGGCGCGTATCTGGCGTTGAATCCCAAAGAGAAAAAAATAAACTTGAGCGCGAAACTCTGGTTGCATCCAAGCGCCACTTTGGATTATCGCTACTTCGCCATTTCGTTTTTCATTAAAGCTTGGTTGGTCATTCCCATCATCATCGGCGCGAACGAGGTCGCTCTGTTCACGCAAACGCTGCTAAGCGACTCTTTTGGATTTTACGAGAACAAAGGGCTTAGCTACGCGCAAGTGATGGTTCTCTTTACGATAACTCTGTTCGTGGTGAGCGATTTTACGCGGTATTGGCTGCATCGTTTCATGCACGCGGTTCCGTTGCTGTGGAAATTTCACAAAGTCCATCACAGCGCGAAGGTTCTGACGCCCATTACGTTTTACAGGGTTCATCCGGTTGAAAACGTTTTGTTTGGATTTCGTTTTAGTCTTTCCGTTGGTTTGGTGAGTGGCGTTTTTATTTTCCTTTTTGGCGGAATGCTTGGTTTCATTGACGTGCTCGGAGTCAACGTCATCGCGTTCGTATTTAATTTGCTAGGCTCGAACCTTCGACATTCGCACATAAAATTAAAATACTTCGCGTGGATTGAAAAGATTTTCATTTCGCCGTTTCAACACCAAATACACCATTCGACGAAATTTTACAATTACAATTTTGGCGGCGCTTTGGCCATTTGGGATTTGTGGTTTGGCACGTTGAAACGCTCTCTCGACGTTAAGCGTATGACGCTTGGACTGGGTAAGAAAAATCAACATAAAAGCGTATTGGATTTACTGCTATTGATGGAGAAACAATGATAAAAACATTATTAATCGTCGTCGCGTCGCTCGTTTGCTTAAACGCGGGCGAAGTTAACGTTTACACGCACAGACACTATCCGTCCGATAAGATTTTGTTTAAAAAATTTACGCAAATGACGGGTATTAAAGTGAACGTGGTTCAAGCCAACTCGGATCAAATCATGAAAAGACTCGAAGAAGAGGGCAAATACTCTCCGGCGGATCTTTTGCTAACCGTGGACGTTGGACGGCTTTATTACGCCAAGGAAAAAGGTTTGTTTCAGCCTATCAGGTCGAAATTTTTAGAAGAGGTCATTCCCTCCAATCTCAGGGATGAAGAGGGGTATTGGTTTGGCGTGACCAAACGCGCGCGGGTTCTCGTCTACAACCTTGACTCGGTCGATCCAAAATCCTTGTCGACCTACGCGGCGCTAACCGACGAAAAGTACAAGGGTTCCATTCTAACGCAAACCTCCGCGAATATCTACAACCAATCTCTGCTCGCCTCCATCATCGCCCACAAAGGCGCGAAAGAGGCGAAAGCTTGGGCGAAAGGCGTGAGTGAAAATTTCGCTAGAAAGCCAACGGGCAGCGACCGCGACCAGATGAGAGCTTTGGCGGCGGGAATGGCCAAAGTCGCCATCGTCAACACCTATTACGTCGGTCAATTGATCAACTCCGACAATTTTAGCGACAAAGCCGTCGCGCAAATGATAGGAGTGTTTTTTCCAAATCAAGGCGAAAACGACACGGGAGCGCACATGAACGTATCGGGTGTCGGAGTGGCGAAATACGCGAAAAACAGAGAAAACGCCATCGCGTTTATAGAGTTTTTGTGCTCAAAAGAGGCGCAAGAAGTTTTTACGTCTGTGAACTACGAGTATCCGGTCAACAAAAACGTGGCCCCGTCAAAACTCTTGCAATCGTGGGGCGCTTTTAAAGAAGACGACATAGAGTTGCGCAAACTGGGCCGATACAACGCCGAGGCCGTAAAAATATTTAACGAAGTGGGATGGGAATAAGATGATAAATCGATGGTCGTCCTTTAGCTACGTTTTAACTTTGATTATCTCCTTGCCTATGATTCTCGTCGTCAATCACGCTTTGGGCGGCGAGACGCAAACCCTCGCGCATCTAAAAGAAGCCGTATGGATGGGATATATAACCGACACTTTGATTTTGGTTTTCGGAGTGGCCTTTTTAACTTTTATTTTAGGGGTGAGCGCCGCCTACGTCACCACGTTTTACGATTTCAAGTTTGCCGGTTTTTTCGTATTCGCGTTGGCTCTGCCTTTCACGATTCCCACTTACGTGATGGGTTACGTATATTCCGACATATTCGGCTATTTCAACCATTTTCATCTTTTTTTGCGCTCGATTGGAGTCAAGGAATATTTCAACGTTTTAAACGTCTACTCCGTCATCGCTTTTATGAGCTTGGCGCTTTACCCCTATGTTTATTTAATCGTAAAAGCCTCCTTTGAAAAGAGCAAAAGCGCTCTGCTCAATCCCGCTCTTAGTTTGGGCGGCTCTCGAAAAAAAGCGTTTTTACAAATCATTCTTCCCTTGTCTCGTCCCGCCATCATCGGCTCTCTCGCTCTTGTCATGATGGAAACCATTAGCGAGTACGGCATAACCGAATACTACAACGTCAAGACCCTGACCGTGGCCATATTCAACACGTGGTTCGGTTTGCGCGACTCTCAAAGCGCCGCGTTTATGGCCGTGATCGCGATGATAATGGTTTTAACCGTTTTGAGCGTTGAAAAATACGGCAGAGGAAAGGCCAATTATAAAATCGAAAGTTCGAACGCGGAAGTTAAAAAACGGAGTTTGCAAGGGTATAAACTTTATCTGACCTATTTCTTTCTCTCTTTGCCCATCGTTTTTGGTTTTGTCATTCCTTTCGTTTGGATAGGAGTCTATTCGTTCGAATACTCCGCAAAGATGTTGGACGACGAGTTTTTAACCATTCTCAAAAATAGTTTTTTCTCCGCGACTTTAAGCGCTTTTATCATTGTGACGTTGGCGTTTTTGGTTGGCTATACGAGTCGAATATTTCCAACAACGATTAACGGATACGTTGGCAAGATTATCTCTTTGGGCTTCACCATGCCCGGCGCCGTCGTCGCCATAGGTATCATCATGTTGTTCGCGGACATCGACAAGTGGCTAATAGAGCACTATTTCACCACCGATTTGTTCTTGAGCGGTTCCTTCTTCGCTCTTTTGTTCGCGTACGTCATTCGTTTTTCCGCCATAGCCGTCAACACGGTCGAGTCCAGTTTTGAAAGAATCAGCTTTGATTTGAACAGGGCTTCGAGGTCGCTTGGCTACGACTACTTTAAAACCATGCTCAAGGTCGAGCTTCCTTTGATGAAAAACCCGCTTCTGTTCGGTTTCGCGTTGGTGTTTATCAGCGCCGTCAAGGAGTTGCCCATCACATTGGTTTTGCGCCCATTCAACTACGAAACGCTGGCGACTAAAACGTACGCGTTGGCCAATTCGCAAATGCTCCATGAATCGTCCATATACGTCCTAAGCGTTATAGCGATCGCGCTTATTCCCTTAACAATTACGATGCTAAAGAGGCAAAAATGATTTTAGAATTAAAACAGTTAAATAAAAGTTTTGACAAACCCGTATTGAAAAATATTAATTTAGAGATTGAAAAAGGAGAGATTATTTCAATCCTAGGGAAAAGCGGAAGCGGAAAATCGACCTTGCTCAACGTTATCGCGGGCTTTGAAACGGCGAATAGCGGTTCTCTGCGTATTGGCGACCGGATTGTTTTCGACAAAGGCGTAAACACGCGACCAGAAGATCGCAACATTGGTTTCGTTTTTCAAAACTACGCGCTTTTCCCCCATCTCAACGTGGAGAAGAATCTTTTGTTTGGCGTTAAAAACAAAAAAAACAAAAAGACGGTCGTTAAAGAGTTGTTGGAGATGATTGATTTGCAAGGGTATGAAAAAAAGTATCCTCACGAACTCAGCGGCGGAGAGCAACAGCGCGTTAGTCTGGCGAGGGTCTTGGCCACCGGGCCGGATATTATCCTTTTGGACGAACCGTTTTCCAGCGTCGACACGCTGCTAAAGGCGCAAATAGAAAAGGATTTGTTGACGCTTATCAAAAAGAATGGTAAAACCGCCATCTTCGTAACGCACGACCCCAAAGAAGCGATGGCCATCAGCGATAAAATCGCGTTTTTGGAAAACGGCGAAATCGTCCAGTGCGACGCGCCCCAAAACATCTATCATCAACCCAAGTCAAAAGCGTTGGCGTCGTTTTTTGGCGTCGCGAATTTTGTTGACGAAAAATGCTACAGACTGAGTCAAATTCGTTTGAGCAAGGAAGAGGGCGAGCACAAAGCCAAGTTGAATAGCGCCGTCTTTAGGGGCGAATACTACGAACTGAGCGTTGATGTGGAAATAAATCAAAAACAATACCCCTTCGTCGTATACGACTATGATTTTTTTCATAAAGAACAAGAGTTTTTCGTATCTTTAACCGAGACGCCAACTATTTAATTTAAGTCGATTTTATTGCTTTGTCAGCTAAAATGGCGCTTAACTCAAAAATTGAAATGGACTAAAAATGATTAAAATAATGATAGGCGCGCTCTTGCTCCTAAGTATAAATCTATCCGCTAGCTCGGTTGAGGATGGGTCAACCCAATATCAAAAATCGTGCGATGGCGGGGTTATGGCCGGATGTGAAAACTTGGGTCTTATTTACTTGCTTGGCGATGGTGTGGAGCAAGACACGCAAAAGGCGAAAGAACTATTTGAAAAAGCTTGTAAAAAGAGATACGCTCGAGGTTGTTATCGTCTAGGAACTATGTACAAACGCGGTGAATACGGTATAGAAAAAGATATTAAAAGGTCGAGACTCTTCTACTCGCTCGCTTGTAAAATTGGATACGCGAAAGCTTGCGTCCAATATAATCTAATAAGAGGAAAAAAGGAGATTAAAGGCTCGGGCAAGAACGTCACCAATTCTGGATATACGTATACGACCGAAATATACGGCGGATAATTCTCAGGTTTTAGAAATTTTATCCCTCTATCAACAATTGAGGGACTGTCAACAACTTGCTCATTCTCTTTTACGCGAATCTCGCGGTATGTTTTGAAATGATTCAGACTAATCGTCGTGAATCTCCTCGCCGGCGATTCCTCTTGGATAACCAGAACCATCCCATTTTTCGTGATGCTCGTGGGCCACCGTCGCGCATGGGACTAGCCACTTGCAAGAGGTCGGCTTCCTTGTGTGAAAGTCCATACAAAAGCGCCAGTTCTTTTGAGTAAAGAGCGACGCGTTTTATGTGGTTTCCCGTCTCTTTGCGCCTCCTCTATGGCGTCGAAAATAAACACTGGAGAAGTTCTGTATTTTGGAAGAAGGGAAAGGTAATGGTTTTTGACGCTAAATCTTTCGTTTATTTGAAAAAGATAGTACGCGAAGCAGAATTTCTTAAACGCCGCGTAGTGGAGAACTACGCTGACGATGGCGGCGAACGCGGACGAGTTCGCCACTGCGCTTTTCAAACATGACCAAACCTTTGCGTATCGTTTGAAGCAGTGTATCGTAAGCGCGATAGATTGGCGCAAAGAAACTACAGAGCGATTAAAGGCCCCAGTTCCGAAAAAACGACCGCTCGCGTTTGCTCGTCGCCGAGCGTTTGTTCTACGATAAGCGCCAAATTTTCGTCGACGTTTGGAACTAGTTTGCGGATATCCGCTAGCTTCTCCCTTTTGTTTTCGTTCGAAAATCTGTCGTAAGCCGTATAGGCTTCCTGTTTGGCGAGTCGGTAGTATAATCTGCGGCCGAGCTCAAAAACCTCAAACTCCTCGTTTTTGCCAGTTTTTTTCACGGCGTCGATTCCCAAATCTATTTCTATTTTTTTTGATCTTAAATACGCTTGAAGCTGCATAGCGAAACCGACGTAGGCGGGAGTGTAGGCGACTAAAACTCTGTCGTTGAACGCTTCGAAGGATTCGTTTTTAAGTCTCAGTTTTTTGTACTCCAACGCGAGCGTTTCCACATAGTATTTGGCGAATCTCAAAGGAGCGGCTTTCATGACCGTATAGCCATTTTTGCCGTCGTTGACAAGTTTCCCGCCGAGAGTTATATGCACGCCGTCTTCCGTTTTTCCGTTTACTTTGGCCTTGCAGCCCTCGAACCCAATGTCGGCAATCTCATGCGTTCCACACCCCTTCACGCAAGCCGACCAGTACATTCTGATTCTTCCCGATTCGAGTGGAACGGCCTCGCTGAGGTACGTCGACATTTCGATGGCGTCCTCTTTGTTCTCGATGACCCCAAAAGCGCAGTGTTTGGTTCCGGCGCACGCGATGAGGTTGTTGAAGTAGGGCGCGTTCACGTTTTTGTACTTCTTGAAAAACTCGTCCGCCAACGCCGCGTCGACGTCTTTGACTCCAAGGATGAAGATATTTTGCTCAACGTTGAATCGCACTTGCGAGTTTCCGTGTTTCTCGCTCAACTGGGCTACCGAGATTAAATCGCTTCCAGAGAATATTCCCGATGGAACGACGACTTGTAGTCCAAAACTGCCGTCTCGAAGTTGCGCTTTTCCAGCTTCGGAATCGTTCGCGTTCATGTTCGTCATAGTGTGGCCCGCCGTGGCGAAATCCACTCCGGCTCTCTCTCTAATCGCGCTCGCGATGGTCTCCATGCCGACCGCTTCTATGAGAAAGTGGAGTCTATTTTTGTTTCTGTTGTCGCGAAAACCATAGCGTTTAAAGAGTTCGGTTATGGACGCGAACGCCATTAAAACCTCCTCGTCGTTCTTTAAAAACACGTCAGCGTCTTTGGCTATCATCCCAACGCGGCCGCCAAGGTACATGTTGTAGCCGAAAGCGCCGTCTTTTTGCGCCAAAACGAAACAGCAGTCTTGCCCAAAAACGTTGCATCTGTTCGAAAGCGAGCCGGAGAGACCCGTGTTGAACTTTCTTGGAAGCGTGGAAATCCAGTCGGGGTTGTGCAAAAACCGGCTTTGAATCTTTTGCAAAAGCTCGTACGCCGGAAGCACGTTGTCAAACCCGTCGACGTCGAGCGGGTCGGTGACTATGTTTCTAAAGTTGTCCACTCCCGTTTGGTAGGAGTCGAGACCGACTTCGTTCATTCCGGCTATGACGCTTGGCACGTCTTCTATGCTTAGGTAACGAAACTCGATTTGGGAGCGAGTCGTTATGTCTATGTAGTCCTGCCCGAAATCTCTCGCGATTGCGCCGAGTTTTCTGGCCTGAGTCGCGTTCAAGCGTCCGCCGGGGATTCGCGCTCGCATCATAAACTGCTTTGGCGTTTGAGCGTCTTTGTCATAAATGCCAAAACATTTGAGGAAGTATTTTTTGTCCTCGTCGGGGATCGAGTCGTAGCCGTTTTTCGCGTACGTTTCTATTTGCTCGTAAGCTTCCATCGGATTTTTGAGCTGTTTAATCTCTTCTATTTTGTTTACTTTGTTCGCTCTCGCGTCGTACGCTTCTTGCAGTTTGTTCATGACAAGTCTCCCAATATTTTATTTTCCACTTTCGCTTTGACCGTTTCTACGAATCCAATACCTTCAAGGGCCGTTTTTATGTGTTCTATCTCTCCAGCCATTTCGTCTTTTTTAAACTCCAAGCCCTCTGGAACTTCCAAAGAGTGAAGCTGAATGGCGGTCTGTTTGTAGTTTGGCTCGCCGGATTTTGGACAAAAACTCTCGTTCGTCAGCGCGTTTACGAGCTGAGTGTTGAAATGAAACGGCACGAAGACGTTTCCAGGCGCCACGCTTTGCGTGACGCGAACGACGACGTCCTCGACTCGTCCGCGTTTGCTAGAGAGCGACATTCTGTCCCCGCTTTTGACTTTGAGTTTTTGCGCGTCCTCGGGGTTGACGTCCACCCACGCTTCGGGCGCCAAGTCGTTGAGTATGTCGATGGAGCGAGTTTTCGTGCGAGTGTGCCACTGCTCGACCGTGCGGCCGGTGTTGAGTATGACAGGAAACGCTTCGCACGCGGGTTCCGCCATGGGAAACCAATCGAGAGGTAAAAGCTTCGCCTTTTTGTCCGCGGTTCTAAAGGGAATCTCTGGCGTATAGAGTCTTTTCGTACCTTGTGGATTTTCTTCGTTGCAGGGCCACTGAACGCCGCCCAACTCCTCCATAAGGGAATAACTCATGCCGGAGTAGTCGCAGAGTTGACCTTTTGAAACCTCTTTCCACTCGTCAAAAGCGGCTTTTGGGTTCGTCCACGAGGGAAAAAGAAGTTCGTTAACGCCCTCGAAGTATTTTGAAAATTCGAGGACTATGTCGAAATCGCTTTTCGCATCGCCGATTGGCTCCACCGCCTTGTTCGCGCGGTTGCATCTTCTCTCGGAGTTCGTGTAGGTTCCCTCTTTTTCTCCCCACGTGGCGGCTGGAAATATCACGTCAGCGATTTGCGCGGTGTCTCCCAAAAACGCGTCTTGCACTACGAGTAAATCAAGCTTTGCAAAGGTTTTTCGCAGTTTGTCTTGATTGACGAAACTCACGAGTGGATTGGTCGCGACTATCCAAAGCGCTTTTATCTCGCCTCGGTCTATGGCGTCTATAATCTCCGCGTATTTGTGACCGCGTTTGGTTGGCACCATATCCTCGGGAACGTTCACCAAGGCGGCGTACTCTTTGAGCGCTTCTTCGTCGCCAAAGTTTCTATAACCCGGAAGCGAAGAGGTGAAACCCGTCTCTCGCGTTCCCATGGCGTTGCACTGTCCGGTGATGGAAAATGGTCCGGCTCCCTCTCGTCCGATATGACCGGTCAAAAGGTGCAGGTTGATGATGGCGCTCACCGTGTCCGTCCCCATAAAGGACTGGTTGACGCCCATCGTCCAAGCGCTCAAAACCGCGTCTTGCGAGACGAATTGACGCGCCAACTCGTAGAGCGTTTTCACGTCGATTCCCGTAATGTTGGCGACCTCTTGGGGAGGATAGTCTTGAAGATGTTTTTTGAGCTCCTTGTAGCCGTTGGTATTCGCCAGAACGTAGCCTTCGTTTTCCCAACCCTGCTCGATGACGATGTGCGCGAGTCCGTTATAAAGCGCCAAATCCGTTCTTGGTTTTATGGGCGCGAAAATATCCGCCATTTGCGAAGTTTTCGAGGCTCTTGGGTCTATGACTATTATTTTTCGATTTGGCTTTTTGTTTTTGTTTATGTGGAGCGTGAGGATGGGATGATTGTCCGCGATGTTCGCGCCGATGAGAAAGATGGTATCCGCTTTTTCAAAATCTTCGTAGGAGCCAACGGGACCGTCCGAGCCTAGGGATTGTTTATAGCCCATGACCGCCGAAGCCATGCAAAGAGTGGTGTTTCCGTCGTAGTTGTTGGTTCGCAAACCAAGTTGGACGAACTTTCCAAGCGCGTAAAACTCTTCGGTTAAAAGTTGTCCACTCGAGATGACTCCAACGGCTTTTTCTCCATGCTCTTTGGCGATTCTTTTGAACTCGTTCGCCGTTTTGGAAAACGCCTCGTCCCATGAAGTCGGAGTAAGTTCGCCGTCTTTTTTTATTAACGGCGTTTTTATTCGTTCGGGGGAATTTATCATCTGATGTTCGCTTAAACCCTTTGGACAAAGCGTTCCCATGTTCACGCCGTGTTTTGGGTTGCCTTTGGTGTAAACCGCTTTGCCGTCTTTGACGCCGATGTAAAGCCCGCAGCCGACGCCGCAATATCCGCAAGTCGAAAGCACCCATTTGTCGGGCTTGTTCGCGTCGCTAATCATTCCAAAAACCGGATCGCTTGAGAGTTTGTATTTTTCCGCTTTTATGTCAAAGCCAAGAAAGTCTTTGAGTTTGTTTATCATCGTTGTTTCCCCACAAAAAATCCACCCGCCATTCCCAAAGGAACGACCGTGGCGTAAAATAAAAATCTATCGCTCAGTTCGCTTGCGACAACTAGCGTAAATGAAAGGCTCAAAGCCATAAGCGCCATAAAAGACGTCGAAGTCGCGCTTATGAGAACTATGGCTAAAAGCGGCAAAAACATGCCGCCAACCATCAAACTTGCAAAGCGAAACAATTTGACGTTTTTAAAATTTTCATGCAGCAGTCTCGAACTTCTTTTTAACTGATACTCGTTTTTAGTCGTCGTGTCTAAAGTTCTCTCGTCTTCATAACTGAAAAAGAGTTGCGCCATGGCGCCAACCATTCCCAAGGAAACAAGAGGGACGACCGCTTGCGTAACGCCTAAGAACAAGCCAAACAACGCAAGCATAAAAGCCCCTACGTAAGCGACTCCAAAAAATTTCATGTTGGTCGTTACTCTATCCCATGAAGGACGCGCTTTGATGCGATAAATCATGCTTTGAGCGTATATCCCGTAAATCCCAACCCCTAGAGTAAGCGCTTCCAACGCTAAACGAAGCGCTTTGTTTAGCTCAAAGAAATACGTGGCTATGACAAAAGTCATCAATCCCGTAAATACGCCAAGAGCCAAAGCTTCGCGAGAGAGCCAAGAGGTTTTTACGTTTTTCATGGCGGTGAGCGCCAAAAATGGGCGACCCAAGTGAAGCGCCGAAAGCGGAAGCCCCAACGCGGCCGGCAACGCGACAAGCAAAGCCATAATCCAGTTGGTGTTTGCAAAACCAAAAAGACTCATGGCGTCGCCTAGAAAAAGCGCCAAGAATCCGCCAAGCGAGATTTGCGTCAAAACCGTCATAAATACGAGCGGAAGTTCGGAGTGGGCGGGTTTTAAAATATGCTCGTCCATCTCTTTCATGTAGGCTGGCAGATTTTTTGGAAGCGTGTATCTCGTCGTCGAGTTCGTAATGCGGGCGTCGGGAAGGAAGGGCATGTTGGCGTTGGCGTCAATGTCGCGCTCCAACCACTCTTTCACGTTGACGACCTCTATCTCTATGGCTCCCGAGGGACAGGACTGAACGCAAGCCGGGCTTTGCCCAATGTTCAAACGCTCGTGGCACATGTGGCATTTTGTGACGATTTTTCGCTCTTCGTGAAAAACGGGAACGCCGTAAGGGCAGTTCCAAGCGCAGTATTGACACCCTATGCAGGTGTCGTCGTCGTGAACGACGATGCCGGTTTCGGCTATCTTTATATAGGATTCGGTCGGACAGCCTATGAGGCATTCCGGGTCCACGCAGTGGTTGCAGCTCATCGAGTTTAGAAGTTGCGTAAACGCGGGAAAAACGCCGCCCTCCATCTCGCCGACCCTTCTCCACTTTATATCCGCCGGATTGTTGTTTTGCTCGTTGCACGCGACTTCGCAACATCGGCATCCCACGCAAGCCGTGGCGTCGAAGTGAAATCGGTATTGTTCGCCTTCTTTTGGTTTTGGAACGTCTATGGAATAGTTGCCGCACTGCATACCAGTGTCGGCTTTGTAGTCTATAAAATTTTCTAGTGGCGTTTGCATGTTTGTATTCCATATCGTTAAATGTTGAGAAAATTATATCGCCTTGTCCGCCCAACGTTAACAGAAAGTTGTATGATTTTTATACAGTTATTAGTTTAATAGTTAGAGCATTGAGGTTATAATTTTGCACATTAAATATACTTAATGAAAAATTGAGATTAAAGGAAAAAGAATATGGCTGGATTTAAAGACTTAAAGGGACAAGGACACGCGCCGACGCTGTTCATGGCTTTTTTATACTTCGATATGAGTTTTATGGTTTGGACCATGCTTGGTCCACTCTCCACCGAGATAAGCGAAGCGCTTGCGCTTGGCGGACACATAATGAGCGCGGGGGAAAAAGCGACGTTGCTTTCTCTTCCAATACTCTCAGGCGCGCTTTTGAGAATCCTGCTTGGATTTGGCGTTGACAAACTGGGAGCCAAAGTTACCGCGCTTATGGCGCAAACGGTGGTAATCGCCGCGCTTTTGACCGCGTTCTTTATGGGCGATGGCATTACGTACAACGCGTTGCTTTTAGTCGCGCTTGGTCTTGGTTTCGCCGGAGCCTCTTTCGCCGTGGCGCTTCCACAAGCCGGTCAATGGTATCCGCCAAAACTCCAAGGCGTGGTTCTTGGAATCGCGGGAGCCGGAAACATAGGCGTCGTAATCGACTTTCTTTTCGCTCCTAAAATCGCTCAGCTTTGGGGATGGGAATCAGTGTTTGGAGTGGGCGCCGCGATGGCGATCGTCGTGTTGATCGCTTACGCTTTTTTAGCCAAAGACGCTCCGGAATCGGTTTACAAGGCGAATCCAAAAAGATTGAAGGATTACGCTAAACTTTTAAAAGACAAAGACACGTGGTGGTTCAACCTTTTTTACGCGGTAAGTTTTGGCGGTTTCGTCGGTTTCGCGGGCTACATGAAAGTCTATCTTATGAACACGTATCAAGCCGACATGTCCGCGTTTGGTTTGGACGTTCTCGACGAGAGCAACGTTAAAGTCATAGCCGGATATTTCGGGGCTTTGTGCATCTTTGCCGGCGCCGTTCTTCGTCCCGTTGGCGGATCTATCGCGGATAAATTAGGCGGCGTTAAATCGCTTTACTTCTTTTTTGGCACGGTGGCGTTGTTGGCGGCGTTGAACGCGACCGTAACGCTTCCGTTTGGAGTGGCGATTTTCGTGCTGTTTCTCATCATGGCGAACTTGGGCATGGCCAACGGAGCGGTTTTTCAACTCGTGCCGCAACGTTTTGGCAAAGACATAGGCATCATGACGGGAATCATCGGCGCGGCCGGCGGTCTCGGCGGCACGGCCCTCATCAAAACTCTTGGCTGGTCCAAGGGCGCGTTTGACGGTTACGGCGCTGGATTTATGATATTCGCCGCCGTCGTTCTCGTGGCGCTTATGGGAATTTCCTTGGTCAAAACTAGATGGAGAACCACTTGGGGCGTCAGCGCCGGCGGTAGAATTTAACATAAGGAATCGCAAATGACGTCGACAAGCGTAAAAACTTCCGGCTTTTCTTTGGCCAAAAAAAAAGAGTTGACGGGCGACGACTTTTACGAGGTAAGAACGATAGGCGACATTACGGTCGCCATCGTTTGCGACGGCGTTGGAAGCGCTAGCGAAGGCGCGGAGGCGGCGAAAAGAACGACCTCGTATCTCATGAACAACTTCAAAATCCGTCCCAAAAGCTGGAGTATGGAAAAGTCAATCAAAACGTTTATAAAATCAATAAACTCCATTTTGTATCAAGAATCGCAAGTGAACTACGAAAGAAGCGAGCTGGTTACGACGCTCACTATCGTCGTCATTGAGGGCGACAAACTTTACGGCGCGAACGTTGGAGACAGCAGAATCTATCTTTACCGCGACAACGCGATAAATCAGCTCTCTTTCGACCACGCGATGAACGAAGTTGGTTTTGAAAACGTTTTAACCTCGGCGATAGGAATTGAGAGCGAAGTGGAAGTTTACTACTTTGAAAACCTGCTCCAAAAAGAGGACAAAATACTGCTCTGCAGCGACGGCTTGTATAACGTCTTAAGTCAAAATCGTCTCGAAAAAGGGATCGCGTTCGGGGCGTCGGCCTTGGTGAAAAAAGCGAGTTCCCTCATGGAACGCGATTTGCCCGACGACGCGACCGCCGTGGTTTTGGAGATAGAAAAAGTGGATGAAAGGGAAGTCCTAAAACGCCAAGCGCTTGAAATCCCGCAAAGTCTCAAAAAAGGGCAAACGGTGGACGGCTACGTTTTGGAAAAATCCTTGATACAAAACGACAGGACTTGGCTCTGCGTGAAAAAGACGAAACGCTACGTACTGAAATTCGCGCCTCTCGATGGGATTGACAATCCGGCTATTTTGGACTTTTTCGTAAAAGAGGCTTGGAACGCGAAGCGCCTAAAGGCCGACTTTTTTCCCAAGGCCGTCATACCCAAAAATAGAACTCTCAGATACTACGTCATGCAGTGGTTCGATGGCGAAAGTTTGGACGAGTGCTTAAAGCGTAAAAAAATATCGATAGACGACGCGGTAAAACTAGCCCAAACGCTGCTTCAAACGTCGCAGTTTCTCCTTGGAAAAGACTTGGTGCATGGAGATATAAAACCTCACAATATCATCGTTCTAAAAGACGCCAACGGCGATTCGTCATTTAAAATCATAGACTTTGGAAGCGTCACGGAGATATTTTCAACGGCCACGAGAGTTGGAACGCCGAGCTTTTTATCCCCGCAAAGATTTCAAAGCGAGGCTATAAGCGAGGGGAGCGAACTCTTCTCCATTGGCGTCACCCTTTATCTCGCGTTGACAAACAGATACCCTTACGGCGAGATAGAACCCTTTCAGTCGCCAACGTTCAAGGAGGCGAAGAAGCCGAGCAAGTACAACCCCAACGTCCCCGACTGGCTCGACAGCGTGACGCTAAGGGCTATAGCGCTCTCAAAAGAGAGAAGATACGAGCACTACTCGGAGATGGCCCACGAACTCAAATCGCCCAAGAACGTACGACCCTATTTTAACGAGAACGCCTCTTTGATTGAGCGATCTCCCGTGACGTTTTACAGAGTGGGATTTACGATTATGACGCTTTTAAACATGGCGCTTTTGGCATTGTTGTTGCGGTGAAAATTTGGAAGTGGAGGTGAAATCGCTCAAGCTAAAAAAGGGGTAAAAGCTTGAGTGGTTAAAGTTACAAGGAGGTATACGTTCTCTCGCTCATGAAAGGGGTAAACATAATTGAGATTCGTAAGTATATAAAGTATAAGCAAACGATAAGCTAATCATAAGCTAACGTAAAGTTAATACTTGGACAACGCAAAGTAAACGACTCGAAATATGTGTATAATTCCAGTATGTTTTATTTAATGGCTCTTTTTTACTTTTTTTATTTCGCGATCGTCGGCGTTTACATTATATTTATGCCCAAAGTGTTGGCTATGGTCGCCTACAGCCCAAGCGAAATAGGCATTATCTTCGGAGCCGCCCCGCTTGTGAGGTTTCTGCTTCCCTTCGCGTTTTCGCGCGGGGTGAAGCTAAACGCGACGGCGTTCAACGCGGCTATCGGCGTAATGCTGCTTAGTTCCGTGGCGTTTTACTTCTCTTTGCGCGATTTTTACGCCCTTTTCGCCTCGAACGTCGGTTTGGGCATAGGCATGAGTCTGATTTTGCCGTATATCGAGATTTTGGCGCTCGAGAAGATAGGCAAAGAGCGGTACGGAAAAGTGAGACTCTTCGGCTCGATTGGCTTCGTGCTGGTCGCTCTCGTGCTGGTGAAGTTTTTAAGTTCGCCGGAAGTGGCGTTGGCTTATTTGCTGACTCTTACCGTGGCCACGTCCCTCGTCTCTTTCGTCATAGTTAGGCTCGCTCACAAAGTCAAACAAAAACTTGGCGAGAGCGAGAACGACGTGGCTCTTTTGGGGCATTGGAAGCTTTGGCTTTCGCTTATGCTCACTCAGATGAGTTTTGGCGCCTACTACAACTTCTTCACCATTTACGAAACGGGATTTGGAATCACTCTGGACATGACCATATATTTGTGGGTTTTCGGCGTTTTAGTCGAAATCGTCATGCTTTTTTTCCAAGGCGGGTTTTTGAAGTCGAACCTTCTTTTCATACTTGAGATCACGACCCTTTCCGCCGCTCTTCGATGGTTTCTTCTCTTTGCGTTTCCGCAAAATCTCACGGTTCTGTTTTTCGCGCAATCTCTGCACGCGCTCTCTTTCGCGCTCTTTTACTCGGCCGCCATCAGCTACTTGCATCAGTTGTACGAGAGCAAGGTTTTGGCACAGCAATTTTTCTCGGGAGTGACGTTCGGGCTTGGCGGATTTTTAGGCGCGATAGGCTTTGGCTACGTTTACGAGTATTTCCCTTCGTACGTGTTTTTCGTCGCGTCTCTCGTCGCTCTCCTCGCGTTCGCGTTTATGGTTTTGTGGAAAAAAGAGAGCTCGCTTTAGGCTTTACGCCTTGGCGACGCTTTTGTTGATGAAAATAACGGCGAACATACTGATCGCTCCGCCGACTATGATGTGGGTTTGCATGGGTTCGTCCAAAACGACCCAGGCGCTAAAAAGAGCGAAAATGGGAACCAAAAACATAAAAGAGCTGCTCTTCTCGCTCCCAAGCTTTCCGCTCGCCGTGAAAAAGATGGTGGTGGCCAGCGTTTGGCCTAAAACGGCGAGATAAACGAGCGCCGTCCAAAACCTCCAACCTTGATCGAACACGGCGAGCAAATCCGAATGAAAGGCATAAGCGAACGCGGCGATAGTGGCCATAACCGAGATGAAAAAACTGTAGTGAATGGGGTGTATGTGGGAGTGCGATTTTTGCGAGAGTATCGTGACTCCCGCCCAGATGAGCGCTCCGAGCACGAAGAAAACGTTCGCGCCGTTTAGAAAAAGCTCGACGTCGTTGAGCTCCAAGATAACGAAGCCGCCAACGAGACCCACGAAGAGACCAAAGTACTGGAGCTTCGCGACTCTTTTTCTAAAAAAAAGCGCCATTAGCAAGAAAGTCATAAGCGGAGACAGAGAGGTTATGATAACGCTGCCAGCGCCCGCGAAACCGTGCTTTATCCCCAAAAACGATACGACCATAAATGAGACGTTTAAAACCGAGCTGCCGAGTATGAAGCCGATGGAGTTTTTGTTAAGTTTGATTGGGGTTTTGAAAAAGCGCAAAATTGGCAGAAACGACAAACTCATGATGAAAAAGCGCCAAAAGACTATGACCTCCACCGGCAATTCGTAAGTCAAAATCTTCAGAGCGGTCCATCCGCCTCCCCAAAGAAGCATGGCCAAAACTAAAAGCCATTGGTAGCGACTATCGTCGTTTTTCAAATGAGTTCTAAATCGATATTGCCGTTCGTCTCGTCGACGAGCTTGTCCATGAGATCAAAAAGAGCCAAGCTGGTTTCTTCCAATATGGCGAAATTCGCGACGACCTTTTCTTTGTTGTGAGTTAAAGATCGCACCCCTTGGTTTACGTAAGCTAGATTGCTCTCAACCGTTTTGTGAAATAGTTCATGGCGTTCGGAGATGTTTTCGAAAATTTTGCTGCCTTTGAAGAGTTCCGAAGCCTTGGAGTCGTACCACAGGCCAAAGGCGCAACTGTGATGGCCATGAGTGAGAGCTTTGTTTTTAACGTCCCCGTTGGTTACGGCGGTGTAAGCCTCGGATTTAAAAATGATATGTTGAATTTTGTAGATCGTCATCATCAAATCGATGGTGTTTTTATTCGCGCTAAGCGAATTCGTCTCTAGCGAGTCGTTGAATACGGAAATCGTGTCTGAAAATTGGCTCATGGTTTCGTTGCTCTCGAGGGCGATGGCGTTCATGCTCGAAGAGTTTTGGGATATGTTGCTCGACTCTTGTTTTAGCGTTTGAATTGTGATGGAAATCTCGCTCGTTGCTTTTTGCGTGCGTTCGGCGAGTTTGCGAACTTCGTCGGCGACGACCGCGAATCCGCGGCCGTGCTCCCCGGCGCGCGCGGCTTCTATGGCCGCGTTTAGGGCGAGAAGATTCGTCTGTTCGGCTATGTCTTTGATGAGGTCGACCACAGAGCTGATTTGCAGGACGTTGGCGTCGAGAGAATCGACAACCGCGGAGGTGTCCGAAATCAGTTCGTAAAGATCGTTCATTTTATCATTCGTATTTATAACGGACTCATTCGTTTTCGTGGACAACTCCGCCGTTTTTTTAGTGGAAATCGCCACTTCTTTGATGTCGTTTCCAACGTGGACTATGTTGTTCATGATGAGATCCAAGTTGCCTTTTACTCCGCCGCTTTTGTCGGAGAGTTCTTTCGCGAACATTCCAGAAAGTTGGAATTTGGCGTTTTGCTTCATGGCTTCAAGCGTGTTCGCCACGGCGATCGCCGTATCCTTAAACTCGCCATGAAGGCCCGCGGGAAACATAGTTCTGGTCGCGTCGCCCTTCGTCACCGCGTTGATGCTGTTGCGGGTTTCACGCAAAACCACTTCGGTTTGGTCAAGCATGTTGTTGATGGCGTCGGCGAGTTGTCCAGCCTGGGAGCGTATGTCGTCGTAGTGAACGCGGTTGGTGAGTTTTCCTTTTGAGACGTCGTTTGATACGCTTAGAATGTTTTTGAACGCCTCTTCGTCCGCGTCGCTTACTTTTTTAGCGCCTGGGATAAAAATTAAAAGGGCGCTCAAAGCGATCAGCAAGCCCGGTATGAGCGTTTGTTCTTGCGCGATGAGCAAATACGAAGCGACGAAGAGATTTAAAGCCAAAAAGCCAATAAGGCGCGGGTCTTGTAATTTTTGCATAATTGCTTCCTTAGCTCTTCTGTAAATTCATAACGAGGTCGTTGTAGGTGGTGTCATGTTGCTCTAAAAACGCGCCAAGAAGATCGCCAGAGGCTTTGACTCCACCCTTTTTTTCCGCGTCGACTAGAAGTTTGTAGACGGGAGCGATGGCGTCGATAGCGGCTTGGGAGGGCTTTCTGCGAAAAGAGGAATAGCCGATAACGTTGCCGTTTTGGTCATAGTCGGCGGTGATGTAGGCGAAAACCCAGTAGTAACCGCCATCTTTTTTGAGGTTTTTCACGAAACCGAAGAACTCTTTCCCGCTTTTTATCAAATCCCAAGCGAGTTTAAACGCCACGGCCGGCATATCGGGATGCCTGATGAGGTTGTGGTTGGATCCTATAAGCTCGTCTTTCGAATAGCCGGACATATCTATGAAAATTTGGTTGCAGTATGTTATGAAGCCTTTAGTGTCCGTTTTGGAAACTATGAAATCATCCCCATTCATCGCTTTTTCGATATTGGTGAGGTTTTTCGGGGCGTCGTTTTTGTTAAGTTTCTTCATTTCACACTCTCTTGATTAATTGTGACGCATAATTTTATATTATACCAAATTTATTTTGAAATCGCGTCGCGTTTTCTTTCGAACTCGTCCACGATTTTCGTTACGACAAGGTCCGAAGCGACGTTTAAAGACGTTCTAAACATATCTAAAATCCTATCGACGGCGACCACTAACGCCATATACTCGACGGGAAGTCCCAACTGGTTCAAGATGACGATCATCATCACGAGCGAAGCGCTTGGAAGAGCCGCGACGCCGACGCTCAGCGCGACCACCGTGACGCCTAGCAAAACTTGATCGCCAAAACTAAGGGCGACTCCCGCAAGATTGGCGATGTAGAGCACGGCGACGCTGAGGTACGCGGCGGTTCCGTCCATGGAGACGGTGGCTCCAAGGGGAAGAACGAAGGAGGCGGTTTTTTTGTCGACTCCGCCCATCTCTTCGACCACCCTCATCGAAACGGGAAGCGTCGCCGCAGAAGACGCGGTGGAGAACGCCATGATGGGCGCTTCTCTCACGTCGGACAAATATCCGTAGGGGTTCACTTTCGTAAGCGCCATTAGAATGCCGGGTAGAGTGACGATGGCGTGAAAAACGATAACTCCAACCACCATCGCGACGTATTTGTAAAGACCAAAGACGACTTCGACGCCTTCTTGGGCGATTACGTAGGAGATAAGAGAAAAAACTCCGATTGGAGTCATGAGAATCACCCATTCGGACATTTTTAGCATAGCTTCGCTAACGGAGGTGAAAAGGTTCGCGAGCGGCGCTTGTCGCGTTTTGCTCAGATATAGCGAAGCGACGCCGAAGAGGATGGCGAAAACGATGACTTGCATCATGTTCCCAGCGCTTAGAGCGGTGAACACGTTGGTCGGAATAAAGCTTAAAATCATTTCTTCAAAAGAAAAAGGCGCGAGAGTGGTCGCTTTATCGCAAACCAAACCGACGATGGGGACCTTTTCTCCAACGCTGAAAACGTTCATGGCGAGAATGGCGGTAAAAACGGCCAAGGCCGTCGTCAACATATAAAGCCCGATCGTTTTAACGCCCATGCGCTTGAGACGCTCAACGGAGCCAAGCCCCAAAATTGATACGATTACGCTGGAAAAAACGAGGGGAACGACAAGCATTTTCAAAAAGTAGACGAACGCGGAGCCTATCACTTTTTGCTTGAGGGCGATTTCTGGAAAAAACGCTCCAAAAAGCGCGCCGAAGACGATGCCAAAAACGACTAGGGTGTTCGTCGTGGCGTATTTTTTTATCTTTCTAATCAACTTTCAGCCTTTCTTTAGCGAAAGTTTAACATATTAAAGCAAGTTTTTCTTTATCCAGTGGGACAAAACGTATAGCCCCCAAACGTGTTGTTTAAAGCTTCCTCTCGAGGCCGTTCGAACGTACTCTTCGAGTTTGTCGCGTTTGAACATTCCCGTTTGTTCGTTCACCTCGCGAATGAGGTCTATCCTCTTTGAGTTAAGCAAATACTCCATGTAAGGATTCGAGAAGCCTTTTTTCTTTCGTTGGAGGATCTCTTGGGAAAGTTTCGGTTTCATTATCTCTTTTAAAAGCGACTTGGCGACGCCGTCCTCGTATCTAAGTTTTGGGTCGAGGCTAAAAACGGTTTCGACGAGTTTGTGGTCGAGAAAAGGCGTGCGCGACTCGATGGAGTGGGCCATGCTGACGCGGTCGAGTTTGGTCAAAAAATGCTCCGCTTGGAAGAGGTTGAGGTCCACGTAGGAGTACCACATACTTTCGTCGGTAAAAGAGGAAGCCTCGAATCTATCTCGGTAGGGCTTGAGGTACTTCAAAGACTCGCCGTCCCTGACGTTTTTTCTCATAAGATCGTTTTTTTGAAGGTCGGTGAATTTGTCGCCGGAGGTGCGAAAGAGCAGGGTCTCGTCGAAAACGCGCTTGTACCACTCCCATTCGCGGTTCATGGAAAAGTTCGCGCGAAAGTATTTTTTGAGCCAGTTTTTGTGCGCCAGATTCGAAGCGCCCTCTATGTCGAGATACTCGAAATACTGCCTGTATCCCAAAAATAGCTCGTCGCTTCCCTCTCCGCTCATCACGACTTTGTAGCCGTCTTGTTTGATTCGCTCGAAAAGCAGATACAGAGGAATGGCGGCGGGATCGTTGAGCGGCTCGTCGAGCGCGTCGAAAACTTTCTCGCTCGCGTCAATGAACGCGTCTTGGTCTATCTCGATTTGGGCGTTTCTCACTCCGATAGACTCGGCGCTTCGCTTGGCGTTTTGCCTTTCGTCGTACTTGGCGAACCCTTCGTAGCCAATCGTATAGGTTTGAAGATCGAGCCCTCGCGCCTTGGCGTAGTGGTTTATGGCCGCGCTGTCAATGCCGCCCGAGAGAAGCGACGCCATCGGCGCGTCGGCGCTCAAACGCAGCGACATAGACTCCTCCAAAACGCTCTCTAGTATGGCGATGGCTTCGTTTTTGTCGGTAATTATCTTTGGGTTTTTGGATAAAATATCATAATATCTTTGGACTATCAAAGTATTGTCTTTGAAAGTCAAATACTCGCCGGCCGCCAACTTTTTGATATTTTTAAAAAAGGTGAACGGAGGGGTCGGAGCCAAAAACGACAAGTAGCTCATAAGCGCGTCCTCGTCAATCTCCGTTTTGCGCAAAAAAGGCGTGAGCGCTTTTATCTCGGAGGCGAATACGAACGCGTCGCCGTTGAGATAAAACATTGGCTTCTTGCCAAGTCTGTCTCGAAAGAGGTAAAGCGTCTCTCCGTCCATCAACGCGATAGCGAACATGCCACGCAAGCGCTCCACGAACGACACTCCCCATTTGAGATAGGCCGCGACGATCACTTCTGCGTCGCCCTGGGTTTCGAAATCGAAATCGAGCTCTTTTTTTAGCTCTTTGAAGTTGTAAATCTCTCCATTGAAAGAGAGCAGGATATTTTTACGCTTGAGGGGCTGATGGCTTCTGTCGTGAGCGTCTTGAATGCTGAGTCTTTGGTGCGCGAAGAAGAGTCGCGGCGTTTGAACGAGTCCGCAATAGTCGGGCCCCCTATGCGCTAAGCGAGAGAGCGCGGATTTGGCCTTAGCCTCGTCGTATTCGCCAACGACGCCAAAGATCGCGCACATTATTTGATGATGAGAGCTTCGACGCGACTATTCGTAACGTCGCTATTTTCGGTGACGCCATCCGCCGCGAAGATCGCTTTTCCTTGTCCGACGGCCGTCAGTCTAGTGGAACTCACTCCGAGTTCAATCAAAACGTCCACAACGCGGTCCACTCTTTTTTGAGACAAGACGAGGTTATCGTGTTTTTTCTCCTCCGAGTAGGTATACCCGTAAAGAACCACTTGGTAGCCTTTGTTTTGTTTGAGATACTGAGCGAACTCCGCTATCGCTTGCATGGAGTCCTCTGTGATGGATGCGGAACCCTCTTCGAAGTCGATATCGAGAATCCGCGTTTTGGCGAACTCGTCGGGATTTGTTTGGTTCGCGGCGTCAACTTTCTTGACGTCAACTTTTTTTTCTTTTAGCGTTTGTGTGGTTTGGACGGATTCGACGACCCTCAAAGGGGCTCTTTCGACGGATATGGGCACAACCAAGGGGAATTCGTTCGCGTTAAGACCTAGGGCCAACGATAGAGTCGTAAAAAATAGCGCTAATTTCATATAATCATCCTTTTGTATAATCATACTTAATTTTTAGACATAATGAAATATTTGCGAAGTTTCGCAAGGGTATTGCGCGATAATTTGGCAAAAAAAAGAAGGGCGTTGAAGATGAAAAGAGAGAGATTGGTTTTAGGCGGTGGGTGTTTTTGGTGCGTTGAAGCGGTGTTTTCGGAAGTCAAGGGCGTTCTTAGCGCCATAAGCGGCTATGCGGGAGGACTCCGTCCAAACCCAAGTTACGAAAACGTTTGCACTGGCGCCACTGGGCACGCCGAGGTCGTGGACGTTCTTTTCGACGCCGAGGTCGTAACGAGAGAAGAGTTGCTGGACATATTTTTCGCGGTTCACAATCCGACCACGCCAAACGCGCAAGGCGCCGACAAAGGAACGCAGTACCGCTCGGTGATCCACTATGAGAACGAGGACGAAAAAGAGATCGTTTTAAACGCCATCAAAAAGGCGCAGGCGGATTTTAGTGATAAAATAGTGACTGAAGTCAGTTCTCTCCCCGCGGTTTATCCCGCCGAGTCGTATCACCAGAATTACTACAGACTAAACCCAAATCAAGGCTATTGCCAAGTTGTGATAGTCCCTAAATTGCAAAAGTTTATGAGCAAGTTTCCCGACAAGCTATAAGCCTTTGATTATGCACGGAACGTCGCTAGCGTCGCGAAGTTCCTCGTAGTCGCTGATTTCCGAGTTCATGGTCTCCATGAAATCTTCCATACTTTTTTCAAGCGCTTTGCTGGCTTCGTCGACGATGGCTTGTTGCGCTTGTTGGACTTCTTTGAATTGTCTCATTATCGTTTGAAAATACTCTTTATCGGCGGTGAGAAGAATCAAATCTTCCTTTTTTATCCATTTGCGAATGACTTTCCCGTCTTTTTCGAACTCGAATATGACGCTCTCGCTGTTTTTAGTCGCTATAAATTTTGGCGCTAAAAATCCGACAAAAGTCGAACCTGGCTTGTCCCGTCGCTTTTTAATTACATAATACATTTTCGGATTATACTCTATAAAGCGCTAATTATGATAAAATTTTCAATCGCAACGCGTTTATGAGGATGATCGATGAACAATACGTACGAATTGGCAATAATAGGCGCGGGTCCCGCTGGAATCGCCACCGCCGTTGAGAGTTACCTCCAAGGCGTTAAAAATATAGTCTTGCTTGAAAAAGACGCCAATCACAACTCGACCATAAGAAAGTTTTACAAAGACCAAAAAAGAGTCGACGTCGAATGGAAGGGCCAAAAGGTGGAGCTTGACGGTCGCATCTACTTTATGGATGGGACCAAAGAGAGCACTTTGGACTTTTTTGACGATATTTTGGAACATCATTCGGTGGAACTTAGAACTCATGTCGAAGTCGCCTCTATCGAACGAAAAGATGGGTATTTTGAAGTTTTTATGGGACTCGAAAGTCTTAAGGCGACAAACGTGGTGGTCACTATAGGCCGAATGGGAAAACCAAACAAGCCGGACTACAAAGTTCCTCCGTCTTTGCGCAAACAAATCGGCTACACGGTTGAGGGATGCTCTGAGAATGAAAAGATTTTGGTCGTTGGCGGCGGAGACAGCGCCGTCGAGTACGCGCTGGATTTGAGCGCGACGAACGATGTCTCCATTTGCTACAGACGCGAAGCTTTCACTCGCGTCAATCCAACGAACCAAACCAATATAACCAACGCGATTATGAACAAAGAAATAAAAGCGATTCTTGGAGTCAACATAGAAGCTCTCGAAGACGAGGAGGGAAGAGTGAAAGTCGTTTTCAAAGAGTTGGAGCCGCAAACTTTCGATAGAGTCGTGTACGCCTTGGGCGGAACGACGCCTAGCGCGTTTCTCGCCAACTCCGGGATAAAAGAGGATGGAGGGAAGCCGTTTCACGACGAGAACTACGAAACGAACGTGAAAGGCCTTTTCGTGGCGGGCGACATAACGCAAGAGTCGGGCGGAAGCATAGCGCTTGGGCTAAACCACGGTTACGCGATAGCTTGCCACATCAAAGGCGATTGCCTCGTTTCAAAGTAGAAGCGGATCGCGGCTTAGGGCTTTAAGATAGCCTTGTCCCTCTCGCTCATAACTCCCTCTCGCGTCTCCAAAACAATCTCAATTTCGCAATGCAGATACTCCGAAGTCGTCATAGGCGAAAAATTCCTATCTTCGAACGCCGCTTTTTTAGAGCCTATGATAATATTGTAGAGCAAAGAGTTTTCGGGTTGGTTGAGACAGCTGCCTCTGAGCTCGTCGCCGACGTAGATGTTCACGACGGTGGCGATGGATTCGCCAAGCAGCGGATGTTTTGAAAGGAGGTCTTGTTTGTCGATGGTTATTTTCGCTTCAAGCACTTCGGCGATGGAATCTCTGGCAAGTTGCAGCAGCACCGAACGACTCATTTCGACCTCAGTTTAAGTTTATAGTTGTTTATAAGTTTGATGACAATCATAACGCTTATAACCTGAAACAGCGCCGCTAGGATAAACGCGTAGTAGTGAAGCTCGTCTATCGAGTTCGCGCCAAACGCGAGCGTCGCCATGGCGATAAGAAGCGTTAAGGGCATGGAGTGCGACAAACCCATCAGGATGGAATCCCAAAGTTTCAGCTCTTTGATAAAGACGAGCGAAGCGACGACCCTCATGGCGATCATAACGAACGCGATTATAATGGCCTTTGTGATTAACCCCTGCGTCGCCAAAGCCTGAAGATGAAACGACGTTCCAATGTGAATGAAAAAGATGGGTATCAAAAATCCAAAACCCAAAGAAGCGAGTTTTTCCGGAAGCTCGTGTTTGTGCTCAAAGAAAGTCGGTATGAACATACCCGCCAAAAAAGCCCCAAACGCGAGCTCGAGGTTGAGGTACAGCATGGCTCCGAGTAGCAAAAAGAAGATGCCCATAGAAAGCCGGATATCTTGCTCTTTGTTGTCCTCGTGAGGCATCAAAGCGGTGGAGACTTTTGGAAACCACCAAAAGAGAAGTCGCAGAGCGCGAAACACTACGAACATAAAGAGCAAAAAGGCCACGAGAGCCATAACGCTTTGAAACAGTTTCAGACCAAACCCAGACCCCAGCGCGGCCGAAGTGATGGTTAAAATAGCGATGCTCACCACCTCTCCAAGCCCTCCAGCCGTCATGGAGAGCGTGAGCCATGGAGTTTTTCCATACTCTTTTGAGAGCGAAGCGACAAGGCCGACGGATATAAGAGGAAGAAGCACGATAAATATTTTTCCAAGATTGAAATAGAATGAAAAAACGATGGAAAAAGCGTAAAGAATGACCAAGTACAGCAAGACCTTTTTCATAATCCTCACTGGCGTTTTGATAACGTTTTGAAGGTTGATCTCCGTCCCCGCTATAAACATAAGGTACAAAAACCCAAATTCCGCGACTATGTTGAAGAGATGTTCGTCATGCAGAAAGCCGACATACCCAAAGATGGAGCCAAAGATGATTTCTATAGGCGTGGTGGGAAGCTTGAGGTACTTCGCGATAAACGGAGAAAAGATTATGATGAGCGATATCGTTATGATTAGGGTGACGTTGTCGCTCATCGTTGAAACTCCCTATACCTTTTTCGCGACTTTGAGATTTAGGGAGTCGAGCATGTTCAAATCTTTGCTCATGACTCTGCCCGCCGTCGTCAAATAGTTTCCAATCACGATGGAGTTCGCTCCGCGCGCGAAAATCTCCTCTTGTCTATCGCCGAACATGAGTTCGCGGCCGCCGGCGACCATGATTCTTTGCGCCTGTGGGATGGTTTTTCGGGTCAGTTCTATCAACTCCAGCGCTTCGTCGACGCTAAGAGGGTTCGGCTCGAGCTCCAAAGCTTCGTTGTGGTGGTAAAAGTTGATGGGAACGGAAGTGGGGTTGAGCGACGCCAAGGACTCGAGCATCGAGACCCTGTCCTCCCGCGTTTCGCCAAGTCCAAAGATGCCTCCCGTGATGAGCGTGAGACCGGACGCGTTCACGTTTTGGCAAGTTTCGTAGCGCTCGCTCCATGGGTGGGTGCTGCAGATTTTCGGATAAAAGGCTTCGCTCGTCTCGAGGTTGTGGTTGTACGCTTTGACTCCGGCTTCTTTTAAAACGAGCAGTTGCTCAAGCGTCGCCGTTCCGTTGCAAGCTATCAAACGCAGCTCGGGAGCGACCTCGGCGACGGCTTTGGCCACGGAGCAAACGAAGTCCAAAGTCTTCGCGTTGAGTCCTTTGTCCGCCGTGACGAGACAAAATCCCAACGCGCCGTTGTCTCTCGCGTTTACCGCTTCCTCTTTTATTTTTTCAAGCGGCTTGCGATAGTATCTCTCTATGTCCGCCTTGTAGCGAACGCTTTGGGAGCAAAACTTACAATCCTCCAGACACGTTCCGCTGTTGATGTTGCAGATGGAGCATAAAAAAATTTCCTCGTTCATCGTTTTGTCCTTTTGTAGGAGAATGTTTCTGTTTGAAACGACTCCTCTTTCTTTTGCCTGGAGAAGTAGGTTACGACGAACTCTTCGTCCGTTATTTCCAGCATGGCGCACTCCGAAACGGGCTTGTCCCTGGCGCAGCTTTCTCCGGGGTTTAGAAAAAGAGTTCCGTTTAAAAATTCCGAGTTGAAGTCGTGCGTGTGTCCGGAGATGACGACTTCCACGTCGGGAGCCATGTAAAATGGAAGGTGCATAAGCTTGAACTCGGTGTCGGCGAGTTTAAAGTAGTGCGGCTCTTGGACCAACTCGTAGTCGTCGTGACGCTCAAGCAAATGGGCGTCGTTGTTTCCATAAACCACGATGTATCTTTTGCCGCAGTTTTTTAAAAGCTCAAGTGTTTCAAGCTCGCAAACGTCGCCCGCGTGAACGATGAACTCCGCGCCGTTTTCCAAAAGCGCGTCCAAAGATCGCTTCGCCAGCGCTACTTTTGAGTGAGTGTCCGAGAGTACGCCTATCTTCATTTTGAGTCCGTCGTCGCCTCTTCTTCTCGGTCGGTTCGCGTTTTGCATTTTACGCATTCGTAAACTTCTTTGTTTCTGTAAGTTCGAGGGGCTAAAACGCCGCCGCAATCTTTCTCTTCGCATTTTATGGTCGTTGGTTCGAACTTGGATATAAACTTGCAGTCTGGGTAGTCGTTGCATCCCCAGAACGCTCCGCGGCGAGAGTTTTTGAGACTTATCGTTCCTCCGCAATCCGGACATGGCGTAAGACTCGTTTTTTCCTCGACGTTTATGCTTTTCGTGTTTTTGCAGTCAGGGTAGTCGCTACACGCTAAAAACGCGCCGTTGCGACCGTTTTTCACTACCATGTCCTTTCCGCATTTGTCGCATTTTTCTTCGGCGCTTTCCTCTTTTTTCTCTACCTTATTCCCTTCTTCGTCGCACTGTTCGGTGTATTTGCACTTTGGAAAACCGCTACACGCCACGAAGTTTCCAAAACGGCCCGAACGCAGGAGAAGCTCGCTCTCCCCGCATTTTGGACACATGCGACCAAGTGGTTTGGCAATTTTGAGGGAGACGATGTTCTCTTTGCCCTCTTCGACTTGTTTGATGAATGGAAAGTAGAAGTCGCTTAAAAGCTCTTGCCAATCCACTTGGCCATCTGAAACCTCGTCGAGCTTCTCTTCCATGTTCGCCGTAAACGAAATGTCGACGATGTTGGCGAAGTGTTTCTCCAAGAGTTCCGTGACGGTGAACGCCATCTCGGTGGGAATGATTTGCTTCTTTTCTATGGTTACGTAGGTGCGCGAGCTTAAAGTCGCGACCGTTGGAGCGTAGGTCGACGGGCGACCGACTCCCTCGCTCTCGAGTTTTTTAATCAAACTGGCTTCGGAGTAGCGTGGAGGCGGCTCGGTGAAATGTCGCTCCGGTTTTACGCTTTGGAGGTCGGCCTTGTCGCCCTCTTTTAGAAGTGGAAGCAGTTTGTCCTTGTCCTCGTTGCCCATAACGGCGTAAAAACCGTCAAATATAAGCTTGCGTCCGCTCGCGCGGTATTCGTTTTCGTTTCCGGTGAAGATGATGCTTTGCTGCTCGAACCTCGCGTCTTCCATCTGGCAAGCCATAAATCGCTCGTAAATCAGACGATACAGTTTTATCTCGTCGGGTTTTAGAAAACTTTGCGCGATTTCTGGAGTGAACCCCAACATAGTCGGACGGATAGCCTCGTGCGCCTCTTGCGCGCCTTTTGACTTTTTAGTGTAGACTTTGGGCTCCGCTGGTAAATATTGTTTTCCGAATCTGCTCTCGATAACGTCGCGAACCGCGAGAACCGCTTCATTGGCTAGGTTTAGGGAGTCCGTTCTCATATAGGTTATGACGCCGGTGGTTCCCTCTGGAGTTTTCACCCCTTCGTATAGCGATTGCGCGACCATCATCGTCTTTTTTGGAGTGAAGCCCAATTTGCTCGAAGCGGTTTGTTGCAAAGTGGACGTCATAAATGGCGGAGGCGTGGAGCTTTTGCGCTCTTTGGTTTCTATCTTCGTGATTGTGAAGTCGTCCGCGTTTACGCTTGTTTCTATCGCCAGGGCTTGCTCTTCGTTCTCAATGGACATTTTGTTGAGCTTGTCGCCCTTGTGGGAAATAAGCGCGGCTTCCACGTCTTTCTTGAACAGAGTGTCGATGCTCCAGTACTCGACCGGAACGAAGGCTTTTATCTCGCGTTCGCGTTCGACCACGAGTTTGAGAGTGGAGCTTTGAACTCGACCGCCGGAAAGCCCTTTTTGGATTTTGCTAGCGAGCAGGGGAGAGAGCTTGTAGCCCACGACGCGGTCTAGCATGCGTCGAGCTTGTTGGGCGTTTACCATGTCCATGTCTATCTTGCGAGCGGATTCGAGCGCGTGGTTGATGGCGGTTTTGGTTATCTCGTGAAAAACGATTCTAGGAAGAGTTTCGGGATCTTTTTTGATGGCTTGCGCTATGTGCCAGCCGATAGCCTCCCCCTCGCGGTCCTCATCGGTCGCGATATAGATCGTGTCGGCCTTTTTCGCGAGATCTTTTATCTCTTTGACGGTTGCGGCGTTCTCTTTGGCGACGCTGTACGCGGGCACGAGATGGTTCGTTTCCTCGTCAATGGTGATTCCAAAACGAGATTTCGGCAAGTCCCTGATGTGCCCTTTGGAGGCTATAACCTCGTAATCCTTGCCTAGAAAGTTTTTTATGGTCTTGGCCTTTGCCGGAGACTCGACGATTATTAAATCCAAATAGTATTCCTAATATAGTATAGTGGTTTGTTTTGAGTTTGGAAGTGTATCGAAAAAATGTTAAATAATAAAATGCGAAAGAATATTCAAATTTGCTAAAGTTATTTTTCTAGTCGTCGATTATAGTGTATATCGAAGCAAGGACGCTAGATAAAACTTAACTAGAGCGAAAGGCTCTGACCCAAAAAGGATTTATTATGGGATTTAGAATTAACACAAACATCGCGGCAATGGACGCGCATAGAAACGCAATGATGACTAACCAGGGACTTGACAAAAGTCTTGGCTCGTTAAGCTCTGGTTTACGTATTAACAAAGCGGCTGACGACGCTTCTGGTATGACTATTGCGGATAGTCTTCGTTCACAGGCTCAAGGCCTTGGTCAAGCTATCAACAACGCTAACGATGGCGTTGCGGTCGTTCAAACGGCGGATGGAGCTCTTGACGAGTATATCAAAATCATCAACTCCGTAAGAACCAAATCAATTCAAGCGGCTTCTGACGGTCAAAACGCGGATTCTCGCGGAGCTATCCAAAACGACATCACTCGTCTTTTGCAAGAAGCGAACAACATCGCGAAAACGACTCAGTTTAACGGTCAAAAACTTCTTGACGGCACTTTCACGAACAAATCTTTCCATATTGGGGCTTATGCCGCTGAGACGGTGGATCTTTCCGTTGGAAACGTACAAACAAGCGCCGTTGGCGATATTAAAGGTATGTCTGGAACGGCTACTCATGTCGCCTTCACCACGGCTACGGACTTAAGCGAAGGAGCTACTGGATTTGCTTTAAACGCTAACAATTTAACAGTAAACGATATAGACGTTTCTCCTTCGATTAATAACCTTAGTCCTCTAAAGTTGACTGACGCGGCGGGAGTCGCCTCGGCTATCACGAACGCGACGGGTCTTGTCGCCGGAGCTACGAATAGTTTTATTGCGGCTGGAGCGGTAACCGCCGGTAGCATTAACGATACGAATTATTTGAAAATCAATGGCGTTAACGTTGCGGACACTACCGTTTTGGGCAGTGATTCCAATGGAGCTTTAGTAAACGCGATTAACGCGATTACGGCGGAAACGGGAGTCACGGCTACGTTAAATACAGACAAAAAATTGGTATTGGAGTCAGTGGACGGTCGTAATATCTCTATTAGCAATAACAGCACCGTTGTCGCGCAAATCGATACGTTAACAGTGGCTATGACTCCGGGTACTTTGACGGGTGATACTTTAAGCTGGGGAGATGGCGCGGTTAACGTTTCCGCTCTTTTAACTAGTTCAGATACTTTAACGTCAGGTACGGCTAAATTGGCGGCGCTTATTAATGGTTTGAGCGATTATGGAGCTTCGTCAGCCGCTGGCGTAATCACTATTACTGGCTTGGCTACAGGTGCGGCTTTTAGTGGTTCATTTTCTGCAACTATTGGTAACGCTACCGCTGTTGAAACTACGCCTACGGCCGCTTCGGGTCTAGCGGCAGATCTTGCAAGCGCCGTTACTGGTTTAACCGCGGACAACTTGACGAATGGGTCTAGTAGCGCCAATGTCGCAACTTTGGCTTCCGCCGCAACCGCCGCGGTTACTATCGCTAAAGGCGACTTGGTGATTAACGGCGTAGATTTAGCCGGAACTTATGGCGATGGTTCGACTGCGGATAGCGCGCGAGCTGGGCTAGAGGCCAAGATTCAAGGGATTACTGGTATGTCAGAGTCCACTATTACGGCGGCTACGGGTAAATTGGAGCTAGCGGTTAACAACGGCGATGATTTAAACGTTGCCGGAGCGACCGCAAATTCAACGTTTAAGTTGACTACCGGCGTAACGAATCAATCAAAAATAGGTTCCGTGCAAGTTTATAGCGACACCGCCGTGAAAGTTGCGGGTACGACTCTTGACGCGTTTGGATTTACCGCGGGAACGAAAGCCGTTGCCGATCAAGGTCTTAGTTTGGATACTATCGACGTAACGAGTCGCGATTCGGCGGAAAAAGCGATTTTGATTAGCGATTCCGCTCTTAAGCAACTAGATGCGACTCGTTCGGATCTTGGTTCCGTTCAAAATCAGTTAGAGTCCACAATCCGTAACATTTCCGTTACTCAAGTAAACGTAACTTCGGCTGAATCACAAATTCGCGACGTTGACTTTGCCTCAGAGAGCGCAAACTTCGCTAAACTAAATATTTTAGCTCAGTCTGGTTCTTACGCAATGAGTCAAGCGAACGCGGTTCAGCAAAATGTAATGAGATTGTTACAATAGTAACTCTCTTGTATCAATTCGTCATTCCCGGTTGAACCGGGAGTCTCAAAAGCCAAAGACTTTTTTAGTCTTTGGCTTTTTTTTACTTTTCCGCCCACTCCCTATACACTTTCATTGTAATTAGATATAAATCAAGAATTTTTAAAACTTGTTTTATATAGATTTCATTTACTTTTTTTAGATGTCTCTTGGTATTCTTAAGATCTTTAGTGTTGAAAATGTCAAATATATATCCAGCCGCGTACTGCATGTAAGACGC
>ERZ889078.108-NODE-108-length-69010-cov-10.345428_pt1 | contig 69010 bp, 54 predicted proteins | sample MGYA00521266_ERZ889078 | MGnify/ENA primary metagenome ERZ889078 (study PRJEB32303, sample SAMEA104408618) | aquatic metagenome | biome: Brackish water; feature: Pelagic; material: water | place: Baltic Sea | collected 2014-06-16T06:34:00 | depth 76,534 m ... | reverse complement strand
GTCTGCTCAACCTAAGTCACTACGCGTCCTTTAAAGTTTTCCCAGAGGGCAATGCTTTTAATGACGGCTATTACCTGGGCTTTGATTATCATTATCGCCCATACTCCAAAGGATATGATGTCAATGGTGCCACAGGGAGAGCCACAAAACGTTTTACGGATATTGGCCTCGTTTTTGGCTTTCAAGGACGTCCATCAGACCAAATTATGTTAGATGTTTATGCGGGTATAGCCCAACGTCACATCAACTGGGATCGCCCTACCATTACCCAATATATTGATCCTTTGTCTGGGGATGTTGTGGCTGATTTTAGTATTCAAAATGACCGCTACCCTACCCTTGGCGGCTTACTCGGCTTTAAGCTAAGTTACTTATTTGGAAGCAGTATCTTCCAGAGCGCTATTACCCAAAAGCCTAGCGCAACCCCGACCAAAAAGAAGTCAAAAAAACGCCGCCGCCGCCGCCGTTAACATGTGCAGACATCTGACGCTATTGCTCATAAAAAAGCCCGGACATACCTCCGGGCTTTTTTATTTTTGTGTCATCTGACCTAGGGGGTCAAATCTATTCCATTAGATAATTAACAAGGCATCACCGTAGCATAGGAAACGATAGCCCTCTTTGACTGCAATTTTGTAGATGTCCATTGTCAAATCATGCCCCGCAAAAGCGCTGGTCAACATAAGCATGGTGCTTTGTGGACCGTGGAAATTTGTAATTAAGGCATCCGCAGTCGTAAACTCATAGGGAGGGAACAAAAACTTACTGGTCCAACCCTCTGTCGGCTTAACACGATTGTCTGTGATGGTTGAGCTCTCCATGGAACGGATTACCGAGGTGCCCACTGCCACAACGCGCTTTTTATTTGCTTTGGCAGCGTTGATTTTTTCAGCCGTGTCTTGATAGAGCCAGAACTGCTCGGATTCCATTTTATGTTTGGACAAATCTTCTACCTCCACTAGTCGGAAGGTGCCAAGGCCCACGTGCATGGTTATTTCAGTCGTTTCAATGCCTTTAATTTCCATGCGCTTGAGCAAGTGTTTGCTAAAGTGCAGTGACGCAACAGGCGCAGCTACAGCGCCTTCTACCTTGGCAAAGATGCTCTGATAGCGTTCTGCATCTTCTGGCTCCAACGGACGTTGCACATAGTTTGGCAATGGGGTTTCTCCCATTTCTTTTAATTTCTGACGGAACTCTTCATAGCTACCATCGTACAAAAAGCGCAAGGTGCGACCGCGTGAGGTCGTATTGTCAATAACCTCAGCCACTAGGCTGTCATCATCACCAAAATATAATTTATTGCCAATCCGAATCTTACGGGCAGGATCCACCAAAACATCCCATAGACGGCTCTCTGCGTTAAGTTCACGCAACAAAAAGACCTCGATCAATGCACCGGTTTTTTCTTTGTTTCCCCACATGCGGGCAGGAAAAACCTTGGTATTGTTCATGACCATCAAATCCCCTTCGCTGAAGTAATCGAGGATGTCCCTAAAGTGCTTATGTTCAATTTTTCCGGTCGCGCGGTGGACCACCATCATGCGCGCATCATCACGGTAATCGGTGGGGTATTGCGCGATTTGCGCCTCTGGCAAATCATAGGCAAAATGGGAGAGCTTCATTTTCATAGGCGGCAAAGATACCCTTTTGAATAGGGGGTTGTCAAGTGTTTAGCAAAAGTTCCTGCTCCAAAGGTCCTAAATGGCCTAAAAAGCAAAAGGGGAATCAGGTCTTTTTGAGGGCAGACAGTACCATGTCTAGGGGGTGTGCTTCTGCAAGGGTGAAATCCCCTACGCCCGTCCGAATCAACCCACTTAAGTACGCACCACAACCGAGATGTGTTCCAAAATCATGGGCTACACTTCGAATGTAGGTTCCCTTGCTACAAGTAATATCCACTGTCCAGATGGGGCCTTCAGCAGAAATAAAATCTAGGCTGTGGATGGTAATATCCCGGGCTGGAATGTTGATCTCATTCCCTTTTCGGGCTTCAGCATAGGCACGTTTTCCATCAATACGAATGGCACTAAAGGCCGGCGGAATCTGCGCAATTACACCCGTAAAAAGTTGGTGAATCTCTTCCCAGATCTCCTCGGTCCATGCGGGAACCTCCGCGCCAGAAGCGATCACCTCTGTTTCGGCATCATAGCTTGCTGTGGATGCCCCAAAAGTGATAGTAGCACGATACCCTTTAGCCGTTTCCATCCAGTGAGGAATGGTTTTGGTCGCCTTCCCGACACATAAAACCAGCACGCCTGTAGCGAGCGGATCTAAGGTTCCAGCATGGCCTATTTTGACTTTAACTCCATAACGCTGCTTCAGCGCATTTCGGACTTTGGCCACCACATCAAAAGAGGTCCAGGTCAAAGGTTTGTCAACGGCAAAGACCCAGCCCGCCTGTAAAGTATCGACATCAGGGGGTATGTTCATACTCACAGCACCCAAAAGGCAGCCAGTGTTCCAACTGCAATACAGTAGATGGCAAAGCCTGAGAGTTTCGCTTTTTTAACCAAGTTGATCATCAGCTTGCACGCCCATAGGCCGGTAACAAATGCTGCCAAAAATCCTGCCAGCAAGGGAAGCAGATGCGCTTCTTGCTCTTGCTGAGGCATGGCAAATAGATCGCGCGAATCCATAATCATTTTACCCAAAATCAAGGGAACTACCATTAAGAAACTAAAACGAGCCGCTTGGTCGCGGTCAATCCCTAAGAGCACCGAGGTGCTGATCGTAGCACCGGAACGGCTGATGCCCGGAAGAATAGCAATGGCCTGTGCAATTCCAATAACCGCGGCATCTACATAGGATACTTTTTTATGGGTCTTTTTGGCACGATCCGCAAGAAAGAGCAACAAACCCGTTATAATTAACATGACGGCCACCATGAAGATGTTTTGGTCAAACAGCATCTCGATCACATCATTAAAAAACAAACCCACGAATGCCGCCGGAACCATGGAAATAAGAATAGCCAGCGCAAAGTGACGTTCTTCTGTGGATCCTTTAAAGAAGCCCCTGATAATGTTTCGGATGTCCTTTTGAAAAGTGACCACGGTTGCCAAAGCCGTGGCGCCATGCACGGCGACGGTAAACATCATGTTGCTATTGGTGTCCCACGTGGTACCCAGAATAGCCCTACCTAATTCTAAATGACCCGATGAGCTCACAGGAAGGAATTCGGTTAAGCCTTGCAGAATTCCTAAAATAATGGCATTCCAAAGATCTGCGTTCATTGCTTTGGACGACGTAAGATGGCGACCACTTCGACGACAAAACCCATCACAATGAACAGCGGTGCCCAGATAATGCGGCGTGCACTAAAAAGTTCAGGATTATAGACCATAGGATCTTCTGATCCACCACCCGACATGAGGACAAATCCTAGAACGATAAGAGCCAAACCCATTCCAAATAGGAGGTAGCTAGTTTTGTCAAATAAAAAGCTGTTTTGAGACATTATTCGTAGAGTTGATTCGTTTTTAATGCAAGATATCGGCGCACCGCCATCGCCGTACTACCTGCGGTAAGCAGAAGTCCTACAACGGTCATAGCCAGTACTTCCATGACCCATAGACTCCAAGGTAAAGAAATAGCTAATTCAGGGTAGACCTGTCGTGTACATTGAAAAAGAACGGCTAACAAGAGGGCAGCAAAAATTCCGCCCATGATGCCAAGTCGCAATCCTTGGCGCAAAAATGGACGATGGATAAAGACCTTGGTTGCGCCCACCAATTGCATGGTTTTGATTGAAAACCTTCGGGCATAAATGGACAAGCGAATGGAGCTATTGATCAAGGCCATGGATACCAAGAGTAAAATAAAAGCCGATGCCAACATCGCAGAAGTGATTCTGCCAATGTTTTTATGAATCGCCGAGATCAAGTCGCGGTCATAGACCATGTCTTCTACAATCTTCCCCTTGAGTAAGCGATTTTGGAGATCATCTAATACCTCTGGGGTCACATAAGCGGCATTTAGCTTCAAATCAAGGGCATCACTCAAAGGATTGTAGCCTAAAAATTCAACAAAGTCCTCTCCGAGTTCCTTTTGAAATTTAGCTGCCGCCTCTTCTTTGCTCACAAAGACAATTTGACGCACTTCTGGCGCCATTGACCATTCTGTTTGGAGCGCCTCACGCTCAGCTTCCGTTGCTTCAGGGGTCAAGAAGAGGGTAAACGTAAAATTCTCCTTGAGTTCTTCGGTCAAAGTACGTGCCTGATACAGCAAGGTCATCATGACACCGAGGACAAAAAGAACGAGGCCAATACTGACGACCACGGACAGGTAGGAGTAGCGCAAGCGCTTACGATTAAATTGATCTTCCCCTTTTGGACGGCTCATAGTGCAAATCTATGGAAATGATGGGGTTGTTAGACGGCAGAATCTAGGGGGCTTTTCGGCTTTTTGTCCCTGCGTATCGCCTTGGGCTCCGTACTTTTGCCGACATGGAGTACCGGCCCGCTGAATTAGATGCCAAATGGCAAGCACGCTGGAAGGCTGAGCAACCCTTTGCTGCTGCCTTTCCGAGTGAAAAACCCAAGTTTTATGTCTTGGATATGTTTCCTTATCCTTCTGGGGCAGGGCTGCATGTGGGCCACCCATTAGGCTACATTGCAAGTGATATTTTGGCACGCTACATGCGGCACCGCGGCTATAACGTGCTCCATCCCATGGGATATGATGCCTTTGGTCTCCCCGCAGAGCAGTATGCCATCCAAACAGGCCAGCACCCAGCCATTACAACGGAAACGAATATTCAACGCTATCGCGAGCAATTAGACCGCATTGGATTCAGTTTTGATTGGAGTCGAGAAGTCCGCACCTGTCAAGCAGATTACTATGGCTGGACGCAGTGGATTTTTGTTCAACTATTCCATAGTTGGTTCAATGTGTCCACCCAAAAGGCAGAGGGCATAGAACGCTTGGTAGCCCATTTAGCCAAAAACGGTACCAAAGACCTTCATGCCGCCCATCATGGAGAACCTTCTTGCACCGCGCAGGAATGGGCCAACATGGACAGCAAACAGCGTGAAGAATTGTTGCAACATTATCGCATGGCCTTTCGTTCTGACTCTGTGGTCAACTGGTGCCCCGCATTGGGCACGGTATTGGCCAATGACGAAGTGGTTGATGGCCGCTCGGAGCGCGGTGGTCATCCTGTCGTTCAGAAGCCCATGCTCCAATGGAGCCTTCGAATCTCTGCCTACGCCCAAAAGTTATTGGATGGGCTGGACACCCTTGATTGGTCTGACAGTATCAAAGAGACACAACGCAACTGGATCGGACGCAGTCAAGGGGCACGCGTCCGTTTTGCCTTACCTAGCCTTTCTGAATCAGCCTTAGAGGTATTTACGACGCGCCCTGACACCTTATTTGGGGTCACCTTTATGGTGGTCGCTCCGGAGCATCCATTGCTGGATGTGCTGACGAGCCAAGCGCAACGAAACGAAGTGATGGCCTACCGCGAACAGGCGTCTCGACGCAGTGAGCGCGAACGCCAAGCGGATACAAAAACCATTGGAGGGGCCTTTACGGGCGCCTTTGCCACCCATCCCTTTACAGGCGCCCCTATTCCCCTTTGGACCAGCGATTATGTCTTGATGGGGTATGGAACCGGTGCCATTATGGCTGTCCCAGCACATGATAGCCGCGACCACGCCTTTGCCCTTCATTTTGGGCTACCCATTGTCGAAGTAGTAGCCGGTGGAGATGTGCAAGTAGCCTCGCATGATGCAAAGGAGGGCACCTTGATTCATTCAGATTTTCTAAATGGACTGGAGGTTTCTGATGCCATTGAGCAGGCCATACAATCATTGGCCTCACGCAATCTAGGAGAAAGACGCATTCAGTATCGTTTGCGCGATGCCGTTTTTGGTCGCCAACGCTATTGGGGGGAGCCCATTCCCATTGTCTACCGTGAGGGGGTCCCTGAGACCTTGCCTTTAGACCAACTGCCTTTGGTTCTGCCAACCGTCGATGCTTATCTGCCCACCGAAGATGGCGAGCCCCCCTTAGCCCGTGCACAAGGCTGGCAATCCGCCGAAGGCCTTCCGCTCGAAACGACGACCATGCCTGGATGGGCGGGTAGCTCATGGTACTTTCTTCGCTACATGGACCCACAAAACCCTGCACGCTTTGCAGATCGGGAAAAAATGGACTACTGGGGACAGGTAGATGTCTATGTTGGGGGCAGTGAACACGGCACTGGACACTTGCTCTACGCCAGATTCTGGAGCCATTTCCTTCATGACATTGGCTGCATCCCTATGGCTGAGCCATTCAAGAAATTGATTAATCAAGGCATGATCCAAGGTGTTTCAGCCTTTGTTCATCGTCTAGAGGGTACACAAACATTTGTTAGTGCCGATGCGGTCAATGGGCGCAAAACGCAAAAGATCCATGTGGATGTGTCTTTGGTTCTTGGGGATGACACGTTGAATACCCAGGAATTCAAAGACTGGATGCCGGCTTTTTCCGACGCCCTATTTGAACCCAAAGAAGGGCCTATCCTGCTAGAGCGCGAGGTAGAGAAGATGTCTAAATCAAAGCACAACGTCATCAACCCCGATGCAATTTGCGCCGAACATGGAGCTGATGCGCTGCGCTTGTATGAGATGTTCCTCGGCCCACTCGAGCAAGCCAAGCCCTGGGACACCAAAGGCCTTAGTGGCGTGACAGGGTTCTTGCGCAAGGTGACCCGCCTATTGAGCAAGCGTGCAGATGCACCTGCCGACAAAGGGGAATTAAAAACCCTCCACAAGCTGATTGAGAAAGTAGAAAAGGACATGTCTACCCTTTCCTTTAACACGACGGTCAGCGCCATGATGATTGCTGTGAACGAGTGGTCCAGTCTCTCACAACTAAGCACTCAAACGTTGAAAGACTTTGCTGTATTGCTCTCGCCATTGGCCCCCCATTTGGCGGAAGAAATGTGGGAAACCTTAGGGGAGATGCACGGCATCAGCCAGGCCCCCTTCCCTGTGCTTAAAGCCGAATACCTTGTGGAGGACAACCAACAATACCCCGTACAATTTAATGGCAAGACGCGCTTCTTTGTGCATGTTCCTCAAGGCACCCCTCCTGCGGAGGTGGAGTCTTTGATTCGGTCCCATGAAAAAACGGAAGGATACGTTGAAGGCAAAATTATACGTAAAATCATTGTGGTCCCCGGACGTATTGTCAATGTCGTCATTGGGTAACATAACCTGACGCCAAGAAGGGTAAAGCTTTATTCCGCCATTGCCGCTAATGCGTCAATTTGTGCTTTTAGCGGCTTCATTTGTGCCTCATATGATGCCCAGAGTTTTGCAGGCAATGGCTCAGTCCGCTGCATAGGCTCACGCAAGGGATCGACTTGTTTGCCATTTTTCCAAAACCGGTAGCAAACATGCGGTCCGGTAGCTAGCCCCGTTGATCCCACATAGCCGATGACTTGCCCCTGTTCTACGCGGGTACCAGGGCGCATGCCCTTGGCAATTCGGCTCATATGCAGATACTGGGTGGTATATGTCCCGTTGTGGCGAATTTTGACATAATTGCCATTGGCGCTGGTATACGTTGCGGCAATAACTTGACCTCCAGCCGTAGCTAAAATAGGGGTGCCCGTAGGTGCGGCATAATCCGTTCCCAGATGCGCTTTCCATCTTTTTTGCACAGGATGAAAACGATTTTTTGAATAGCGCGAAGTGATACGCGCAAATTCTAATGGGGCCTTTAGGAACATGCGCTTTAGCCCTTCTCCTTCTTCTGAATAAAAGTCCCGAATTCCACTGGCTTCATCTTCAAAACGGAATGCATAATAGGGCTTGTTGTTGTGCACAAAGCGCGCGCCCAAAATGCGGCCGGTTCCTACAAATGAGGTGTCATCCACATAGCGCTCCTCAAAAATGACTTCAAAGCGGTCGCCCTTTTGCAAGCGAAAGAAGTCAATGGTCCAAGCATACACTTCGCTCAATCGAACCGCCACGGCGGGCGATACATTTTGATCCGCCAAAGTCTCATACAAGGAGGATTCAATAGATCCAGCGACTGCACGCTGCACAATCTTGGTGGGGCGTTCAACCGCTTCTACATAGAGACTATCTAACCCAAAAATTAAGTACTCGGTCTGAGAAGATTCGTAAATAAAATAATGCGCCGCTGCTGAACTGTCCGCCGTCCGGAATACCCAATAGGCATCGCCTGCACGCCAGCGTCTCGGATTAAAAACATCTTTAGAAAGAGAAAGTAAGTTCGCCACCTTTGGATAGGGGACGCCCAGCTCATCCATGACCTGCCCAAAGGCTTGCCCCTCTTTGACCACATGTCGTGTGGGCGCAAAATCCGCTAGCGAAAATCCGTACAAACTCCCGGGATCCACCGCTTCTCCGCCATCAACAAAAGCATCTTTAGGTTGGCTTTGGCTACAAAATCGGACCAAGAAAAAGAGCAAGGTGACCGCAAGCAGCCCAAAAGCGCCTGCCTTGAGGCGACGACGCGTATGTTTCTTAGAAGACTTTGCAGTGGCCATGGAAAAGGGGAAAGTTCAAAACTACGGCCCACATTCGTGATGGCCATAGGTTGTTCTCAAGTTATTGGTGTGACTTTTCAACGGGGGTTATTTTCTGAAACATAGTGCATTGAGAATTCTCCTATTCGCATCAACACACCCTGCCATCATGCGGAATCAAGACAGAATTTATTCTTCACTCACATAACGGTCCACAAAGGACTTTCCCCATTCTTCTTGCTCTTTTTCATCCCATAAAAAGGGGAAAAAGATGCGCTTCTGAAAGCGGGGGGGTAGATATTTCTGCCAATTGGTCCCTCCCGTAGCGCGGGCGTCAGTAGGCTGTTTTGCCAAATAGCGTACCGCGGAGCGATAATGCTGCAATGGCCATAAGACGTTGACATATTGATCAAAGGCACGGAAGGCATTTTTTAAATCATCGGAAAGATGTCCTGATTCAAATAATTGCTTGGCCTGATCTGAAAGGGTTTTTCCACGGCTCTGCTGCGCACGTTTTTTAAAGACTTCGCCGTATTTCTTTTCAAACTGGACCAGCGTGAGGGTTTTTTGGCCATCCTTTTCGAGCGTAGCCCCACGTAGCCAATAAATGGCATTTAACAGTATGTCGACGTCTTTTTCGTCGGCCATAGCAGCACGCTGATCCAGATGGACAAGGTCATTCAATTTAGCACTTCCCAACTCGATCATTCTGTATTGGCCGGATTGGAATCCACTGGCGGGAATGAGCGCCATGCGAAAGCGTAAGAACTGCGCACGGTCCATGCCATCCACCATGACACCAAAGCTGTGCTCAAGTGCTCCAAAATAGCGATTACAACGACGGATGGATTCGGTTAACGCTTCTTGCGAGGCGGGTGCGGCCTCTATCAATGGATCCAGCTCATGAAGGACCATCTTGAAGTACAGTTCTGTGATTTGGTGGTACATGATGAAAATGGACTCATCATGGTGCGATGTTCGTGGCTGTTGTAAACTCAACAGGCTATCGAGGCGGATATAATCCCAATAGGTAAGATAATCTGCTTCCAATAAACCGTCCAAAAAGTCCAAGAGCTCCTGACCCGAAGCAGCATACTTTTCTTTCAGCGCCTTGAGACGCCCTTCGATTGCATCATCCATAACCGAAAGGTACGGATTGCGCAGCTCAGGTGCACTTAGGCCTTGGTGATCGAAAAGGAAAAAGCGGTTCCCACACCTTGGGAACTGGTGACTTTAATAGAATGGCCGTGTGCTTCGATAATGTGCTTGACAATGGCAAGACCCAACCCTGTTCCGCTAATTTTTTTGGTATGGGTTCGGCTTCGATCTGCCCGATAAAATCTTTCAAAAACGCGGGTAAGGTCCTCCTTGGCAATGCCAATACCATTGTCTTCAATGATGATATTGAAATATTTATCCGCATCCTGCAGCGAGATCTTCAGCATCGCCCCATCTTCTTCGCGCGAATATTTAATGGCGTTACTGATTAAATTGAGGAGGACTTGGTCCATTCTCTCCGGATCTGCTCGCACGGCATATTCACCATCTTTATCAAAATCGCAAATGACCCGAATTTCACTCTGAGAAAGGCGGTCAGACATCTGCTCAAGCGCATCTTCAATCTGTTCTTTTAAACTGTAAACCTCTTGGTTTAGCAACAATTTATTTGATTCTAATCGGGCCAAAACATCCATGTCTTGGAGCAATCGTATCATACGCTCAACATTTCGGTTGGCCTTCTTTAAGTACTCCTTTCGGGTTTTGCCTTCTTTGACCCCATCCAATAGGGTCAGAATATAGCCTTGAATGTTAAAAATGGGGGTCCGCAATTCATGTGATAAATTGGCGATAAACTCCCTGCGTACATCGTCTCGGGCCTGCAAGCTGACCACTTCCGTAGAAGTCCGTTGGGCCCAGCTGCGCACTTCCATTTCTACTTTGCCAATTTCTTCTGCATCAGCCAAAAGGGCACTTCTGTATTTGTCTGGGTTAGAAATGACCTTATAAATCTTCAAAAGACGAGAATATAAAAACTGGCGAACCAGGGCTTCAACCAGGAACGCCACGGCACTCGATACAAAAATGCTGAGCAGGGTGATTTCTAGGTAAGGGATTTCGGCCACGGGCAGAGGGAGGCCTCCTGAAGGGGTTTGCACCAGGACAAATAGGGCAAACATGACTCCCCAAACGACCGGCCCCAAGCAGGCCGCGACAAAAAATGCAATGCGTTCAGGCCGATCTAACATGTGCCTTTATTCTTCAAACTTATACCCAACACCCTTGATCGTTTTGATGCGATTATCGCCAATTTTTTCTCTGATTTTGCGGATATGCACATCGATCGTACGACCGCCTACGATGACCTCCGTTCCCCATACACGGTCCATGATAGAATCTCGCGAGAATACCTTCCCTGGCTTGCTGGCCAGCAGTTGCAATAGTTCAAATTCTTTGCGTGGCATCTCGACAACGCGGTCTGCTTGGCAAACTTGATATTTTTCTTGGTCAATTGTCAAATCCCCCCGCACAACAATAGATGATTTCACTTCTTCTGATTTCGCGTTTCTGCGGAGCAACGCCTTGATGCGGCTGACCAATACTTTTGGACGAATCGGCTTCGTGATGTAGTCGTCTGCACCTGAGTCAAATCCTGCAACTTGTGCATAGTCTTCTCCACGTGCGCTTAAAAAGGCAATAAGCGTATGCGCTATTTCTGGCGTTGCACGGATGGCCTCACAGGCCTGCATACCATCCATTCCAGGCATCATCACATCCAATAAAACCAAGTCTGGTTTATGTTTTTTACACATCGCCACACCGTCCGCGCCATTTTTAGCTGTCTCGACATGGAAGCCCTCTTTGGCTAGGTTGTAAGAGATGAACTCACGGATGTCGGGATCATCGTCCACAACTAGGATGGTGATTTTGCTCATGACAACTATCTAATTCAAACGTTTAAGAATTAATCAAAAGTACCGCTTTGCGGCAGACTGAATCCGTTTTAACAAATCCATAACAAGTTTTTTGGCTTGGCTTAACAAAAGACTGGTCCATTGTTAGCAAACTATTAATAAATACACCCCTTTGGGTTTAAGTCGATTTCTTCACTTTGAATTAAACCTGTCCTAACATAGGCCGGGTACGTTTGCATCCTAATCCATTAATACCAATCAAAGAATGTCTACAATGTACAAATTTACCGCCCTGAGCGCCGTTATTCTGATGGGCTTGGTCGCATGTGAATCCACTCCCCCCGTGGATCCGCCTTCGAGTGATTACATGACAAAAATTGTGTCTAGCAACCTTACTTCTAACCAAACATGGTATGCGGATACGATCTACCAATTGGGTGGCCGCATCACTGTTACAAATGGCACAACCTTGACTATTGAGGCGGGCACGATCATCAAAGGAGAGGCAGGAACAGGTGCCAATGCCACCGCATTGTTGATTGCACGAGGTGCAAAACTTATGGCTATAGGGACTCCTTCTTTACCGATTATATTTACCACAATCGCTGACGAAATCTCCCCCATCCAAGTTGCTTCGGGGGACTTTAAAAGCCCCAATTTAGATCCAACAGTTACCGGTCTTTGGGGTGGCGTGATCATCCTAGGAAAAGGCATTATTTCTGCCTCCAATGCATCTGGCGATGTGAATGAGGTCCAAATTGAAGGGATTCCCACATCGGACCCCAATGGATTATATGGGGGTACCGACAACGCGGATAATTCTGGCGTCTTACAGTACATTTCCATCCGTCACGGTGGTGCCAACATTGGTGCAGGCAATGAAATTAACGGACTTTCTTTAGGCGGAGTGGGCTCAGGTACCACTATTGAAAACATTGAAATCGTGTCTAACCAAGATGATGGCATTGAAGTATGGGGTGGCATGATCAACATCACCAATATAGTTTCTTGGAATGTGGGCGACGATGGCTTTGATACCGACCAAGCGTGGGGGGGCACATTGGACAACTTTGTGATCATCACACCCAAAGGACACTGCTTTGAATTGGACGGTCCAGAAGGCACCTATGCAGTGAGCCACACCATCAAAAATGGCAACATTCAAGCTTCTGATGACAACGTGACATCTGAGGACCTCATCAACACGGATGCCAATTCTCTTGTGAGTCTAGAAAGCATTTATATCACGGACATCCTTCCTGGCCAAATCATTAACCGTTTGGATGCTCCTGGCGTCCTCTATGCGGACATTGTTTTGAATGTAGACACGGTGTCTAATTTCTTAAAGAACGGGGGAACGCACCCGGGCATCACCGCCGGCACAACACCAAAAGCGAATACCTCTGTCTTCAGCTGGACATGGGCAGCACAGGCTGGAATTATCCAGTAAGTTTCTAAACCATTAACAAATGGTTAAGTCAATGCCCGCACCAAGGTGCGGGCATTTTTTTTATTGGAATTTTGCAGCACCTTAAAAGGTTCATCCATGCGCGCGATCATTTCCCTTTGTTTTTTCCTCTTTGCGCTTTCCACTTTTGCTCAAGTTGGAACGGTACGCGGCACCGTGCTGGATGCGGAAACAGGGGAAACCATTATCGGCGCAGCCGTCATCTGCAATAATTGTGGAAGTGGAAATACCGCGACAGATCTTGATGGCCATTTTAGCCTAAATGCACAACCTGGTACATATGCCATTGAGGTGGCTTACTTCACCTACAGGACCCTCAAATTGATCGAGGTAAAAGTGACGGCGGGTGAAATCACGCTTGTGGGTGAATTGGGCCTTCTTCCTGAGGATAACCTGAAGCTGGACGAAGTCACGATTATAGCGGAAGTAAACCGCAATTCGGAAATCGCCTTACTCACCCTGAAGCGCAAATCTGCAGCTATGGTCGATGGCATTTCTTCTGCGCGTATAGCCCAAATTGGAGATGGCACTGCCGTTGAGGCGGCGAAACGGGTGACTGGCGTGACCGTAGAGGGGGGGAAATATGTGTACATCCGTGGATTGGGGGATCGTTATTCTAAAACGACCCTGAACGGCATGGATATCCCTGGACTAGATCCTGATAAAAACACGATCCAGATGGATATCTTCCCAACGGATTTGGTGAACAACATTGTGGTTAGCAAAACCTTTACAGCGGACCAACCAGCTGACTTTACAGGCGGTTTATTGAACATTGAAACCAAAGCATTTCCTGACAAGAAGGTAGGTTCTATTTCGTTCAGCAGCAGCTTTACTCCTACCATGAACCTTAATCCAGCCTTCTTGCGTTACGCAGGAGGCTCGCTAGATTTTCTGGGCTTTGATGACGGCACCCGACGCTTACCCGCTTTGGCGCGCCAAAGCAGTATTCCGACCCCTATTTTCTTTTCTGATGCGGAGGTGAATCGTTTTGTTCAAAGCTTCAATCCCACTTTAGGTGCTACACGTCAGCGCTCCTTCTTGGATATGAAAGTAGGATACTCCGCCGGCAATCAATGGGAGTGGAAAAATAGGACGAAGGCTTCAGGAGAGGTACCCAAACTGGGGTATGTCTTTTCTCTCAGTTATAAGAGCAACTATACCTACTACGATGATGTCACCTATGGGGAATACCAACGTTACCTTGACCCCTCTGTCTATGAGATGCGGTATGCCACCGTACAGCAAGGACAGTTGGGTGAACACAATACCCTCATTGGGGGCGTTTTGGGCCTTGCGTATAAGACGAACTTAAAGAAAGTTCGAGCAACCTTGATGCACCTGCAAAATGGCGAAAGTCGTGCGGGACAATTTTGGATTGACAACGATGCTAGTGCAGTAGGGCAATCTGGGTATAAAGCCTTTTCCAATAACCTTGAATACAATCAGCGATCATTGACCAATCTTTTAATCAATGGCACGGTTGTAAAGCCCGAAACAGGGACCGAGATTGACTGGCGAATATCCCCCACCCTGTCTTTGTCCACCGATCCTGATATTCGCAAAACGGCCTTTACCTATCAAACGCTTGATACCTTTTTTCAGGCTGGGGCCGGTGGCAATCCCTCGAGAATCTGGCGCTATTTGCAAGAAGTAAACGTGCCATTCCGGTACGATGTGACGAAGAAGTTTACGTTGTTTGATGAAGCAGCTAAATTGAAATATGGCGCCGGTGATGCTTTCAAATGGCGGCACTATGAAATCCTGCTTTTTGATATGCAGTTTTTTGGACAGCAGAATTGGAGCAACGATGACCCTAACCAAGTGCTGAATCCTGAAAATATTTATCCCAATTACCCCAATCGCGTCTATTACCAATCAGGCAATAATGATCCCAACCCCAATGAGTACGCCTCTAATAGTAACACGGCCCATGCTTATGTTCATACAGAATTTTCTTTGAATCTGCGCACAAAAGCCATCGTCGGTCTTCGGGTAGAGCACTTTGTCCAGCGCCATACGGGACGCGATCAGTCGTGGGCAAGTGGTGATTACACCAACGGGAAGAATTTAACCAATGACGTGGTGCTCAATTCATTGGACCTTTTTCCATCCTTGAATGTGATGTACTCGTTGAACGAAAGTCAGAACTTGCGTTTTTCTGCCACCCGAACGATTGCACGCCCGTCTTTCAAAGAACTCTCCTTTGCCCAAATCATTGACCCCATCACCAACCGCATCTTCAATGGTTCCTTCTTTGAATATGCGGCATGGTCTGGTAACCTCGTTGAAACCCGCATCAACAATGTAGATATACGCTGGGAAAAATTCATGGACGCTGGCCAGATGTTCTCCATCAGTGGATTTTACAAAGGCTTCCGTAATCCCATTGAAATGGTGCGCATTGCAGAGCAACAAACGTCTACCGAGTTTCAACCACGAAATGTGGGACAGGGAACCATGTTCGGCGCAGAAATGGAATGGAATGCAAGCTTCTCCGCACTTAGCCCCTCTCTGGAGAACTTTTTCTTCAATGGCAACATCACCGTGATTGACTCAAGGATCACCATGAGTGATGTGGAATATCAATCGCGCAAAAGTTACGAGCGCGATGGTCAAACCGTCATAAATACACGCGCCATGGCTGGGCAAAGTCCCTATGTGCTGAACGGAGGATTCAGTTACACGCATCCCGAGAGCAAAACCAATTTTGGCGTGTACTACAATGTAAAAGGATCTACCCTCCAGATTGTAGGCCTTGGTTTGTTTCCAGATGTCTATACGCAGCCCTTCCAAAGTCTCAACATGAGTTTCACTACCAAGGTGGGCAAAGAAAAGGGGATTGACCTTAAACTGCGTGCGATGAACCTATTGAATGACAACGTTTTAAGCGTTTACAAATCCTTTGGTGCGCAGGATCAAATCTTCAGCCGTTATGCGCCAGGTTGGGGCTTAAGCGCCGGCTTAACTTTCTCTTTATAAAGCTGGAAGAAAGTTGGCTTTGATGACCATGTTGGTTCAGCAAGAAGTACCTTTAGCTCGTTATGCGACGCAGCAATATTTTCCCTCCCTTTTTTTTGGCTATCCCTCTCTTTCTGATAGGGAATAGCGCTTGGGGTCAAGCGCCGGAGCGCATAAGAATCATGACGTATAACTTGCTGAATTACCGCAACTTCACAAGTTATTGCCCAAGCTCCAGCAACAATGCCGTGAGTAAGGAAGCCTATCTGCATACCATTGTCACGTATACACAGCCCGATCTATTCGTATGCAACGAAATCAATGGGGATAATACGACAGCGCATGGGCGCATTTTGACCTATGCCCTCAATATCAATGGAGAGACCCGGTGGGAAAAGACCGACTTCTTTTCCAATGGCTCTTCGTTGACCAATGGCATTTACTTCGACCAAAACAAGCTCGGGCTGCTCTATCAAGATCTGATTACCAAAGATGTAAGCAACCAAAATCTTGTGCGCGGGATAGACGTAAAACGTTTTTTCTACAAGGACAGTCTGCTCGCCATCAACCCTGACACAGTCACATTTACTGTATTTGCTGTCCACCTTAAAGCAGGCTCTTCCTCCAGTGATATTGCGGACCGCAATAGAGAAACAGCGGCCATCATGAGTTACTTGCAAAGCCACAATGTGGGCGATAATTATTTTTTGGCAGGAGACTTAAATATGCCCAAAAGCCAGGAAGCAGGCTTTCAAAATCTCCTCAACTATTCGACTACTAGCCTTCGTTTTTACGACCCTGAAAGCCAGCCTGGAAACTGGAACAACAATTATACGTTTAGAAACCTACACTCGCAGAGCACCCGGGATGGAGCAACCAATAATGGCTGTTTTTCGGGGGGCGGTTTGGATGATCGTTTTGACCATGTCCTGTTTAGCGACGATGTCGTCAATGGCAGCGCAAAAATGACCTATGTTTCGGGCTCGTTGACTCCTGTCGGTAATGATGGTCTTCATTTTAATGCCGCCATTAACGCTCCTACCAATAATGCTGTACCGGCCAACGTCCTCACAGCTTTATACGAAATGAGTGACCACCTGCCTGTCTATGTCGACATTGATGTCACGCGCCTGCAGGTTTCGATGGAAGAACATGCGGCCCTGCCTCTGCAAGTTTTAGGCAATCGCCAAGATGGCTACATAGTGGATGTGGATCATCTGGCCATGGGTGCGTCTTGGGTAGTCGCGGACCTTTTGGGCAGAACGATTGCCAAGGGTCGGATCACTGCGCTGCGTTTTCGCTTGCCCAACACATTGCCCTCACAAGGGCTTCTCTTGTTCTCTTTGCAGCCGGAAGGACGCTTAGCCAAAACCGTTAAGCTGCCATAATGCGTTTCTATATTCTCCCCTTGGCCATGTTGGCGTCTTTCTCCTTCTCCGCATTTGGGCAGAACTTTGTGGAGCGACTCACCACCGCGAGCAACGTCCGGATGACTGTGACCAATATGGGTACGTTTGGCAATGCCTTCAGAGGATATAAAGATGGCAGCGGCAATCCATCGGGAGAATACCCCGCTGGATCGGGCACAGAACATCTTTTTGAATCGGGCATCTGGATTGGCGGTATAGATGGAAGTGGCACGGTCCGCGTGAGCACTTCTGCCTATGATGCTCCGCAAGGATATGCGCCAGGCCGAGGTGGTTTTGAATTTACCAATACCCTCGGCGGTATGCAGGAAATTTCTTCTTTGCGTGACAATCCTAATTTTCGACCAGAGGCTATTTCTCACCAAGACTTTAAGAGCAGCTTTACGGATGCCAATCTGCTAATTCCCGGTACCTCTATTCCGATCAGTGGGCATACCAATCCCATGGGCGTATCGGTTGAGATGGAAACCTATAATTGGAATTACCGGTTTTCAGACTTTTTTGTGATCGCCAATATGACGATTAAAAATGTTGGCCCAGAGACCTATGATGACTTGCATATTGCCCTTTGGGCAAACACCGTGGTGCGCAATGTGAATGCTACCCCTGCCGGGTCCGGTGGAGCGGCCTTTTATTCTCAGGGGGGAAATGGTTTCTTGGACAGCCTGCACATGGCCTATTGCTATGATGCCACAGGCGACGTCGGGCTAACCAACTCTTACATCGGTCAGAAATTCTTGGGAGCTGAAGACAAGACTGGATTCAAACATCCCGACATTTCTCCTGGCTTCAAGGGCCATTACAATGCATGGATCTTCAATAATTCAGGTCAAGCCTTGTTCTTTTTTCCAACATCCGATCCCCAGCGGTATGTGAAGATGACCGAAGGTCTCAACCAAAACCCCTGCTGGAATGATCCCACAGGCGTTGATTGTCAAAACGGGGTGGGTATGGACATTCAAGCATTACTCAACGCTAGTGGAAATCGTTCTGACCTCGTTAGTGTTGGCCCCTTCTCTGCCTTCGCGCCTGGTGATGAAATTACCTTGGCTTTTGCCTTTGTTTTGGGCAAAAAAGTAGATGACGGCCAACCCAACGCCGCCAATACCGCTGCACAAAAAGAACGCTTTATCGGCAACGCCCAGTGGGCCCAGGTTGCCTACAATGGCGAAGACATCAATTTTAACGGCATATTAGATGATGGCGAAGACCGAGATGGTGATGGGAAGATTACCCGCTTTATTCTCCCTAGTCCGCCTGATGCCCCCAGAATGCGCGCTGTACCAGGTGATCACCGCATTGACTTATTCTGGTCCAGAAATGCAGAAGAAAGCATAGACCCAATTACCCAGAAAAGGGATTTTGAAGGTTACCGCGTGTACCTCAGTCGGCTCGGCTTTGATGTACAGGGAAGTCAGAATCTTTCTGAAGATTTTGTCCGTGCTGCAGAATACGATATTGAGGGCAACGGATTGTTTTATGAAACTGGGATGGCAGATATTGCCCTGCCAGAACCTCTTTATTTTGCTGGAGATACCACGGCCTATCAATACCACTATGCCTTAGAAAACTTGCCTAATGGGTGGCAACATGCTGTGGCCATCACCGCATTTGACCAAGGGAATCCCGCCACCCAATTAGAATCCTTAGAGTCCAGCTTTTTGGCCAATGATGTGCGGGCTTTTGCAGGAACCCCGGCCAATCCGAGCATGAAAAACTACCCTCCCTTTGTGTATCCTAACCCTTATTATGCAGGGGCTGCATGGGAAGGTGTTTCAAACTTCCAAGAAGAAAGCCGTAAGCTCATCTTTGCCAATCTTCCGGGCGATTGTCGCATAACCATCAGCTCCCCTGCGGGAGATATCATGGACCAATTTGAGCACCATGCAGACTGGCGTGGAGAGGATATTCGTTGGTTTCAAACATTTGCTGGTGAAACCCCAACCGACCGTCAATTTTCTGGCGGTGAACACGCCTGGGATCTACTTACCGACCAAAGCCAAATTTTGGCAAGAGGCATCTACTTTTACGCCGTTGAAGACCTTGTTACAGGGGACTTTTATACCGGCCAATTCACCGTTTTAAAATGACCCATAACTCCCCTATCATGAAACAATTATTCACCTGGGCCCTCGCCCTTTCAGGCATGATGGCTTTCGGCCAAGGCCTGACATACACCTCTATCACGGATATTCAGTATGTTTCAGCTGCTGACCTTTCCGCGTGTAATGATACCTCCGCCTATCTGGGGGATACCGTGATGACCTATGGCATCGTCGTGACTCCTGGGGATGTGTCTGAAGTGGCGTCCGGCTCTGTGCAAGGGGGTCACCGCCCTTTCTTTTTCTTAGTTGACACGGTGGCACAAGGTGTAGCAGGTTCATTCCGCGGAATGGAATGCATGGGGGTGTATACCAATGCGCAAGGTCAACTATTGCCCTTACCCAACGTAGAATATTTACTCCCTGGTGATTTGGTGAAGTTTACGGGCCGTGTAGGCGCCTATAACAACGGCACCCAACTAGAAGCCATCGATGGAAATTCACTACAGGTCATTGGATCACGTCCTGCGCCTACCCCTGCGCAAATCACCGTGGGCGACCTCAATGATCCCCTACGTGTCAACATTCTTACCACGGGTGAGCCATGGGAAAATAGTTTTGTTGAGTTTAATAACGTGACCGTAACCGAGGTCATCCCCTTTTCTGGTAACCGAATTAGCTTTAATGTGGTCGACGGAAACGGAAACAAAATCAATGTTTCTGATCGCTTCTTGGCACAAAAGCTTCCTTCATGGCAGACCGTGAATCCATACTCTCCTCAATCAACTGGTTCTTTTATGACACCCGTTCCTGGAACCTTCTATTCTAGCCTGAAAGGTGTCGTTCGTCATGATGGCAATGGTTGCCTTGTGGGCTCTGGTTCACGCGGTTATGAATTAAATCCTTTTGATTCTACCCATTATGTGATTGCCTATGCCCCACCTTACATCGCCAACTTTGAGCGCGACCCTATGGTCCCAACACCCAACCAAACCGTAGACTTGGTTTGCAATATCACGGATTTTGACGGCAGCGTGGATTCTGTTTTTGTCTACCACACCGCAGATACTAGCTTGATGCCAACCCAGTTCATTAAAATGAATATGGCCCTGGCCTCAGGTTCAACGGATGAGTATGAGGCTGTACTCCCGAGCCAACTCCTCGGCACCTTGGTGCGTTACTACATCAAGGCCTGGGACAATGAAGGCAATGTCTCCTACTATCCCACCACCCCTGTTGGGCAAGTTCAACCCAATGTGGACTACTATACAGTCCGCGCCAATGGTGCGATCATCCAAGACATTCAATATTCATTAGCCAGTAACGGCAACTCTCCCTACAACACCCAAAACGTAACGGTCACTGGGGTTGTCACTGCCTCAACCAAGCAACATGACCTTGGCTTCTTGTATATTCAAGATGAAGGCGGGGGCCCTTGGAGTGGCATTTGGTGTGTCGGCTCAGGCATTACCCAATTCTTCCGTGAGGAAGAAGTTCAAGTAACCGGAACCGTAGAAGAATACTATGGTATGACCCGCCTCAATGTAGCCTCTATCAGCAAGACAGGCAACCGCATCATGCCCGTCGCATCCGTAGTCAATCCTTCTGACTCTGCCGAAAAATACGGCTATGCTTGGGAGCAATGGGAAGGTTGTTATGTGCGCCTTGAGGACCCTTCTCAGCAGCCCTTGGTTGTTGCACAAACCAACTTAGGCTTTGGCGATTATGCCGTCTCAAACACAGCCAATGCAGGCTATTGGAACCGTGCACTCGTTCTTGCGGGTCGCCAATCGGCCACCTCGTTTTCATCCCTCTTTGTTCAGTTGATCACCGATCCTATCTATGACACCCTGGATGGCATGATGGAGGTGAGTCCCATTGTCGTAAGCGACACCATGAGTATGACGGCTGTTGAGGGAATCTGCTTCTATGGTTTCAATAATTTCCGTGTTATCCCAAGAAACAATGATGACTTCATTGGCATCAATGTCACGTTGGATTCTACCGATTTGCCCCAGAGCAGCGTTGGCTTAACCCACCCCGAAGCATTGTCCCTCAGAGCCTATCCGAATCCAGCGAGCGACCTCCTCACTTTAGAGGCTCCTATTGGCAGCCAGTACACCCTTTGGGATGCTTTGGGTCGCCCCATGGCCTCTGGAAAAACACAGTTTGCTACCACCGACATTTCGACTACCTCTGTTTCACGTGGCGCCTATCTGCTCGAAGTACAATCCGGTGATCGTCGCCAAGTGGTGCGCATTATTTTAGTGGATTAAGGATCCTTCCCGCGGACATGTATCTTACCCAAGACTATGGCTATGTGCTCCATGCGTTCCGCAAGAACGCATGGAGTTCGGCTATATGGGTGGCGGGGCTTTTGATCTCAGGATGTGAACGTGGTGAAGCATTAGAAAATCAGGCACCCGATACACATCTGGCCGTAAAATCTATTGAACGCAGCGGCGCAGACCGACTCAATTCTAAGGTGCAAATGAGTTGGTATGGCACAGACATCGATGGGTACATCACAGGCTATGCCCTCTCTCTAGACAGTTTGAATTGGAAGCTTACCACTTCGCAGGATAGCACCTTTTTATTTAGTATTCCTGCGGGAAGTGACACAGCAGACATCACCCTGTATATCCGCGCCATTGACAATCAAGGGGCAGAAGACCCAAGCCCCGCCAAACTGGTTTTCCCGCTCAAAAACGCCCCGCCTGTGGCTGAGGTTGACCAAGAAAGTCAATCCTTAGGACAAGCCCTCGGGGTATTAACCTACCGCTGGACCGCAACGGATCCAGATGGCAATGAAAGTATTTCTGGCGCTGAAATCCGCTTTAACGGGGGCAATTGGATCCCCATTGATCCAAAGCAACCCATGCTCACGTTTGTCCTAGAACCCGATGCTGGGGGCGGGATGGGGACGACGGCATCCCTGTATTACGGCAACGCCCTTCAGCCTACAGCTAATGGCATAGAGGGATTGGTCGAAAACGCTGAGAACATTTTTCAGGTGCGTATTTCCGACATAGCCGGAGCGGTAAGTGCCGTTGACTCGGCATTGGCCGTCACCTTGGTTCGGCCCACATCGGACCTTTTGATGGTGAGTGGTCAAACGGCTGCGGTAACCGCGAGTTACCAAGGTTGGCTAGATTCTATTTCGGTTAGTTATGATATTCTTGACCTAAATGCCAACGGAGGTGAGTTGCGGCCCTACTATTGGAACCCCACTTTCCGACACATCCTCTCCCAGTATGACCGGGTGTTGGCCGTGACCAATTCCGACAATGCATTAGACCCGGTTTCAGGGACAACCCAACCCTTGTTAGCGCATATGGCTGCTGCTTTGCAGTCTTTTACAACCCAAGGGGGTAAGTTGATGACCAGCACCGCTTTTGGGCCGAACACAGACTTTACCCCCTACATCGGCGCTTTTCCAATGGATGGGATTGTCACCTCGTCTGGCCAAGTTCGGTTGGTGCCCGATTCTGCCTTAGTTCCCCAGGTGGCCGGCCTTTATCCTGATCTACACCCTGCAAGTATCGTTATCGGCATCAGTCCTTTAGTGGCTTCGGCAGATGCGCAGCCTTTTTATCGGGCGCAGCTGACCAAATTAAGTGGCTGGCAAGGGGATAATTTGGTTGCCGTACGGCGCGCATACCTCGGTAACAATATCCATATCAATGAAGTCTTCTTTTCGGTAGAACTTCATCGCGTCGCCTCAAGTAACCAAGCCATGCAAGACTTGCTGGAAGAAATTTTAGTGAATGACTTTGCCTGGTAAATCACGCCTTTGGACCCTCTTGTTCTTTGTGCTTAGCCTTTCAGGTTTTGCGCAAAAAACGGGTATACTTAAGGGGGTAGTGAAAGATGCCGAAACAGGTGAAACGCTACCCAACGTGGGCATTTCTGTAGTGGGTACCTACTTGACCGCTGTCACGGATTTTAATGGCCAATACCAGATCCCCAATGTTCCCGCAGGTGATTACAGCATCAAAATCCAGGTGCTTGGATATGGAACCCAGTTGATCAACGGCTTGCGCATTCCGGGCGGCAAAATTCTGGTTCGAAATATCCAATTGAGTGCTTCCGTAGACGTTTTGCAAACGGTGACCGTCCTTGGCCAACGTGCACAGGTGGATCTTGAATCAGCCAAAAGTGAACGGTCCATTACGGGCGAAGACATTGCGCAAATGAATGTCCGCTCCGTTGAGGAGGTCGTTTCGCTACAAGCAGGGGTGGCCAAAACCAATGACGGGATTCAAATTCGCGGTGCAAGGGTGTATGAAACGGAGTATCTAGTCGATGGCATCTCTGCACAGGATCCCCTCGCAGGAACGGGGTTTGGGGTTCGCGTTCAGTCTTCTGCAATTCAAAGTGTCAAGGTGACAACAGGGGGTGCCTCTGCAGAATTTGGCGGAGGTTCTTCCGGGGTAATCAGTACCAAGATTCGCGAAGGAGGAGACCGATTAGAAGTTTCAGGAAGAATTACCCGTGATTACCTCAATCCCAATAACACGCGTCCATCAACAAGCTTCAATACTGACCAAGCGGAACTGAATATTTCTTTCCCTATTCCGGGAACGAAGAACAAAGTGACGCTCTTTAATTCTGCCACGGCAGACATCACGGATGATTACTTCCCAAACGTGGCAACCCAACTGCAATCATCGCTCTTTCCCGAGTATCCAACCCAGTGGGCCCCGCGACAAAGCAATAGCTGGACCCATACAGCCAAACTTGGTTGGCAGTTACGCAGAGGCACCAAACTCACCATCACCAATCAGCATTCGCTGAACATCAACCAAAATTCACGTACCCTGCAAATTGTTGGTTTTGATGCCATCCTAGCCCCTGGATACCAATATGCGCGGAGCAAAAATTTGGATAATGCGGCAACCTACACGCACCATAGCAACCTTTCCGCCCTCAATCTAACGCATATAATCAACCCCAAAGTGGGATTGACCCTAAGCGTGGGCAGAATGTTTACAAACCTTCGGGCAGATGCCAATGGCAGGCCGTTCCGCAGCGCAACAGTCGATGCCATTTTGGATGAGGACAATATTGCCTCCTACCCGCTCGATGTGTTTAATCCCTATGACCCTAGCGGCATTTTTTACATCCGACCTGGGGATGGGCTTGTCAATAATGGAGGGATCACCAGCACGTGGCACGACCACTATGCACAGGAATACACGTTGCGTGGAAAAATCAATTATTATCCCGGAACCGTCCATCAAGTAGTCACCGGTTGGGAACATCAGTGGAATGAATACCAATGGGTAGACGTAACCGCCCCTTGGGTGGGCGCACCCATTCAGATCAATGACAGCCTCAGTACCCCCAGCATTTCGATTGGATCCAGTAATGACATTTGGAAGGTGAATCCCCAGAAGGGGGGGCTTTTTGTAGAAGACCAAATCAACTACAAGGGCATCCAGGCTAGCCTTGGACTACGCTTTAATTATTGGGCGCCGGGCACCTTTGCGGATCGAGCCATTGCAGACTCCACTGCGCCTGTTATTCCGGCCATTCGCAGTGACTACATGGACAAGACGCTCGCGCTTGGAGGCTTGCGCTGGAAGGCTCGCCTTTTGCCTAGAATCAATGTCTCCTTCCCGGTCACCCCAAACAACGTATTGTACTTTAACTACGGACATAGCATGCGTCTACCGCATCCACGCTTCTTATATGCGGGTCTAGACCCCGTTTACCAAGACCGAAGCTTTTTGAGCTTCTTGGGCAATCCTGACTTGGATCCTGAGGTTAATGTCGCCTATGAAGTGGGCTATAAAGCTGCACTAAACCGCGACCTCGGCATCACCGTCGGGGCCTATAACAACAACCGCTTTGACTACATCGTTTCACGTCGCGTCATCGTTAAAGACCAAACGGGACGTCCGGTCACCAAGACCATGTACATCAACCAGGATTACGCCAAAATTCAGGGTCTAGAACTTGGGGTCGATTACCGTTTTGCCCGTTACTTCCGCCTCTTTGGCAACGGAAGCTTCCAAGTGGCACGTGGTAAATCCAACTCCGCACGCGAGTCTGCCTTGCAAATTGAACAAAATGGAGAGGTCTCGCTAACCCGCGAAAATTTCTTGGCCTGGGACCGGCCTTGGAGTACCAACTGGGGGCTTTTCTTTAGTGCAGACAGCACCTTCCGCATAGGTCGATTATCCTTAGCCGGTTTGAGTGGTTATCTACAGTACAATGCCTCTTCTGGTTACCGCTACACCCCGTATGAATATACAGGAGTGAATGATTTAGGTCGCCCCCAATACCGCCCTTTAATTGACCAGTACCTCTCAGCCAAAGCACAATCTTGGCATAATTGGGACAGCAAATGGTCCTATACCCTCGCGCGCGGAGCTTTTTCACGCGGTATCACCCTGTCAGTAGAAGTAAAAAACCTCTTTAACCGGAAAAATGCACAAATCATCAACCCCATTACGGGACGTGCTTATGCGTATGGCGATGATGTGCCCAATGAATGGCGTGATCCGCGACCTGAATTCAACGGCCCCCAAGAAAGTGGTCTGGACCCGCGCGATCCGTCAAGGTATCAAGCCCCCCGTCAAATCTTTTATGGCATCACGTTTAAGCTATGAAGATGCGCCTCCTCCTATGTGCGCTGTGTAGCGGGATGGTCCTTCCTGCTTCGGGGCAATTGTTGCCCTCTTATGGCGGCGAACGCGCTGGGCAATCCGCCTTTTCTTTCTTGAAAAACGATCTAAACGTTCGGTCCGCCGGCATGGCGGGGGCCTCCGTGGCATTAGCTGGAGATGCCTATTCCATGGGCCAAAATCCCGCCGGCATGGCGTCATTAAAACAAGGCTCCTTCGCCTTGAGTCAACTTGGACTGAGTGGCGGAACACAACAATTTGGGTTATTTGTCACGGCACCTAGAAAAGGAAGAGATGCCGCTTGGGGCTTAGCTATTCAACACCTACAAACGCCCGGATTTTCTGAACGTACAGAGTTTCAACCGGGCGGAACGGGGTATCAACTTTACAGTACGCAAAGTGCTGTAGGCCTTAGCTATGCGCAGCGATTGAGCGAGCAATTCCAATTAGGCCTCACGTTAAAGGGCATAGGCGAAGTGTATACCACAGGAAGCCAAACGGGCGCCTACAGTGCCTACACAGCAGCGGCAGATGTGGGCTTTTTGTATACCACAGACGTAAAGGACTTGCGCTTTGCCGTAGTTCTCCGGAATTTTGGAGGATCTTCTGCATTAACGGGGGCGTATCAAGCCGTTGGATTTAACCGAAGCCCACTTGAAGGCCTAGAATCCAACACCCTCCCGACAGAATTTGCCATGGGCCTGAGTGTCATTCCTTGGAAGCAAGGCACACAGCACATTGTACTTGCTGTCCAGCTGGTCCACCCTAATGACAATGCCGAAAACTATCGTATCGGCCTTGAATATCAAATGAATCCTCGTCTCCATATGCGGCTTGGAAGTCGCCTCAATCAACGCGGTCAGACCTGGCCTATGGGGGGACTTTCCTATAATGGCGGTCAACTTGGCGCCTATGGCATTCGAGTAGATATGGCAGTGCAACGCACGGATGCCCTCGGGTGGCGCAATACGCTTGGCCTCGTCTTCAAACATTATCCACGGAAGCCATGAAAAATATCTTCGCCTTTATTGCTTTGAGCTTCCTCTTGGTGGGATGTGAGGGCTACTTTGGGTCCAAAACTGACCTGGATTTTATTGACGTCCCCAACTACAGCGTTAGAGACATCGCCTATGTACCAATTCAACCCGCCTTTGGTGGTTTTGTGCACCCCTCAGATCTCTGCATTGGTTTTGATGAGTTGCTTTATGTCGTGGATGAAGCGACCGAGGAAATCATTTGCCTAAATGAGTCCGGAGCAGAGCAAGGGCGCTTCTTCGTGCCTGGGGTGCGCACCGTGCGTCAAGACCGTCAATTAGACTTATTGGCTATCGGAACCCACGATACCACGATCAATGGCGTTGCTTACTCCTTAGATTGCCTCTACCGAATCCACCAAATTGGACAAGGCGGCGCCTACGGACTTTCATATGCCCGTGTAGTAAACAAGAACGTTCACCCTTTTTACTTCAAAAACACCTTTTCGACCTCGGACGCGCAAGTACGCTTTGGACAAGTGGCCATACTCGCCAATAACCAATCCGATAAAAACAACCGCTACTATGTTTCGCGGACAGGCCCGAGTTCCAATAACGCCAACCAAGGTCCCGATGATGCCGTGATCCTTTTTGATCAATCAGACCAATATATCTCCCCGCTCAGTGTAACCACTTCTTCTGGATTGTACACGCATTACTTTCAAGACCCATCGGGCTTGGTTAGTTTTGCCCAACCCCCCCAATACACCGCCGCCGCAGGCGATGATTTTTGGTTTAGCTCCTTAGATCCAGACCAAGCATTGCAGATCCAGCACATCACATTTGAAGAAACTGAATTTGGCGCGGATTACCGCCCAGTTATTTATGCAGGAGACAATAGCTTGGCAGATCGATGGATCAACCAGGCCAACCGCTTTACTGCGCCTAGTGCCATGACCATGGCAGGAGATAATACCCGCTACCTATTTGTCGTTGACCGCGAACGGGATTCCGTTTATCAATTTACCGCAAGCGGGCTCGAGGGTATTCCCCCTCCTCCAGCGAGTGGAGAAACTCGCTACACGCGGGTATCCTTCGGAGGAACGGGCAGTGGGCCAATGCAATTCATTGAACCTTTAGCTGTTGCCCACTGGAAAAAGATCCTGTACGTCGTAGATGCCGGGAATGGCCGCATCTCAAGATTTAGATGCACCCTTGATTTTCAATAACCTTTTGCTAACGTTCAAATCCTTTACAAGGAGTACTTTTGTTCCAATGAAAATTCCAATGATGAAGAAGTTTTACACTCTGGCCTTGATGGCCTTCTCCGTATTCGCTTTTGCGACAAACCACGCCGTTTCGGTGGTCAATACGAGTTTTTCGCCAGCCAGCATTAGCGTGGCACAGGGAGATACCGTTACCTGGACACAGGTGAATGGCACCCACAATGTGAATGGCTCTATGGCTACTTTCTCTAACAATCCCGCTAGTTTTGGCAATGGCGCAGCAGCAAGTGGAACATGGTCCTACCAATATGTCTTTGCGCTACCAGGCACCTATCAATACCAATGTGACCCTCATGCTTCTAGCATGCAAGGCACTATTACGGTGACGGCTTCAGCAAGTCCCTGTAGCGATTTCTTCATTTCAGAATATGTGGAAGGATCCAGCAACAATAAAGCGCTGGAGATTTTCAACCCAACAAGCAGCGCCAAAAACATGGGGGGCTATACCCTTGCGCTCTTTTCAAATGGTGCGACCTCCACAACCAATACGTTTGTCTTCCCCTCTTGGATTACGATCCCTGCGGGCGGAACCTATGTGATTGCGCATGCCCAAGGCGCTGCAGGCCTTTTAGCTGTGGCCGATACCAACTACGGCTACCCGAATGTCGTGAGCTATAACGGCAATGATGCGGTCGTGCTTTTAGATCCAAACAATGATACCTTGGATATTATTGGCATTGTGGGTATTAATCCTGGAAGCAATTGGACCGTGGGGTCCGGTGCCACCAATGAATATACCCTCGAGCGCATGTCTTCGGTGACCAAAGGCCAATTGGATTGGACCATTGGCGCAACCGAATGGACCGTATATCCTCAAAACACCTTTACCCAGTTGGGAAGCCACACTTCTGTATGTGGTGGAGCAACGCCCAGCTATAACATGATTGGGGACTACACTACAGAAGATGCCAATGGTGTTGCAGATAGCTTAAGTGCCTATGCGCACTTTATCGGCGTCATTACCTCCATTGATTACGATGGCAATGCAGGCTATAGCTTTTACATGCACGATGGCACAGGGGGTATCAACGTATATAAGTCAAGTGACATAGGTACCTATACTTCTCCCATGATGGGTGATTCCATCGAGGTGTATGGTAGCATCCTTCAGTACAATGGTTTGACAGAGTTGGTTCCTGACACACTGAATCTTTTGGCTACTGGCGCTTCCATTATGGCCCCGACGGTTTCTTCTTCTTTGGGTGAGCCCGAAGAATCTGAGCTGGTGCGTTATAACAACATGACCCTTGTTACCCCTACTCAATGGTCTAATACCGGCTCTGGTTTTAACGTAGACATCACCGATGGCAACAATACATATATAATGCGTATTGATGCTGACTGTAGCATCTTTGGCACCGCTGTCCCCACTGGACTCATTGATGTCATCGGCATTGGAAGCCAGTTTGATAATTCTAGTCCCTACACCAGTGGCTACCAGATTTTCCCGCGTATCACCAGTGACATCATAGCCAGCTCAACGAGCACCGGCAATGCGGATGCCATTGCAGACTATACAACGGTAGATGCCAATGGGGTAGTAGATAGTCTTGCTGCCTATGCGCACTTTATTGGAACCGTCACCTCTATTGATTTTGACGGAAATGCAGGATACAGCCTCTACATGCATGACGGAACTGGGGGTGTCAACATATACAAATCAACCGACCTTGGCGCCTATACTTCGCCTATGATGGGCGATTCCATTGAGGTCTATGGTAGCATCCTTCAGTACAATGGTTTGACAGAGTTGGTTCCTGACACACTGAATCTTATTGCGACAGGCACCTCGATCATTCCTGCTGCCGTGTCTAGTGTTTTAGGAGAAGCACAAGAGTCCGAATTGGTCCGTTACAACAACATGACCATCGTCACCCCATCGCAATGGACTAACAGCGGCTCTGGATTCAATGTGGACATTACCGATGGTAGTTCTACCTACGCGATGCGCATTGATGCAGATTGCAACCTCTATGGAACTTCTGCTCCTACAGGCATGTTTGATGTGATCGGTATCGGAAGTCAGTTTGATAATTCGAATCCCTACACCAGTGGGTATCAGCTTTTTCCTCGTGACACCAATGACCTCATTCCCGTGGTCGCCACGAGCCCAAGCATCCGCTTTGCTGTTGGCGCTAGCCAGGTGCTAGAAGGCAATGTAACCCATGACCTTCACCTGGTGATCAACCCCGTTCTTACTTCCGCCTCAACCGTTACCCTGCACCACAGTGCGGGCGCTGGATTTGTGGTTGGAACGGACGCTACCTTCTCTCCAAGTATTTCGGCTACAGGAACAACCTTGACCGTTCCTGCCAATACAGATACCTTGACTATCTCTATCACCCTTGTGGACGATGTATTTACCGAGGGCGATGAGCACATCGACTTCATCCTTGACAATGTGGGTAGCGGTTTGATGATCGGAACGGTCGATAGCACGCGTTTTACCATCATTGACAATGACATTGTGATCCCAACGTATACCATCCCACAGATTAAAGGGCAAGATGCCAATGGGGTTTCTGATTCGGCGGGTGTCTACTGTAAACTTAACGGTATTGTCCTAGGCGTAAACACTCAATCTTCGAGCACTGGCAATGTCGCCTTTACGATTCACGATGGCACCGTTGGATATGGTGTATTCTCTCCATCCTCTGCCAATCACAACTACAGCGTGAATGAAGGTGACATTGTAAGGATCACTGGAACTATTGGACAGTTTAATGGCCTGGCCCAGATCAATGCAGATTCCATTGCTGTTGTGGGTACGGGCGCAACGCTTCCTACGCCCAATACCATTGTGGCCATGGACGAGAGTACAGAAAATGACCTGATTCGTATGGACAATGTTATGGTCGTGAATCCTGCTCAGTGGACCAACGCAGGTTCTGGATTCAACGTGGACATCACGGATGGCACAAACACCCTCCAATTGCGTATTGATGCTGACGTAGACCTATACAGCCAGCCCTGCCCTGTGGGAATATTTGATGTGGTAGGCATTGGTGGCCAGTATGACAATAGTTCCCCGTATACCAGTGGTTACCAGATGCTACCTCGCTACATTGCGGATGTGATTTTCCCGACGCCTATGTCCTATGACTTAGCCGTTACAGAAATCATGGCAGGATCTAACGACCCTAACAGCAATGTCAGTGACGATTGGTTTGAAATCTTGAACTACGGTAGTACGTCTGTCAATCTTGATGGTTTTTCATGGGATGATAACAGCCTTGCTCCAGGGACATCTGTATTCCAAAACGTGACCATTGCCCCAGGGGAAGCTATTGTTATTTGGGCTGGAACGCAGGCCAATGAGGCTGATTTTGCTGCAGCATGGTCCTTAACAAGTACCAATGTTCAAATTATCTCTTCAGATGAATTGGTCAACAGCGCGTATCCTAGCCTCAGCTCAAGCAGTGATATTGTTGCATTGTATGACACTTCTTCCACCCCCATAGAAATATGTAAGGCTGAATACACCAATACCATGGCAGGTCATTCAGTGGAGTTTGACACCAACTGCACGTACTTAGGCAATGCCGCCTTGGGTGCTCGTGGCGCATATACCTCCACGGGTAGCGATGTTGGCTCTCCAGGGAACCAAACCATTGGTCTAGGAGAACCCCGCATGGAAAACATTGCATTGTACCCGAATCCTGCCACTTCAACGGTTACTTTGACTTTACCTATGGATGGTCTAAAGTCCGTGCGCATGGTCAATGCCCTTGGCCAGACCGTTGTTAGCAAGCAAACCACAGGTCAACAATTGACCTTTGCCCTTGACGGTATGAAGGCGGGTATTTACATGGTACGTATTCAGAGCGAAAATGGCCAGCGCACATTGCGTATGATCGTTCAGCACTAAGAACGCTCATGTCTCCAACAACCTCAAAGCCGGTCCGATTGGGCCGGCTTTTTTTTGACAAGATTAGGGCCCACCCCGCCCCGTGAGAGCAAAAAAAAACCAGTGCGTAATACACTGGTTTTGCTGAGCGAAAGACGGGATTCGAACCCGCGACCCCGACCTTGGCAAGGTCGTGCTCTACCAACTGAGCTACTTTCGCAGGGGGGCGACAAAAATAGAAAGAAAACTTGCTTGCACAAGCACTTTAAAATGAAATTTTAGCCTTTTCCAAAGCGTTCTTTCCACCGTTGGACAAGGAGTAACGCTTCCATAGGCGTCATCGCATTCGGATCTACTTCTTTCAGCTCTTCCTGAAAAGCATCCACTTCTGGATCTTGCCATTGGATAAAGGAGAGTTGCGCTGCAGGTCTTGCCGATTCACCCACGACCGCTGCCTCCTTTTCTCCATGAAGCTTTTCTAAATCACGCAATACTTCCTGCGCGCGCAACACTACGGGCTTGGGCATTCCCGCCATCCTGGCTACATGTATGCCAAAAGAATGATTCGACCCTCCTGGTGCCAAAGTGCGCAAGAAAACTACACGACCATCTTCTTCCAAGATCGACACATGGCGGTTTGCGATACGGGCAAAACGACCTTCCAAGGCGTTTAGTTCGTGATAATGGGTAGCAAATAGCGTCAATGGACGGAATGGATGATGGTGCAAGTATTCTGCTATGGATTGCGCAATACTTACGCCATCGTACGTGGCCGTCCCTCGGCCAATTTCATCTAAAAGAACCAAGCTCCGATCTGTCAATCCATGAAGGATGCTGGCAGTCTCTGCCATTTCAACCATAAAGGTGGATTCGCCCTCACTCAAGTTATCACTTGCGCCAACGCGGACAAAGAGTCGATCCAATAAGGGCAGCGATGCCTCTATGGCGGGCACACAAGCCCCCATTTGTGCCAAAATTGCTTGAATAGCCGTTTGCCGGAGCAAGGCCGATTTACCACTCATATTGGGACCCGTCAAAATCCAAATTTGCTCTTCTTGTGATCCAAGTTGAACATCATTCGGCACATAGACCTCTCCTTCTGGCAGCCTTTGCTCAATGACGGGGTGTCTTCCCCCTTTGACGGACCAATGCAAGGCTTTTGAAAAAGTTGGACGCACCCATTGGTGGCGCTGAGCCAAATGGGCAAATGTTAGCAAGACATCTACTGCTGCCATGCATCGCGCCGTTTTGAGCAAAGCAGGTACATGGGACTGGGCAGCGGTGATAAAGTCAGCATACAGGGACTGTTCCAGGGTTTGCACCTTTTCATCTGCGGCCAGAATTTCTGTTTCTAAGGTTTTGAGTTCCTCCGTGATATACCGCTCTGCATTAACCAAGGTTTGCTTGCGAATCCACACATCAGGCACTAGCTCCTTCTGGCTATTTCGCACTTCTAAATAATAGCCAAAGACAGAATTAAAGGCAATTTTTAACCCTTGAATGCCTGTCGCTTCTATCTCTCTCGCAAGAATGCCCTCTAAAACTTGGTTGGCATCACGCTTCAAATTTTTATAGCGATCAAGTTCTGCATGATAGCCAGGCCGAAACAAATTCCCTTTGTTGGCAATGGCCGGAGGATCTTCTGCCAAAGCGGTAAGCGTCGCATCGCGCCAATCTGCCATGGGGTCAAGCTCCTCCAGATAAGGCATCCAAGCAGGATCTCCATTCAAATGTCCGCCAAGGGTTTCTACCGAAAAAAGAGACTGGGCCAAGCGCTGTAATTCACGTGGACCTATTCGACCCGTAGACAATCGCGTCGCCATGCGTTCCATGTCCCCTAATTGGCTCAAAAGGTCGCGCAATGCATTGCGCAAATCACCATCTGAAATACCCGCGGCTACGGCTTCTTGACGTTGGGCAATGGCCGCGGAATCCACTAGGGGCAATGCAAGCCAACGCCGCAGCCATCGACCTCCCATGGGGCTAGTCGTTTGATCTAGAATATCTAAAAGCGCTGTGCCCCCTTCGTGTGGCGTGTGGAAGAGCTCCAAGTTTCGGAGCGTAAACTTATCCATCCACAAGTGCGTGGCTGGACGGAGACGCTGCACCGATTGGATATGCTTTGTGGCACCATACTTCGACTGCGCCAGATAATGTAGCAGTACTCCGGCAGCGATGGTGCCCAACGGGGCATCCTGTAAACCAAAACCTTTTAAACTTTGGGCATCAAATTGCTTTTGTAAACATTCTTGCGCATGCGCAGCCTGAAATACCCAGTCTTCCATACTAGACGGCGTTCGATTCCCTAGCAATTGCTGGGTTGTGGCGCCACGCTCACGTCGATTATAGACAACTTCACTCGGCGCAAAGGTTTGCATCCACTTCAAGGCGTCCGCGACTTGGCTTTGCGCTACCATAAACTCCCCCGTTGAAACGTCCAAAAAGGCAAGGCCCACTTGATCTCCCTCGGGATGAACCACAGCTAAATAATTATTTGCTTTGGACTGCAACAAGGAATCCTGGTGGGCAATTCCCGGTGTCACCACTTCTGTGACCCCGCGCTTTACAATGCCTTTTACCGTTTTAGGATCTTCGAGTTGCTCGCAGATTGCAACTTTAAATCCTGCTTTGACCAAGCGCGGTAAATAGGTATCCAAGGAATGATGGGGAAACCCGGCAAGTTCCATGTCTGCCGCTGCCCCGTTGCTTCGCTTGGTCAAGACAATCTCAAGTGCTTTAGACGCTTTGATCGCATCTTGGCCAAATGTTTCATAAAAGTCCCCTACGCGAAAAAGCAACAATGCTTCTGGATACTCCGCCTTGAGGGCGTTGTATTGAAGCATAAGGGGGGTTTCTTTTGAGGATGTAGCCATAGAAGGGGCGGGGAAAGAGGGATTACCTTTGCGAAGATAACCATGCAAAAACGTCTAACGAACGAACTGGACCGCTTGAGTGCTGAAGACTTTGCTTCAGCGCCAAAAACGCCTGTTTGGATCATCCTAGAAAATGTGCGGAGCGCCCACAATGTGGGGAGTTTTTTTCGGACCGCCGACGCTTTTGGCTGTGCCGGCATATCTCTTTGCGGCTATACAGCCCAGCCCCCTCATAAGCAAGTGGACAAAGTGGCCCTGGGCGCAACGGAGTCAGTGCCCTGGAAGGGCTTTACAACAGCATCAGAAGCCATTGAAGACGCAAAAGCACAAGGCTATATAGTCCTTGCGATTGAGCAAGCGAAAGGTGCCTACTCATTAGACGCGCTACCGACTCCTCCGGCGGGCATTGCCCTCATTTTTGGCAATGAAGTAGAGGGCGTCGACCAGGCAACTTTGGATCTTTGTGATGGGGCGATTGAGGTGCCACAATTTGGCATGAAGCACAGCCTCAATGTGAGTGTTTGCGGTGGAGCCGTCCTGTGGGAGGCTACACGCAAATACCGCGGTCTAGCAGGAGAGGAAGCCGCATTCTCTATTTGATGATCCAACCCCAAAAACGCTGATGCAACTTGGGGAGTATTATCCCCATGAAAGGCACCAAAATCATCGTCAGAACCAATGTTTTTATCCATTGGTTAAAGCCTTCCATCAGGGGGAAGAGTAATACGAAGAGGATATTTACGGAAGGATAAATGAACAACCAGGTGATCAACATCAGTTTCCATTTCTTCGGCTCAGGGGTATGCATAAGATATAGAATGAAATAAAAAACGAAAAAAGGGGCCCAATCTGGGCCCCTTCATATTTCTAGGTTGTTCCTATTACTGGATAAACTGGAACTCTACGCGGCGGTTGTGGACATTCTTCTTGCTCAACAACTCCGATTCACCTTTTGAAACTACTTCAAAACGCGCTTCAGAGATATTGAACGTGGAAGTCAATACACGCACGACTGCCTTCGCACGACGCTCACCTACTTTCAGGTTTACGCGCTCAGAACCTGTAGCATCCGCATGACCCACAACACGCAAACGCAAGCTTGGGTTTGTCTTCATCATTTTCGCCACTACGGCTAATTTTGCTTCGTCTTCTGCGCTTACTGTCACAGAATTGGTAGAAAAGTGTACTTCAGGAATAAATGCTTCCGCAACCTGCGTAGTCACGCTTCCTTCAATTTTCTTGCCTTGAAAATTAACCAATGCACCCGCTGGGGTATTGGGTTCCATATCCTTTGAGTCCAACACGCCGTCACCGTCGCTATCCAACTCACGGCCAGAAGCGTCAACACGCGCACCGCGTTGCGTAAAAGGATCTGTGTCTAGCTCATGGCGTAAGCCATCACCATCCAAATCCAACGCGCGGCCAGAGCCGTCAATCAAAGCACCTTTCGGTGTATTTGCTTCTAAATCAAATGCATCGGAAACTCCGTCTCCATCTGAATCCGCCTGAACTTTAGCCAAGTCACCTTTGAGGGCGCCTACCTGCTCTTCAAGTTCTTTCATTTGTCCGCAAGAGGCCAATGCCAAGGCGGCAATTCCTAAAAACGCGTATTTCATGGTCAATATTTTTCGGTTGTTTGATGCAAATGTACCAAATTTTCATCTCGGCAACAGGCCAGTAGGGCGCGCACCGAAAGATTTTCTACCGGATGAATCCATTCTCCCCAATGTTCGGCGACGGGATGCAGTACAAATCGTCGAATGTGCATGCGCGGATGTGGAACTATCAGGTTTTCAGAAACATACACTCCACCCTCCCATAAGATGATATCCAGATCAATTCGACGATTTTCGTAGCCTGACACAGCCGTATTTCGGACGCGACCGAGTTTTTTTTCTATTTCAATACAGCGCGTCATAAAGACACTAAGATCCCCTTCCCAAGTCACTTCCACGGCTTGGTTGATGAAATCTGGACCCTCAAATCCCCATGCTGCACTGCGCCACAGGGATCCGGCCAACACAATCTCTGTCTCTCTTTGCAAAGCTTCACGCGCTTGGCCTAAAGCCAACAGGGCATCAGGGGCATTGCTGCCCAATAAGAGAATGGCCCGATTTTGGCGGGACTGGTTGGGAATCATGTTACTTTGAAAAACGACTAAACGCAAATCTCCGATGAAAATATTCTTCGCCAGCTTTTTTGGGGTACTCGCTGCCCTTTTCTTTTTGATTTTAATCGGCATCGGATTTGCCGGCATGTCTGAAGAGGCCCCCAAAATAGAACCACAAACCACTTTGGTTCTTCAACTTTCAGGAGCCATTCAAGACCGTCCAACTTCATCTTTGGCCTTGCTCAATGAGCTCCTGGACCAGCCGAATACCACTTCGCTAACCGAAACACTCTTGGCTTTAAAAGCAGCAGCCGATGATGACCGCGTCAAAGCCCTACGGATTGAGATGGGTCTTTTTGATATGGGCTATGCCAGCATTCAAGAACTCCGGTCCGCTATGAAGCATCTACAAGATATGGGCAAGCCCGTTGTCGTATACAGCAAATTATATACGCAAAAGGCCTTTTATCTGGCGCGCGCTGCAGAAAAAGTTTACTTACCTGCGCCGGGTATGATTGAATTCTCAGGGTTGTCTACCTCCCCACTTTATTTTAAAGGAGCGCTAGATAAGCTCGGTGTAAAAGCCCATTTAATTAGAGGTTCAGACAATATTTATAAAAGTGCGGGCGAGCCCTTTATTGCCGACGAAATGTCCGATGCCAACCGTCATCAAATAGAGGAAAGGCTACAATCTCTCTATTCTGGCATCCTTGAAGATCTCGAAGCAGATGGTGTTGATACTGAGGCTTTGGATCAGCGTATCACCGAAAACCCTCTTTTTAGTGCCGAAGAAGCCCTTGCGATGGGTTTAATCGAGGGTATACAGTATACCTGGCCCACGGGGGATGATGCCACGGAGATGATGGTAGAAGATTATTACCATGCGCTTGAGGCGCCATCTGCCAAAAAGTCGATTGCCGTATTGATTGCAGAGGGAGATGTGCAAGATGGGAGCGGGAGCGATGGCGTCATCACAGATGAGAGCATGCGTGAGGCGATCGAAAAAATTCGGAAGCAAAAGCGCATAGGCGCCGTAGTCTTACGTATTAACTCCCCCGGAGGTTCTGCCCTTGCCTCTGACATGATTTGGGATGCCCTCCAAAATCTAGCCAAAGAAAAACCCTTGGTGATTTCGATGGGGGACGTTGCCGCATCCGGTGGGTATTATATCGCCGTTCCAGGGCAGACCCTTTTTGCTAATCCCGCCACCATTACAGGTTCCATTGGGGTGTTTGGCTTACTCTTTAGTGCAGAAGACCTCCTTCATAATACCTTGGGCGTAAAGAGTCAACCCGTAGGCACCCACCCATTGAGTACAGCCTTACAGCTTGATCAAGCGCCAAGTTCCGCTATGCTGGCTGTGCTCCAAAAGAACGTAGACCGAACCTACACTCGATTTAAGGCGGTGGTCGCCGAGGGTCGTGCCTTGGCGCAGTCCCAAGTTGACAGCTTAGCGCGAGGACATGTTTATACCGGGCGGGATGCCCTTCGTTTAGGCTTGATTGACCAAGAAGGTGGTTTTCTACAGGCCCTGTCCTTTGCCCAAGACTTGGCTTATCCCGATGAGGAGGCTGCGCGCATTGTCTTCTATCCCGAAGACATGGACCCCCTCACGCAGCTTTTATCGTCCTTAGGCGCAAAAACGCAGATGTGGTGGAATGCCTGGTCGCATCAAGGTGCGCTTAAAGCTTTTTCACAATTGCAAGAGCGCGTGATGGATCTTCAAGCATGGGAGGGTGTCCAAATGCGTGCGCAAACGTTAAATTTATAAGGAATGGAGGCCCTACTCTCACCGCAAAAACGCCAACATGCGCTTTGGCTTTATGTGTTATTGGCTGGGTTGTTCACCGCGGCATTGGTGGCCTGCAACCTCGTCGCCAACAAGTTTATTGAAGTAGACTTAGGATTCCACACTTTTATTATCTCCGCTGGGGTCTTACCCTATCCCCTGACTTTTTTAGTCACAGACCTCTTGAGTGAGTTTTATGGTAAAAAACGAACCAATATGGTGGTCCTCAGTGGCTTTTTCATCCTGCTTTTTGTCCTTGGGGTTTTATGGCTCGGTGCCCAATTCGATGCCATTGAGGGATCGCCTGTCACAGATTCGGCATACGCCATGGTTTTTGGCAATTCCAAAAGAGTCATTCTTGCCTCGATGGCTGCTTATATCGTCGCGCAACTTGTAGATGTTCGGCTCTTTCATTTTTGGAAAGAGGTAACCAAAGGCAAACACCTCTGGGTTCGAAACAATTTCTCTACTATGCTCTCTCAATTTGTCGATACAGTACTCGTTGTTGGGATCATTTTTTATGACCGAGCCGACTTAGGCGTGATTGAGCAGATGGTGTTGGATGGTTGGCTGTTTAAAGTCCTATGTGCCGCTCTTGACACGCCCTTGATGTATCTCGGAACTTGGGCCTTCAGACGCCACTTCAAGCAGACAGAATATCCTGAGCACGTAGATATCCTTTCTTGAAGCCTACGCGTGCTTTTTGACCCATGGGGTTAGGACACGGTCCACCGGGCGTGCATGCCTTCATGCGATCGAACATTAAATACACGGCCATCTCTAAACAAAAGATATTGGCCCCTGATTCCAGCCAGGACCCCTTCAAAAGCATCACGGCCTTGAAGTTTTAGGGCCTTGGCTTTCACCACAGGCTGCGCCGGGTAGGTCAGAGTATGTTCTTCTCCGTCTGTCTTAAAAAAGGAGCGCATTTCCGCTGGAAAAAACTGCCCTGCCCGCAAGGCTTCCACCGAAAGGTCTTGCCCTTCTTCCAGTCCTGCTAGCATATTTCGCCACGCCGTTTTGTCGCTATAATGTGCCTTTAATGCGACTTCAATGACGCCTGCCTGAAATCTGTTTTCTGTTTGCGCAATGATGCGAACGCGGGATGCCCCCTGGTCCATCCAGCGCGTATGGCGCTGCGCTAGGCGTGTAACGCCGACCTTCAGTCCTCCACTGTCAGCCAAGTAGACGATGTGCGGCTGCAATTGGTATTTGGCCTCATAAGCCAAGTCTCGATCTCCTTGTCCTACGTGAGCAGTACTTAATTCTGGGCGCAGAATAGAATCCCCCGCCATCGGGCTTTCAAAAAAGCAGCGCTTACAACAACCCATCCGAAACAAAGCAGAAAAAGTACCATCGCAAACTTTGCATTCCCACAAGCCAAGTGCCTCTATTTGAATACGCTGACCGATGTAGGTATTGAGGTGTAAAATATGGGCACCCGCTTCAGCATACACCTGAATAGGAGACTGAAATACTAAAACGAGCTTTGAGAGAGGGCCTTCTGTTTGCATGAATCCTGTACCTTACGCACTCAAAGGTACCCCCTAAACCATGGCCTTTTCGCCCATTACAGATTTGATTGTTTGGCGCCTCAAAGGACGCCTGGCCCGCATGCGTAGGATGATGGAGGACCCCCTCACTGTGCAACGCGAACAATTTGATATGCTCATGCATCGGGGTGCCAAAACGGCCTATGGTCAAGCGCATGGCATTGAGTCAGGCATTTCCCCCATCTCCTATTCCCAGCGCGTCCCTATTATCAATTACGAAAGTCTCACCCCTTGGATCGACCGTACGATGAAGGGCGAGCAGGGCCTGCTTTGGGATGGTCCGATTGCCTGGTTTGCCAAAAGCAGTGGGACGACTGCGGCACGGAGTAAGTTCATTCCTGTTAGTAGAGAATCCTTAGATGATAATCACCTGGCTGGCGGCCGGGATTTATTAGCCCTTTACACGGCCCAATGTGAAGATTCTAGGCTTTTTGATGGTTTGAGTTTACGACTCGGGGGTTCGACTAAAATCAATGACCTCCATGGGGTCTCCTATTTTGGCGACCTCTCTGCCATTATGATTGAAAATCTGCCTTTCTGGGCAGAGTGGCGCTCTACCCCCTCCCACGAGGTGGCCCTATTAGAAGAGTGGGAAGAAAAAATTGAACGCATCATCAGCCAAGTAATCAAACAAAATGTAACCTCCCTTTTTGGTGTTCCCTCTTGGATGCTCGTCCTGATGCGCCGCGTCTTAGAAAATAGAGGTGTGAAGCACCTTAGTGAGGTTTGGCCTAACCTAGAACTCTTTGTGCATGGCGGTGTGAGCTACACGCCTTACCATGCACCCTTTGAGGCTATTCTTCCCAAACAGAGATTCTCTCGCATGGAAACCTACAACGCGTCAGAAGGCTTTTTTGCGATTCAAGACGACCTTCGACAGCCCGGACTTTTGCTCCTTCTGGACCATGGAATCTACTATGAGTTTATTCCCATGGATGATTTTCATGGCCGAAATTCAAGCCTTGCCCTTCCATTGAGTGATGTAGTATGCGGTGTTGACTATGCCATGGTTATTAGCACAGTTGGTGGCCTCTGGCGCTACATTGTAGGAGATACGCTGCGCTTTGTTTCATTGGCCCCCTACCGCGTAGAAATTTCAGGAAGGACACGTTTGTACATCAATGCATTTGGAGAAGAGCTCATCATGGGCAATGCCGAAAAAGCCATGAACCAAGCATGTCAAGCCACTGGCGCTTCGATCAAAGATTATACAGCGGGACCTTCTTTTATGGAAGGAAATAAAAGTGGGGCACATGAATGGCTCATCGAATTTACCACACCCCCTTCCTCTTTGACAGCCTTCAGAGAAGCCCTAGATGGTTCGCTCCGGGAATTAAATTCTGACTATGATGCCAAAAGACACAAGGATTTGGTCTTGCGCATGCCTATTGTCCATATGATGTCCGGCGACACCTTTCATAACTGGCTTAAATCCAAAGGAAAACTAGGCGGACAGAACAAAATTCCACGACTTTCTAACGACCGAAAATTGATTGAGGAAATTCTATTTTTTCAGCGCTCGAAGGCCTAAATTTGGAGGATGCACATCGCCATCGCCGGAAACATCGGCTCAGGGAAAACCACCCTCACAACATTGCTTTCTAAGCACTATTCTTGGGACGCTCACTATGAAGAAGTGGACCAAAATCCCTACTTAGATGATTTTTATAGCGACATGATGCGCTGGTCGTTCAACTTGCAAATCTTCTTTTTGCATAGCCGCTTCAAACAAATTCATGACATCCGAAAGTCAGGCAAGACCGTGATCCAAGACCGCACGATTTATGAAGATGCCACCATTTTTGCCCCCAACCTTCACGATATGGGGCTTATGTCATCTCGCGATTTTGATGCCTATATGCGCCTGTTTGATTTGATGGAGGAATTTATCAATCCCCCCGATTTGCTGATTTATCTCAGTGCTTCTGTCCCCACCTTGGTGGAACAAATTCAAAAGCGCGGTCGTCCATATGAAAATTCGATTCGTCTTGACTATCTACAACGCTTAAACGAGCGATACCAGGATTGGATCAAGGGGTATGACAAAGGCAAGTTGCTCATCATTGATGTGGACAACAACCATTTCCCTGAAAATCCAGAAGACTTAGGCGCAATCATTTCACGCATTGACGCAGAATTGAACGGGCTATTTTAACCCTATCCATCGTCTGAGTCAAATCACGACCCGCAGAAATTTGAAGACATAAAAAAACCCGCGGCGCAAGCCGCGGGTTTTTCTTTTACGTAGCTTTTTCTCAGCTATGATGAGGGCACGATGCGCCTTCCTTCATGCAATCTGCTGAGCAACTATGTGCAGCAGCCGTTTCTGTGGCTTCAGCCGCCGCATCCCCTTCCTGGGCATGCATGGAGCAAGAAGCAGGATCGTTATGGCAAGCTTCCGAACAAGTATGTTCTTCTTCCGTTGCCTCTGCGGCATGCATAGGACAGTTTCCAGATGCCATGCACTCCGCAGAACATTGATGATCTGCCATTTCTATTGCATGGTCCGCAGTAGCCTCACCATGGCCATCCACGCCAACCGCAATGAAAGGCGCAATAATCAAGGCCACAATAGAGGTCAATTTGATCAAGATGTTCATGGACGGGCCTGAGGTATCCTTGAAGGGATCCCCCACCGTATCACCCGTTACGGATGCCTTGTGGGCATCAGAACCTTTGTATTCCATTTTACCGTCAATGCTCACGCCTTTTTCAAATGACTTCTTGGCATTATCCCAAGCGCCTCCCGCATTATTTTGGAACATCCCCATCAATACACCACTCACGGTAATACCGGCAAGCAAGCCGCCTAGGGCTTCAGGCCCAAAAGCAAAGCCCACCACAATAGGAGAAAGTAAGGCCAACGCACCTGGAGCGACCATTTCACGAATGGAAGCTGCCGTAGAGATTTCGACACATTTTTCATATTCGGGCTTACCCGTTCCTTCCATAATACCTGGAATCTCTTTGAACTGGCGGCGAACTTCCTTTACCATTTCCATGGCCGCTTTACCCACTGCCGAAATAGCCAATGAGCTAAAGAAGAAAGGAATCATCGCGCCCACGAAGAGCATGGCCAACACATCTGCCTTGTAGATGTCAATGCTCGTAATACCCGCAAGACCGACATATGCCGCAAACAAAGCTAAAGCTGTCAAGGCTGCAGAGGCAATAGCAAATCCTTTTCCTGTGGCCGCCGTAGTGTTACCTACTGCATCCAAGTTGTCGGTGCGATCCCGCACTTCACTTGGCAGGCCACTCATTTCTGCAATACCTCCTGCGTTATCCGCAATCGGTCCAAAGGCATCAATAGCCAACTGCATCGCCGTAGTTGCCATCATCCCTGCAGCCGCAATGGCTACACCATATAAACCTGCCAACCAGAAAGAGCCATAAATACCGCTAGCCAAGATGAGGATGGGCAATACCGTCGATTCCATTCCGATCGCAAGGCCGCCAATCACATTGGTGCCGTGACCTGTGGCAGACTTCTGCACAATGCTATTCACGGGACGACGACCCATGGAAGTATAGTATTCGGTGACTAGACTCATCAACGTACCGACAACCAATCCCAAAATAATGGCCCAAAACACATCCATTTTGGTGATGTCCAGCACAACTGCTCCACGTGTAAAGGTCATCACCTCAGGAAGCATATAATCGATTAAGAAATACGAAGAAACAGCCGTCATCAACATCGAGCTCCAGTTGCCCTTATTCATAGCTGCCATGACGCTGTCATTGTCAGACTTGATCCGAACCAAGAAGGTGCCTAAAATTGAGTATACGATACCAAGGCCTGCTATCACCATCGGGAGGAGGATAGGTGCGTTGCCACCGTAGTTGTCCACGCTCACCACTTCGCGGCCCAAGACCATGGTAGCCAACATCGTCGCAACATAGGAGCCAAAAAGGTCAGCACCCATCCCTGCTACGTCACCGACGTTGTCGCCCACGTTATCCGCAATGGTTGCAGGGTTACGGGGGTCATCTTCAGGGATGCCCGCTTCTACTTTACCCACCAAATCCGCACCTACGTCGGCCGCCTTGGTATAGATACCGCCACCAACACGCGCAAAAAGAGCGATGGATTCAGCCCCTAAAGAGAAGCCTGCTAGTACTTCTAGGGCTTGCTGCATGGGGTACATGCCTTTGAACACGACGTACAATGTACTCAAGCCCAAAACAGCAAGACCAGCGACGCCCAGACCCATCACGGCACCGCCGTTAAAAGAGACCTGCAATGCTTTCGCTAAAGAGGTGCGCGCAGCTTGTGTGGTGCGAACATTTGCCTTGGTGGCGATGTTCATGCCGATCCAACCTGCAAATGCACTGAAAAAGGCGCCAATCACAAAGGCAATCGCAATAACCCAATCTGTATGGGCCGCTACAGCTTCAAGCTCTGCAGACCAGCCAAGTAAGACAGCAGCAATAGCAACAAAAATGCCCAGAACGCGCCATTCGGCATGTAAAAAGGCCAAAGCGCCACGTGAAATGTGTCCAGCAATCTCCACCATGGTGGCGTCGCCCGCATCTTGTTTGTTCACCCAAATGGCTTTGCCAATCATGACGGCTAAGCCCAAAAGGCCCAATACGGGAACGATGAGTTCAATTTGGTTCATAGGTATTTAAAATAGAGGTGTATGTTCGGTGTGGTCTATAATCGGGCGGCAAAAATAGCCCTTTTAAATTTGTTTCTAAAATAGGGTCTACCCGCGGTACATCACTTCTTTAATGGCCTTCACCAACTGCTCTTTGTTTGGCAAGAAAGCTTCCATTAAAGTAGGGGCATACGCGGCAGGGGTGTCTGCCGTTGTTAAACGCACCACAGGCGCATCTAAATAGTCAAACGCGCGCTTTTGCACCATATAGGTAATCTCTGTCGCAATACTGCCCAAAGGCCACGCTTCTTCAAGGCAAACCAAGCGATTGGTTTTCTTCACAGATTCAATGACCGTATCATAGTCAATGGGGCGAACCGTGCGCAAATCCACGACCTCCACCGAAATACCTTCTTCGGCCAATTCCTCTGCTGCTTGAAGTGCAAGCTTGATGATTTTGCCAAAAGACACGACGGTCACATCTGTGCCTTCCCGTTTGATGTCGGCCACGCCAATGGGAATGGTGTACTCTTCTTCGGGGACTTCGCCTTTGTCTCCATACATCTGCTCAGACTCCATCACAATAACAGGATCCTCATCACGAATGGCCGATTTTAAGAGTCCTTTAAGGTCATAAGGGGTAGAGGGAACGACCACCTTTAGGCCTGGGCAGTTAGCATACCAGCTTTCAAACGCTTGGCTATGCGTGGCGCCAAGTTGACCCGCAGAGGCGGTAGGACCACGAAAAACAATGGGAATATTGAATTGGCCACCGCTCATTTGGCGCATCTTGGCCGCGTTATTGATGATCTGATCAATGGCCACCATGGAAAAGTTGAAGGTCATAAACTCCACGATGGGGCGCAAGCCATTCATCGCTGCACCTACCGCAATCCCGGCAAAGCCAAGTTCTGCAATCGGGGTGTCCAGTACCCTTTTGGGACCGAATTCGTCTAACATGCCTTTGGATGCCTTATAGGCTCCATTGTACTCTGCAACTTCTTCACCCATAAGGATGACGTTCTCATCGCGGCGCATTTCTTCGCTCATGGCTTCTGCCACGGCTTCACGGAATTGAATCTGACGCATCTGTCGTTATAATCTAAGTAGTCGGCAAAAATAAGGACTTCAGCCCTATTTTTGTGGCACTTCCTTCGCTTAAGGGGAAGTAAAAAGGCTCAACATGAAGATATTGGTTTGTATCAGTCACGTGCCGGACACGACCGCTAAGATTAATTTCACGTCGGATAGCTCGGCTCTAGACGGGAATGGCATTCAGTTTGTCATCAATCCCTATGATGAATTTGGCCTCACCAAGGCCCTCCAACTTAAAGAAAAACATGGCGGCACAGTGACCGTCGTGACCTATGGCGATACCCGTGTTGAACAAACATTGCGCAAAGCATTGGCTATTGGTGCCGATGATGCCGTGCGCCTTGACGGCATTCCTACTGACCCCATGCAAGTCGCAGGTGAGCTGGCCGCACATGTCCAAAGCGCAGGGTACGATTTGGTGATTTGTGGACAAGAATCCATCGATTATAACGGCGGTATTGTGCCGGGGGCTCTTGCCGCACATCTTGACTGGGCTTTTGTCAATGCATGCATTGGTCTAACCCTGGAAGGCCAGCAAGCCGATTGCTTACGCGAAATGGATGGCGGAAAAGAAGCGGTCAAAGCTACCTTGCCTATGGTGATTGCCGGCAAAAAAGGGTTGGTAGAAGAAAGCGAGCTTCGCATTCCCAACATGCGCGGCATCATGACCGCTCGTACCAAACCGCTTATCCCTCAGCCTTTGGCTGGCACAACGCCAGCAAGTCATCCGGCATCCTTTACCAAGCCCGCCCCCAAAGCTGCGGTGCAACTTATTGATTCGTCCAACCTTGAGGAGCTGGTCCGCCGCCTCCATGAAGAAGCTAAAGTCATTTAATCATGGTGCTCATTTTTGCCGAAACTTGGAATGGTCATTTCAAGAAGTCTACGTTTGAAGCCGTTCGTTATGGCGCACAATGTGCGACCAGCCAAGGAAGTAAGGCCGTCGCCATTGTAGTAGGCCCTTGCGCGCCCCCAGTGGAGTCGCTTGGCGCCTATGGTGCAACGCACGTCATCCACCTTCACGGGAGTGACCGCTTTGAACCCTTTGCCTTTGCCGCCGCCATTGCAGCGGTAGCCAAAGAACATGACGCCACCCACATCATTGTCAGTGGCACGGCCAATGGCAAAGCTCTGGCCGGTGTGCTGGCTTCAAAGGCCTCCGCTTCAGCCATTTCCAACATTACCGCTCTACCCACAGGATTTGCGCCCCTTACGGTGCAGCGTTCCGCTTTCTCTTCTAAAGGAATTGAGGTATGTGTTAGTGATGCGCGCTGTACGGTCATGGTTCTTGTGCCGAATGCCCTTGGCGCAGGTGCTGCGGGATCTGACACAGCACAAGTAGAGGACCGTCATATTTCCTTTGAAGGGAAAAGCCACCCAGGCGATGCCCAAGTGGCTTCTGGCAGCATTCCTTTACCGGAGGCTGAACGGGTTATCTCAGCAGGACGTGGAATGAAAGGACCAGAAAATTGGGGGATGATCGAAGAACTTGCCACCGTGCTTCAGGCAGGAACAGCCTGTTCAAAGCCCGTATCTGACATCGGATGGCGCCCTCACAGTGAACACGTCGGACAAACAGGTATCCAAATCAACCCTCAGCTCTACATTGCGATTGGTATTTCAGGGGCCATCCAACATTTGGCGGGCGTAAGCGGATCCAAAACCATTGTCGTCATTAACAACGACCCTGAAGCCCCCTTCTTTAAAGCAGCAGACTATGGCATCATAGGAGATGCTTTTGACGTGGTTCCACGATTAACGCAGGCCCTCAAGGCATACCTAAGTAATTAAGGATGGGGGACAAGATTCGACTCCATGTAAAAGGCCTCACCTACAGTGATCGTCCCTCTGGGGCCTATGCCCTTTTATTAGAGTCGGAAGAAGACAAGCGGAAACTTCCTATTGTGATTGGGGCCTTTGAAGCACAGAGCATTGCCATTGCCCTAGATAAAATGACACGGCCCCCGCGGCCTATGACCCATGATCTCTTTGCTGCTGTCATGGAATCCCACCAAATTGACTTGACCGAAGTCGTCATTCGGGATTTTCAGGATGGGGTGTTTTTTGCGCTCCTTGTATTTCAACGCGGAGGGGACATACGTACAACAGATGCGCGGCCCTCAGACGCTATTGCGCTGGCTTTGCGTGCAGATTGCCCCATTTATGCAGAACGAAGTGTCATGGACAAGGCGGGCCTTGCGGCGGCTGAGGCCAAAGTTGCGGCCGTCCAATCCGACGAGGCGAATGAGAATGACGGCAATTCTTCAGATTCCCATCCAGAAGTTGATGATTCCCTTGATTTGCAACAGGCCAAAAAAGACGATTTAGCCTCTTTATTAAGTAGTGCCTTAGAGCAAGAAGATTACGAACTTGCAGCTCGTATCCGTGATGAACTAAATAAACGCTAAGCATGGAAATCCTGCGCGCCCTTGGTAGTCTTGTGCTCATCTTTGGCATCTTGGTTTTGGCTAGTGCCAACCGTCGTGCTATCTCTTGGTCCATCGTCGTCAAGGGAATGCTCATCCAATTTGGCTTGGCCTTCCTCATTTTAGAGGTAGATCAAATTTCTGCGCTCTTTGACAGGGTTGGTAAGGGTTTTGTGGCATTGTTAGGCTTTGCCCGCGAAGGCAGTCTCTTCTTGTTTGGCGATCTGGTAGGACGTGTAGATTCCTTCGGGTACATCTTCGCCTTCCAAGTTTTACCAACGATCATCTTCTTTAGCGCTATTACGAGTTTGCTTTTTCATTTTGGCATCTTACAACGGGTGGTTTGGGTCTTTGCCTGGTTCATGAAGCGGACGTTGAAGCTTTCCGGTGCGGAATCCCTTTCTGCCGCTGCCAACGTTTTTGTAGGTCAAACCGAAGCCCCACTATTAGTTAAGCCTTATATCGCAGGCATGACACGTTCCGAGCTGCTCTGCCTCATGTCTGGAGGAATGTCCACCATTGCCGGCGCTGTCTTGGCCGCTTATATCAACTACTTAGGCGGTACGGATGAGGCCCGTCAGATTTTCTTTGCACGCCACCTGCTGGCGGCGTCGGTCATGAGTGCTCCTGCTGCCATTGTCGCGGCTAAAATCTTGATGCCCGAAACGGAAACCTTTGTAGACACGGCTGAGGTTAAAATCGAAAAACAGGGCAACTGGCTTGAGGCCATTGCACACGGTACCGCAGACGGCCTAAAAATGGCCGTCAACGTAGGTGTGATGCTCCTTGTCTTTACCGCGCTCATTGCGCTCGTAAACGCCCTCATGAGTGGAGCGCTCGGGGAGTGGACTGGACTCAATGAATGGCTTGCAGATGTTACCGAAGGTCGCTACACGGAATTTAACCTCCAAGCCCTATTTGGACTCACCTTAGCCCCTCTTACCTGGCTAATGGGCGTGCCTTGGTCCGACGCAGCGGCTGTGGGTCAACTCCTTGGCGAAAAGACTGTATTGAATGAGTTTTATGCCTATGTTTCCATGGGTACCCTCATGGAAAATGGACAACTCACCTCTGAAAAAGCGCAAATCCTGTCCACTTATATCCTTTGTGGATTTGCCAACTTTGCCTCTATTGGCATTCAAATTGGCGGAATTGGGGCCTTGGCGCCAAGCCGCAGGAAAGATCTCAGTCAGCTGGGCCTTCGCGCACTTTTGGCCGGCACAGCTGCTTCCTTGTTAACGGCTATCTTAGTAGGCCTCCTCTACTAAACTGCGTCAAACCCATCGGAATTTACATTTATGCAGCCCTACTTAGACCTCATACAACGCGTACTCGATCAGGGCGTGCGCAAAGAAGACCGCACAGGAACTGGGACCTTATCTGTTTTTGGCCATCAGATGCGCTTTGATCTTCAAGAGGGATTTCCTCTGGTTACCACAAAGAAACTACACCTGAAAAGCATTTTGCATGAGCTGATATGGTTTATCCGGGGCGAAACAAACATTCGTTACCTCTGCCAAAATGGGGTACGTATTTGGGATGACTGGCCTTATGCAACGTATGCCGAATCTGCTGACTTTACCGGGGAAGACATTCGCGCTTTTTCCGCACGCATTGCGGAAGATGCGGATTTTGCGACTAAATGGGGCGAACTAGGTCCTGTTTATGGCCATCAATGGCGCAGTTGGCCTGGACCGAATGGTGCCGTCGTTGACCAGCTCAAAAATGTGTTAGAGGACTTGCGTAATAAACCCGATTCTAGACGCCACATTGTGAGTGCTTGGAACCCTGGCTACATTGACCAAATGGCCTTGCCTCCTTGCCATGCTTTCTTCCAGTTTTATGTCGCAGAAGGCAAATTGAGTTGCCAACTTTATCAACGTTCTGCCGATATTTTCTTGGGGGTGCCCTTTAACATCGCTTCTTATGCTTTGTTGGTGCACTTTATGGCCCAGGATTTGGGTTTAGAGGTAGGGGATTTTGTTCACACCCTCGGGGATGCACACATTTATAGCAATCATTTGGACCAAGTCGGTCTTCAGCTCACCCGAGAACCTAAAAAACTTCCAACGCTAAGACTTAACCCTAGTGTGACTTCCCTCTTCGATTTCACTTTTGAAGATGTTCAACTAGAAGGATATACCCCACATCCACATATTGCAGGCGCGGTTGCGGTGTAACTTAGACAAATGTTTACGCTTATTGTTGCCCATGATTCTAATCGATTGATTGGAGGCGGAAATGCCCTGCTTTGGCGTCTGCCAGAAGATCTTAAGCGCTTCAAAGAACGCACCTCTGGTCATCCCATTATCATGGGAAGAAAGACCTTTGAATCGATTGGCCGCCCACTGCCAAACCGCACCAATATTGTGGTTACACGAAATACTGCCTTTCAGGCGGAAGGGGTCACCATAGCCTCTTCCTTAGAAAACGCGGTTGGACTTGCCTCTTTGATTGACCAGAATGTATTTCTCATTGGAGGGGGCGAATTGTACACCCAAGGGTTGCTCTTTGCTGATGCCATCGAAGTGACAGAAGTTCAAGGTATTTTTGAGGGGGACACCTGGTTTCCCTCCTACCAAGACAGCTTTAAAGAGGTCGCACGTGAGACTTTTTTACCCTCAGAAACGCAACCACTCGGCTATGCTTTTGTGCGTTGGGAGAAGAAATGAAAAGAATTTTGGCCTTACGCCGCTCTTAAACCATCGGTCTTAGAGAGCTTTTCTTCCACCATTTCAGCTGTTACCTCTACCGTTTCGGGCAACTCATACATCGCATCCGTTAGAATAGCTTCGCAAATACTGCGCAAGCCACGGGCGCCAAGCTTAAACTCTAATGCTTTATCAGCGATTAATTCCAGGGCTTCGGGTGTAAACGTGAGCGACAAGCCATCCATCTCAAATAAATGCGTGTATTGCTTCACCAACGCATTCTTCGGTTCTGTTAAGATGCGCAACAACGTGTCACGTGTCAAGGGCTCTAAGAAGGTCAATACCGGCATCCGACCAATCAGCTCAGGAATTAAGCCAAAGGCTTTTAAATCTTGCGGCGCGATGGCACTGAGGAAATTTTCTTGAACGATCTCGCTTCTGCGCAAGCTTCCGCCGTAGCCCACAACCTGCGTGTTTAAGCGGCGCGCAATATGGCGTTGAATCCCATCAAAGGCACCCCCCGCCACAAAGAGGATATCGCGTGTATCCACTTCGACAAACTTCTGGTCAGGGTGCTTACGCCCTCCCTTGGGGGGAACATTCACTTTGGTTCCTTCGAGCAATTTTAAAAGGGCCTGCTGTACCCCTTCTCCCGAAACGTCACGGGTAATAGAGGGGTTGTCACTCTTTCGGGCAATTTTGTCAATTTCATCAATGAAAATAATGCCCCGCTGCGCCGCCTCTACATTGTAGTCCGCCGCTTGCAGTAAACGCGTGAGAATGCTCTCAACATCTTCCCCTACATAGCCTGCTTCCGTTAGCACGGTGGCATCTACAATAGCAAAAGGAACATTGAGTATCCGGGCAATCGTCCGTGCCAACAAGGTTTTGCCTGTACCTGTTTCTCCGACCAAAATGACATTGGACTTTTCAATTTCAAAATCATCTACGCCTCCTTTCAGGACGCGTTTGTAGTGATTGTAGACGGCCACGCTCAAGGTCTTCTTTGCCGCATCTTGGCCAATGACATACTGGTCCAAATGTGCTCGGATGTCTTTGGGTTTAGGCAGTTCAAAACTGTTGTCGGCAGGTCCGTCTTCTTGGCCCTGTCTTGATTCTTCTAAAACAATTTCATGCGCCTGCTCAATGCAAGATTCACAAATGTGCGCATCCAGGCCTGCAATGAGCAAGCCCGCATCCCCTTTGGGACGGCCACAGAACGAACATTGTGAAGCTTCCGCCATTACTTATTTTTCTTACTGGTAAGCACTTCGTCAATCATGCCGTAGGCCTTTGCTTCTTCTGCCGTCATCCAATAGTCGCGGTCCGAATCCTTCTCCACCTTATCAAAAGGCTGTCCAGAATGAGTGGCAATGATGTCGTATAATTCTTTCTTGAGTTTTAAAATCTCTGTCAAAGTGATCTCCATATCACTGGCCTGGCCTTGTGCGCCGCCCATAGGCTGGTGAATCATGACTCTTGAATGCTTTAATGCAGAGCGCTTTCCAGCCGTTCCGGCGCACATCAACACAGCGCCCATCGAGGCGGCAATACCCGTACAAATCGTGGCCACATCCGGGCTAACTACTTGCATGGTATCATAAATACCTAGTCCTGCATGCACAGAGCCCCCCGGGCTATTCAAATAAATCTGGATATCTTTTTTACTGTCAGCAGATTCTAAAAAGAGCAACTGTGCCTGCACAATATTGGCTACCTGGTCATTGATGCCTGTACCCAAAAAGATGATGCGGTCCATCATGAGACGCGAGAATACATCCATTTGCGCCACATTCAACTGACGCTCCTCAATGATATAAGGCGTCAACGAATTGTCGACGTATTGCTCCATGTGCATGCTGCTAATGCCTTTGTCCAGCATCGCGTAGCGCTTAAACTCTTTTCCGAAATCCATTTTCAACAGATATTATTTTTTGCTATTGGCCAATTTAAGGAAATCCGCATAGCTACTCTTACTTGTTTTCAAGCTGAACGCGCCCTTAAAGAAAGCCATCATCTTGTCTTGCAATAGTTGTTCCGAAAGTTGCTCAGACTGCTCACGATTTTGCAAAACGCTCATGGCCAGTTGCTCTGCTTGTTCGTCATCCATAGCTTGGCCAAACTGCGCCATGCGGCTCTTGACCATTTCCACAGCATGGGCGGCCAATTCTTCTTTGTGAACATGCAAATGGTGTTCGCGAACCAATGTGCCTTCAATCAATTGCCAACGCATGGCTTTCTCGGTATTCGGCCACTGCTCCTCTACCTCATCCATGTTAGGGGCATTTTCACCCTGTTGGGTAATCCACTTCTTCATGAAAGCTGCAGGTAGATTCATTTTCGTCTTCATCAAGTGGTCCGTGACCGTGTTGAAAAAATGGGTATCTGAATCTCGCTGGTAAAGACGTTTCAGATCATCTTCAATCTTGCCACGCATTTCTGCTTCACTGCTCACTTCTCCTTCACCAAAAAGCTTGTCAAACAGTTCTTGGTTGATCTCCGCTGGCTCAAGATGATAAATCGTCTTCAACGTCAAAACAAACAACCCTGTGCTGGCTGCTTGCTCTATTTCTGTTAAACCTAGCACCTCTTCTAGCGCAAAAGAATCCATGAAATGCTTGCTTGCATTCAATTCTAACGTTTCGCCCTTTGTCATGGCTATTGCCGCCTTTGCCACCTTCTTGTCGCTAATAGACTTTACGCCAACACGTCCTTCTTTTACCTCTGTTCCTTCTACAGGTTGACCTTTTTTGTCTACCATTTGAAAGCCTCCAAAGAGAATGTCTTCGGCACCCACCGCTTCCACTTCAGACATCTTGCCATAGCGGTTGCGAATATTGTCCACTTCCTCATCTAGAACAGATTTTGTCGGTTCAATTTCAACATAGGGAAGCTTTACCTTTTCACTGATGTCCAGGTCAAAAGAAGGTGCCACGCCAATTTCAAATTTTACTTCAAACTTTTCTGACATAAAGTCCACTTGGCTTGGCATGGGAAGTGGCTGCCCCAAGATTTCTAATTTCTCTGACTCGAGGTAATTGTACAATCCATCTTGAAGCAATTTATTTACCTCGTCCACGCGCACTGAAGACTCATATTGTTTGCGAATCATCGTCATGGGCGCCATGCCTTGACGGAAGCCAGGAATGTTGGCACGTTTGCGGTAATCTGTCAATGACTTTTCTACTTTTTCCGAAAAATCAGATTGGGCAATTTCAATAGAGATGACCCCGTTGTTCTTGGCGTCAATAGTGTGGGAAACATTCATAAGTTCAGAGTCTTTCAAAAAAGGACGGCAAAGGTACGAAGCGATTATGGGATGCGCGTCTATTCAAAGAAAAGACCTGCACCAAAACCAAAAATCCCCGCCATTCCGGCGGGGATTCTGTTGTGCGCGAAGGGGGACTCGAACCCACACATCCTACGGACACTAGATCCTGAGTCTAGCCTGCCTACCATTTCAGCACTCGCGCTAGGCTTAAGAGCCACTCATGGGACTCGAACCCACGACCCTCGCATTACGAATGCGATGCTCTACCAACTGAGCTAAAGTGGCGAAGAGGCCCAAAGGTAATTAAGCAAGAAAATATGGACAATTAGTCCTGGCCTTCTTTCTGACGGGCTTGGATCTTAGAATCCGCCATGCCCATATTAGATTGAATCAATATATAAATCCAACCCTTGGCTTCGATTTTCACCGCAGTATGCTGGTCATCGCCATAGGTATCCAAAATCCGAAGCGTTTGATCTTTGCTGGGTTGATAAATACGGCGGACCACTTCCATATAATCCTCCGCATTTCTTCCGGAGACCTCGTACCAGGTGCGGACACTGGTTCCCTGCTCCAAAAAGGTCTTAAAATGGGTGCCATGAAACGCATGGGGCACTTCAATGGCCACGCTCTGCCCCAACAGAAATAGTGGCCACACAAGCATGAAAAATAGAAAAAGGTGTTTCAATCGGTACATTCTAAGGGCAAAACTACCGTAATAAACGACGAAGAGACCATTTTCTGATATTAAGGGTATAATTCATATATATTAGGTCTTTACTAAACACTTATCTTTGGGTTTAAACCGCAAAAGCCATGAAAAAAATCTTCGCCGCTATACTTGCCCTCACCTCTGTAGTGGGCATTTCACAAACCACTCCTTCCATTGAAGTAGGAGGCGGAATGGCCCTTAAGCATACAGAAGATTTTTATATTCCCCGTTTAACCGTGGCAGGCGCCAATCTTTTTAAGGGTCTAGGTATTTATGCTACCTATGAGCAGCGCAACGAAGTAAACTTTATTGACGACTTTAATGGAGATGGGAATTACCAGCGTTATACCGTTGGCCCTATGCTTACACTAAACTCTAGCCTGTATGCTTTTGCAGGCCTCAGTCCTGTGGGTCCTTATGGCCTCGGACATAGCTTTGGCAAAGTGCGCAAGGAGATTGGCTTAGGCCTCGTATTTAACCCGATCACCTTGCGTCTGGGATATTCCAATTGGGTTGGAACTACTATTGGTGTTGCTTATCGTTTTGGCGCACCAAAAGAATCTAGTCCTAAAAGAGTCATCACTGTCAGCCGCCGCACTGCAAAGCCAAGCGAGGCTCCGCGTGTGGACACTGTGCGTATTGTTGAAACGGTAGTCATCAAAGAAGAAGTCATTAAGGAAATCATTAAGGAAGTTGAAAAGCCCCTTGAACTTACCCATATTGCCACACTCTATTTCCAATTTAACCAAACCAATTACACCGCAGAAAGCCAAGCCCTATTGGCTGAAGTCGTTGCGACCATCCAGGCCAATCCAGATCAAACCATTGTGATTATTGGCCACACCGATGAGGTTGGAACAGATGCCTACAACTACACCCTAGGCCTAAATCGAGCACAAGCCTTGGCAAATGCCCTTGTCATTAAGCATGGCGTTCATGCATCACAAATTGAGGTGCGTTCCGAAGGCAAGGAAAGCCCAGCCAATGCAGTGAATGCAGATAAAAACCGTCGAGTTGAAGTATACTTTAAAAAGTAAAAGGCAACTTTAGACCATTAAAAAAGCCGGCTTCCGCCGGCTTTTTTTATTTCTTGTCTTCCAAGGATTTGATTCGATCCTCAAGCTTTCCGATCCAGGTCTTCATGAGATTCAACATCATGAACAAAAAGACAACGAGGAGGCTGCTGATCACAGCAAAAACGATTTCGGTTGACATGGTCATTTTACTTTAGTGCGGATGAAGGGAATCGAACCCCCACGCCTCACGGCGCCAGATCCTAAGTCTGGTGCGTCTACCAATTTCGCCACATCCGCAGTTTTAGGATGGCGCAAAGATAGGGGAGCAAGTGCAAATGACTAACGTTCTTCGTGTAAATCTCGCCATTCTCGTTTAAGCCTTGTCAAGGTAGAGTAGGAGACGTTCAAATAATTAGCAATTTCAGACTGAGAACAATAAAATTTACCTTCCAGTGGATTGGCTCTACGACACAAAAGTTGTCAACAAGTTCCTCGCATTTTTCCCTTTCATTCGGCCTTGCTGTTTCGAAGTGGTACTTTTGTTCTACGAATAGACGTACGCGTATTATGATCCATCTAAAGCCCGAAGAACTCAGTATTCCAGACCTTCAGCGAACCTTACAGTTCGCTGTTGGCCCTCGGCCCATTGCCCTTGCTTCCACGGTCGATAGGGATGGGCGCGTCAACCTGAGTCCCTTTAGCTTTTACAATGTTTTTAGCACCAATCCACCCATTCTTGTTTTTTCACCTGCCCTTAGAGGACGTGATGGCAGCAGCAAAGACACGCTACAGAATGTGCTTGCTGTCCCCGAAGTGGTCATTCACAGTGTCAGTCACGCGATGGTGGAGCAAACGAGCCTATCAAGCACGGAATATGCTACTGGTGTGAATGAATTCGCCAAAGCGGGCTTTACTGCCATCCCGAGCACGCATGTGCAGCCCCCTCGTGTGGCCGAAGCACCCGTTGCCATGGAATGTGAGGTCATTGAAGTAAAGGCATTGGGCGATGGGCCTAGCGCAGGTAATCTGGTTATTTGTGAAGTAAAGCTCATTCACATTCATAGCTCCGTGTTAGATGAAGAGGGCCGTTTGGATCAAAATCAGCTAGATTTAGTAGGACGCCTCGGCGGTGATTGGTATGTCCGAGCAAACGGCGATGCCCTTTTTGAGGTTGAAAAGCCCATTGCTACCCGCGGTATTGGGGTAGATGCTTTGCCGCCTTCTATTCAAAAATCCACCATCCTTAGCGGCAATGACCTCGGCCGATTAGGCAATGTGGAGATGCTTCCAACGGAAGAAGAAATTGCGGAATTTGCAACGCACCGTAGAATTCGCGAAATCTTTGAACAAACCTCTGACCGCATCGAACGCCGCGAAATGCTTCATCATTACGCTAAAGAGGCACTTGAATTAAGTAAAGTGAAAAAGGCGTGGAAAATTCTTCTCACAGACCGCTTGAATGCCCCAAAGGGAAGCCCTAATTTGTAACTTCAATTCTTCTTTCAATACGTACACATGGAAATCACAGGCACCGTAAAAAAAATCATGGATGTTCAACAAGTGAGCCCCGCTTTTCGCAAACGCGAATTGGTGGTGCAAACCGATGAGCAATATCCCCAACCCATTCTAGTTGAGTTCACGCAAGACCGTGCAGATTTGTTGAACCGCGTCCAAGAAGGACAAAAAGTAACGGTCTCCATTAATATCCGCGGACGTGAATGGACATCAAAAGAAAACGAAACCCGCTACTACGTATCCATTCAGGGATGGCGCATACAGAATGCAGAAAATGCTACCCCTTCTGCACCCCCTAGCCAGGGCGCTACCTATGGCGGCGGCGCACCTGTTGCCGCTACACCTGCTGCGCCTAACACGAATGCTTTTGACGGCGATGATGATGACTTGCCCTTCTGATCAAACAAACTTTTGATTCATTTATCCGGTGCCCTACAGGCATCGGATTTTTTTTGCACTCTACCGAAGCTCAGCTCCGAACATCTAGCACATCACGCAGGGCGGTTCCCAATGCCATAAAGGCTAGGACGAGCGATGCCAGTGCGATGCCAGGAATTAAGGCCAGGTGTGCTTGCCCCGTAAGCAAATAAGCATAATGGTCTCGGATCATGCCGCCCCAAGAAGGCATTGGGGGCTGCGCCCCTATCCCAAGAAAACTAAGCCCTGATTCTAATAAGATGGCCGAAGCAAATTGGCTTGCAGCCAAAACAATTAAAGCAGGCACAACCTGGGGTAAAATATGACGGCGCAGTATCCGCCCTGGACGATAGCCCAAAACCTCCGCTGCTTGCACAAATTCGGCTTGCTTTATCGAAAGTACCTGACCCCGCACCAATCGCGCTACCTCTACCCAAGCGGTAAGGCCTACAGCAATAAAGACTTGCCAAAAGCCCTTCCCAAGGACAAAACTCAAGGCGATGACCATGAGAAAGGTGGGAATGCTCCAAAATATTTGAATGATGGTCTGCAGTACGCTGTCAACCCTGCCTCCATAATAGCCGGCTACCGCACCCAATGGAATGCCCAATAAAAGCGCGATGAAAACAGAAATAAGGCCCACACTCAAAGAAATACGCGCACCTAGGATCAACCGACTCGCGAGGTCTCGACCATAGCGGTCCGTTCCTAACCAAAAGCGCATATGTCCTGATGGATGCGCTTCCCATTGCGGCAGGGTGGGATCCCCTGTCACCCACCAGCTCCAAGGGCGCTGGGCAGTCCGCTGCGCTGCTTCTATGGGCAAATCCGCTCCCATGGGCTGTGCTGCATAGGCTAATTGCATTCGATTGGCATCGGGCGTCTTATCTAGGATGAATGTATATGCGCCTATGGCTACGACGATCCAAAGTCCCAAAATGAGCAAGCCCCACCTACCAAGCCCGTGCGCCCAGAGCTTGGACAATAAGTGGGTAGATGGGGGATTCCCTTCGTTCATATAGGATATACTAGGTGCATGCAGGTCTCAATCCTGGTTTTCGCTTTGTCTGGGCATGGCCTGCACGATGCGCACAGCTTCGCCCAGATAGATGTCCGTCGAGAGATTCTTAAACCAACGCGTATACTCCGTCACTTTTGCGCTGTCCAACGTGGTCTCTTGCTCAGGGTAGGCATAGCTTACCGCGAGGGTGTCCGTCGACTTTAGCAAATCATCATAGACCTTGGAGTCCTCCTCCATGCGGGCTTCACGTGCAAAATACAGGTCATAACGCAAAGGCACCAAGGTTTGATCTTGCTGCATTTTCAGCCAGTGCGCATAGGTAGCAATACGTGAAAATTCAGGGTTAGCTTCGATGCGCGCCTGGGCTTCCGCTACATAGGGTTTTGCTGTGTGACGAATTTTGTCCATCGCTGGGTCAACGCCATCGACCGCCAAAGGATTTTCTAATTCTCTTTCACCGTAGGGAATCTCTTGGTACGGGTGGGGCAACACCACATCACTCTCTACGCCTTGAAGCTGTGTGGTTCCGCCCGTCACACGGTAATATTTTTGAATCGTTAATTTTAATGCTCCAAGGGGCTTTGAGGTATTGAATGGGCCTGCCGCCCTATCTAAATCCAGCATGTTTTGTACACTGCCCTTGCCAAATGTTTGACGCGTTCCCACCACAATAGCACGGTCATAATCTTGTAAAGCCGCTGCGACAATTTCAGACGCTGAGGCGGTTCCCTCATTAACCATAACCAACAAGGGTCCCTCCCAGGCTGCCCCCGCTGCGCGGTCGTCATAAGAGCGAACACGCTGCCCGGATGTTTTTACTTGAACAACCGGTCCCTTGTCAAAAAAGAGTCCCGCAATATCCACTGCAGCAGGAAGTGAACCTCCACCATTCCCCCGAAGGTCAAAGATGAGGCGCTCCATTCCTTGCGCCTTGAGAATGTCTATTTCTTTCTTGACGTCTTCTGCGCAGTTCCGGTTGTTGTCATCATAGAAGTCAACATAAAACTTAGGCAGGCGGATATACCCCGTTTTGCCCTCTGCCCCCAATCGTGCAGAACGAGCAAATGTGGCTTCAATTTCTACGATATCCCGGACGATGGAAATGATCTTCTCCGTCCCGTCTTTTTTGCGCACCGTAAGGCGCACTTCTGTTCCCTTTTTCCCACGCACTTTGGAAACCACTTTGTTCGTACTCATCCCTACAATGTCTTCGGGCTCAGCTTCACCTTGCGCCACCTTTAGCAACTTGTCCCCCACCTCTAGATCCCCTTGACGCCAGCAGGCAGATCCGGTCACAATACTGGTGACGACCGTAAACTCTCCATCTTGTTGCAAAGACGCACCAATACCTTCTAATTGACCCGTCATTTCAATTTCAAAATTCTCTTGCTGTCGCGGTGGAAAGTACTGGGTATGCGGATCAAATACACCGGTATAGGCATTGATGTACAACCCAAACCAATCGGCACGTTCCATGTCTGACATACTGCTGAACCACTCATTGTGGATGTCTAATTCCTTTTCGCGCGCCTTCTTTTCTTCTTCCGCAAAGCCTTCGTCACCCAACGTGAATTTCGCTTGACCTGCAGAATCAGCAGCGATAGAACGGTCATACAGTCTGCTCAAAACACGGAACGTCAAGTAATCTGTCCAATACGCTTTCATGCCTTCCGCATCCGCCGCATAGGGGCGTTTTTCGGCATCGGTTTCAAATGTGGCCGACCGGCCATAATCCAAGGGCGCCGATAAAATGTCCTGATATAATTGTTGGGTCTCCTTAAAGCGCTTGTTCCAAAGTTCTTGTGTCAGGTTAAAAAAGGTCAAGTCAGATTGGATCAAGGCATCATCCAAGCGATCTCGATACACGGCCATGGCCTCCACATCCTCTTGCAAGAGAAACCGTTTTTCTGCATCCATGGATTCCAAGAAAAATGCAAACACTTCCTCAGACAAGGCGTCATCAAAGGGTTTTGGCTGATAGTGGATCCCACTGAGCGCATCATGGACCAAAAGCATGACCACTTTTTCTTGGTCATCTGTCGCTGGTTTCCAGGAAAAACTAAGGACAAGTCCCGCGAATAGAACTAATGCGGGCAGGGTGAATTTTAAATTCTTCTTCATGAATAGGATGCGTATCAAAGCGAGCATGCGCCGAAAGTACATAAATCGTGCCCCTAAAGGAAGACTTGGCATAGCATTTGTCCAATTGGGGCTGAACATGCTCCCCCTCCTCGGGTTATAGGGACACAAGTTATGCGCCAAATCACACTTTTCCTTGCCTTCATTGGCCTTATTTCGCCCATTTTGGCGCAAAATTTTACCATCAGCGGAACCCTTACTGAGGCAAGCAGTGGGGAAAGTATCCCCTCGGCTCTCGTGGTAGCTCGGTCCAGTAGTGGAAATACCACCGCAACGACCAACCCTTATGGCTTTTACAGCCTCACGGTCCCAAAGGGAGTCTCCTACACCATCCGTGTGGAATATATCGGCTATGCGCCTTTTAAGCAGGTACTGGGGCCTTTAAATACAGCAAAAACCCTCAATATTACCCTGAAGGAAGAATCTACCCAGTTAGGCGAAGTGGAGGTCGTTTCGGAACGACTAAACGCCAACGTGACCACAACGGAAATGAGCGTAAGTTCCCTCACAGCAAAGGAGATTAAGAAGGTCCCTCAGCTTTTAGGCGAAACCGACATTATCCGAACCCTCACCTTGTTGCCCGGCGTTTCGACCGTTGGGGAAGGCGCTAGCGGTTTTAACGTGCGAGGAGGCAATGCGGATCAAAACCTTATTCTTTTAGATGAAGCGCCTGTATATAATTCTTCCCACCTCTTTGGGTTCTTTAGCATCTTTAATGCAGACGCCGTAAAAGATGTAAAGCTCTATAAAGGCGGAATGCCCGCTCATTATGGAGGTCGACTCTCTTCTGTTTTGGATGTACGACAAAAAGAAGGTAACAGCCAAAAATTTGCAGGAACGGGAGGTATTGGTCTCCTCTCCAGTCGTCTAATGATTGAAGGTCCTTTAGTGAAAGACAAAGTCAATTTTATGCTGGCGGGTCGCCGTTCTTATTTTGACCTTTTCTTCCCATTGTTTAACTCCCCTGAGTTGGATAATACGACCATTTATTTTTATGACCTGAATATCAAAATCAATGCAAAACTGAGTGACAAAGACCGCGTTTTTGTGAGTTCATATTTTGGGCGTGATCAGTTTGGGGCATCTGACCTTTTTGATTTTGGCTGGGGGAACTGGACGAGTACCCTCCGGTGGAATCGCCTCATTCGTCCTACCCTCTTTTTTAATGCCACGGCCGTCTATTCCGACTATAATTACCAACTCGGTACACCGGTAGATGCGGAGCCTGCATTCATTTGGGACTCACGCATCGAGAATTATGTCACCAATGCCGGCTGGACCTGGTACCCGAACCCCGCTCATACCGTTGACTTTGGCGTGCAAAACACGGCGTATGTCTTTCACCCTGGCGCCATTTCTGGTGTCTTTAGCCTCGAATTGCAACAAGAATATGCCACCGAACCCGCGCTCTATATCAGCGATGACTGGCGCATTACGGATGTTTTCACTGCCACCTATGGGCTACGCTACAGTACCTTTTTCAATTTGGGCGGAAGAGATATTCAAGTATACCGCAATCCCCATAACCCAATCCAGCAAGAGGCCACAGGCATTGTGCCTTATGCCCCAGGGGAAATCATTGCTTCCTATACGGGCCTAGCAGGACTCGAGCCAAGATTGGCCCTGAACTATCAGGTAGGTGCACGATCTGCCCTCAAGGCTAGTTATAACCGATCGAGGCAATACATCCACCTAATCAGCAACAACACCACGGCTACCCCAGTGAATGTATGGCGCCCAGCAGGACAATTTATTGAACCGGCCACCGTAGATCAAGTTGCGTTAGGTTGGGCACAAAACTTTGGCGACAATGGCATTCGGTTAAGTGTAGAAGGCTATTACAAAGCATTCCAAAATTTACTGGACTACAAGGACGGTGCCGATCTCATATTCACAGAATATATCGAAACACAACTCCTGAAAGGAGCTGGACGGGCTTATGGCACAGAAGTTCTTTTGGAGAAAAAGCGTGGGGCGGTAACGGGATGGTTGGGCTATACCCTTTCTCGTACAGAAAGACATGTAGATGGTGGGACCCGTCAAACGCGCATCAACAATGGCCAGTGGTACCCGGCCAACTACGACAAATTACATGACCTCAACTTGGTCGCCAATTGGAGTATTTCTAAGGCCTGGGAAGTCGGTGGAAGCTTTGCCTTCCAATCGGGCCGACCCATCACCTACCCCGATTCGCGTGCGGAATTTGAAGGCATGTACTTCCCCGTCTATACTAACCGAAATGGCGCACGCACCCCGCCAAGCCACCGATTAGATCTTTCAGCAACCTATACGCTTGGCGCGCAAAAAGCCCAAAAACCATGGGAATCCTCCTTCGCCTTTGGCGCCTATAATGTCTATGCGCGGCGGAACCCCTACAGCATCTTTTTCCGTGCTGACTTTTCACAACCCACCAATGTTCAGGCCTATCGCTTGTCCATTTTTGGCTCGATCATCCCTTACTTCACCTACAATTTCAATTTCTGATGAAGACTCTCCGTATTTTTTTTAGCGCAGCATTCCTTGCTGTCAGTGGCGCGGGCATCCTCTTCACGGGTTGTCAGGACCCCATTGACTTGACCTTGCCAGATGGAGAAATTCGACTCATCGTTAATGGGTCAGTAGGGGACAACCAATCCGTTTATGCAGACCTAAGTTGGAGCGTGAATTATCTGAGCGAAACAGCCAATCCATCGGTAGAGAATGCCCTGGTTATTTTATATGAAAATGGCCTGCCCGTAGACACGCTACATCATGTGGGAAAGGGCCATTACGATGGTGATTTTATCGGCAGCTATGCCCAGTCATATCACGCAGCGGTCACCCTTCCCCAGAACGGTGATCTCCCCTACGGAACATGGCGCTCTGCACCCGAAGCCATGGGGCGTTGTCAAACCATCGACTCTATCTATAGTGCCTTTGTCCCTCGGGCGCCTTTTGTGCGTGAAGGCTATTATGTGTATGCCCACTGGACTGAAATTGCCGGATCCGGCGACTATTATCGCGCCAAAATCTGGCGCAATGATACCCTCGAAAATGCTCCCTTCAATTTGAGTGTTTTTGATGACGGATTCTTGGACGGGCGGGCAAACAATGGCCTAGATCTTCCCGCTATTGAGGTGGCTGGTCCAGACACTGTAGGCGTGACCTACACGTTAGAAATCGGCAGCATTCCCTTGGGCTTATTCAGCTATCTACAATTATTGCGCGAACAGACGCTGCAAGTCGGTGGGCTGTTTGATGCCCCCCCTGCCCCCATTGTGGGGAATATTTACCGCGATGGCAACCCGGATGACTTTGCCCTCGGTTATTTCTACGCGTCTGCCCGAAGGCAAGCCGCTGTAACCATCACCCCTTAAGTGATTTCAAGGGGAACCTTTACCTTTACCCCTATGGACCCTACAACAATTAATCCTGGCCATTGGGCCCGAACTTTTTTTGAATCACAAGACCTTAGTGAATCCCTTGTTGCCGGGCTCACGGTAGGGGTTGATTTTGTGGTGCTCGTCTTAGTGAGTCTTTTGGCTGATTATGTCACGCGCAGCATCCTTATGCGGATAATTCGTCGCTGGGTCTTAAAAACCAAAGCAACTTGGGATGACCATTTTTTGAAAGAAAAAGTTTTTGAGGCGTTGGTCCACCTATTGCCGACTATCCTGGTACGCGCATTTATCCCAGTGGTTTTTGAGCATGCCACAGATTGGATTTCTCCTCTACAAAAAGGTCTGAGTTATTTATTGGTCTACCAGATTGCCCTCTTATTAAACCGGACTGCCCGCGCGACAAGCCATGTCCTCGAAGATCAGGAACGTTTTAAAGACAAGCCTATTCGGACCCTGCTTTCCGTGCTACAGTTTATGACCTGGTTTATAGCCATTTTAGCCGCTGTTTCTATTGCGTCAGAAACGCCTTTGGGCAATTTACTTGCGGGCATGGCCGGGGCAACGGCCATCATCATCTTGATCTTCCAGGATGCCATCAATGGATTGTTAGCCAATTTTCAGATTTCGATGTATGATCTGCTTCGCAAAGGAGATTGGATCACCTTTGAAAAATATGGAGTGGATGGAGATGTTTTAAGTGTTGACTTGACTACGGTCAAAATCAAGAATTTTGACAATACCATCTCCTCTGTCCCCGCGAAAGCATTTGTGACAGACAGTTTTGTCAATTGGCGCGGAATGCAAATCGCCAACGTGCGCCGGATCAAACGGAATTTAGTATTGGATTTGGATAGTGTCCATTTCTGTGACGACACATTGCTAGAACACATACAAGGCATTGAGCGCGTGAGTGCATACCTAGAAGAGCGCCAACGTGACATTTCCAAACATAATACCGCAGTAGGAGCGAATAAAGACAATCCAGTTAATGGCCGCCATATGACCAATTTGGGCATCTTTCGCATGTATGCCACTGCCTATTTGGAAGAACATTCTCTAATATCAAAAGAGCATTCCTTAATGGTTCGCCAATTGCAACCTCTAGGAACCGGGGTCCCTTTGGAGATTTATTGCTTTGCCAAAGAAATTAATTGGGTGCCCTATGAAGGTGTTGTCTCGGACATTTTTGATCACCTGATTGCCGCCGCTCCCGCCTTTGGATTGCGCTTATATCAAGCCCCAACTTCCCGTAGCGGGTACAAGGGCATTGATTCAACTGCCCTTTAAACCATGATCATCCTTGGCGTCGATCCTGGTACCGTAATTTTGGGCTATGCGATCATCCAAGTAGAAGGAAAAAAGCTCACGTGTCTTCACCTAGATGCGCTTAAATTAAATCCAAAAAAAGATCCTTTTGATCGATTGGCCGACATCCACTCAGCCATCGCAGAACTTTTTGCTATCTATCGTCCTGATACGCTTGCCATGGAAGCTCCCTTCTTTGGTAAGAATGTTCAATCTATGCTGAAACTTGGAAGAGCACAAGGGGTGATTATGTCCGCAGGTCTAGCTGCAAGAATTCCTGTTGAGGAATATTCTCCGCGGAAAGTAAAACAGGCTATCACAGGCAATGGTGCCGCCAGCAAGGAACAAGTAAGCGGAATGCTCCAACACATCTATGGCCTAAAGGAAATGCCCAAATCACTAGATGCCACGGATGGTTTGGCCGTTGCCACTTGCCACGCATACGCATTAGACTCGCCCATCCGAACCGTTTCCCCATCAAAATTAAAAGCGGCACCTAAGGGAAAGGGGAAAGGTTCTTGGGCAGCTTTCTTGACCCAGCATCCAGATCGCGTAAAAGATGAAAAAAGCAAATAATTTTGCCTCAGCGCATTAGGAGGCCAGTGTCTCTATAGACCCGGCTATTTCTGCTGCAATTTCCTCTAGGGCCGCAGATGTCAACTGCAATTTTGGTCGTGCAAAATTGAGGTCACCTTCCGTTCTCAACGGGACCAAGTGTATGTGTGCGTGTGGAACTTCGAAGCCTAACACGGCAACCCCAATCCGGTTACACGGAATACATGCTTCCATGCCTTTTGCCACCTTGTGCGCAAATGCCCACACAGACTTAAACTCATTTTCGGGAAGGTCAAATAGTCGATCGACTTCCATTTTTGGCACAACAAGTGTGTGGCCTTTTGATAAGGGGCGAATATCGAGAAAAGCCATCGCATGCGCACTTTCCGCCACTTTGTGGCAAGGAATTTCGCCTTGCATGATTTTGGTAAAAATGGATGCCATGGCGTTGCTTCCTTATCGCGTGATGTCAAGAATTTCCAACTGCATGGTGCCATTGGGGATCTCAATGACCACCGTCTCCCCTACGGTACGTCCTAAAAGACCGTTTCCAATGGGGCTGTTAACCGAGATTTTACCTGCCTTCAAATCTGCTTCTTGCTCCGCGACAAGCGTGTAGGAGAATTCCATTTTATTTATCGGATTACGCAATTTAACCTTGGATAAGATCAAGATTTTGCTACTGTCCAACTGACTCTCATCTATGATGCGTGCATTGGCCATGACCACTCCCATCTTGGCAATTTTTAACTCCAGGAGCCCTTGGGCTTCTTTGGCTGCATCATACTCTGCATTTTCACTTAGATCGCCTTTGTCACGCGCTTCTGCAATCTGGGCAGATATCCGCGAACGCTCTACAGACCTAAGCTGTTCAAGATCTTCCTTGAGCTTTTTAAAGCCCTCCGGGGTTAGGTAGGATACGGTCATAGTGATGAAGTTTTAAACGAGAATGAGATCCCCGAGGGGATCTCATTGAAGGAAGGGAATAAAAATTTTCGCTTAGAGCATAAGCGTAGCGCCCATCGTGTGGACGCCCGCAAAGGCGGAATTAGTTAAACGGTATGCGTAACTCAAACTAAGCTTGGAGGTTCCGCCTGTTGGGGCATTGACACTAAAGCCCATAGCGGGTCCAGAGAATGCCTCGTTGGCTATTCCGTCAAATCGGTTGTCAAAGGCTGCATAAGATGCGCGCACTTGGAAAATGTCATTGTGATCAAACTCCAGTCCAACCGTGAATTGATCTTTCTTGAAAGAGTTTGAGATAAAATTTCCCGCAAGATTTAAGCGGTTTTTTGCATCCAAGTCAAAGCGCTTCGAAGCACCAATCGCTAACTGGGTTGGCAATTCAAATTGCTCCGTACGACTATCGAAGGTGCTCGTGTGCGATCCTGTCGGTACAGGCAATACAATGGCCATACCATCACCCGAATAGCCAAATGATGGGCCGATGTTGCGCAATGTGATGCCAAAACGAAAATCGCGTTCAGCCCCCGTGACATATTGTACCCCTGCATCAAAACAAACGCCCGTTGCATTCAGGTTACTAATACTTGAATTGTACAGTTTAATGTTGATTCCGCCATAGATGCTCTGTGTGAATTTCTTGGCATACGCAATTCCAATAATGGTCGAAGAAGGGCTGAAATAACCTGCACCGCCATCAGGCAACTCAGTTGTGGTTACTTCAATTTGGCCATAATTCATGCCCGTGATGTGGACGCCAAGGACTCCATCATTGCCTACTGGCGTAGCAAAAGAGGCGGAATTCAATTGAATACCACTTCCCACTAACCACTGACTATTGGCAAATCCTGTTTGTAATCCTGTCGTAAACGCCATGCCTGCAATATTGCCATACATAGATTCCATCCCCACAACGTTGGCGGTATTTGCCTCTGACCAGCCCGCTGTGCGCGCCCAGGGATTTATCAATAATTCGGAGGCGCCAGCAGAACCAGAACGTACAGGGTTTCCGGCAAATGCAACCGAACCGGCTGCAACAAGTGCGAGTGTTAGGAGAGTCTTTTTCATCATCTGTTCTATGCTTAGAATCCAGTTGGGTCAAATGGACGAAGGGTTCCAAAGAATTTAATTACTTTCTCGCCGATGCCAGGGGCATCAATGTGAAGAAGGTACACGCCACTTGCGATAGGAACACCATAATTATTTTTCAAGTCCCAATACAACCACGTGTCACTGTTGTCCTTGCGCAATGTGCGCACCAAAGCTCCTTCTACGGAGTAAATATTGATGGTGCAATTTACGGGCAGATTGGTGATTTTAACCAAGTTATCCAACTGTGACTGCTCATAGGCAGACATACTGAAGTATGGATTTGGCACCACGCGAATGTTGTCCAAAGCATTGAAAGCCACAAGATTGTTGCCCTTGTCTGTGGCCACATTGTTGGTGTTAAAGTTGTATAAAGGATTGCTGTTGTTGGTGCCATCCGTTTCATACTTCTCATAGGGGCGTGCTATACGGATACGTACGCGCGCATCCGAAGGCATATCCGTGTACAGATCTCGGTCAGCAAAGCGT